>Ga0209751_10000217_pt1 | contig 61658 bp, 45 predicted proteins | sample RifCSP13_1_FD_184019 | JGI IMG/M metagenome (GOLD analysis project Ga0209751, IMG submission 184019) | Soil microbial communities from Rifle, Colorado - Rifle CSP2_sed 13_1 (SPAdes) (version 2) | ecosystem: Environmental > Terrestrial > Deep subsurface > Rock core/Sediment | place: Rifle...
GTAGGATCTGAACAACACTACACACTGCCGTGTGTAGGATCGCGGCGTCCGTTCTAGTAGGTAGGATCTGAACAACACTACACACTGCCGTGTGTAGGAGCGCGGCGTCCGTTCTAGTAGGTAGGATCTGAACAACACTACACACTGCCGTGTGTAGGATTCCTTTCTACCTGCCGTGTGTAGGATTTGATTGAGCATGGACCAGGTGAGGGGTGGTCCACATTGCAAGTGGTCTGAGTAAGATCCAAGTGGAAAAGGATCCTACACACGACAGTGTGTCTAGTGCTTTTTAGATCCAGCGTTTTTGGACCTAGCCTATAAAAGAGGATCCTACACACGGCAGTGTGTAGTGCTTTTGAGATCCAGCCTACAAAGACGCGCCACCCCCCTTCTTTTGTTTCAACAATACCAACTAAGAAGTGTGTGACACTCAGAACGCCTCAATTTCGACGGAGCTTCTGAGTCGGTAACGTTGAAGAAAAAATAGGGGGGGGTGGCGTCCGTTCTAGTAGGTAGGATCTGAACAACACTACACACTGCCGTGTGTAGGATCGCGGCGTCCGTTCTAGTAGGTAGGATCTGAACAACACTACACACTGCCGTGTGTAGGATCGCGGCGTCCGTTCTAGTAGGTAGGATCTGAACAACACTACACACTGCCGTGTGTAGGATCCTCTTTTATAGACTAGGTCCAAAAACGCTGGATCTAAATTCGCAAGGACCCTGCCCGTGTCTAGTATTTTGTTGGTCCATAAAAAGCGAACGTTGTGGTATGAGGTTTTTGAAACAGTCTCTCCCGTGGGTAGGATCTCATCGGTTTTTATGCACTCTCTGAGCGTATGGCGTCGTGAGTATCAAAAAGAAGGGAGTCCAGTGGGCTAGGTAGGCTGAAAGTGAACGATTCATGACGGTAAAGCGTATGGTCTCTTAAGTGATGAAAACAATGAGCATCGTCGACGTACACACTTCCGCTGAACATGAGCGGGTCTTGATGTGCGTTGACCCGTCGGTTGGCTATCGCGGCATGATCGCAGTCCATAGTACAGCCCTTGGACCAGCAGTGGGCGGCACACGATTCTGGCGTTACTCAACTGACGAGGAAGCGCTTGCCGATCTGCTTCGATTATCGCGCGGAATGACCTACAAGAATGCTGTCGCTGGACTTCCTTTTGGTGGCGGCAAATCAATTATTATCGGCGACAATCGTTCAACGAATCGGGAACAACTTTTTCGAACGCACGGACGATTCGTCGAGTCTCTTGGTGGTGTTTATATAACGGCTGAGGACGTCGGAACCAGTCCGGAGGATATGAAGTTTGTCCGGATGGAAACCCGCTTTGTAGCTGGATTGGCCGAGCGGTCGGGAGATCCTTCGATAGCGACAGCCCATGGAGTCTTTCGCGCGCTACAGGCAGCGGCAAAATATCGTTGGGGAAGAGACACACTTGAAGGAACTAAGGTCGCCCTCCAGGGTTGTGGACACGTTGGTTATTACCTCGCGAGGGAGTTGCACGACGCCGGAGTTCACCTCGTAGCTACTGACATTGACGCGGCCAAGTTAGCGCGCGTTGTGAAAGATTTCAATGCCGAGAGCGTTGGCCCGGAAGAAATCTACAATGTAAAGGCCGATGTTTTTTCCCCTTGCGCGCTTGGTGGCATCCTCAATGATAAAACCGTACCACAGTTTAAGGTGGAGATTATTGCCGGGGCGGCGAACAACCAACTCCTTCTGCCACGACACGGCGACATGATTGAAGATCGGAACATACTCTACGTGCCGGATTACGTTGCTAACGCCGGAGGCATTATCAACGGCTGCAGGGAGCTGCTTGGTTGGGATAAGGCATTTGCGCACACGAAGGTGCAAGAGATTTACGATACAGTCCAGGCCATTTTCGCGATTTCAAAAACCGAAGGAATTCCCACCTACAAAGCCGCCGACCGGTTAGCTGAAGAGCGTCTCGCTGCAAATCAAGCTGGCGCAACTTGAGTTTGAAACTTCGCTTCCCACAGCCGGTTTGAGTTTCTATCAGATACCATGAAGCTCTACGTTATAGAAATAATCGTTCACCTGGAGCGGTTACGAAACAAAAGATCCTCTAAGTAAGTTCCTTCCTGCTACCACTTAACCCTTCGGTTGCACCTCAAGGTACAACTCTTGCCCCATCGTGCCCCGAAAATCTGAAGGCGCGACAAAAATTCTATCCAAAGCATCACTGCGACGCCTTCATGGAATGGCGACAGCGAAGCCATTCATAAAGCGAAACGCCCCAATTAAATGTTAATCGCAGAAGGGGGAAGGTTGCTCGTTTCTCTTCCTGCTTAACCCATTCTAGGAGAATCAGCCCATGAGGTTCAGACAAGTTCTAATACTTCTATCCTTGTTTTGCTTTTGTGGCGCCAGCGTGGTTGCGCAAACAAGCCGCGGAACTGTCAGCGGTATCGCCACAGACCCCAACAACGCCGTGGTGGCAGGCGCGAATATCAGGCTTACAAACTCAGCCACTTCACAGGAGCGAACCACTACGTCTAACAGTGAAGGCTTCTACCGATTTGACGCCGTGGAGTTAGGTACCTACTCAATCACATTTTCGAGCACAGGTTTTGGCGATGTGACCAAGACCAATGTAGTGGTTAACGCCGGTCAGACCACGCCGGTCGACGGCCAGTTACAGGTAAGTGGCCAGCAAGTAACAGTCGATGTCATTGCCGAAGCTGGCGCGCTGTTGCAGACGGAAGCACCGGTCCGTGGCGGCAGCATCAGTCAAACGCAGGTCACAGAGTTGCCGGTGGCAGGTCGCAACCCAGTGGCCCTGGCGTTGACTCTTCCCGGCGTCACCTCCAATCGCGGCGGTTTGGGTGTCAGCACTTTTATCGTCAATGGTGCGCGCGGTCGCTCAAACAATTTCATGATCGATGGGATGGAGAATAATGATATCTCGGTCGCCGGTCAGGCGTTCCAGATAACAAATCCCGAGGCGATCCAGGAGGTCAACGTCCAAACCGGTAACTTCGACGCTGAGTATGGACGTGCTGGCGGTGGTGTCGTCAATGTGATCACCAAATCTGGCACAAATGACTTTCATGGCAGCCTGTCGGCGTTCTTCGACTCGACGCGCGACGACGCAATCACCAGTTCACAGTCTCGGAACCCGGCAATTGTCGGTACACCTGCTTCGATCGCCGCCGGCACGATCCCAAGAGGCTATCCACCTTTCGGCATGCAAACCGTCTACTCCGCGACGTTTAGTGGTCCATTATACCTGCCTAAGTTTGGCGAGGGCGGACCATCCTTAATCAGCGGCAAGAACCGTACGTTCTTCTTCGTCGGTTATCAGTGGGAGCGTCAACGTCTGGGTGGTCAGCAGGCATTAACGACCCCGTCGCCGGCAGGTGTGGCTGCCCTGCGATCGCTGTTCCCTGCAGGAACGAATGCCAACGTCGATGCTTATCTGGCCGCTACACAGAACGTGCTCGCAGTCACAAACTTTCAACAGGTCGCACTTGGAGTGGGGGGAAGTACCACCGCCGGTTCGTCTACATCGTGTCCGGCGCCGGTGGGTAATCGACCGTGTGTGCAATTTGGTCAGTTCTTCAAGAGTTTCTCGGCGATCTTTGACGACTATCAATTCCAACTACGCATAGATCACAAGCTCGGTGAGAACGACCAACTCTCTGGACGTTTTCTCTATGACACTCAAGGACAACCGTTCGGTGGAACGGCCAACGCCCTCCCGGGTTTTGAAGCCGACTTTTCCGGCAAGTTCTACAACTTTGTTCTTTCTGAAACTCACGTCTTTTCGCCCACAATGACCAACGAGTTTCGACTTGGATACAACCGAATCGCTTTTGACTTTCCTTTGCATGACCCGGAAACGTCAGCGAATGTTCCACAAATTATCTTCAACGGGCTTACCCTTACCAGCCTTGGAACAGCTGCCACTTTCCCGCAGGGCCGGATCGCAAACAATTATGTGATCCAGGACACGATCACGAAGATAGTCGGGAATCACACCTTCCGCGGCGGCATCGACTACCTGCGCCAGATTTCCCGCCAGGCGGCACCCTTTAATCCGCGCGGCAGTCTGATCTTCACCGCCAGTACGGGCTATAACTCGTTTGGCAACTTCACAGATAACTTTGGAGGATCGAATGCCTCTGCTGCTCGCGATTTTGGCAGCGCCATCTATTTCCCATCGCTTCATCGCATCGCTGGTTTCTTCCAGGATCGCTGGAAAGTGACACCATCGCTCACCCTGACACTCGGACTCCGTTATGAGAACTTCGGAACCCCTTTCAACACGCTTCGAACTCCGGCCTACACGGGTCTATTCAACGTCGATCCGGTGACCCTGGCGGGGCCATACGACGATCCGAATCAGGTGGCCTCGGACAATAACAATTTCTCGCCAACCTTTGGCTTTGCCTGGTCACCCTCGTATGAGAGTGGTGTTCTGGGTCGGCTATTTGGAGAAAATAAGTCAGTGATCCGCGGCGGTTACCAGATGGGCTACGACTCGTTCTTCAATAACATCGCTTCGAACGCAGCCGTTTCGTCGCCAAATGTAATCTCGACAACGATAATCTCTCAGACCTCAGCGGCGAATCCGCGTGGTCTATCAAATTTCACCAGTCGTTTTCCGACGACGGCGCGACCAACATCGCCCTTCGACCCGCAGACGCTGATCGCTCCGAACCTGGGTAATCCCTATTACCAACGTTGGTCACTGGGAATTCAGCGCGAACTGCCCGGCAACTTGATCATGGACATGTCCTACGTTGGCTCAAAGGGCACAAAACTGTACGTTACTGAAGATGCCAACCCGCTAGTAAATCGCCCAGACCTGTTACTCCCCGTTCCGGTAGGATTCACCGGCACCCCACAGAATCGGCTCGACCGCTTACAAGGTGGTCGCAGCGTCCGGACCAACGGAGCATCGTCCATATACCACTCCGGTCAGTTGGAAGTGCGGCGCCGCCTTTCAAACAATTTCATGATCACCGGCGGCTATACCTGGTCGAAATTGATCAGCAACGCTGACGAGGTGTTTGGCATCGGCCTGGCTACGACATCGGCCTTCTTCGCTTTGCCTTATGCGTTCGGCGGCAGTCAGTTTGAGCGCAGCGTCTCAATTTTTGACCGCACACATAAGGCCAATCTCACCTGGGTATACGAGATTCCCTTCAGTCGTGATCAACGTGGGATTGTGGGTCGCATTATTGGTGGCTGGCAACTCTCTGGCGTGACTACCTGGGAATCGGGAGTTCCTTACTCCGTATTCAATGGGCTCGACTCAGACGGTCTCGGTGGCGGTATCGAACGACCTTCCTTCAATGCAGCCGGCCAGCGTGGGGTGCGCGCCGTTCCGGTGGTGGATGCCAATAACTGCATTCTCCGCTACTCCAATCCTGATGCCGGAGGGGCGACTATTGACCCGCTGACGGCTCAGTACATCGTGAACCCAACCTTTGTGCCCGGAGCAGCATGCAGTGTACCGCGATTTGGTTCACTAGGCCGCAACACGCTGCGCACGCCGGGGCTGGACAATTGGAATATCAATTTGCAAAAGAACATTCGGATAAGCGAATCGGCGAGAATCCAGCTACGCGCCGAGTTCTTTAACGTCTTCAATCATCCGCAGTTTACTCAGGGTAGTATCAGCCCGTTTTCTCCCACTGGCGGAGCGATCAGCTCTAATGGGGCCACGTCGCCGGCGGGTCGCTTCTTGAATCCGGATACGGTAGGTACTGATGGCGGGGGTCGTGTCATCCGCTATCAAGCGAAGCTGTTGTTCTGATTATCAGAGACTCAACGCCAAAGAGACTGGGACTCCCGAGGCGTTTGAAAAGCGCGGGCCTTGAAAAAGGCTCGCGCCTTTTTCAACCAAACTCTTTGCAATATCTGTTGCAGAATTGACAATTTGCAATACAGTACTACAATGAGGCGGGTTTGCCATTCGTGTTCCCTCTGGGAGCAATCGCCACGGTCCGCATCAGAATTCTGACTTCTTGAAGACGAAATCGCTTACGTCACACATCAACGAAACGGTCTCGCAGTCAAATCGGAGGAAAGCAAATAATGAAACCAAATCCGCTTACACACCGCCTGCCTTTAGTTATTGTCGCGCATCTCATTATCGCTGTCTCTTTCATTGGCGTTACTGCGCAACAAGGGACATCAACGGTGCGCGGGACCGTTGAAGACCCTCAGGGCAATGCTGTTTCTGGCGCGACTGTCACGCTTATTAATGATGCAAGAAACTTTAGCCGCGAACAGACTACAAACGAATCAGGCGGTTTTGCCTTTTCACTTATTCCTCCTGATACCTACCGAATCGAAGCCCAAGCCAGTGGCTTTAAGAAGGTTTCGCTCACTAATGTAAAAGCAAGTATTGATATTGCGACCGATGTCAACCTAAAGCTTGAGATTGGTGATGTGAACGAAACAGTAACTGTAGTGTCTGGCTTGGATGCGCCGCTGAACACAAGCGACGCAACTATTGGCACCACCTTTGAATCAAGACGAATAACAGAGCTACCACTTAATGCACGCAACATTGTCGGTCTGCTGTCACTCCAGCCCGGCGTCACACGACAAGGTGAAGTGACGGGAAGTCGACGCGATCAGGCCAACATCACACTCGACGGTGTTGACGTGAACGAACAGCAGCTTGGCTTGGATATTCTTAATAATTTAGATGCGTTTACCAGTGTTCTGCGTGTCACTCCGGACTCTGTCCAGGAGTTTCGCGTTACGACTTCGGTTCCCAATGTTGATCAAGGACGATCATCAGGTGGTCAGGTTTCATTGATTACAAAATCCGGAACCAACGAATTTCATGGCTCGCTTTTCGAGTTTCATCGCAATACTGCGACCACTGCTAATGACTATTTCAATAACGCCGCTGGCAGGTTTGTTGCTACCGATCCGCAGGTTCTCAGCGGCCAGGCTCAAGTAGGAGATCTGAGGGTGGGACGCCCGAAGTTGCTGCGTAACATTTACGGTGGTTCTATCGGAGGACCAATAAAGAAGGACAAACTTTTCTTCTTTTATAGTTATGAGGGCAGGCGCGACTCGGCGGAACAGTCGGTGCTGCGGACAGTGCCAACCGCGTCGTTGCGCCAGGGAAATGTTGTTTATGTAACCTCGAGCACCACCCTGGGAGTTGGTTGCCCAACGCCCAGTGATCCCAACAGGAGGTGCATTACACTGAGTCCGGGAGATATTGCAACACTGTTTCCCGCGACAGAAGGTGTGAACAATGCCGGATTGGCTCTTCTGCAGACAGCACCTTTACCTAATGATTTCACAACCGGGGACGGTCTTAACGTGGCGGGCTTTCGCTTCAATGCTCCCATCTCAGTCAAACTCGAATCGCACATTGCAAAATTCGATTTGGCACTTACAGATCGCCAGATACTCTTCGCGCGTGGCAACTACCAGAACGACTTGTTCGGACGCGCCCCACAGTTCCCGACAACACCGTCGCCGAACTTTTGGGCGAACCCAAAAGGATTTGTGGTGGGACACACCTGGACTGCAACCAATACTCTCGTTAATAACCTTAGGGTAGGGTTGACCAGACAAGCCTTCACTAATCAGGGAGATTCGAGCTCAAATGGAATCGCTTTCCGCTTCGTCTATCAGCCTTTCCTGTTTACTCGGACAGTATCTCGAACCACTCCAGTGTGGAATTTCACGGACGATGTCTCATGGATCAGAAATGCGCATACTGTCCAGTTCGGGACAAACATCCGTGTAATCAAGAATACGCGATCCGGCTTCGGAAACTCATTCGACAATGCATCAACAAACCCATCGTTCTACGCGAATTCTGGTTCCACGCTTTCCGCTCCCATTCCAAATCTAGCTTCGGGCTTTGCATTCAACGCGCGTGCTGCGGTAGCCGCAGTGTTAGGAAGGTTCTCGGAATACGAATTCAGATCGAATTACGGTAAAGACGGCCAACCCCTCCCCGTAGGCAGCCCGACAGTTCGCACCTTCGCTACTGAAGAGTATGAATTCTATCTCCAGGACCATTGGAAAATTCGGCCTAACTTGACCGTAACACTGGGAACGAGATGGGGTGTCAGCACCCCAGTTTATGAGACTGAGGGCTTTCAGGTTCAACCGTCTGTCAGTCTTGGAGATTTCTTCGAGCGCCGCAGAGTAGGCGCCGCCGCAGGACATCCAGTCAACGACCTAATCAGTTTGGATCTGTCAGGACCTGCAAATAACCGTCCGGGTTTCTACGAGACTGATTGGAATAATTTTGCTCCAGCGGCAGCATTTGCCTGGTCTCCGAACCCACCAGATAACTGGTTTGGTCGGCTGATCGGTAGAGACGGGCGATCGGTTGTTCGCGGCGGGTTTCGCATGGTCTATGACCGAATCGGGAGCGCCCTGGCAGTGAATTTCGATCTCAACAATGCGCTCGGGTTTGCTTCCGCCGCGCAGATCTCAGCAAACACGATCAACACCACGACGCGCCTTGGACCACGTTTGACGGGATTGAACCAGGACTTTCGGAGTTTCCCATTTCTGACAGCCCCTGGGCCAATCAGCTTCCCACTTTCACATCCAGCGAACGAGGCTCAAAGAATCGAAACTACTCTTGACGATACTCTGACTACGCCCGTGCAATATACGTACAACTTGTCGTATGGGCGCGAGCTCCCGGGCGGTTTCTCATTCGAAGCAAGTTACCTCGGTCGAAATGGACGTGACCTGCTTCAAGTCAGGGACACTATGCACCTCAATAACCTGGCGGACCCGATCTCAGGGCAAACATGGTATGAGGCAGCAGGCGTTCTCGCAGATTTGCGGATGAGGGGCGTCCCCTTTGACAGCCCGCAGGTCCCGCGCATTCCCTTCTTTGAAAACCTGTACCCCGGAAACAGCATCATTAATGCTTACATCGGGAACTTCGGCTTTAACCCGACGCCTTTCATAGGTGGATTGACGCCTTCACAAATGGCGTATTCAATTGCTGCCGCCGACTTCTTCGATATCCCTGATTGGACATTTGTCCAAGCCATCCTCGATGATTTCTCACCGTTAATCGGACCAAACGTGTTTTTCCATCCGCAATATGCCGCCTTTACCACCTTTTCAACCATCGGCAGTGCGGATTACCACGGCGCAACATTCACTCTGCGCCAGAGGTTCAAGAACGATCTCTTGTTTGATTTTAACTACACATTCTCAAAGTCGATCGACGACGGTTCGCCCCTGGAATCCGGCGGCTCGCTTGGTGCCGCGATCACCCGTAACCCTCTCGATCTGCGTCTTACGCGTGCGGTATCGAATTTTGACGTTCGTCACAACTTCAACGCAAACTGGTTGATCGAGCTTCCCTTTGGCCGCGGCAAGAAGTGGTGGGGCAACCCTCATCCAATCGCAAACGGACTATTGGGCGGATGGCAACTGACTGGGATCTTCCGTTACCATTCGGGTCTTCCGGTGGCTGCGCCCGGAGCACCATTTGATGTAGGTCTCTGGGCTACCAACTGGCAGATCACCAGCAATGGAACACGGTTACGTCCCGTTGAAACCTGTCAATGCGATGTGGATGGACGCCCAAACCTGTTTGGAAATATCACGGAAGCGTACCGCTCATTCCGAAACGCTCGCGCGGGAGAAGTCGGTGAGCGTAATACCTTCCGCATTCCAAGCTATATAACGTTAGACGCCGGATTGAGCAAATCGTTCGACATGTGGTATGCCGAGAATCACCGGTTGCAGTTTCGTTGGGAGGTTTTCAACGTCACGAATACACAGAGATTTGGGGTCATTTCAAACCTCGGGCTAAATTCAGATCCATTCAATGGTAGTCCTGCTGCGGACTTCGGTCGTTATACTGGTTCGCAAACGCCCATTGGCGAATCGCGACCAGGCCGCGTGATGCAGTTTGCCCTTCGTTACGTGTTCTGAAAGTTTTGAGGTCGCTCTTATCCCTATCTGCGCTGAAGTCAGACGGGTGAGATGCGCCTCATCAGCACTGGGCAGGGCTGCAGAGCGACTGCTCAGTGCTTATCCATCCTTCATGCGTTTACCACACCGGATAAAACAGCATAGGTGTAATGCACTGCGAAGCAAGCAGCCGTTGCACCAATCGGTTCGCAAATTGTCGCTAGGATCAAGGCACCAGGCAAATGCGGAGTTCGTAGTGCGTCTCATTGACACCCGGAAAAGTCCTTTGACGGACAGCTTCAGGGAAGCCCAAAATAGGAAGACTTTTCCAGCAGCCGCTTTAACAGCGGTTCTTGTTTGCTCCGTCGCGATAAGTCAAACTACTGAAGATGTCAGAGTGAAAGTGTATAAAGATGCGGCGGTCGTCACCGGGCTTGCGAAGTGGGGGCTTAAATACAAAGGCCAGGAAATTAACCAAGAGCGCGGTATACTCACCTGTATGTGAAAGTGTCAGACTCATGGAGAATTGTTGCACAGCAAATAAGCTCGAATCTGTTTAGAAAATCATAAGTATCAGATTGCGATCTGCCCGTCGTCCGCAAAAAACGTTACTCTTCTAACTCGTTGGCCCTGGCCCACTGAGAGGAAGCCCGCATGAGAAGTTTTGTTGTTGCTTCTGCTCTTATCTTTCTGACGTTGCCATTTGTTGCCGTTCAATCCGCTCAACCTATCTCTGCCCGCTACCGAATTGCATTCTCCCAAGACAAACCTCAGCAACTGCTAGTTGAGGCGCAATTGCCGGTAACCGGCGGCAGAATCTTCATGAATCCTTTCGGCGCGGATCAGCTTCCTGATGGCTGGGCGACCTTTATTCGGGATCTTCAAGCCGTTGACAGCTCAGAACATCCTCTCCAAATCAAAAGTCTGGGTAATGCCACATGGCAACTCGGTAATAACTATGTTGGGGAAGTAAAACTTTCATATAAAGTTAACTTATCCTTTGCATACGAGAAATGGCCTGCAGGCAACGAGCAGGCAGGGTTTTATCAAGACAAGTCACTATTTCTCGTTACCCGTCCGCTCTTCATTACTTCTGAACACGCCGGCAAGAGACAGGTCACCTTTGATGTGCCGGCTGGCTGGAAAATTTCCAGCCCCTGGCAACCCTCTCTCAACGACAAACGGACTTTCATTGCGCAGGATAGAACCGACCTTCTTTCCAACACCGTCGTCCTTGGCCATCATGCGGAACACCGGTTTCAGGAAGGTCCGTTCACTTTTGTTCTCGCGCTCCCCGGAGAGATAAGCGAATCTGCCGATCTCATAGTCTCGACGCTCAAGAAGCCTGTCAGCGCCTACTATCGAGTCTTTGATCAAACTCCTCCAAGTATCTTTATGATGACCTTGTTCTATGCAGATCAGGAAGATGGTGAAGGCTATTCACGCAGCGCGGCTCTAACTACCAAGGACAAAGTGTCGCCCGACACTCTTATACTTTGGGGTAACACGTTGGCTCACGAATTGTTTCACTTTTGGAATGGGCATCAGATGTACGGCGAACCACGCCAGGAGCGCGAATGGTTTTCTGAAGGCTTCACTGAATACTATGCAAACCGCACTCTTGTCAGAGAGAGGCTTATCAGCGAAGAGTTGTTCATCAAGAAGATGGAAAAGCACATTGCGATGTATCTCTATTTTAAGTGGGCGCCTGCCTTCACCGGAGTCTCAATACAACAAGCGGGAACGCGAAAATCTTACTACCGACCCGGAGTCTATCAAGGGGGCTGGACTGTCGCCTTCTGCCTTGACGTTCTAATCAGGGAACAAAGCAAAGGCAATAAGAGTTTGGATGACTTCATGCGGAGTATGTATAAACAGTTTGGATTGACCCGAAAGACTTATGGCGTTCAAGACATCGTTCGGACAGCCACCGAAACGGCTGGGACTGATCTAAGTGAGTTTTTCAAGAAGTATGTATCAGGCAACGAAACAATTCCCGTTGAACAGTATCTGAAGAAGATTGGCCTCAACGGTCATTTCAAGGGGTACAGTGGTGAGGTTTATATTTCTCGGGATTCTGATGCTTACCCTACTGATTTGAAGCGTGGTCGCTGTTTGATCCTCGCCGAGTGTTGAAGCTCCAGCCGCATCCTGGCAATCAAAACCAGCACCGAGATAAGTGATCGAACAGGCCTGCAACCTCTGAAAAATAAGACCGTCAACCTCGAACATCAGACGTTGGGCCTTAGAGAAATCTTTCCTATACCGTAAACCTCAATTCAATAGGAATACCAGAAGCTGAAATCTCCGTAACAATTCCCCGCTCGCCTACATCTTTGAGTGATAAGCAGCCTATCCCCAGCACTTAGCGATTTTTCACAAACTGGGCATATCGGTTGCACTCCTGCTTGCAGAAATTAAGGAACTCTCAAGGTTCCTGCAAACGCAAACAGGAGATTTCCATATGCAAAGCTCTCACAGGTTTACCCGGCTGTTGGGCATACTCTTAGTTGCCCTGGTAGGTATAGTGCTCGCTCAAGGGCAAGTTACTACAGGCACCGTTCGTGGTGTTGTGACCGACCCAAACGGGGCGGTGGTCCCGAACGCTAAGGTCACCATCACCAAGAAATCGAACAACAACACGTTTACTACTCAAAGCTCGAATGGAGGCACGTTCGAATTCACCAACCTTCTGAGCGGTAATGACTACACCGTGACGATCGAAGCTCAGAGTTTTAAAGTACTGACGCTCACTGACGTCAATGTGAGTCTGAACCAGATTACTGACCTGCCTGCACAGCTGACGCTGGGAGCTATTGGTGAGACAGTGACTGTCACAACGGCTGGCAGCGAGCTCGTCGACACCACGACCAATACGCTCTCAAAAGCCTTCACCGAGCGGCAGGTAGTCGATCTTGCTCAAACAAACGTAGGGGGCGCGTTTGGTGGCGGCGTTAACAACCTCGCCTTGATCGCTCCGAACGTTGCAAGTTCTGGCGGTGTCGGTGTCGGATCGGGTGGCTCAGTCGGCGGGCAGCGTCCTCGCAACAACAATTTCATGATCGATGGTGTCGACAACAATGACAAGTCTGTCACTGGCCCTGTTGCATATGTCTCTCCAGAAGTCGTTCAGGAGTTTACGTTGTTGCAAAACCAGTTTTCCGCTGAGTTTGGCCGCTCCAACGGCGGTCAATTCGTTACTGTTACGAAAACTGGATCCAACGAATTCCACGGTTCTGCTTACGGCTTTTTCCGCAACCGGTTCCTGAACGCCCTTGACACTCGACAGATAGAAGAGGGCTTTGTGCGCGAGCGCAATGTGCCCGACACGCAATTCCTTCCACGCTTTGACTTCTTCCGCGGAGGCGGCAATGTTGGGGGACCCATTTATCTGCCGCGCTTCGGCGAGGGCGGCCCGTCACTCTATAGCGGGAAGAACAAACTCTTTTTCTTCACTTCTTTTGAACGTCTCCACGTTGGCTTCGCTTCAGTACCAGGTGGAATTACCGCCCTAACGTCTGACGCACTGGCGGTCGTAGCAGGTACACCAGGCGTTTCGGCAACCAATCTGGGAGTTTACCGCCAGTTCATTCCGGTCGCCGCGACAAACAATGCGGGAAAGATCTTTTTCTGCAACGTCCGTCCCGACCTCAATGGTCTTTGCCCGGGATCTATAGTAGAACTCAACATTGGTAGCATCGAACTGCCGCCTCCGCCGCAGTTCAATAGACAGAATAATTTCGTTCTGAACATTGACTACACGCACAGTGCCCGAACCAAACTTTGGGGACGTTACAACCACACCAACAACGAGGGAGTTGGTCTGGCCGATCTACCGATCTTTAATGAGCCGGTACCTTTCAAAACCCGACTGTTCTCTCTCACGCTGGTGCATTCATTTACTCCGAACGTCACAAACGAGACACGCTTGGCTTATCGTCGTTCAGACGCCTCATTCCCTGTCACCACACCTTTCCGTTTCCCAGGTCTGACCGATACCACGTTCCCCAACATCACCCTCAGGGATCTTGGCGTCAATATTGGGCCTAACGGGAACTTTCCCCAAACAGGAATTGAGAACAATTACCAAGTTGTTAACAACATGACTTGGGTAACAGGTGACCACTCATTAAAGTTTGGTGGCGACTTTCGCCAGTTGATCTCACCGCAAACTTTTACACAACGCGGGCGCGGTGACTACGACTACAATGAGGCACAATACTTTTTCTACGATCTGAGGCCGGATTTCACCGCTCAGAGGAGCGTTGGTGATGTGGTCTATTACGGCACCCAGAAGGTTATGTACGCGTTCGTGCAGGACGACTGGCGAGTGCGGCCTAATCTAACACTTAACTTGGGTGTCAACTGGTCTTATCAGGAGCCACCGAAAGGCACACAGCTTCAGGAGTTGAACGCCATTTCGTCGGTGCCTGGGCTCATTACCTTCAAGACGCCACGAGCGCAAAAGAAGAACTTTGGACCGCGTGCAGGTTTTGCCTGGTCTCCTGAATTTGGCGACGGCCTGCTCGGTCGCGTTTTCGGGACCAGCGGTAAGAGTTCTATTCGCGCTGGCTTCTCGATGGCTTACGACTACATTTTCGACAATCTGTATATTCTTTCGCTGCCTCCGCAGACACAACAGACGATTGACGCCACGGTCGGGGGCGTAGACGCCGCTGGTAATATTCTTCTCTATACGCCAGGCTTCCTGGCAAACGGGGCCATTCCCAATGTTCTGCTCCCGTCTCAAGGTAGCGCAGCAGAAGCGCGTTTTGCCACCACGGCCTTCATAGCGGATCAGGAGGTACCCTACTCGCTTACCTGGACCGGCAGCTTCCAGCGCCAGTTCCTATCTAACTGGGCCTTCGAAGCGCGCTACCTTGGCACCCGCGGCATTCACCTGCTGACACAGAGCCGCGTCAACCGCTCTGCGCGAGTTGCCCCTGAGGACGGTCGGCTGGGACTTCCTACTTTCCTAGCCACACCAAGCCAAGCCCAGATTGATGCTCTTACACTAACGCTGACAGATATCAACGCTCGGTCGAACTTCCTTCCAAATTGGGAAGCCGCCGGGTTTACGAATCCGGGAAGCGTGATTGGATTCTTATCGAACGGCAATTCAACTTACCATGGCGCATCGGCCCAAGTGATTCGCCGTTTTGATGATGGATTCCAAATGACTGCGGCTTACACCTGGAGCCATCTGATCGACGACACCACAGCAGAAGTTTTCTCCACTGTCCTCAGTCCACGACGCGTAGAGGACTTCCAAAACCTGCGGCGTGAGCGAGCTGACTCGGCCCTCGATCGCCGCCACCGCTTCGTGACCTCATTCATCTACGAACTTCCGTGGTTCAGGAACGCCTCGAACGGCTTTGTGCGCACAGTCCTTGGTGGGTTTAACTTCTCCGGGACCTTTACCGCGGAATCGGGTCAGAAGGCCACCGTGCTTTCCGGTATCGACTCAAACGGAAACGGTGATGCTGCTGCCGACCGCACTATCCGTAACCCGGCCGGTGTTCGCGGCACCGGCAGTACTGTGACACCGCTGATCAGAACGGACGGTGAAATTGTGGGATACGTCGCTGATAACCCGAATGCAGAGTACATTCGAGCTGGTACTGGTGCGGCCGCGAATTCTGCTCGCAACACACTGCAACTTCCGGGCATCAACAACCTGGACTTTTCAATCTTCAAAAACTTCCGCTTTGGAGAAACACGCCGGGTTCAACTGCGGGCCGACTTCTTCAATGCCTTTAATCACCCGCAATACATTCCAGGGTCGCCAAATGACGTTCAGCCTGTTGAAACAACTGGAGTAGGGCAGGTGAATACAATTGCAGCTTCGACTCTTATTAGTACGTTCAACAAGCCGGATCGCGTTTTCAGCAGCAACCCGCGCACTATCCAGTTTGCGTTGCGGTTTGATTTCTAAGCACCGTTTTAGGTCTCAAGTTTTCCCGGAACTTCGCGTGGCGGATCTTCCGCCACCCCTTTTTCACTATTGGCCACCATGTTACCCGAAGGAGACTGAAAGTGTTTTGGTTAGTGGGTCCTATAGCACACACAACGGCGAAATTGCTTACTGGATCAGGGCACGTCGTCGCTTTGAACGCTATTGCAGCTGCCACCGAAAACTTTTTAGACTTAGATAGCGAGGGGTATTCTTGACTGAAAAAGACGGCTCGATTCAAGGTGACCTAAGAACGATCCTGCTAGACTAAACGCTTTGAAGCAGGTCAGCGAAGACTTTAAGAGGCTGCAAGAGTTGAACAACAAAATGATGGCTGAAGCGTGGTCCCGACCGGAACTTGATTACCGCTACCTTTCAGAGATGATTTCTCAAATAAGATCCAGGGCAACGCGGCTAAAAACGAATTTGGCGCTGCCGGAACCTCCGGCAGAAATAACAAAACAAGCCGAGATGAACTATTCGGATGCAGAGAGATTTAGAGCTGCTCTGTTGCAACTGGACCGACATATCATGAGCTTTGCCACAAATCCGCTCTTTCAGAAGCCCGACGTAGTCGATGTTGAGCTGGCAAATCGAGCCTGCCGAGATTTGTTGGTGGTTGTGCAGGTGAGCGGTAGCCTTAAGACAAGCGCAGCAAGATTGAGCAAAGCTGCCAAAAACTAACTAACTCTCCATTCAGTACCAAGAAGGTAGGCATGAGCCCATATTCAGAGACAGCTTTTACTCGGAAGCTGGAGTGATCAGGGAAAGCAGGCCAAGGATTTCGCCTTTGCGAGGGTGGGCACCGATCATTGTCCTCCCCCTCGCCGTTCTCATGATTGCACCGGCGGAGTGGCCTCGTTGGGCCTTCATGTGGTTGCTCGCCGCTGGTATCTTTGCCGGCTGTAAATGGCTGACCTGGAGGCGAACCCCGGTTCGTAACGTGCCGTGGTGGCAACACCTTGGATATTTGATTGCCTGGCCAGGTCTGGACGCCAAGTCTTTTCTCAATTCCGAACGGCTGCCTGCAAACAAACATCCCACTTCAAGCGAATGGCTCGCTGCCGTTCTTAAACTCCTCATCGGAGTCACTCTGTTTGGGGGTGTGGCCAGATGGCTTCCCATCAAACATGAAATACTGTTTGGTTGGATAGGGATGTTCGGACTAATCCTAATGCTGCATTTCGGCGCATTCCATCTGCTCAGTTGTGCCTGGCGATCGCTAGGAATTAACGCACAGCCTCTGATGAAAGCCCCGCTTGCCTCTACTAGCGTGAGTGAATTCTGGGGGCGAAGATGGAACACCGCCTTTCGTGACTTCACCTATCGTTTCCTCTTCCGCCCCTTGAGTTCACGGCTGGGACCATCCTGGGCTGTCTTGATCGGGTTCATATTTAGTGGGTTGATTCACGACTTCGTTATCTCGGTTCCCGCCGGTGATGGATTCGGTTGGCCCACGCTTTTTTTTGGCACGCAGGCAATCGCAATTTTTCTCGAAAGGTCATCTGTCGGTCGAGCCATTGCTCTTGGACGAGGATGGAAGGGCCGATTATTCGCGATGCTTATCCTGGTGGTACCAGCGTATGGATTATTTCATCCGCCCTTTGTCTTGAAAATCATACTACCGTTCATGCACGCTCTTGGTGTTCGCTGAAATCTTCCTCGAGGCAGGAAACGTTGATGAAAGAGTCGCTGGCGACGCTAATCTTCCTTGCTGGCTGGGGGCAGCTGGCCGTGCTGGTTGCCTCGACAATCGTACCGTTTCAATTGAGATGGAAGACTGAGCTGGGAGTGCTCTCGCGTCTTCATAGGCAGATGTACTGGATCTATGGCGGCTATATCGTGTTGGCTATAGTCGCGTTTGGACTGATGAGTCTTTTCAACGCTCGGGAATTGGCAAGCGGGAGTCGTTTGGCGCGCGGCATTTGCGGATACATTGCTGTATTTTGGGGAATCCGTTTCGCACTTCAGTGGATTCTTGATGTAAAGGAGCATCTTTCTACCTGGTTGCTACGCTTGGGTTATTACCTCCTGACCATCTTGTTCGGAGGTTTCACGTTACTTTACGGCTTAGCCGCATTGCAGCCGTTTGGGAAGTGACAGATTGCTGAACACACCGAGCGCAAACACTGACTAATAGCCCAACTTCAGCCAGGGAGAGATTTCAACAAGCCAGCAGTCGATTGGTGCACGCGGCATCGTTGTTGCTCGCAACTCCTGATGAGCTCTAAGCCTTTACCCAGGCGAGACCATCGGGCTGCTTGCCGACAGTGAAGGTACTCTCAATTCTGCGCTCGAGAAGGTCAATCACCGAAACACGGTCGTTGCTAGGGTGAGAAATAAAAGCATGCCGGCTATCGCCGCTAACTGTTACCACTTTGCCATCATGCGGCATATTAATACTCCATAGAATTGAATGGCTCGTTGCGTCTATCACCAGAAATTTTGGGCCTCGAACAACCACAACCTGCTTTCCGTCACGCGTAAACAACAAACGCGAAAAACTCATCTGACCTTTCTCCAACACACCTAACTTTACGGTAGCGCGAACGCGATCGTTGGACGTATCGATAATTGAGACTCTGTTTTCGTCAGCGTCTGAAACCCAAACATCACGTCCGTTCGGAGACATCGCTAGAGCAAATTGCGTTGTTCCAGAGAGTAGCTTACTGACGTCCCCTGTCTTTCTATCAATTACTGTTAATGCCTTGCCTTCAAGGTGAGGAACATAGAGTTTTCCGTCGTCCGGGGTGACTTCCACAAACCAGCCACCATCAAGGCCTGTGTTCCAGGTCTTTCGGACAGCCCCGGTTGTGGCATCCATTTCCAATACCGCTTTCATAGGTGCGCAAGCAACCCACAGAAGCCGGCCATCTCGGCTGAGTCGAGTATCATGCGGCCTCTCGCACGCGGTGAGGGTTTTCATTAGGCGCCGCGCTTTCAAGTCCAGAACAACCACGGAGTTACCACTGCCGCCACCAGGCCCAGTTCCGGTGTCGGCGACATACGCCAGCGAACCGTCACGAGAGACAGTAATTTCATGTGGCCCTCCAGAACTCGGTAGCGTCACGAGCGCCTTCTGCGTCGATAAATCAATTAGTGCAACCTGGCGCTCGGCATTGTAAGAAACCAGCAGGAGTCCACGAGCGAGCTTCGGGGCTGGGTTAATCGTGACAAGCATGCCGCTGCCTAGAAGAAGTAGGGCAAGGACATGGAATTTCATGATCTATCCGGCGGACAGGTTTTGTTGACTAATGTCTCTGATCTTTCTGGCGAGTTGAACTGCGCCCTCCCACGATAAGTCTGTTCCATATGTGCAAGCGTGAAGTTGTTGAAGATTGGGTGGTAAAGATCTGTCTCCTTTGAGCATCAAAATGATTCTTTGATCGAAGTGAACGAATGCAGCCCCGACTTCTATCAGGAAGCTATAGGCCCGCATACTATCCTGAGTTTCATCCAAGTCCTCTTCACACAATAGAAAGACCCCTATATTGCATCGCTGGATAGCTTGTCTAGTCTGGTCTGAAACAGGCAGGCTCTTCTTGGGGTTTCTTTCAATGACTTCGACTGCCACACCAATAAGTTCCAACATATCTAAGAGACGCTCCACAGTCTTTGCATCTCCACTGTGGGAAACAAGAACTCTAGGCGCGCCGGACGATGTGGACCACTGCGAGGGCTGCCGCAATGCCTGGCGGAATGCGATTGAGCGGTGACTGCCGGGACTGTCTTCCTCTTCTTTTACTTGCGTGGCGCCCTTAAGATAGCGCTCAAGTTCCTCGGGATAAATGCGTAAACGCGTCGGTTGTCCCTTCCTCCCAACCGTGAGCATCCCTATATCAGCAGCGTGACAAAGATGAAAGAAGCTCGAGGCGTGGGATTCCAGCTTCTCCTCATCATCTATTTTATGCTCGTTTTGCCGCCACAGAGTTCCCATATCGAGATGTGTTACCACCTGGTACGCTTGATTATGAATCCACACCAGAGAACCATGGTAAAGGGGTGTGCGGGCAATCACCGAGCGAAACGCCTCGGCTTCAGGAACGAGTCGCTCTGCAAACTCCCAACCGAGCGAGCTCAGATGCAAACGTTCATCCTCTCTGGTAACTATGCCCCAAAATTCATAGGCGAAGACCTTGCGAGGGTCAAACAGTCTCTTCCTTAGTGCATCCATTGCTTCGGCCAGACTTGCGCCTTCGGGCTTCCGCTTTAGAAACTGAACAACTTCCCGAACATCGCCGGAAGTGGCGAGATAGGGCAAGCTACAAGGGCTACCGTTGACACGTGTTTCAGAATCAAGGTCGTGCTGCTCGGTCTTCAGTTGAACCGCAAGGCGACTAGCCTCGCTGTGGGACTGGTGCCGGCCGTTTTCTCGATTGTCGCTCTGTGTAATGTATTGCATACTTCTTCATCTTGGCGTTAAGGGTTGTCGGATTGATTTGAAGTAGAGCTGCGGCTTTTCTCTGGTGCCCATGGGTTTCATTAAGTGCTATCTGAATAAGGGTCAGCTCAAAGCGGCCAACCTCTTTCGCCAGGTCCACACAACCCCCGGGCTTCTGCTTACAATTATTTTCCAGCCGTTCAATTCCCGCTAATAGGCTTTCAATTTCAGCCCCTATTGACTTGAGTTGGGCTCGACAAAGAGTCAAGAACCAATCCATAGATGTTTCGGCGGCCTGGTCGTTCTCGGTAAATGCAAACTGCGCTCTTTCAACCTTCATAGATTTAAGCCCTGCCCGTTAAGTGCAATGGTTGTGTCAGGATTGGCATGAACCGGCCGACACATATCCAGATTTTCGTATTTTGAAAAGTGTTCAGGGTAATCGTTGCTTTCCTCGAAGAGAGCATCTGAGCACCATTCCCATCTAATCGGTTCTATCAGATATACCAATATCAATTTCGCGTCCTAAAAGTCTTGAGGAAGTTCTTATGAATTTCTTAGAACCAAACTAAAGTTTATCGAACTTAGCCCGTTTCCCCGTCGAAGATAAGGGAGTGTCAAGGTACGGGCCGGCACTCAAAACCCCAAAAAACAAAGTTCAATCGCAGCTAATTCACTGGTGAGGAAGGGGGCGCGCGCTGGACCTCTGTGTTCTTTGTCACTCTGTGGTTGTGTTTTCGGCGAGTTTCTTAACCACGAAGACACAGAGGACGAGAGGTCGCACAGAGAAAAAGCCTATTTCATACTTTTTGTGCAAAGCCACGATTTCGCTTCCATCAGCTCAAACTGCTGACCACACTTCGATTGCGAATGGAACTCTGCTGCGCAGGGTGGAGACAGATTATCTGACCAGCGATCCGAACTACCGAGCCCGAAATCTCCTTTCCCTGCCCATCGCGACCCGAATCAATAATGGTGCGGGAAGTATTGTGACTTAAAGTTCAACAGCTGATGACGAGAGCAGTACAATTCCGCCCAATAAAAGTCTTGAGGAAGTTCTTAGGAAATTCTTAGAACGGTTTTTGCTTGGAAATTTTCTAGCGGTCATGAGCAGCAGAGCCACTCAAGTTTATGAATTCGGAGCGTTTCGACTCGATGTCGGAGGCAGCCAGTTGCTGCGCGGTACAAATCCAGTCGCCCTCGCGCCAAAGATCTACGAGACTCTTCTCATTCTGGTGGAAAACGCTGGCAGTACGGTTTCAAAGGAAGAATTGATGCACCGGCTGTGGCCAAATACTTTCGTCGAAGAAAGCAGCCTCTCGCAGAATATCCACCAGCTCAGAAAGGCACTTTGTGAAGCGGGTGCGGAGGTTCAGTACATTGAAACCATTTCAAAGCGCGGGTACCGATTTGCCGTTAGCGTCAGTGTATTCCAAAAAAATGGAGAAAGGATTCCCGCTAGTCACCAACCACACTGGTTGAGAGCTTCAATAAACAAACTCAACCGTTCCTCAGCAAATCGGCGTGGCACACAGTATTTGATTCCATTGATCGGTGTGGCAATCTCCGTTCTCCTGGTCCTGGCTCTAACCACCGTCAACTATGTGCTGCGACAAGCAGCTTCTGGACCACCAGCCGAAGGGCAAGCACCTATTGCTACAGGTAACACAAAGAACAGAAATGCTTATGAGGCATACATTAGAGGTCGATATTTCTGGAACAAGAGGTCCGGCGAAGGCTATCAAATGGCCCTGAAACACTTTCAGGAAGCCATTGAGTTCGATCCGGGCTACTCACTTGCCTATTCCGGGCTGGCCGACTGTTATCTCTTTCTGGCGTTAGACCAGACGGCTGAAACCAGCCCAGAACATAACTATGAGCGCGCGCGTGCGGCGGCTACACGCGCCATGGAACTCAACGACGGCCTGGCTGAGGCTTACACAACCCTGGCTGCGGTCTTATCACTGCACGACCGGGACTGGCCTGCCGCTGAAAGAGCTTATAAACAGGCGATCCAGGCCAATCCCAACTATCCAACTGCTCACCACTGGTATGCCTGGGATCTCTTAGCATCGAACCGTGCCGAAGAAGCACTGGTAGAGATGGTGACCGCGCAGGAACTTGACCCGCTCTCAATTAATATCAACGCCGCCCTCGGCCAAATCTATTACTACACCCGCTGGTATGAGGAAGCTATCAGCCAACTAAAGCGAACGTTAGAGCTGGACGCCAGCAATGTCGTTTCTCGTTCGTTCTTGGCGATGACTTACGAGCAGGTTGGCAAACCAGCCGAAGCGCTCGGGGAATATCAGAGGGTCCTTGAACATGATGATTCAAATGTTTTGGCTCTTGGAGGAATCGCCCACGCGATGGCGGTCATGCGGAACGGGCGCAGCGCGTCGGCACTGACACGACTGAAAAATAGTGGTAACACCCCACAGATCTACTATCAGATTGCCGCCGTCTATGTCGCGATTGGCGATCGTGAGGAAGCGTTCCGGTGGCTCGAGAAGATAAACGATAAAGGGATCGACAACGTCCTAATCCCACTAAAATATGACCCGAGACTGGATCAACTGCGCCAGGACGAACTATTCGATTCGTTCCTGGCCGCGTTAGTCAAACCTCCCTCATGAAACCTTGAAACTAGGCTGAACATTCCTATCGGATAGGAGTTTATGAAAAGCGATAAAAACCTTCGAACTCCCATGTTGTCAAAGTCAAAAAAATAACTGCGCCTAAGTTGCCGCTTCACGACCACAGGTCATCGCGGGCACTCGGGTTGCCTAAGGGAACAAAAATTGACTTCCAGCCGGGGTTTTGCAGAAGTCTTTCTACTTCGGCGCACCGTTCCCATAAGACTTTGCGGCAGCCTTCATTATTGATTTCCGTTCTGGTTCTCATACTCTCGGCTGGGTCTATCTCGGCGCAGCCAAATCCTTCCCCAAAGCTTTCGACAGAACAATGGCAACAAGATCTTCGATATCTCGCCGCTCGGCTTCCTGTGGTCCATCCAAAACCTTTTTACCGGGTTTCACGCAAGGATTTCGGTGCTGCGGTGGAACGTCTGAATCGTCGCATTCCAGAGCTTGAACCCCACCAGATTCTTGTCGAATTTGCCCGACTGACTGCACTTATCGGCGAGGTTCATACGGGAATAATGGTGCACCGGCAGCCGCGTGAGGTGCTTGCCAGTCTAAGAGGATTTCCTATTCGACTCTATTGGTATGAAGACGGCCTCTTCGTTCAGGCAATCGAAGCAGACAACGCAAAAGCCGCAGGACTACGGGTGAAGCGCATAGGCAATGTCGAAGCTGGCGAGGCATTGCGGCGAGTGGGAGAGATCATTCCAGCAGACAACGAAATGTGGATCAAACGCTACGGTCCGGCATATCTCGGCATTGCGGAAGTGCAGCACGCCCTCGGCATGATCTCATCGCGAGCTGCGACAACGTTTAATCTTCAGGATCGTGATGGAAAAGAGTTCGAGATTTCACTAAAAGCCCGTCCGTTAGGTGAGGTGATTGAGTTTCTAAATCCACTCACTGACCCACAGCCACGTGTAGGCCTCACCACTGCTCTTACAGGCCCGACACCACTGTGGTTGAAGGACCAGCGCAATCGATACTGGTTTGAGTACCTGAAAGAAGACCGCTCACTTTATCTCCAGATTAATACAATGCTCGACAAGGAAGGCGAGACAATGGAGCAGTTCTATGATCGTGCCTTGTCGGCGGCTGACTCGGAAAAGGTCGAGCGGTTAATCATTGATATTCGACAGAACAACGGTGGCAACCATCTCGCGGTGCCACTCATTCACGGTCTCATTCGACGGCCACACTTGAACCAGAGAGGCAAATTATTCGTGATCATCGGTCGAGGTACAGTCTCAGCAGGACAGAACCTCGCGACACTTCTCGAGATTCACACAAATGCTCTGTTCGTCGGTGAACCAACTGCCTCGCGTCCCAACCAGTACGGAGTGGTGGGTACTTTTCGCTTCCTAACAGCAAGATATTCGTGTGGCATTCTCGTTTTTTCATCCAAGACTCAAATCCCGGTGACTTTCGTCCTTGTTTGGAGCCTGAGATAGCAGCTCCACTCACTTCGCAAGACTATCTTTCAAACCGCGACCCGGCAATCAATGCGATCCTTTCTTATCATTTTACCTCCCAACTCTTTTAACTTCGACCTTCCTGAGATTCCGCATTCAGGTATTACTGAAACCCAATTGATTGAGAGGCTACAAGTCGTTCTGGAAGGTTGTATGAACCCCGCGCATCCGGGCTATATCGGTCACATGGATTCAATGCCCACGACGGCATCCGTGCTCGGCGATCTGGCAGCTGCGGCCGTCAACAACAACCTGCTCAGCCTAGAGATGTCGCCATTTTTCTCACGCATGGAAGCACACCTGATAAAGCAGGTGGCGGCCTTGTTCGGGTTTGAGGAAGGGACTGGGGTAATGCTGAGCGGTGGCAGTCTGGCGAACTTGCAGGCATTGGCAGTCGCTCGAAATGCGGCCTTCCACGTCGACGAGCAGGGCCTGAATGCGCTCGGTAGGCAGCCCGTGCTTTTCGCATCAGAGGGGGCGCACACCTCGATTCAGAAGGCCGCGATGGTGCTCGGGTTAGGCACATCAGCAGTCATACGAATTGCAACTAATGGCGATTCACAAATGAAAGGTGAGGAGTTGAGCAAGGCCATCAACCGGGCCTTCGCGGAAGGAAAATTTCCATTTTGCGTGGTTGCAACGGCAGGAACAACCGTCACCGGGAACATAGATCCATTACCAGAGATCAGTGCGATCGCGAAGAAGCACGACCTCTGGTTTCATGTTGATGCTGCCTACGGGGGCGCGCTTGTGTTCTCCAATGCGCACCGCCACAGACTGACAGGCATTGAGGTGGCTGATTCAATCACCTTCAATCCTCAGAAGTGGTTATATGTGGCCAAGACCTGCGCGATGGTCCTATTTAGGGAAAATAGAATTCTGGAGCAGGTCTTTCGGATTCCGGCTCCCTATATGCAGGATAAAGAATCTTTCACCAACATCGGAGAGATTAGCCTGCACGGAACTCAGCACGCTGACGTTTTGAAACTTTGGCTGTCGCTGCAACACATTGGGCGACTTGGGTATGAGCAACTGATTACGGAGAGTTATGCGTTGACAACTTTTCTGATTGAACAGATCAGAAAACGCCCCGGTCTTGAGTTGGTCAGCCAGCCCGACACAAACATTGTCTGCTTTCGCAGCAGACCCAGTCACCTATCAGAGAGCAGCTGGGACAAGTGGAACCTGGCCCTCCAAGATTACCTGCTTCAAGAAGCCAGCATATTTCTTTCGACCCCGATGTATCGAAATAGCCGCTGGCTTCGCGTCGTCTTGCTGAATCCCTTCACCGACGAGTCGACCCTTGAGCTTATGTTCAGGCATATCGACAAATTCGTACGACAACCTCATCGAGACAAAAGGAGCAACGCCTATGAAACCAGTGACCCGTCACATCGCACAGGTTAATATCGCCCGGATGCGAGCACCTTTGGATGATCCCGTAATGGCAGGCTTCGTCGCACTGTTGGATGAGATCAACGCGCTCGCCGATAGCAGTACTGGGTTCGTATGGAGGTTGCAAACCGACGAGGGCAACGCAACCTACTTGCGCCCCTACGATGACGACCGCATCCTGTTTAATCTATCGGTGTGGGAAACCATCGAGCATCTGAAAGATTATGTTTATCAGACCGCTCATGGTGAGGTAATGCGCCAAAGAAAGCTCTGGTTTGAGAAGTTCGACGGGATGTACATGGCACTATGGTGGGTCAATGCTGGACACATACCTTCGGTGGAAGAGGCGAAGCAGCGCTTGGAATACCTTCAGGAGAATGGCGAAACCCCATACGCCTTTTCGTTCAAGCGGACTTTTCCGGCGACGGCGGCCGCAAAAGAGGACGCGATAACGTTGCCGCTGAAGCCGTGCGCGGCGCCCTAACAACTTATCGGTTGGGTATTCAACTTCATTGTCGATAACCTTCGGGAGGCCCTGAAAAGTGTCAATCAGGGTGGGGCCCAACTTATTGGCGAAATCGAGCAATACGATTACGGTAAATTCGGGTGGTTCATGATCCGGATTCTCTGCCGGTGTCATACGAGGGCTTTTGGCCTCCATCGGGTGGTATGGTGTGGAACATACGGGCGGTCCCCTCCAGATACCTGCTGGTGCCTTGACGATGCTCGCGTGGCCTGAAGCCTATTTTGCGACGGGAATCTTGTGGGAAAGGCATCGGACTGTGACGCCCTTGAGTTTCTATCCACGCCTCGCACTACTGCTCATCGTGACAACCGTCTGCTTCGTTGGCATTGTGGCTCTCCTGGCATGGGCGACTCAACGCCGAAAAGTATTCCTGAATTTATGAGCCGTGGTGAGTTAATCGGGATTGGTATTGGGCTCATTGGTGCTTTGGCACCATTAGTTATTTTGTGGTTGCACAAGAGATATCGTATCGGCTACAGGTCGCCCTTTGCTTTACCGGAGCAATGCGAGCGTTGTACCGCTAAGTTATAGCTATTCTATTTCCAGCCGCGACAGTCTTGAGCCGTCCGCGTTCATCGTATAAATGGCGCTTGGCCCGTCTCCATCTGAAGAAAATATTATCTTCTTGCCCTCATGTGACCAGGAGGGGGCACGCTCAGTCGCTTTGGTGTTTGTCAATCGCTGTACACGTGAACCATCAGCATTCATTGCGTATATGTCTGTGCCGCCATCGCGATCTGAGGTGAACACAATCTTCCTGCCGTCTGAAGACCACGACGCTCCGCTATCATTAAACTCAGTCGTTACAAGTCGACTCACTTCACTTCCGTCGCGTTTCATCGTGTAGATTTGATTCTTCCCACTTCTGTCCGAGTAGAAAATCAGATGCTCCCCATCCTGCGACCAGGTAGGAACCTGATCATTCGCGTCGCCGGAGGTGATGATATTTAAATCGCTTCCATTTGCATTCATGACACAGATGCGCCACTTTCTGTCGTCACTAAAATTGCTTGTCTCTCGCCATTGAAACACTATCAATTGTTCGTTCGGAGAATAAACGGGCACACCAGCAAAACCTTGCAGTTTTGTTAATTGCACGACATTCGAGCCATCCGCATTCATAACGTAAATATTTGTGTCCTTTCCATTCTCACGTGGCGACTGAAAAAGGACTCTTTTGTTGTCACGTGAAAAGTAAGGATGGGCGTCTCTGCCCGGTGCATGTGTCAGCCGGCGAGATTCCGAACCATCTGCGCTCATCACATAAACCTCGGGGTCACCATCCCGATCGGACGTGAACACGATTCTCTTTCCGTCATGGGACCACCTGGGGAAATAATTGTTCGGCGGGCGCGAAGTCTGTGCAGCAATCGCGGTAGCTAAGAGGAAACAGGTGAAAAACTGGCTGAATATTATTGTGGCCAAGGCGTTGGTCCTATTTTTTTCGGGAGTAAGCGATCTTCCAGACGACTTTCCAAGTTTTTCCGCCGTCGTCAGATCGTTCCCAGTTCCAATCGAATTTGTCCTTGGCTAAGTTGTACCATACCATTCGCTGAAGAAACTCTTTGCCATCCGCGATTGCTTTGCGTTCTAATACCATCTGACCGCCGTTGAACTCTCCCACGAAGTCCAGATAGCCACCCTGATTATCCACCCATGTCTGTTGCCATTTGCCCGCCCGTGTATAGGTCGAGAAACTTCTTCCCTGAAGAGGCATCCCAGGCCAACCATAGAAGTTCTCCTCGATAACGCAGTTATCCAGAATCGACCTGACAACGTTGGTGCCTTTACCTGGTTTGCCTTGCAGTTCCCATTCTGCGTTCCACTCCCCGATCCAAAAGTCAAATTGTCTAAATTCGGGCTGACTACAAGGCGGTCCAGATTTCGCCGCGTTTTGACCTTCTTGCACTGTGCCCGCATCCGCAGCCGAACCAAGCAACACCAAGAGTACTATCAAGTCCAACATTAGTAGACAGCCTCCATTTCTCTCCAAATTCCCTACCCGAGAGGCAACACCTTCACCCGCAGACTAACTGCTCACTCTAACCCAGGAACCTTGGCTGGTGATTAACTCTTTAAGGCAACCCGCATTCCGCGTGATAGAAGGCTGACGATTGATTGATTTAACCATGGGGTGTTATCAACAACGCTGACCCATCCCGATCAATTCGCGCAGAAAGATCCCTATAAAATTGGGGATTATTCATTTAGACAGATTTGAACTTTCGAAAATTTCGGGCAGGGAGCAAAAGGAGTCATCGATGCAACCAGGCGCCCTTTGCGCCAACTGGTACCCTCCAAATGTTTCCGCGACGAGTTGATGTAGCGTAGATCGCCTGGCGCTCAAACTTTCCTTCACCGAACGCAAGACTTGCCACTCCGGGCATCCCTTCGGCGATGAGCACCACCTCACCTGTTTTTGGATCGAAGCGCCGAATTTTTCCGGCTCCATTATCTGCGACATATACCCGACCGTATTCGTCCGCGGCGAGTCCATCCAAGCCGCCTTCCCCCGTGCGCGCTACAACTTTGGGCTGACCCACCGGAGTACCATTGACCAGTGAAAAGGCCCAGACTCGATCGTCGCCAACAATCGGCTTCAGGCTGCTGAAAATTTGCGCTACGTAGAGAGTGCGATCATCTAACGAAAGCGCCAGTCCGTTTGGGTAAGCCACAGCGCTGGACCAGACGGATACCGAATTGCCCTTGACCAGGTAGATCTTGTCAGTGCCATCATCTGACACAAGAAACGTTCTATTCGGCAATACGAGTATGAAGTTGGGATCGGCTATTCCAGTTGCAACGACAGTTTTTCTACCTTCCGGGGTGATGCGCCAAACGATACCGTCGGCATTCGGACCATGCTCGAAGACATTTGTTGGTCCGAAGTCTGCGGCTAGAATGTCTCTTCTGCCAATTCCTGCTAGTCCAAGCGGCGCGTCCAAGTCGGTGATCTTTCTAACGGAGCCGTCCGTTTGGGCCAACCAAATTCCTTCGTCAGCGCCGATAAACAGCTCACCCCTCGCATTGAAAGTGATTCCCTCGGATCCCTTGAATCGATCAATGAACATTTCAGGTTGCACCGGAAATTCCGGTTTTGAGGCTGGAAGACCGCTTTCAACAAGAATTCGCGACTCACGATTGATACCGCATTCAGCCAGCGTGTTCGGTTTCGGCGTTATGAGTGAGAAGGAAGCCAAAACTGACAATCCACTCCCGCCACCAAGACAGGCAATCAACAAGAACCAAGCCCGCATGTTTCCCCCGTTTGAGTAGATTTTCTTTACGGACAGAGAAATCTAGTGGGCTGAGTCAGGCAGGTCTTGAACGTTCTTGCGACTCTTCACATATTGTCCCGGAGTGACCCCAGTCAGTCGTTTGAAGTGTCGGCTGAGATGGCTTTGATCCGCAAAACCGGTTCGAAGGGCAATATCTGCGATCGATCGTCCCTGCTCTAGAAGTCCCTTTGCGCGCAAAACCCGAATCTGTGTCTGGTAGGCGTGAGGGGGCATACCAAACCACCTCGTAAAAACTCTGGTGAAATGGAAAGGACTTAAATTTGTTATGCGCGCAAGATCTTGCAAGGAGATGTTCTCTGCATAATTATCAGCCAAGTAGTCACGAGCCGGACTTAACACATCCTTTCCACACCCTTGTCGTCTTATGGTTGGAGGGCTCTCAGCAAAACGGATAATAAGCTTGGCCACGAAGATAAGAAGTAACGAATCTCGCCCAAGTGTCGACGATGCTTTTTCGAAGGCCCTACAGAAGTTCAAATAGTAATTAATCATGTCACGATCGAAGACTACAGCTGTTGGAAAGAATGGGAGAGTACCGTTTTTCCCGGTGACATCCAGGACCAGTCTACGCATTAGTTTTACGTCTATGAAAACAGTCCTGTAATCGACACCAAAACTGGCGGTGCAACGATTCGAGTGCACCTCTCCCGGGTGGACCATAAATAGACTTGCAGTTGGAGTGGGAAGGTCGCTGCCGCGATATCTGAGTTCCCCTGAGCCTGACTGGATCAGACAGAATTGATACTCCTCGTGCCAGTGCCGTGGTACCAGATGTGCGTCACCAGTACCCAAACGTAACTCGATTCCTGGAAAATCCTTCGGCCGTCGAATCTCAATTACCGGAGTTCTTTGATCGGATGTCATTTTCGTTGTGTCTACTTTGAGTTGGAGTAATCGGATCACTGTCGCAAAACAACGAACCGACCAAACTCTCGCCAGGTGCCATCTTTCTCCTTTACTGAATCGACAACCTCAAGCTTTGCGGAGTCAAGTAACCTATAAACAGACTTGCCCTCTTCGGTATCTGGTGAGCCCCAGTAGGCGATCAGAGCGTCCCTCTCAATGTGTGCTTTGATCGGAAATGACAAGCCACGCGAATCAAACCATCTGGCTTCGAGCGTTCCTTTGCCACCAACAGAATAGTAGGCGTGCCCCTCGAAGACCTGAGGTCCCTTATCAACCTTTCTTTCATTTCTCAAACTGAGTTTCACAAATTTTTTGCTTAGCACCCTTTCCCAGTTGATTTGCAGGTAAGCAACTGCTCCAAGGGCCTTACCGTCACCCTTCCAATTCCCCTCCAGCCGATTGAACAGATCGTCGGCTTCAGACTGCCCGGCCACCATAGGGCAGAGCAGTGCAATCATCGCGACGCATGCCAACGTCATTTTTAAAGCAAGATTTTTCATTTGTCACCTCTAGCTTCCAATTGGAAGCTAGCTCAATCGTGGTTTCATTTGCTGACCCCTTCGCGTTTGCCCGGTGAAAGCCAAACTCCCGCAGTCTAATTTTAGATGAAGAAAGTGTCAGCCTTCCGGCCTCTCTTTGGAGTGCGGCGGCAAGGAACGCCAGCGACGCGCCGCCACATTCGATTGCGAGATGAGTATGCGCAATCTTAATTAGAAGTGGCAAACATCCAAGCGGCGGCGCGTCGCTGGCGCTCCTTGCCGCCACACTCCAAAAGCTATCGCCGTCCAACTGAACGCCGGCTACTCCCCGGTTTAGCGTCGTGTGATACGATTCATGCTGTTGGGTCGGACCATGAATCTACGAAGACTCAGCATCATCCTCGGCGTGCTCGCTTCACTCCCGTTTAGCACACGGTGCGTTATCAGTGCGTCACCCTCAAGTCCCGTTGACTCTGAACGCTTCATCATCAACGCCTGGAGAACTGACACCGGACTTCCTCAAGCGACCGTTAACGCGATCATCCAAACGCGAGATGGCTATCTTTGGCCAGAGACCTACGGAGGTCTGGTTCGCTTCGATGGCGTAAAGTTTACTCTCTTCCATAGCAGCAATACTCAGGAATTGAAGAGCATTCGCATCAGAGCGCTCTTCGAAGATCGTGAAGGCAACCTGTGGATTGGCACTGAAGGCGGAGGACTAACACGCACACGTGCAGGAACCTTCACTACCTACACTATCGAAGACGGCTTACCACGTAACGATGTTGGCGGAATATCGCAGGATCGCGAAGGTTACATTTGCGTCGAATCGGGCAATGTTCTCGTGCGTCTTGAGCAAGGCCGTTTTGTGACCTACGCACCCACTACTGAGCATCCCTTGCGCGCCGTCACAACTCCAGTGGAAGACCTCGAAGGTAATATCTGGTTTGGCACGCGGGCCGGTCTGGTCCGCATGACTTCCAGGCGGCAGTTCAAGATTTACACGATAGCAGACGGTTTGCCCGGCGACGTCATTCAATCCGTCTTGTTAGCGCGCGACGGCACTCTCTGGATTGGTACACTCAATGGTCTCTCTCATTTCGCGTCAAATGAGTTTACAAATTACACGACCAAAGAGGGTCTCTCATCTAACTACATAACCTGTCTTACTGAAGACCGCTCAGGAAAGCTCTGGATTGGTACATTCGACGCAGGGGCCAATCGTTTTGCCTCCGGAGTATTTACACAATTCACCGGCAAACACCCCGCAGGGTAACCTCGTAGTGACGTTTGGCTACGAGAACCCCAATCCTTTAGCCGTCTCTGTGCCAGTGACCTTTAGCGCCAATGTGTGCAGAACCAATAATGTGATGTTTGGTCTGGGTACGAGCGGTGGTCTTGGTTCTCAGTTGGTCGCTTACCAGACAGGCCTTAATTCAAACGCGTTTTCGTTCACGACTACATGGAACGACGCGGCAAGTCAGGAATTAGTCAGCTGGTTAATAGATGAGACGAAAGTCTCCTTTGTTCGCGACGGATCTAAGCTAGTGGCGCGGACAGAAAACAGGGTCAATAGCGATCCTTCCACCTGTTCGTTTGTGGCCGGACTTGCCGATATGGGAGCTCCTGCGTGTCCCGGAAGTACTGCCTTATCCCGGCTCGTGGCGGCGCAGGGTGAAGGCCTCACTAATGTTGAGATGAGGACCACACAACTTGAACAGCGCGTTACGGTACTGGAAGAGAGAGTGGATAGCCTTGCTCAACCTTTTGGCGATGACGATCTCGATGAAGTTATCAACCAAAATGATGCTTGTCCCAACACCGCAGCCGCGGCGCTGGTGGATTCGAATGGTTGTTCGCTCGCGCAGTTCTGTTCGTCACTACCCTTGGGAGGCAGGGGTGGAGGCAAGAATTCTTGCGGCAAGGGTGATTGGGACAAAGACGGGGTTCCAGACTGCATGGTAATGGATAACGTTTGTGTTGAGCGATGAGTGAACCACACCAGTCGAATGAAGGGTCAAGCTCAGTGAAGCCCCGTGGACGTGAGGTAAAAGGGAGTCCGGTTGCTGATGCTGCGGCTCGCGGAGATGTCCGGCAGTTGGAATTGCTGCTGTCAGCCGGAGCTGATGTTGGCGCAGTTGGAACGGATGGTTGGACACCGCTGTTCTATGCTGCCTTAAGCGGATGCGCCGAAACATTGGAGATCCTATTGGCAGCGGGTGCAGACGTGAATGCGCGTGCCTCCGATGGTTCTACTGTGCTTCTCAAGGCCACCCTGTGGGGTCGCGCGCCGATGGTCCAGATCCTATTGCGCCACGGCGCAGATGCGACGTTAGCCGACCAAGACGGCTGGACACCAATGAAGGTAGCTGAGAAGAGAGGCTTCGGAGAGATTCTCGCGTCGCTAAGATAAGGGGGTAATCACACTCCCCGGGGAACAACATTGGCGAATCTAATAGGAAAGCGGAGCGGCGCGTCGCTGGCGCTCCTTGCCGCCGCACTCCCAAGGACCTTAGCGTTCGCGATCTTGAAGCTGCTCGTTCGCCAGCTCCGCCGGTTGATCTTGCGAAATTGGTTCCCCCATAACCACACGAACATTGTGAGTCTGCCCGTCGTCTAAAAGAGGAATCACCTGATCAGCCAAACTATCGCCGTCCAACTCAACGCTGGCTACTCCCCGGTTTATGCCGAGAGGATTTTCAACCTTGATGCTGTAGGTGGTCTGACCGCGGCGATAGGTGATGCTAAAGTCGCGCCACCAACGCGGAATACAAGGATCCATCCGCAGCTCGGCTCCACTCAGCTGGAATCCTAGAATTGATTCGAGTCCGGCTCGATACATCCAACCTGCAGAACCTGTGTACCACGTCCAACCTCCCCGGCCGGTATGTGGAGGTACTGCGTAAACGTCGCCGACCGCCACATAGGGCTCCACTTTATATTTGTGCAGCCCGGCGCGCGTTGATGAGTGATTTATCGGATTGAGAAGCGAGAACAACTCTCCGGCTCGTTCACCATCACCTAGCAGCGCAAAAGCAATCAACGTCCAAAGAGCGGCGTGGGTGTACTGGCCTCCATTTTCGCGAACCCCGGGGACGTAGCCCTTGATGTAGCCTGGATCGAGGTTTCCTTTGTCGAAGGGCGGTGTGAACAAAATGACCAAGCCATCTCCCCTCCTGATCAAATACTCTTCAACGGCTGCCATTGCGCGCACCGTACGGTAAGATTCCGCACCGCCCGAGATCACTGACCATGATTGAACAATAGAGTCGATTCGGCATTCATCGTTCTGAACGGATCCGAGCGGCACGCCATCGTCAAAATAAGCACGACGGTACCAATCTCCGTCCCAACCATGTTCAGCCAGGGCTTTCTTTAGTTGCCCGCGATGTTTGAGGTAACGGCTGGCACGAATCTTCTCTTCTCGGCTGGTGCAGAGTGGCGTAAATCCTTCCAGAATTGTATAGAGAAACCAGCCGACCCAGATGCTCTCCCCTTTTCCCAGATGACCCACACGGTTCATCCCATCATTCCAATCACCGGAACCCATCAGAGGAAGCCCGTGTTTGCCCACTGCCAGACTCCGGTCCACTGCCCGCGCGCAGTGTTCGAAGATGGTGGCCGACTCAGCAGATACCTCTGGCTGCATGTAAACTTCCTGTTGCTCGGGCTCCAGCAAGGGTTGCTCGATGAACGGAGTTACTTCGTCAAGTATCCCCACGTTGCCGGTAACACGAACATAGAATGTGGTAACAAACGGCAGCCACAGCAGGTCATCCGAGAACCGAGTTCGCACGCCCCGGCCCGTGGGCGGATGCCACCAATGCTGCACATCACCTTCCTTAAACTGGTGCTGGCTGGCCTGCAGTATCTGTTCACGGGCAACTTCGGGCTTGCTGTAGACCAAGGCCATTACATCCTGCAATTGATCTCGAAAACCAAAGGCTCCTCCTGACTGATAAAACGCAGAGCGCGCCCAGATGCGACATGAAAGGTCCTGGTAAAGCAACCACCGATTAAGCATGGTCTCCATCGCCAGATCTGGCGTGCGTACCTCAAGCGTGCCGAGGACTCCATCCCAGTAGGTCAGTACTTTTTCAAAAGCCTCATTTACATTGCCGCGATTGGTGAAGGTCGAAATCAGGGATTGCGCCGCTGCCTTCGACTCAGCTTCGCCCAAAAGGAACGTCAGCTCACGGGATTCATGTGGACGCAACTCGATAGTACTTTGCAGGGCAGCACATGGATCTAAACCCGCTCCGGCACGCCCTGCTAAGCTCACCCGACGAAGGGCTGCGGGTTGACTCAGCGAACCGTTACGTCCAATGAACTCTTTTCGATCACACGTGGCGCTCGTCAACTTCTCACTTGTTGCCACAAAAGCAACGCGTTCCGCGTACTCGTTATTGAAAGGGTTACGTGCAAAGATGGCTGAGGCTTCCTGGTCGATTTCGCTGATGATATATGGCGCTGAGGATGCGCGGAGCATACCCAGAACAAGTTCGTTATACAACGTAATCGTAATTCGACGATTACGATCAGTCCGATTGTGAAGCCGCAGAAGACTTATCTTGACCGGAGCGTTGAGAGGTGCGAATAGTAGCAACTCTTGCGAGATGCCGTGACTTGTGTGTTCAAAAACTGAGTACCCCTGGCCATGCCTGATTACGTAGGGTTCCTTTTCACGAATCGGCAACGGGGTAGCCGACCAAACAGAGCCCGTGTCTTCGTCTCGCAGATAAAGAACTTCACCGGGTGGGTCACTAACAACATCGTTGGACCAGGGTGTTAGACGATTCTCGCGACTGTTAACCGACCATGTGTATCCGGCTCCCGTCTCCGTAACTTGAAAGCCAAATTCACTTTGGTTTGCAATGACGTTTGCCCAAGGCGCCGGCGTCCATTGCTCGGCGCCCAGCAAGGTGACGTACTCGCGCCCACCCTGATGGAAACCGCCAAGGCCGTTGAAAAACGTCAATTCAGGGGGCGCTACTGTCAACTCGGGATACGTCTGCGAAGGAAGACGGGGCGCGAACTTCGGCGGCAGCGGTTCTTCTACATGGGGTCGTTCAAGCTGGTCTTCAAGAGCGCCCCGAGAAGTAACGATAACTGCACGCGCGACCGCATGTAGCAGGATGCGGTCTGCCTCGGGCATGTGATCGGCACGACGCAAATAGATGCCGCCGGGCTTATCCTGAAGCCGGGCAAGGCCGCTGGTCCGAACCAGTGTCTCCAACTCCCGTTGCAACTCCTGCTGATAAGTCGTGGTATCGTCGATCAAAATAACCAGGTCACTTTTGAGGCCCTTGTAGTGAAGGTACTCGTGTCCGCGAATGAGCTTGCGGACGCTCGTCAACTCCTCCGCCTTGTCTATGCGTACGACCACCACGGGAAGATCGCCACTGATGCCATAAGCCCAAAGACTCGATTGAGTTTTTGTGTTAAGCGCTAACACATGCGGCCTCGGGCGCAGCGACGGATCGGAATAAACAATGCGCGAAGCAAAACGTTGAAAGAGGTGCGCCTCCTCCGGCTCAATCTTCAAGTGGCTAAGTTCAACTTGGGCCTTGGTCCAGGCCAGGCGCAACTCGCGTTCGAAAGTGTTTGGGTCGTGATACTTGTCTGCAAGCATCAAGGCGCGCTCACGGGAATTCGTGACTACAGTGCTGAACGAGCAACGAACCGTCTCGTTGGGTTTAATGCGTACACGTCGCCGCAGGCTGAAGACTGGATCAAGGACCGCACCGGTTGTATTGGAAAGTGGACGATCCTCCATTACGGCAATAGGGTCGGCCGGCGTGTGGCCGCGACCAAGGAAGCGTCCCCGGTCAGTCTCATATTGCACGGTACCGACCAGATCCCCCTCGACCACCACCGTATGAATTCCCCAAATCTGCTCTTCCGTGCTTGAACGTTGACGACGATGCGCGAGGATAGCGTTTTCGGCGGCAAAGAACTCTGTCTCTATGAAAAGGTTGCTGAACGCAGGGTGTGCAGCATCAGCTTGGGGTGAGGTCAGCACAACTTCCGCATAACTCGTTAACTCAATCTCACGAGTTCGCGTCGTATTGTTAGTCAGCGAAACCCGCCTAACTTCTGCATTGTCCTCGGCTGACACCACAACCTCCATTCGGGTCGCAATGCCATCATCACTTCTCCAGAAGTCTGCTTTGTCCTCCGAGAATTCGACACGGTAAGACTGTGAGGGCCTGAGCACCGGTTGATGAGTGGCTGACCAAACGGCGCCGCTGCGCACATCCCTCAAATAGATAAATGTCCCCCAATTATCGCGAGTAGAGTCTTCGCGCCATCGGGTTACTGCATTTCCGTCGCAGAGAGAGTAACCGCCTCCAGCCGTGGTCAACATCACGCTGTAGGTGCCATTCGAAAGCAAGTGTATTCGTGGTGTCTCAAGATCAGCGGTGTCATACGCACGCGAGAGCATTCCGGTCATGGTCTGAACCACCCTTCCTGTCAGAACTTCTTCAGCGCGCGGATGAAATGCAGCCACTCCTAAGGGAACCCGCTCCTGTAACAACAACTCAGTTGCTTGTACGGCGGGATCCGAATGAAAGCGGTTTTGCATTCGTTCCTGCTCCAGAACGTTGCTCAAAGCCACCAGGCTCATGCCCTGGTGATGCGCCATAAACGCCCGAATCAACACTGATTTATGTCCCTGAGGTAGGCGCTCGACCGTGTAATCAATCGACTCGTAAAAACCGTAGGCAGCCAGGGCGCCTTCGTCTCTTAAGCGACGAAGGTTGTGCATGGCCGCGTGTGGGTCGGTTCCGGCGGCAAGAATCGTGGCGTAGGGAGCTACCACCAGATCTTCGCTTAAACCTCGCTTTAGTCCCAAGCCAGGAACGCCAAAGGGCCCATACTGGTAGTTCAGATTGAGATCGCGAACGTTGTAAGCAGCCTCTGATATTCCCCACGGAACACCATGTTCGTTGCCATACTCGATCTGTCTGCGCACAACCGTAAGGTAGGTTTCATCCAGTAGAGTCCCGATGTAGTTTCGAGTAACCAGTAGTGGCATCGAATACTCGAACATGGTACCGGTCCATGAGATTAACGCTCGTCCCCCATCGACTGACGTGAGCTGGCGACCCATTCGAAACCAGTGTTCTTGTGGGACGTCCCCTTTTGCAATCGCTACGAAACTCGCAATTCGCGCCTCAGATGCCAAAAGATCGTAGTAGGAAGCGTCTGGCTTGAGAGCATTTACGTTGAATCCGATGGTGAAGAGTTTTCGCTCTTGATCAAAAAGAAAGTTAAAGTCTGTCTCTTCAACTATCTTCCCAGCCTGTTGAGCGATTTTCGCCAGACGTGAAAGGAATTCAGTTGCGGCATTACCGGCGAGTTCAATAGCGCTCGTCAGATCTGTGAACTTACCAACCGGCTGGTCATCAGTTTGCCAGGCTGATAATTGGACCAAAGCGTTGTCGCAGATCTGCGGTAATTCTGCGAATGATGGTACTGCTTCGAGCGATTCAAAAACCCGCTCCCAAGCCTGCACGCTGTCAGGCGGACCCTGTTCGCCAGTAAGTCTGTATTTTGAAAGCAAGCCCACCCAGGGAGTAAAGAATTTGAGATCCCGACGGCAGGAATCTACTTGATGCTTAACTGCCCCAACCCACCACCGCAGTTCTTTAAAGTTCGTCTCGCCGTGTTCATGTGATAACGCGTTTACGATGTCTTCTATCTCGGAAATCCGTTTGCGCAGTGACTCAAACAGTTGATGCCAAGCCGTGAGACTGTCGTCGACTTTTGCAACGACCAGCTTTTGGCAGGCTTCTATCTCGTTGCCCAATTGACTAACAGTAACGACCTCAGTTCGCTGTCGGACCTTTCCGAGCTTTTGGGATTCATCGAGAATAGCAGCCATGCAGTCTGCAAGGCCCGCCAGTGTTCTTTCATCAAACAACTCTGTGTCCGGAAACTCGATGCAAGCTTGCCGGAGCGCAATGAAATGGGCGGCAAGGTTTCCATTGTCTACGGTCGAAATGTATTGAGGGTGAAGCGGAAGAAGGGTTTGGGTGTCGTACCAGTTGAAAAAATGACCGTGAAACTTTTCTAACTTACCAAGAGTGGCAAAGGTCAACTCGTGACGTTCAACACACTCGAGCGAACCGAGATAACCAAGATCGTGTGCCGACACGGTGGCGAGTGACAGGAGGCCAATATTCGTCGGTGAGGTCCGATGAGCAATGATGGGTAATGGATCCTCCTGAAAATTGTCAGGCGGAAGCCAGTTGCTATCAGGGCCAACAAAGACTTCAAAAAATCGCCATGTTCGGCGAGCCACCGAGCGAGCAAACCTGATGTCTGTTTCGTCAAGCAGTTCCCTCTTTGGCACAAGTCTGGTGCTGATCCAATAAGCGATCATGGGCGAGGCGGCCCAGGCAAAGACGAAGAACACCATCACCGGAATAAAGAGAGGGTTCAATAACAAAGTCGAACCAACAACACCGACGACTAGTGCCTCAGCGGGCAACATGAAACGGACGAACGATGAAAGACTATCTCGAGCGAGCCGCTCAGCATCCGCCGCTGTTACCCACTCTAGAAGCTTCTTCCTGGATACTAATTTTCGATAGATCGTACGCACGATCGCGTCCGCCATCAGATACGCCTGATGCGGCAACAGCACTAGCGAAAGCGCGAGTTGAGCGGTGTTCGTTCTGAAGTCCCCCCAAACACTCCAGAAGTGGCTGGTCCAGGGAATCCCTCGTGGATGTATAAGCAGGCTAGTGGTGACATGAAGATAGACAGGAAACGCGATGGTAACGATTGCAAACAGTGTCCAAAGTGTTGGAGCGTACGGGAAGATAGTCCACGACGCCACTAACCAGATGAAAAGTGATGGCGCCACCAGACTGCGGCGAAGGTTATCGAGAATTTTCCACCGTGCGATTAAGGAAAGCGGATTACGCGTCTTCCGACGTTCAACATCAACAACTGTGGGTAACAGCCAACGAGCGATCTGCCAGTCGCCTCTGGTCCAGCGGTGCTGACGCAAGGCGTAAGTGTCGTAAGAGGCTGGATATTCGTCGAGAAGTTCAATGTCGGTGACCAAAGCGGCGCGAGCAAAGAGAGACTCGAACAGGTCGTGACTGAGGAGTGAGTTTTCCGGTACTCGATCGGCGAGCGCTGCCTGAAAAGCATCGACATCATACAGGCCCTTTCCCGTGAAGCTTCCCTCGCCGAATAGATCCTGATAGACGTCGGAGACCGCCGTTGTGTAAGGATCGATACCAGTGTTGCCTGAAAAGATCTGAGCGAATCTGGATCGTGAAGCAGTCACGAGTGAAATGCTCACTCGGGGCTGAAGAATGCCGTAGCCCCTGATAACCCTCCGAACCGCAGCGTCGAAAACCGGACGATTAAGAGGATGAGTAGCCGCCCCCACAAGTTTTCGAGCAACATCCCGCGGAAGCTGGGTATCAGAATCCAACGTGATTACGTACCGAATCTGTTGCAACCAGCCCTCCTCGGCAGTTGCCACAACAAAACTCGTGTCTTTCGCTCCGCGGAGTAGTCGATTAAATTCCTCAAGTTTGCCTCGCTTTCGTTCCCAGCCCATCCACTTCCCTTCGCCGGAGTTCCATTGTCGAAGGCGGTGAAAGAGGTAAAACCGAGGGTACGGAATACTGCTGTACTTACGATTTAACTCGGAGATCCCGGTCTTGGCAGCTTCAAGCAACAAGGAATCGCCTGGCAACTTTTCTGCATCAGCATCGGCGAAGTCGGTTAATAGGGCGAAAAAAATGTGCTGATCCTGGTTGGCAAGATAATGCACCTCGAGTCGCTCGATCTGGTTAGAGACCTGATCCTCTGAGGATAGGATCGTTGGCACAACCACAACCGTCTTTGCCTCTTCAGGAATACCCTTGGATGTATCCATCCGAGGCAGTAGCCGGGGCGGAAACCAATGAGTGACATCCCAGTTCAGGATACTGACGGCAAGATCACTGGCTGGAACCAATGCAAAAAAGAATGCAATCACGAGCAGGGGCCAACTAGCGCCAACCCTGAGCATAATAAACAGCAGGGCGAAGATAATAAGGAATGAAAGGAGAGTCAGCGTGCCAAGGTAGACGGCAGTAGCGTGCCGGAGAGCAAATCGCCTGGAGCTTTCAATGAATCGCGGGCGGTAGCCGAATATTTCCTCAAGTTGAACCACACCGTCATCGACAAGATAAAACCCGACATGCGAGTGGCGAGGAAGTGATTGGCTTTGTGTCTCAAAGTTCTCCGGCTCTACGACTGAAGCCTGCGCGAGCTTGACGGCCGCACTTGCTACGTCGAGTTCGCTGGAACGTGTCCGCTTGCTGATCCTCTCAATAACGTGCCGGTAGCGATCGCGGGAAGCAAACTCCATCCTCAGGTATGCATCCGATGGATCCTCGCCAAGCACTGGCTCGATCAAGCTCACACTTTCAAAAAAATCACTCCAATCCAGGGTGGAAAGAAGTCGCATACTGGTGATGATGTTGCCGATGGTAACCTGTGACGATGCCTGGCGCTGATGCTCGGCATGAATAACGGGCTCAGTGGTCAACCCCTCCCGTTGCAGCTGCCTTTCTAGCCATTCCAGCACCGGCATTACAGCTGGATCCTGTTCACGCAGCCGTTGGGCAAGCTGGACTACGAGCGTATGTGGAAGCGTATCGGGACTTCCTAAGCGGTCCTTAACGAGTGGCAGAACTGCGGCCGGCTGCCGTGCGGCAAGCTCGAGAATTCTGTCAGCGAGTTTGTCGGCCTGTTCCCGCTGCTCGCGTGCGTCAATAATGACGGTTGCCAGCCGTCGAAGATTTTCAACCAATGCCAGCCGCAAGGTGATGGCCACTGCCCATAACTCACCTATCGTGAGGGGAGAAACTGTTTGATAGGCGGCGATGAACCGACGCAGTGTTTCTGTATCTAGCCGGCAGTCAGTGTGACCAATCAGCTCTAGTGCGAGGGCATAGATTCGAGGATAGGTTTTGAGTTCGCTGTCAGCCAGCTTTGGAAGTTCATGGTAATAGCTGCGAGGCAGGTCTTCCCTAATCTCACGCAGTTGCTCCTCTACTATATGGAAATTATCGATGAGCCACTCTGCGGCGGGGGAAATGGCGCGGCCCTTCCTAATCTCCTCCACCAGAATGCGATATGCGGCTTCAAGTTTGCGACGATTGTCCTCAAGTCTTGGGAGTAATTGAGCTCGTCCCCTCCGCGTGACGGTCTTGTGTTCGGCTGCCAATGCTTTGGCGTACTGCTCTAACCGCTCAATGCTGAAGATCTCCGCTCGAATCGGTTGCTCGGCTGTCGACTCAAGCGCCTTTCCAATCTTCGTTGTTAGCGATGTGAACAGTTGGCTCATTTGCGTTAAAAAGTTCTACCGATGTTATTGTAGCGGGTCAAGAGATGTTTAGCTTGCAGCGGTTAAAAGGGTTGGAATGTTCCAAATGAAATCTGTAAGTGATAAATGAAAGAGACCCGTTTTCCATAGGTTATTCTTCCATTTTCGACTCTCCTTTTACCAGTTCCCATTAATCAAAACGGTGTGGCTTGCAAATCTGACTCTGAGTAGTGATGCGCTTAACCGGGCCAAACAGTTGCGCCAAATCTCGATCGATTAGTGGCTCGAAGGCATGACTTACTCAATCCCCTGCCCATAAATGTTTGCGAACTAACATCAGCAACGCCAGCGTGCGTTTGCCCGGAGTCAGAAAAACCCTAAGGCACGCTATGTTAAGCGAGAGTTGAATGTAGAGGCATAGAGAAACGCGCAATCGTTGGTAAGCAGCCAACTGGTTGCGCTGGTCGCAAGTCAGTGACTGGTGATAGGAGTTGTGGGGATTGAGTCGGAGGAGCGCCAGCCCGCGGCCGTGATGAGTTTTGTTGGTCTCCGCAAGAACTAAGGTAAACGAGAAGAGGAAAGGGGTAATCCCAACCTATACATTGGATTTGTGAGAAGCGAAAATGTTGCTGGATGATATATCGTAATCGCGCATGACCCTGGAGATTAGGCCGTTCAAGAGCTATCGCGACAGCATGCAAGATTAGAAGGAAAACCGACCGGCTGGTGGATATGCGATCCCGTGCCGCAAAGCGTGCCCTCCAACTATCTTGCACTCACGTCAAGGAGCTTATCCTTGTAGATTGCCGCAATGAGCTTTTGTGCCATGTCGTAATTGTCAGTTTCAGTAGGCCATACTCTTGTAAGGCTAATCTTCGTTCGCCCCGCTCAAGGTAAAGTACGGCGAGGTTGTTGTGAGCTTCTGCAAAATTTGGTTTGAGCAGAATGGCCTGTTTGTAGGACTCGACCGCTTGCCTAACATGGCCGCCCCTGCGGTAAACGTATCCTAGATTATAGTGAGTTTCGGCCAGGTTTGGCTTGAAGTGAATTGCTCTCTTGAGAGACTCAACCGCGAGCTGGTATTGACCAAGAGAAGTGTAAGCCATGCCCAGATTGTTGTGAGCTTCGGCGTAGCCCGAATTCATCGTTAGTGCCTTTTTAAAGGTCGCGATTGCTTCTTTGCTACGGCCTGCTTCGCCGTACAGATAGCCCAGATTATTAAGAACGTCTGGATACTTCGGGTTCAAACCAGCAGCCTGTTCGAGGTATTGAATGGCCTGCGCGCGATCTCCAAGCTCGTAAAACAAGAGTCCCAGATTGTTACAGACTTCCGGGTCCGGTTTCAGCCGAACTACATCCTGGTATGCCGCGATGGCTTCATCCTTGCGGTTCAACTGAGAATAAGCCAGACCCACGCCACTGAGAGAGTCCGCACCATCCGGCTTTATCTTAAGCGCCTTCCTGAAGCACTCAATTGCCTCTGTGTACCGTTGCATTCTGTTGTAGGCAATACCTAAGTCATGGTGGGCGTCTCTGAAGCCCGGGTTAAGCTCCGCGGCTTGGAGCAACGCCTTAACTGCCAAAGTGAGCCCGCCCTGAGCCAAATAGATATGACCAAGGTTATAGTGGGCCATGACAAAGTCAGGCCGCAACGTAACCGCTTGCTTAAGCAACTCAATCGCTTCTACATAACGCCCGGCGGCAGCAGTGGCAACAGCCTGATTATTGAGCGCAAGTGCCGCATCATTCGTTTGGTTAGATTTGCCAAAGGCAGGGGCTGGCAGAACCAGTGCAAAAAGTAGCGTCACGACAAGCCAAACCAGATTTCGTTGTTTCATCTGCTGTACCTCCGTCATTTGCATCGCGTACGTTGCTGGACCCAGTTGGTTGATTGCTGATTTGAAGTACCTCTTGCAGGCTTCGAATATTCCCGCCGGTGCCGACTCATAGACTTGTCATGCAAAAGAGCGGCCCTCACGAGCCGCCCTTGAATACCAATCCAGTGTTGAAGGACGCTAGAAAACGTAACGAACCTGAAATTGCCCTATGCGCCCAGCATTCACGTTGCCAATGTTTAGGTTGCCAGAATTGAAACGAAAATCATTGAACGTCGAATCTGTCACATCGCCCGTTCCCGGAGCAAACTGAGGTGTGTTCAAGGCATTGAAGTAATCAAAACGAATCTCGAACTTGTTGGTCTCAGATCCAAACAAGCGGGTGTGGATCGCTTTCGTCAAGCTTAAGTCCACCCGATTCTGTCTGGGGCCGCGTAAAATATTCCGACCAGCGATGCTCGTTCGAATTGACTCGCTTACTAAGAAACGCACATCTCCTGGGTTGACCGGATTGCCATTGACGTCGGAGAAGCCCGTGCGCGATGTCACGCCCGAGATAAAATTCTCGGCAATGAAGTTTGAGAAGCCCACAGAATTCTGTGGTGCGTTGGGATTGCTGATGGCCGGACGGTCGTTGAAGGCATTGCCATCGCCATTGAGATCAATGCCGCCAACAAATGGGGTCTCGACGTTACCAGACTGTAGGCGATAGATTCCGCCTATTGAATAACCACCGAGGAGCGCGTGGCCCAATCCCGATTTCACCAGGCTTGGGACCTCATAGATAAAGGTGGCAACGAAACGATGCGGCACATCAAACGAGGCCCGGCTTCGATCCACGCTTCGGTCAAATGGATCCGAGCTGATGCTGCTGCCGCCAGTCGTAACGAACACTTCGCTGTTCACGTTGTCGATCGCTTTGGAGAACGTATAAGCGAAACGCAGCAACAGCCCACTTTTGAAGCCGCGCTCAAGCCGCGCTTGCAGCGAGTTATAACTTGAGTCGCCACCGTTTGTGCGTGCTACAACGGAACCGCGATTCGGAAAAGCACGAACCAGCGTGTCAAAACCGCCGATGCCAGGGTTCAACTCTTCGTTTATGAATAGACGTGTACCGCGCGAGCCGACGTAAGCAACATCGGCAATCAGATTGAATGGGAACTCACGCTGAATACCGAAGTTGTATACGTAAGTTTGTGGATTAACCAGGTCCCTGGGAATCGTGTTTACGGTGGCCAGAGGGTCGGGACTACCGCTAGTGGGCAGTGAGTCCTCGCCGAACTTTCCAATGCCGCGCGGGTCCGTATCGGCTGGCAGGGAAACCCCAAAATTCGTTGCGCCGAACGAGTTTGGGACCGTGGCCGCGGTATTGCTCAAGATATTATTGAAAAAGAAGTCATAGTTCACGGCAAAACCGCCGCGAATCACGGTCTTGTTCTGTCCAAAAAATCCTTTAAAGAAGCGAGGCTGGTAAGCAAAACTGAAGCGGGGAGCGAAGTTATTATTGTCGCGCTCTTGACGCACTACGGTCTCCACGGGCTGATCGAATCCTGCGAAAGCCGGAAAGCGAATCGCATTAAACGGTGTTCCATAATTCTCATAGCGCAGCCCGAGATTCACTGTCAGATTTTCTTTCACCCGCCACGTATCGTTAATGAAGTAGTTCTGGTGGAAAGCGTTCGGAACGATTGTGGCGCTGCCAAATTGGATAGCTGCGCCGCCGCCGCCGCGACCTGAAAAGCCGTCGACAAAATTTCCGAAGGAGTTGAATCCCCCGCCGCCTGCAAAAGTCAGAATTCCGCGAGAGTTGAAAGGAATGTCTTGCGTCGAGCGTTGGAAGTTCAAGTCCGCGCCGAACCGCAACGTGTGATTGCCGGTGGTGTGCGAGAGGGTGTCCTGGAATTGATAGTTGTTAAAGAGTCGTCCCTGTGGAAAGCCGGTGGGCAAACCGACGGAGGTTATTCCCTGTCCCAGACCTGCTCCAGTGAAGGAGAATACTGGACCAGCCAGTCCGACCTGTGGGTCACGCGGCGCAAATTCAACATTGAATCGTCCATAACCAAAGCGAAACTCGTTAGTGGTCCGGGTCGATAGACTACGGGTGTAATTGGCGTAGAAATTCTGTACATGGCTTGGGACATCAATCTCAAATCCAGGAAACGGCGAACTCCCGGGAAACTGGTTACTGAAGGTCTGATCATCTAGAACGTAGCGGAAAGCGATACTATCGTTTTGAGTCGGTGTCCAATCTACCCTTGCCAGGAACTGATTATCATTTACAGGCTGTGTGCTGTTGACGGTGGTTTCACCAAAGTCGATGTCAGGACGACCGCTGCCCAACGCCACGCTGGAGATCTCGCGCTCGCCGCGGAGGTTGCCCACGATGCTCAGAAAACGATCGAGGTTCTGGTTCGTGCCCACAGGGAAGAGTGAACGTAGAGTGGCAAAGCCGGAAGCAGTTGGCACCCGAACTCTCGCGTCGGTGCCCGACCGGAATCGGTCGCCTTGATACGTGCCGAAGAAGAACAGCTTGTTCTTCTTGATTGGCCCGCCAAGCGAAAACCCAAAAGTGTTCTCAACAGCTACCGGCTTTCGTGTACCGTCAGCTCTCTGGCTAGCTGTCAGGGAATTTAATGCGCTGTTGTTAATCACGTCATAAACTGAACCGTGAAATTGGTTCGATCCACTGCGCGTAACTACGTTAACAACAGCGCCACCAGCCCGGCCGAATTCCGAGGAATAGTCAGACTGCAGCACGGTGACCTCGCTATAACCATCGCGCAGAGATGGTATGTAGAACTGGCCAGCAATGCTGTTATCGTTGTTATCCAAGCCGTCGATCAACTGATTGTTCGCTCGTGCTCGCAAGCCGTTCACAGAGAACTCGTTTCCCTGCACGAATCCGCCTGCGAGTGGACCAGGTTCGACAACACCTGGCAAGGTGAATACGATGCCCGTAGGGTTCAATGCCGGTGTCGGCAGATCGGTAATCTCACGCTTGCTCAGGGTGTTGACTCGGGCGCCATCCTGAGTTTGAAGAACCACGTCATCGGCCGATGTAACATTGACCACTTCGGATTGTATTCCTATCTCAAGCTCAAATTGCGTCGTGGTTGTTTGCGCTGCAGTAACCACGACGTTTTCACTTATCACCGTCTTGAAGCCGGAATGACTGACCTCTACGTTGTAGGTGCCGGGATCAACCGCCTCGAGGTGAAAGCTGCCATCTGATGCGGACACCGTTTCCCGACTGACACCTGTGCTTACATTAGTGATCGTCACGTTGGCTCCCTGGATCACGGCGCCATTGGGATCAGTGATATTGCCAATGACGGTTCCTTTGCTGGTCTGTCCAAACGCGCTGGAACCGAGCAGAAGCGCCATAAGAACTGTGGCAACCAGCCTGAAGTTGATTCTTGTCATATCAGTAAACTCCTCAATGCATACTGCAAATATTCTGAATCAGGGAGATCTTTCCTTATCTACAAACGTGTCACGAAGACGTGATGTGGTACTTCTACGTCGCAACCTGCATAACCCTCGAGATCTGTGCCGCGTTTCCGGCGTGCCGTCTTATCAATGGAGACTTCAAGGTCAGATCCAGCTCGCGTTTTGGTAGCGAGCCGCCACTTCTTCGACGGTGCCTGGCAAGCCTCTTCTTTATGATCAAACGCCTTCTCATCATTCACCCTGCCTTTCCTTTTTGCGGCTACTCCCGCGTAACGGGTGTACACATCTCCAACTTCGGCTTATCACTTTCAAAACTAGTACTTAATCCTCAAGACTGACAGATTGGAACAGTTGAATTGAGAGGAGACTGTGCGGGCATAGGACGGTTCCTGAGCAGGTGCCTAAGCTTCATTCGAGCCTTGTGCAATTGAGACTTTGACGTCCCAATCGCACATCCGAGCATTTGCCCAATCTGCCGGTGCTCATAACCTTCGACGTCGTGCAGAACTAATACCGTGCGATATCCCGGTGATAACTGCCTCATAGCCTCTACCAGAGAAAGTCGGTCAATCAGGGACATCCTGGCTTGATGCTGCAACCTGCCATCTGTCTTAATGGGAGTGAAACCATCTTCCGTGGTCTTCTCATTCCTCACGACTGGTTTACGAAAGTGCATAAGCACCTCATTCACTGTCATTCGATGGAGCCAGGTAGTGAATGATGCCTCGCCACGAAAAGTACCGATCTTGCGAAAGAGCTGCATGAAGACATCCTGGGTCAAGTCTTCAGCCTCAGACGCGCTTCTCGTCATGCGGTGACAGAGACTGTAAACACGACGATGATGCCGACGGTAGATCTGTTCGAAAGCCTCAATGTCACCTGCGGCGGCACGCTGCACGTCTTGATCTACCATCATGGTTCCATTCTCCTGCTGTGACTGCGAATCATCCGACTGATTAGCCTTGACAGTGAGGGGTTGATGGCCCAACACGTCACTGCATATCTACGATGTTAACTATCTCAACCGTTTGGGCGTTCCGGGCCATCTTCTGATCTGACGAATTCGCCATCAGTTCGCGCTCTCTGCGCGACTTCGCCAGTTCTCGTCCTGTGCTCGCACCCGCTGGCCACACCTGCGAAAGAAAGTACTGCTCTCCGTAACGGTGGAAAACGAGCTTCCCCTTACTGTTCATAAAGCGAGACACCACGGGCCTCGACAAACGAATTGCATTCGCCCGGCCATCTGCGCTACTGATCAATAGGACAGTGTCGCCAGACCCTTGCGCCCGACCAACGGAATAGTCACCTGCTGGAAGGCTCTTACCGCCAACTACAAAGTCGAACGGTATGGTTGCTCTAAGTTTGTAAGCTAACGATTGACCCTGTGTTGATCCGACCGCTGAAGCCAATGCAATCACACTCAGGGCCACAAACTTCATTAATACGTTCACCAGTTGTTTCATCATGCAATCTCCTCTTATTCGTAATTACTGCCTGAATTGCTTCAGCTACACATACTGTCTATCCCGCCTAATTATTCCCTGACATCACCACCTGCATTCAGCTTCATTGCTACAGGTCTGGCAATGAAGCGATCTACTCTGCGTGAACGGGCGGCCCGTCGCGGACCGAGCACCGTTTGTAATCTCTTGCGGGCGCGCGCCAACCGCGACATCACAGTGCCCACCGGAATGCCAACCACCGCTGCAATCTCTTTGTAGGAGAGTTCTTCCAATTCGCGCATTACCACCACCTCCCGAAATTCAACAGGGAGTCTTTCCAGAGCTTCTCGAAGCTGCCGCTCCTGGGCCCGTCTGACCAATGATGTTTCAGGATCCGACCCATCAATTTCAGCGATGTCTGTCGCCTCGTTTAATTGGACAAGTTGCGAAGACCTGTTTCGTTTCAACCACGTGTAGCAAGTGTTTCGCACAATTGTTAACAGCCAGGGTCGACCCTCGGAGCCGTGAAAACCCGTAGAGAATCTAAGCGCGCGTAAGTAAGACTCCTGCACCACGTCTGCTGCGTCGTCATCGTTTCGCGTCAACCAGCGGGCCAAATTGTAGGCAGCACTCATGTGTGGCAGGATGACCTCTTTGATGTTCATGGCTTGCGATCGTTGGCAGAAATTCATTACTTACAAACTTTCAATAGTGCGGCCGGGATCTTGAAGCAGCTGTTCCTTAGTTCTGCTGAGAACAACCACATGCGAAGAGGAATCCGATTTATCGCATTAGGAGAATAGGGCCTGCCAACCTGGCAAGTCATAAACCTGAGGTAAAGGTTTAGTAACTCTTCGGTAATGAAGAATGAGAAGGTCCGGCAGGATCAGGTAGTAAATCTGCCCTTCAGCCTTTTTCTTGAGTTTAGTTGTGAGCATGCCGGGAATATTTGACGAGCGGCAGAAGTATGTAGAGAGCGCGCGCTGTAATTTTCGTGCGTGGAGGGGACTAATTCTGCCGAGACGTTGCAGTATGGACCACTGTGCAAATAAGGCTACTGAGAACCGAGTGGCTGTTACAGTCAGGCCTGTTTCACACCCCGCGAGCATGACGAGAAGTAATCACGCATGTTGGCGGTAGTAAATCCGACATACGCATGATAAACGGACCAACCGCGAGGTCTCTTGACTTCCTTACCATCGTTGAAACACACTTCATCCACACTTAGAGCCTGTTCCACAAGTTTTATGCGACAAGTTGGACCAGCTATGGGAATCCCGGAAGCTCATTCTCCTTCAAAAGATGTCACGCCACGAGAGAGAACGGAGGCCCTGCGGTGGCGATCTGTCTTTGATAATTCAGCTATTGGCGTTGCGCTTGCCGATCTTAATGGCCGCGTTGTGGCGACAAATGCCGCATACCAGAGGATGTTGGGTTATAGCGAGAGTGAATTCCACGGGATATCATTTCTTGAGATCACTCATGAGGCTTACCGCGAAGCTAATTGGGCCCTGGTTACCGAACTGCTCGAAGGGAAGCGGGATCAGTTTCAAATTGAGAAGCAATACTGGCGTAAGGATGGCAGTGCTGTCTGGGTGAGAAACAATGTGTCTTTGGTTCCAGACACTGAGAGCACGCCCCGTTTCATTCTGGCACTCTCGGAAGACATTACCGAACGGAAACAGACGGAAGAAGCTTTGCAAAAGAGCGAGGAGCGAGCCCGTCTAATCCTCAACTCCGCAGCCGAAGGAATCTTTGGTTGTGATTCGCAGGGAACTTGTCTTTTCAGTAATACGGCGGCAGCGCATTTGCTCGGTTATAGTGATCCCGCAGAGCTGCTAGGACAGAACATGCATGCTCTAGAACATCATACCCGAAAGGACGGCACACCTTTTCCTATTGAAGAGTGTCCGATATATCTAGGATTCCTTGAAAACCGTGGTGTCCATCTTGACGACGATATCTTTTGGAGAGAAGACGGTAGCAGTTTTCCGGTGGAGTACTGGTCTCACCCGCTAATTCGGGATGGTAGGACCGTGGGCGCGGTTGTGACGTTCTTCGATATTACTGACCGGAAAAAAGCGGAGGAAGCACTGCGAAAGAGCGAAGAACGCAAACGTACGCTGCTTGAGATTAATAACGCTATCATCAACAACCTCACCCAGGATGCTCTTTTTTCGTCTGCCTACGAAGCAATTCGACGAGTCGTGCCGTTCGACCGAGCTGCCTTCCTGATTTACCAGCCGGCATCCAATACGCTTAAGCTTCTCTCAATGAATGGCCCGGACGACTCTGACTTCTTCCGTCTCGGCAAAGAATACGACCTGCAAGAGTCTTTGATTTCTGCCTGGGTTCTCGAGAACCGAAAGGTTGTTACGCGAGGGGACCTGCAACGGGAACAGCAATCTCCAGGTGAGAAGTGTCTCGTCGCTGAAGGTATCCAGTCATACTGTGTAGTTCCACTCGTCGCCATGGGGAACAGTTTAGGTACTTTCACTGTATGGAGTGAGGAACAGAATCGGTTTACAGAAGCAGATGCTGAGTTGCTGCAGGAAGTAGCCAACCAGGTCGCTCTGGCGATTGCAAACATGAAGTCGTATGAAGAAATTGCGTCTCTGAAAGGCAGGCTTGAGAAGGAGAATGTTTATCTCCAAGAGGAAATCCGCACTGTACATAATTTCGAAGAAATCGTTGGTGACAGTCCGGCTTTGCTCGCGCTCCTGCGGCGAGTTGATCAGGTTGCAAGGACGGATTCAAGTGTTCTGATCTATGGAGAGACGGGGACCGGAAAGGAACTTATAGCACGCGCTATCCACGATCGCAGCAATCGCAAGAATAGGGCCCTGGTCAAGGTGAACTGCAGCGCCATTTCCGCAGGTTTAGTGGAAAGCGAATTGTTTGGCCATGTGAAAGGTGCTTTCACGGGGGCATTCGAGCGTCGTATCGGGCGTTTCGAACTAGCTGATGGTGGCACGATTTTCCTTGACGAAGTCGGTGAGTTGCCTTTGGACACCCAGGTAAAATTACTGCGCGTTTTACAGGAGCGCGAGTTTGAACCCGTCGGCAGTAACCGATCCGTAAGTGTTAACGTGCGGATCATCTGCGCCACAAATCGCAACCTTCAACAGTGTATTAGTCAAGGCACTTTCCGCTCCGATCTGTATTACCGTTTGAGCGTCTTTCCGCTGGAGGTACCGCCACTCCGTGAACGTCGTTCAGATATTCCCCAGCTGGCAATGTTTTTCCTTTCTCGCTGCGCCCGTAACCTGGGCAAAAAGATGGATGGCATTTCTGCGGCGGCCACTGAGAGGCTGACGAATTACTCATGGCCGGGTAACGTCCGGGAACTGCAAAACGTGATTGAGCGCGCTTTGATTCTATCCCCTGGTCCCATTCTCGAACTTGACACCGATCTAATCGGAATCTCGGCCTCTGAGATTCTGGCCGAGAGAGGTTCTGAGATGGTCCAGGTAAATAGATCCACCAAATCATTTCCGGCATTCAAAACCCTGGATGAGCTTGAGCGCGATCATATTGCTTCAGTTCTTCAGCACGCCCATGGCGTTATAGAGGGCGCAAATGGCGCTGCCAAGACCCTTGGTATACATCCGAATACACTACGGCACAGAATTCAAAAATTAGGAATTAAGCGCTCGGCCCACCACATATCGTAGCGACCCCACAAGAACCAACTGCCGGCCACCAGATTTGTTGGACCACGGTTGAACGGTTTGTGCTCGTCCTGCTTCTCCCGCCCCCTTTTTTCAGCAAAATTCGCAACTCTCAGGAAAGTAAGTTGAAGTGTCTGTGCGGCACGGAACCTGCACAGCACGGGGCGCGACATACCCTAAGAGACAAATGTCTGCTGGAGGATCTTCGGAGTTGCGTCGCCGTACTGGAAAACATCTGAAGGACCATTACTCACAGCTTATCAATTTGCTCAGAACACCGACAGGAGAAGTGAAGATGAAGAAGTTAGCGAACTGTTATTCTAAGTTGTTGGCCCTGATAACAGCTAATAGAAGAGTAGGTAAATGTTTTATCTGGGCGGCAAGCACCACCTTTTGTGTAGCTCTGATTGTTTCGGGGGTATCTGCTCACGCCGACGGCTCCGAACCGACCCGGTTTAATCTCGTACCAGCTTCAGATGCGGTCGGAGCATGTCTGCCGAGTGCGACGGCTAGCGTTACTTTCTTTCCTAAAGAGGAAATCCGTGGCGTTGACACCTTGGACCTCAAGGTCGAAGGACTGCAGCCTAATACCCCTTTTGCTGTATTTCTAACCGAACTGCCGGTACCTCCATTCGGGGCGGTCCAATATATCGGCGACTTCACAACCAATCCGGCCGGCGCAGGTGCATTGCGTGTGGACACGATCGTTGAAGAGGCATTCTCGAGTCAGGTAGTCGGCACACGCGTCCGGAAAGAGCTGAATCATGTCGTCATGTGGTTTGCTGACCCAAGCGCTGATGAGTTGTGCGTTCCTGGCTCAAACCCAACGCCATTCGATGGCGATGGCGAAGCTGGAGTCGCGGCCTTGTCTTCGAGAAATGCGCTCCCGGGAGCACCGCTACCGTAACCACATCTTACCGGGAGGTTCAACCGGCAACTCCGCTTTTTGAAGAGAAGAGGAAGGATTCGCAGTTGAACCTTCAGGATACTTCGCGAGTTTGGGCGTGGTGACCGTGCCTCAAGAATTTAGGCTAAACGTCCGCACGGACGGTCGAATTCCAATGGGATAAACGAATGCTGAAGATCACGCAAGTCGTTCTGGCGAGCCAGGAGATTACTTTGCGATTGGACGGCCGTGTGACGGGCCAATGGGTTGAGTTATTACGAAACACCGCTGAGTCGTTACTTGAGGCAGGATTGAGACTCAACATCGATTTGACGAACGTGAGTTATAGCGACTGTGAAGGGATCGCGCTCTTAAAAAGCTTGATCGACCGCGGTGTTCGTCACCTGAATGCCCCGCTTTTTGTCGCCGAAAAGATCAGGAAGTGCAGGGACGCACAAACCGGGAGCAGCAATGGAGAACAGTAATGGGAGCCTTACTTCCAGATTTTGAGCAAGCTGCATTGCCACATCTTGATGCGGCGTACAATCTTGCACGCTGGCTCACTCGCGATGAGAAAGACGCCGAAGATGTTGTACAGGAAGCGTACCTTCGCGCGATCCGTCACTTCAGCACTTTTAAGGGTGGCGACGCTCGACCATGGTTATTGGCCATCGTCCGCAACACCTATTACACGTGGGTTCGCCACAATAGATCGGCGAAAGTGGAGATTGCTTTCGACGAAGAGATGCATGCTGAAACTCCCGACCCCGCCGACCCGGAAAAGCTGTTATTGAGAGAAATGGACAGACAAGTGTTAAGACGTGCGATACGCTCGCTGCCAACAGAGTTCCTTGAAGTCATTATGCTGAGAGAGTTCGAAGAACTATCTTATAAACAGATCGCGGACGTGGTTCAGGTTCCCGTTGGCACGGTGATGTCGCGGTTATCTCGCGCGCGCAGACGCCTAGCACAAATCCTTTCGAATTGTCACAAAAACCAGACTGCAATGGAGTTAGTATTGTGAGTTCTACTAGTCTTACTTCACTGCGTTTGTTGGGCAAGATATGCAAAATTCTTGTAGTTCAGTACCGCGAAGAGCAGATATTCCCAAAAGCACGTGCCTAACTAATGCTCCGGCTCAGGTACCCCTGATCCTGACGTCTTTTGCACTGAAACTTGGATTCGCTTCCGCAAATCCTCTGACGCGCGATAATACAGCGAGCTGTCTTTCAACGATGAACGCAAGGCAATTTGATTTCGATAGAGGAGATTACAGTTCTCGCATTGCTCAATGTGTCGCTCAACGTCCGCGGCTTGTAGTGGATCCAGCTCGCCATCGATGTAAGGGTGAATCAGTTCCTGTGCTCTTTGACAGCCCAACTTATAACCTCCGCGTACTTGTGGTGGGTCAGAGCTAACTGCAGCCGCTTGCGACCTCGAGCGAGGCGTGACATGAGCGACCTACTATAAATACGTAGCTCGATCGCTTTTTATTCCCGCCCAAGGAATTGCATGGAGATGCCGCTTCCCTTCAGTTCAATTTTCAAGTGCGACAGCGAAAAGGAGGTGGTGTCATGGCTCGTTGACGAAGTTCTATCAAATTCCTTTAAAGATGCAGTTCGGAGCGAGTTTGAAGTAATTGCAAAACGTGGCCGCGGGATATCAATCCTTCCAGCGTGCCATTCGCGATCACCGGCAGTTGATTCAAATCATGCTTTGCCATCAATTCGAGCGCCTGAGTTATCTGTGTGTTAGGAGCGACTGTTTGAGTTTGCTCTAACGGCCGCATGGCGTCAGCAACTGATTTGGCCGGTGCGAGCAGCGATCGTTGTCGCACGTTTCGCATTTCCGGTGATCCACCAGATGATGCGGGATTGAGATCGGCTGGACGTTCCTGGCTCGCCGTATTGGGGCGGAAAGTATATTTTCAACTAGGGTACCCCCTCTTTCGCATCGGTGCATTTGCGCTTCACAGCCAACGGTGGATCCTGTGTTTCTGAACTCTACACTTTCTATGGCGGCGAGCTGTCGTTGCACTCCCTCGATTCACCTAGCTGATTGCTCAACTGAAGTACCTTTTGCAGGCGTCGATTATCCCGACTCAAGAAACTGCCAACGCGAAAAGGGCGGCCCTCACGAGCCGCCCTTGAAAACTTCAGAGTCTGAAAGATGCTCAAAACGTGACGAAGCTGGAATTGAATGTCGCGTCGGTCACACATCGAGCTGAAAGCTACCTCGGACGAAACAATTCCGCTGGCCTAGCGGGGTGAGGACCCATCATTGAATGCCTTGCGGCTCACCGTAGATAAAATCGTCCATCATCACAACATCCAGTGTTGGGCTATCATCGGGTCCCGGGGTCTCACCGGCTGTGATTCTGACACGGGCGATGCGCGCATCATCAAAAATGATTCCGAAGAAAGTCAGATTGCCGTCTCCGGGTGATGCAGGCGCGAAGCTGCTGAACAGAACCTCTCCATCAGCACCGAAGTATTCGATCAGCGTGCTTGCATGGCGATTTCCTTGCTTGCCGCCGGGGCCGCTTCCGTCCGGCAGGTCGATATCGGCAAAGACCACGCCGAACCCGCGCGTTGTCGCCGGTAGGGGCAAACCCGTGGCATCAACAACGCCAGGCACGAAGAAAAATGTGTCGGTCACGTTGCTGCGGATGGGCGAAAAAAGCCGCACCGGACTAAAGGCTTTGAAGGTAGTTTCGTAACTCAGGTTTCCGAAAATTTGGACCAAACCTGAAGTCGGAGCCTGGACAAATCCGGAACCCGGTGTCGTAAAACGAGCGCCGCGCGCACTGAGAAAATTATCGGTTGGTGTCGGCGTCACAGTAGTTGCGGTGCCGCCGCCGTCCCAATTGATCTCGCGACGCCCCTCGGTGAGCGGCCCCGCCTTAATGCCATTGTTGTCCCCTCCCAAAGCAACGCGGAACTCGCCAATAGTGCTTTGTATTAAACTCGCATTTGGTCCTGCGGCCTGAAAGACTTTGGGCCGCTGATCAGGATTCTGAGCGTGCGCAGTGCCAATAACCATCAATCCAATAATGGCTATCGGCAACGAGCGCCTAAACTTACTCAGGCAATTCATTGCTTCTCGCTTGGCGCTGTTCGCGTCAAACAGTAATTTTTTAAACTTGTTCATTTTTCACCCTTTTCTTTCAGGATTTTGCTGCTTGTTGGCAGGTGATGAAACTCCTGACCCTGGAATCGAATCTTCGTTTCATCAAGCAAGAGGATAGTGCTAGCAACTTAAGCGAGTCATAAACTTGTCGTAAGAGTACGGTAACGTTTCGGTAATGGAAGCGAAGCTAGTTGTCTTCATGCGGCACAGTGGGCACAAGACTTGACGACCTTGCCGCAACTGTGTGACTACTGCTGCTCTTTGCTGCCGACTTCAGCGAGCACGTCTTTGATGAAACTAAGTAGCTCGTCGAGCGACTGAAATCGAGTCGCCTTAAACGATGCCACGTGCTCAACCCTGCCCTCGAATCGTCCGGCCTCAATATCAGTTTCCGGTCCAAATTGGATCACGAAAGCCGCTCTGTATTGCCATCCCTTCATTAAGAGCGGACAATAGTTGAAGCGCTGGTCTAAGTCATGAATTTGCGGTAAAGCTTGGGTAACGCTTGGTGATTAACGTGGGGAGTGAAAAGCGGATAATCTTCAATCCCTTTAGTCTGGACTTGGCCAACGAGTGCCTGTGGCGAGGCTCACAAGCAATTAAGCTCAGACCAAAGGCCTTTGCGGTGCTCAGCCATCTCCTTGGGCGTCCAGGCCAGCTCATCACCAAAGAGCAACTTCTCAACACTGTCTGGCCAGAAACCTTTGTCGGCGACGCAGTTCTCAAAGTCGCTATTCGTCAGCTCCGCGAGGCTCTCGGCGACAATCCAAAGACTCCTCGCTTCATTGAAACTGCACATCGTCGCGGCTATCGCTTTATCGGTCAGATCGTAGAGAGCAAACAAATCCTGACGAAAGACCAAGCGCTCGAAATAAATAATGTAGTTTCGAAATCACCATCTGCCTCTGATTCCGGTCTGGGCATCGTGGGACGCGACGAAGCTATGTCGCGGATGCGAGGCTGGCTTGAGAAGATGTTGCGCGGAGAGCGACAAATAATATTTGTGACGGGAGAAGCAGGTATTGGCAAGACCGCGCTGGTTGACACGTTCACGCGGGGTCTCGTTCCGGATCGTGTACGGATAGCGAGAGGGCAATGTCTGGAACAGTACGGTACGGGCGAGGCTTACCTACCGGTTCTCGAAGCGGTCGCCCGGTTGTGTCGAGAGCAGCGGCAAATTGTGGATGTGTTACGTGCTCACGCGCCGATGTGGCTGCTGCAAATGCCTTCTCTTGTAAGCACTTCAGATCGCGAATTGCTCAGAGGAGAACTAGTTGGAGCGACACGCGAGCGAATGCTGCGCGAGATGGGCGACGCCTTGGAGGTGCTAGGGATAGACCTACCGCTGGTGCTTATATTGGAAGACTTGCACTGGAGCGATTACTCGACCTTGGATCTGATTTCATACCTGTCAAGGCAACGCCAGTCCGCTCATCTTATGGTTATTGGAACCTATCGGGCTGTGGAGTTGATTGTAACCGGCCATCCGCTCAAGGCGGTCAAGCAGGAATTGCTCGCCAAGCAGCAATGTGAGGAGTTGCCCCTTGATTACCTTAGCGAAGATGCAGTTAACAAGTATTTGTCTGTTAGATTTCCCGGCAATCGGTTTCCCGCAAGGCTTGCGAGATTGATACACGAAAGAACGGAGGGAAACCCGCTGTTTATGGTCAATGCGGTCGACTACCTTGTGACAGACGGGTTGATTAGTGAGCACGAAGAGGGTTGGCAGCTAGCTGTAGAGATCGAAAGGGTTGAGGTGGGCGTGCCCGACAGCATCAGACAGATGATCGAGAAGCAGGTCGAGCATCTCGATGCAAATGATCAGCGAACACTTGAGGCGGCAAGCGTGGCGGGAGCGGAGTTTTCAGCGCTCGCAGTCGCTGGATTGGGGGAGGATCGAGCGGCGGTAGAAGCGAGGTGCGACAAACTCGCTCGTCAACGTCAGTTCATTCAAGATTGCGGGGTTCAAATACTACCAAACGGAGAAGCCGTAACGCGGTACAGCTTCATACATGCTTTGTATCAGAGCGTGTTGTACGAAAGGGTATCAATAGCCAGGCGCATCCAACTCCATCGGCGAATAGGGGAGATGGGAGAACTGGTCTATGGCGACAGTGCCAGGGCAATTGCGGCAGAGCTTGCGATGCACTTTGAGCGGGGTCGCGACTACGAACGCGCCGCCAAGTATCTTCAGCAGGCAGCAGACAACGCCATTCGACGGTTTGCGTATAAGGAGGCGGTCGTGCTCTCACGCCGGGGGCTGGAGTTGGTTGCGAAGTTGCCGGAGACTGCTGAGCGCGCCAAACAAGAACTCTGTCTGCAACTCACTCTAGGCGTGCCTTTGATTGCGACACAAGGCCATGCAGCCACGGAGGTGGGCAAGGTGTACTTGAAAGCACGAGAGCTATGTCAGCAGTTAGGCGAGACGCCGGATGTCTCTGAAGTTCTCTGGGGACTCCGGTCATTTTATACGTTGCGGGCAGATCTAGAGACGGCCCGCGAGATAGGCGAGGAGTTTCTGCATCTCGCTGAGCGCCTGCCGTACCCTGGGCTCGCGATGCGAGGTCACTGGTCGTTGGAGAGCACTTTCACACATCTGGGGGATTTTGCTCTGGCCATCGAACACTTTGAGAAAGCCCTATCGCTCTACGATCCGGAGCGGCATCGCGATGATGCTTTCCTCTACGCACTGAACCCAGGGATCGCTATGCCGTGCTTTGCTGCCTGGGCTCTTTGGTTTATCGGCCAACCCGATCGGTCTTTGGAGCTGATTCAGGAAGCCTTAGCGCTCGCACGCGAGTCATCCGAACCTCTGGGCCTGGCGCACGCCCTCATATTTGCAGCGATTCTTCACCAGTTTCGCCGGGAAGAGGTGATGGCGCAAGAACAGGCCGAAGCCGCTATCGCCGTTTCTAGCGAACATGGTCTGGTGATGTATCAGGCGATAGCGACGATGATGCGAGCCTGGGCCCTGATCAAGAAAGGGCGAGCGGAGGCGATCGAACAAATGCGCGAGGCGCTTGCTGCTCTCCGAGCAACCGGCACTGAACTATTTCGTCCGCACTTTTTGGCTCTGCTGGCCGAGGCGTTAGGAAAAGTAGGCCAATCCGAAGAGGGACTCCGCGTATTGGAGGAAGCGGTCGAGGTGGCGCATCCGATTGGGGAAGGATGCTACCTCGCAGAACTTTACCGCATAAAAGGCGAACTGTTACTTATGCAAGCAGTAGATCCAGGGGCTTCGCGAGCAGCTACAGGTGGAAAAGCAGTAATTGAGCCGGAGCCGCCGGCGATTGCTCAGGCCGAAGATTGTTTTCATCAGTCCATCAAGATTGCCCAACGGCAGCAGGCGAAGTCCTTGGAACTGCGCACTGTGATGAGCCTGGCCAGACTCTTTCAGAAGCAAGGCCGAAAGGAAGAAGCACGGCGAATGCTCGAGGAGATCTATGGCTGGTTCACAGAAGGTTTTGACACAGCAGACTTAATTGAGGCGCGGGGGATGCTCGACAGCTCTGACAGCAACTAAAACAGGAGGTTCTGTTGCTCATTTCTGTGGAAACACCTGCCATCGTCGTTGATCTCGACGTGCTGGAACGAAACCTGTCGCGGATGGCTGTCTACTGCCATAGTCAAAAGCTCAAGAGAGGGATGGAGAATATTTGAGTAAGACGCTTTGTTTGATCACACAAAAAAGACTTTCAGTCGAAACTTCACCCCTTCTCAATCCGATAGACGACGTCGACGATGGTTTCGCCTTGTTGAGCTGTCCTCTCCCGTCTCCCAATCATGACTGCACCAATCTTTTCCAGCGCTTTCTGTGAGCGAAAGTTCGTTGGCCCGACCATGAAAAGAACCCGTTTGACGAACCTAAACGCGTGCTCCAGCATCAGCCGTTTCAATTCCTTGTTATATCGTCCGCCCCAATAAGCTCGTGCCAGAAAGGTCCAACCGATTTCGATTTCACTCTTAACAGGGTCGAATTCAAAATATCGTGACGAACCTATAACCTTCTGGCTCTCACGATCGATGACAACAAGCGCGCCGCCGGATGCTATTGCTTCCCGGAAGAAAACCTCAAAGACCTCTTTTTTATAACGATCACGCGCCGGATGTTGCTCCCAGATTAGTGGATCTGAGGCCACACCAAACAAAGCACTCCAATCATCTGCTGATAGCGGACGCAGCTCGATTAGACCGCCAACGAGGTGGGGCTGAAGTTCGAAGTTTTCACTCATGATTTGACTGCGGCGGAAGGCGCAGTTGGGCCGCGCCGCCGCACTCCAAAAAAGCCTAATAAAACGCAGCTTGCTGGTTTATGCTCGCAAACTCATAGAAGCTTTCGGCCTGCTGAGGGTTATCGAATGCTTGCTTCGGGATGGCGTGGACAGCGGCTGGTGTTGTGTAGATGCAGATGTACTGATCATTCTGCTCAACGCGATCTACGCCTGCCCACGAGGTGCGAGATTCGCCCACTACCGGGTATTCGACTTCCATTTCACGTTCCCTCCTTAGGGAACTCTTTTTCTCTGTGCGACCTCTGTGTCCCTCTGTGTCTCCGTGGTGAAGAAACTCGCCGAAAACACAACCACAGAGTCACAAAGAACACAGAGGTCGCACAGAGAAGACATTTGAGCAGACACTCTTTGTGCAAAGCTCAGGGAAATACACCGTCCCGCTTCAACGTGATCATGCCACAGGCGCGCCTCTTCCGCTTTGCGCTAAGAGTCGGCGTTGAAATGACATAGCCTTCATCGGTCATAGCCGGAACCGTGAAGACGATGAATAGCGCGACAAACAAGTAGAGATATAAGAGATACCGCGAACGACGCGCGCGCCGCGACTCGTAAGCCGCCCGCCAATGAACTGCAAACAGATCGTCTGTAGTGAGCTGGTATTCGACTTCCATTTCACGTTCCCTCCTTACGGAACTCTTTTTCT
>Ga0209751_10000221_pt1 | contig 60594 bp, 58 predicted proteins | sample RifCSP13_1_FD_184019 | JGI IMG/M metagenome (GOLD analysis project Ga0209751, IMG submission 184019) | Soil microbial communities from Rifle, Colorado - Rifle CSP2_sed 13_1 (SPAdes) (version 2) | ecosystem: Environmental > Terrestrial > Deep subsurface > Rock core/Sediment | place: Rifle...
TGGGTATGCGGTCACGAACTACCCGTTCTTAACCCAAAAAGAACGGGATAATGAGACGGGGCTGGATTACTTCCTTGCAAGATACTACTCCTCGATGCAAGGGCGGTTCACTAGCATTGACCCTGGGAACTATCAGGCTATGCTTGATCCAAGTGACCCACAGTCTTGGAATGCTTATTCGTACGTAAATAACAATCCACTGCGACGGGTCGATCCTGATGGCAAGGGTTTTTGGGAGAAGCTTGGCAACCTTCTGGACTATGGATATTGGGCGAGCAATGTTGAGATTGAGTTAATGGCAGCCGAAAGGCGAGAGTGGCTCAACCAGCACTACTATGAGAGAGACGATCAGGGCAACTGGCGACCATACGAAGCGAGCCAACTGAGCACGCGGGATGCCTTCGATAAATACAACGAAATAAAATTCCTTTACGATAACAAGCAACTCCACCCGCTAACTGATCGGGAGATTCTGGAAGCGCGGAACTTGGCTCCGACTATAGGATCTCGTACTCGCGGTCCATCGGGCCGAGTGTCCACTGAGAAATATCTCGAAAAGAATTGGGACAAATCAACCTTTGGCAGCGTGAAGAAGTCTGTAGAATATCATGTCAAACAGCATGTAACGAGACTAGGAAGAAATATGTCAGAGGTGGAATACACTCAGCGTGGCCTGAAGGCATTTGCTGATATAGCGGCAAAACGCAGTCCCGCAACGGATAGATTGGGACGCGCAGCCGTGAAAGTTGTATCTAAGGAAGGCAGTGGGTTGTTTACCCCACAGGGGAAGATAATATGGTTCCAGCCAAAGTTTTAGAAGAGCTAAAGCAACTATATGAATCCGAAGAACGAGCGATTGATCTGCATAAATACACCGACCGTATGTTTGATATGGTCTTTGAGATCATTACGGCTGATTCCTTCGTGGCCGGGGTCGCGAGCAAGATTCTAGATCGAGAGACCGTTACTCCAGAAGAAACTGCTGCTATCAGTAATCCACTATTGTTAGAAAGTCGTCGGTGGCTATGCGACGATGGACAAACTATCGACCTCCAACCCTATGACGAGATTCACCAAGTCGCTATTAGCATTGAGCGCCTCCGTGCTAAATGCAAGGAGGTCCTTGAGTTCTCAGTAGTAGCACCTAACTGTTGATTTCCGTCAGACTTTCTTTGACAATTCGCTCTCGGGCGCGGGCTGCAACTACCCGTTCTTAACCCGCAAGGAACGGGACATTGAGACCGGGCTGGATTACTTCCTTGCCCGATACTATTTTTCGACTCAAGGCAGATTCACTAGTCCCGACGAGTTCGCAGGCGGACCTGAGGAGCTATTTGATTTCGCAGAGGACGCCGCCGACAACCCCACATTCTACGCAGACCTTGAGGAGCCGCAATCACTAAATAAGTACCAGTATTGTTATAACAACCCTCTTGCGTATGTCGATCCCGATGGACATGCACCCAACGACAAGCCGGTAGTATTCAAGTTGGATGAGCGTGAGGCTCAGAGAGCACTAGATGAATGGCAACGCTGCGAAGGGAAAACCGTGCCTGTTCCGCGTACTGTACGTGTTGAACACGCGTTTGTTATAATCTCCCAGCCTTGCATGAGAACAGGTCGGGCGGTCGCTGCTGAGCGATCTTTCAGTCAGTCGCGTGCAAACGCGGGTTACGATAAAACGCTCAGGAGAGGAAAGTCCGAACACTACAGGGCAGCGAGCCCGCTAACGGCGGGGCGTCGAGGCAAACTTCATGTTTCCGGAAACTCCGGGTTCAGAAGGGGCTCGACGACGACAAGTGCAACAGAAAACAGACCAGCCGTCGACGTAATGTCGAAGGTGATGGGTGAAATGGTGCGGCCCGCAGCCTTTACCGGCAAGGGCTTAAAGTAAGAGCGCACCGGCGGGTGTGGTGACATGTCCGGCCAGGCAAACTCCTCGCAGTGCAAGACCAAATAGGGAGGCGTCAATAGGGCTGCCCGCCCGATGCAGTTGAGCAATCAGCTGCTACGACCTCCGGGTAGGTCGCTTGATCCGTCTGGTAACAGGCGGGCTAGATGAATGATCGCCGCTCCGGACTCCGGAGTACAGAATTCGGCTTATAGACCTGTTCTCAGCGCCTGGCAATCTCAACCATCAAGCCCTTGGGCAATTAGGAGTCCAATCCACACTACACCTGTGAAGGAGTAACTGCCGCGCATGGCAAATCGTAAGGGAGTTTTCATTGGGGCCTATGTTCCCAACCACCTGAAAGAGTCTCTGCGCCGTCGTGCCGCGGCTGAACATCGTACGCTCTCGCAGGAGATCACTCGCATCCTCGAAGAGGCAGTCCATGGGCGGGGCCTTCCACCCGGCAGCATCGACCGTCGCAACCGCGAGTCTACGCCACGACGCCGCTCGACCGACCCAAGCCCCAGGCGGCGTACGAGCGATGTTCCAAATCTCCCCGGTGGTGGCAAAGGGAACGATGACCGGAGTTAAGCCTAATTGAAATACGTCGTCGTTGGCGCCCTCATTTTTCTTCTGTTCCTGTTTATCTATCGGCGCTTGCGTCCGTACATTCAGTTCATTCGGCATGTCTCGAAGGTTGCTGGCGGAGTCCTCAATCAAACCCCTTCAGCACCAAGGGCCTCAATCGAAAACAGACTAACCCGTTGCGTAGGATGTGGCACGTGGGTGCCTATGGACCGGGCGCTGACTATTGGCTCAAGTTCCGCGCACTACTGTTCAAAACAGTGCATTGAAAGCCCGTCGTCAAAACGCAATAGAAGAGCCGGATGATTTGTTGACTTACCCTGCCGACGCCTCTTCGGGTAACAGGTTGCCCGCTTCATGAATGGCTTTGTCGGTATCGGTGAAGTAGAGCACCACAGTTCCAATCAAAAACAGCGCGATTATTGAAAGCAGAGCTTGCCGGTAGGAATTTGTCGCTGCCACAACCTGGGCAAAGATGAACGGCCCCAGCCAGGACGTTCCCCTTTCCGACACTTCATATAGTCCGAAGAAGGAAGCCTCGCGCCCGGCGGGGATCATTCGTGAGAAAAGCGATCGGGACAACGCTTGCGATCCACCCAGAACGATCGCGATTACAGCTGCCATGAACCATGCCTGCTGAGTTGTTTGGAGGAATCCATAGCCGTAAATTACTACGCCACACCACAGCACCAGCGATATCAGGATTGCATTCTTCGTTCTGATGGCATATGCGATCCGTTCGAAGAGTAATGCCCCAAAGACAGCGACGAACTGGACCACCAGGAAGATCAGCAGCAGGAAGGATTGATCCGTCTCCAAGCCGCGTGCTTTGAATAGCTCCTGCGCGAGAAACACCGACGCCAATCCAATCACGGTTTGGATTCCATCATTGAAAAACAGATACGCGATCAGGTATCGAAGCGTGTGTCGCAGCCGGGCCAGTTCTCGAAACGTTCGCCCCAATTCAGAGAACCCGATTCTCAAATAACTCTGGTCTTTTGGCAGGGTTCTTTCCGGTGCGCGCGACCGTAAGACGCGGAACGTAATTACAGCAAAACTGCCCCACCACAAGCCGGCTGAAAGCAGGGAAACTCGCACGGCCATGGCGGTTGAAAGTCCAAGGCGTTCTGCGTTTGAAACGAGTAGAAAGTTTCCCGCCAGTAGCAGCCCGCCACCAAAGTAACCGTAAGCAAAACCCCGGCTCGACACTTTGTCCCTCTGGTCTTCAGTGGTGATCTCATTAAGAAAGCCGTTGTAGAAAACGATTGCCGCCCCGAAGCCCAGATTTCCGATGATGAAGAGTAGCCCTCCCCACCAGTAGAGTTCGACCGTGACAAAAAACATCAGGCAGGTGGCCAACACACCTGTGTAGCAGAAGATTGCCATCATCTTCTTTTTCATATGCGAGTAATCCGCGATTGACCCCAGAATCGGCAGCAGAAACACCTGCAAAAACACCGCTACAGCGATGCAGGTGGGGAAGAAAGACTTTGCGGTAATTGAGAAGGGCCCGAGGTCGGCGACCGTACCGTTCTCACCCACGGCCTGTTGTGCCATCTCGGTAAGGTATGGTCCATAGAGAGCACCGGCGATAGTGGTTGAGAAGGCCGAGTTGGCCCAGTCATAGATCTTCCACGCGAATATTTCGCGTGGGTTGTTCTTACCTGGAGGTAGAGGTGGATGTTCCAGGGGCCTGTTCCTTCATCCTGAGACGCTGGGGCCCACAGCCCGCTCAACGATTGCGGGCGTGATGTCAGCGAGCGTTTGGATCTTGGTGGCCATATCTCGCTGGCCAGCGCCCCAAACTATGGTTGGCACATCGTTCAACGTGTGATTGCGTGATGACAGGTCTTCGATGTTTCCGTGGTCGCTCGTGAGTATGACTGTTGTTTGATCCAGATTCAGAAGATTTAGCAGTTCTCGAATCATCGAAGCGAGGTTTTGTAGAATTCGTCGAGCCCCGGCAGGGTCTTGCGCATGTCCCATCTTATCGGTGATGAAGTACTCGTACAGTGTGAAGCGATGCTCAGAGACTATGGAGGCGAGAATTCGTGCCGCCTCCCTGGGTGAGCGGGCTGGAACGCTTGTGCCAGTCTCAATCAGGAACTGGTTAGTAAAATCCTGATACAACGCGTTGCCATTGCGAACATCGTCGATGGTGCGAAAGGGAAGTTGCGCCGCCTCCACTGCAGCAGTGGTTGCCGATACCCATCGCGGTCGCTCAGTAAAGAACCTGTCTCTGTATGCATTAGCAAATGTCAACCCGTCGACACCAGCATCTTTCAGTTGTAAGAAGATCGAGTGACGGCTCAAAATTTCGCGCAATTCCGCGTTCGGGAACCCTTGCTTGTGGTATCCAAGGGTCGCCGGCGCGTTGATGCCCGTCAGGATTGTGGTTTGTCCGGAAGCGCTCTGCGGACGACCGGCCACGCCTAACCTCGGGTCCGTCGGTACGAGAACCCCACCTGATATTACCGGAGACAGTTCGTCCTGAAAGATCCCGAGTGGCTCGGCATCGGGCAGCCCGTCAAGTGGGTTCGCAGGACCACGACTGCCAATGCCGAGCCCATCGATAAAGAAGAGCAGAACTGAAACCGTGTCACTCATCAACCAATACGCCACGGTCCCGGTAGAGATTTATTTTATTGTGGAGGGTCTTGAGGCTGATCCCGAGCAGTTGTGCTGTTCGAGTCTTGTTTCCGATTTTCTTCAATGTCCGCAGGATCATCTGGCGTTCCATCTCATCGATCGGCGTGCCCACAGGGAAGCTCAGCGTATCTTCATCTCGCTGCTGCTCGCGCTGATCAATCGGGTAGGGCGCAAAGTGGTGCCGCTCGATCTGCTCGCCTGAACAGATCACGACTGCGCGCTCGATTACGTTACGCAGTTCACGCACGTTGCCCGGCCACGCATGAAAGCTGAGAGCAGCTACTGCCTCTCTGCTGAGAAATCGCGCCGGGCGTCCATGTTTTTCCGCCAAATGCGTGACCAGATGCTGGGCCAAGAGCGGCAAGTCATCTTTGCGATCCTTTAATGCAGGGAGACAAATCGTGAATACGTTTAGGCGGTAAAGCAGGTCTTCTCTTAGCTTTCCAGCGCGGACAGCCTCATTCGGGTCGCGGTTGGTTGCGGCAATGAGACGAACGTCGATGGGGAGTTCGTTCTTGCTTCCCAACCGCCGAACTGTACGCTCCTCAATTACCCGCAGAAGCTTCGCCTGTAGGAGCGCGGGCATCTCGGCAATTTCATCGAGCAGCAAGGTTCCACTGTCTGCCAACTCAAAACAGCCCTGGCGCCTTGATGCGGCGCCTGTGAAGGCCCCCTTCTCGTGGCCGAATAACTCCGACTCCATCAACGTCTCAGGGATGGCCGAGCAGTTGATGCCAATGAATGGCTTATCTCGACGAGGACTCAGGTGATGAATTGTGCGTGCAACCAGTTCTTTACCTGTGCCAGATTCTCCTGTGATTAGCACCGACGCCGAGGAAGGAGCAACCTGTTCAATTAACGCATAGACCTCACGCATTGAAGGAGAATTACCCACTAGTCCCCAAAACGCTCCTCGCTCCTGAAGTTGACGGCGCAGTAATTCATTTTCACGGCGCGTCTCAACAAGCTCCAGCGCCCGGTCCAAAACCACTTTGAGGTTTTGAGGGTCTACAGGTTTGTCGAGATAGTAGTAGGCTCCCTCGCCCTGGATCGCGCTCAGGGCAAGGTCTACTGAACCGCTGTCACTCAGAAGGATGATCGGTATGTTCGGGTATTTGCTCTTGAGATCTCGCACCAATGCGAGCGCATCTGCCCGGGGCTGCGATGAGCCGGCAATGATTACTGACGGATTTACAGTAACCTCCGGCGGCTCAGAGGAGCTAGTTTCGACAATCGATTGACAGCTCGATTCAGAGACCATCTTCTGAAGGAGGGTTGCCGTTTTGGAGTCGTTTTCTATGATTAAGACAAGGCGAGAGTTCATTCTCTGGCAGTTTAGCATGACCTGTTCAGAGAAATGATGACGGACCGGAGCGTGAAAACCCCCGAACTTCATCTCGGGTTGGTTTAAAAGTCCCCCGATGAAGTCGGGGCTGTGGCTTGCCGCAAGTTCACGCTTTCCCGAAATACGTCACAATCGCGTTCACCAGGGCTGGCACGGTGAAATGGCCCGGCTTGATGTGGACCTGTAAGCCAAACTCGACCACCGTCGCTGCTGTCACATCGCCAATACAGGCAATCGCAATATTCTTAAGCACCACACTCAAGTCATTCGTTCCAAACAGCTGGGCCAGGTTTCTAACCGAGGACGCGCTCGTAAACGCGATGCAGTCCGCGCTCCCTGCTAACATCGCCGTTAACCTGGCCGCGTTCACATCCGAGGGCACAACCGTTTTGTAGACGGGAACCACATCGACGCGAGCGCCGGCGGATTCCAGTGCCTGCGGTAGATAGTCTCTCGCGACTGCCGCACGTGGCAGGAGAAAGTTCAGACCAGCGAGCGCTTCCCGACCGCCGGTAAACCGCAGCAGCGCGTCGAAAACACCTTCCGCCTTGAATGTTTCCGGAACTAAGTCGACATGGACTTGCAGAGCCCGCAACTCCTCAGCAGTCGCTTCTCCAATCGCACAAACTCTTAAGTCATCCAGCTCACTGACTGCGTGCCTACGTTCGACGAACCGCTTGAAGAAGTGCTCGACCCCGTTCGCGCTGGTAAAGATCAGCCAGTCATAACCGTAAAGGTGTTCGATCACTTCATCTACTCTTTCGTAACTATCAGGAGGCGCGATCTCAATCGTGGGACAAAGGATGACAGTGGCGCCGAGTTTCTCAAGTTCGTTCGCAAAGCTCTCGGCTTGAGCCCGCGCGCGAGTTATTACGATCGAGTGGTCGGCGAGTGGAAGGGGCATTGTGATTTTAATAGATGGAGTTGATGCGGGCGGGGAAACAAAGCGTTCCGAAACAAAGTGTTCCGAAACAAAGTGGTGCGGGCGGGGACGCCCGCGTTCCGAGGCAGATCACGACAGTAAACGGGTGGCGCCGTTTGACATCAGACGGTCCGCCAGTTGTTGGCCCAGGGTCTCACCGTGCTCGCTTGGGCCGGTGATGTGATCGCGCAGGATCTCGCTTCCGTCCTTTGCAGCAATCAAGCCCTCCAGGCGCAGCTCGCCGTACACCACCACAGCATGTCCGGCGATCGGTAACTCACAGCCACCTCCAAGCCCTTTTAACAAAGCACGTTCAGCACGACAGGCAAGACTTGTCGGCAGGTGGTTCAACTTTGAAACCAGTGCAACGCTATCCTGGTCATTGGTGCGAGTCTCAATGCCTATAGCGCCCTGGCCCACGGCCGGGAGCATCAACTCCGGTGATATGGGAACGCTGATTCGGTACGCCAGATTCAATCGGCGTAGACCTGCCGATGCCAGGATCAACGCATCGTACTGACCATCATCGAGTTTCCGCAGACGCGTATCCACGTTCCCCCGTAAATCCTGAATTACGAGGTCTGAACGCAGGTGCTTCAACTGTGCCAGTCGCCGCGGGCTGGATGTTCCAATAACAGAGCGCTCCGGCAAGTTCTCCAGCGACGTTGCCTCATTCTCGAGGCTGCCGCCAAGGATCAGAGCGTCACGGGGATCTTCTCGTTCACAAATCGCAGCGATTGTAAGTCCGTCAGGAAGAGTGGTCGGCAGGTCTTTCAGGGAATGCACCGCAAGGTCGATTCGTCGGTCAAGCAAGGCTTCTTCCAATTCCTTTGTGAAGACCCCTTTGCCACCAATTACCGACAAAGGCTCGGTCTTAACATCTCCTGAAGTCTTGAGTATTTCGATCCGAACCTGGGTGTAGGGATCGATCAGAGCGAGCTTTGCCTTCACCCATTCCGATTGAGTCAGCGCGAGTCTTGAGCCGCGGGAACCGATTACAAAAGTGTCCTTCATCCGACGCCTACTCCTCCAGCCCAAAGATGTCACGCCACGCCTGGATTGTTTCGATGTCGCTGGCTTCGTACGAGCGACGCATTTGACTCAGGACTGGATGGGAGATTTTATTCACAGTCGATAGCAGCAACGCTTCCACTGCTCTTTCTTGCTCCGGCGTCAGCTGTCCCAGGCGATTCTTTTGCCGAGCTAGCTCGAGCCGGGCGATATCCTGCAGCTTCTGCCGCAAAGCGCCTATAGTCGGTCCGAAATCGAGTGCACGCAGTGCCTGTTGGAACTGCATGATCTCTGATTCGACAATCAATTCGGCTCGCTCAGCCTCCTTTTCGCGTTCACGAATGTTGGAAGTGACGACCGCTTCCAGATCATCGATGTCGAACACGAACATGTTGGGAAGCTCACCAATCGCGGGATCGACATTCCGCGGCACGCTAATATCGATGAAGAATGCCGGCCGATTGCGCCGCTCTTCCAGTGCTTTGCGGGCCAACGCCTCCGTGACGACGTAGTCTTCAGCGCCCGTCGAGCAGATGACAATGTCAGCTTCCGCCAGATAATCGGGAAGGTCGTTCAGGGAAATCGCAGTTCCGTTGAATTCTGCTGCCAGACGCTCCGCCGTCTCAACAGTGCGGTTCGCGATGAGGACGCCTTCAGCGCCTGCATTGATAAGATGTCGAGCTGAGAGTTCTGCCATCTCGCCCCCGCCAATCAGCAGTACTGAATGGCCCTTCAGCGTGTTGAAGATCTTCTTCCCTAACTCGACTGCCATATAGCTGATCGATACAGCATTGGCGGCAATACCGGTTTCAGTTCTAACTCTCTTCGCGACATGGAATGCATGATGCACCAGTCGATTCAATACGCGCCCTGCCGTACCTGCTTCTAACGCGAGCGAGTAAGCACGGCGAACCTGGCCGAGCACCTGAGGTTCTCCCACGACCATTGAATCGAGCGAAGAGGTGACACGAAAGAGGTGTCGAACAGCGTCCTCTTCGGTGCGGTTATAGACGTGATCGTAAAAGAAGTCGCGGGGCAGGTTGCGGGAAACACTAAGAAAGTCGCTGATGCGTTCAGTACCCTCCTGCATCTTCTCGGTCGTAGTGGCGGCGACTACTTCAACTCGATTGCATGTCGAAACGATCAAACCTTCGCGTACGACCTCACCATCCACAAGCAGACGCAGGCCTTCTGTGCATGCCTCTTCAGAGAAGGCCAGTAGCTCCCGCATCTCAACGGGGGCTGTCTTATGATTTACTCCGACGAGTACTATTGACATGGGTTCGTTCGGGTTTTTACTCATTCCTTACCCGAAAACGTGATAGCCGCCCATTAGCCGGGCGCCAAAGAAAGTGCACAAGACCAGGGCAAAGCCGGCAACGCCCAACCACGCCGCGCGACGCCCGCGCCAGCCTGCGGTCGACCGGTAAATTATCAATAAGAGGTAGAGCAGCCATGTGAGCGCTGCGAAGATCTCCTTTGGATCATTCCGCCATATGTGGCCGTCGCGTGATGCGGACCACATCATGCCCGTTGCAATGCCAACGGTGAGCATGGTCAAGCCAATCGCCGCAGCGCTGGTTGCGATCTCGTTGACAGTTGTTAGAGAAGGGAGACGATGAAACGCCGCCCCAAAAGTTTTCAACTTGAGCGCCCGTTCCTGAAACAGATACATGCTGCTCGCGAGAAAGACGACAAAGAACGCGGCGTAAGCAAAGATCACCAGAGTTGTGTGTACGGGGAACAGCCAGGTTGTAGAAAAGCCGCTTGCGCTCACTGCGGTGTTTGAGTCTGATTGAATAATTGCAGCAATAAATACGAGCACGGATATGGGCGGTAGGATAAACGCGCCGAGAGCTTGTGTGCCGTAACGAAAAAGAACCAGGCCGTAGGTGGCTGCGAGCGTCCAGGCGAGAAACGAGAGCGTCTCGCGCCGATAGAAAAGCGGGTAGTGGCCGTCGATAATCCAGTCAGCGAGTAGCGCGGCGGTGTGCAGCGCAAATCCGGCGGCAAGCGACCACAGAGAGATACGGTGCAATGCTTTGCGCTTATTTACGAACGCTAGGATGGCGTGGATTGCAGCTACAATGTATGCTGCGAGAACCGCGAGTAAGAGAGATCTCATCAGGTAAACGTTAGTCCGCTGCCATTTTAGTGTTGTTATTGAAGCCCAGCAAGTTAGGAGGTTCGGCGAACTTTTAGTCTGTCGCTCCTACCGAGCTATCAGTCGAGTTGAATTCGATACTCGTCGAGCAACAAAAGTTTCGAGTTTTCCGCAACCTTCGGAAGCGGGACGACAAATGGAGGCTCGTCGAACATCTTGCACTCACTCGACTGGAGCGGCTATTCTGCCAAGCAGTCCGGTTTCCCTTTTCCAATGAGTCACTTCCGAATCCAGGGAGCCTTCATGACTTCAGCGTTGTGCAGAATTTGCTTGCTCGCCTTAGTGTCTTTTGTGGTAATTACCGAGGCCACCGCTCAGAGGCCTCGACCCGCTAAACCACGACCTAAGCCAGTAGTTGAGAACATTCCCGAACCTGCTGCGAGCCCCGAAGTAGTTAACGAGCCACAGGATATTGAGACGCTAAAGATTGCGACGGATCTTGTTCTGGTGCCGGTCATAGCCACTGAGCCAAACGGACTCTATGCAAGCAATCTGAAAAAAGATGAGTTCGAAGTCTGGGAGGATGCTGTAAAGCAAGAAATAGCATTCTTCTCGAGTGTTTCCGCCCCCTTTCACGTTGTGCTTATGTTAGATACAAGTGCCAGCACTCTGGAGAGCCTCAGAGATATCAAGCGTGCTGCAATTGCTTTCACGGATCAGCTTCAGAGGCACGATCAAGTACTAGTAATTGCCTTCAACGACCTGGTTACAGAGCTAAATCAATTCACTAGTGACAAAGCCACGCTCCGAGATGCAATCAACAACAGCCAGGCAGGTGAGGGAACGAAGCTTTATGATGCCTTCTCCGTCGCGCTCGATTCACTGAGAACTATTTCGGGGCGCAAGGCCATCGTGCTATTTAGCGACGGAGTCGATCGCATCAGTGATCGCGCAACGTTTGACAGCACGTTGCGTGGCCTGGATGAAGAGGGTGTGATCGTTTACCCGATTCGCTATGACACGCGCGCAGCAACGGAACGACTCGTGCGACAACAGGCTGAGGAACAGTCGTCTCTACCTACGCTCGACGTGATTCGAGCGCCGAGGGGCAAAACTGCGCCGACTTTTCCCAGCGACGAGCCCGACCCGGTGCCGAATATTCCGCGTGGCCGAACCGGCCCACTGGGTTTGCCCTTACCAGAGGAGATCATGCGCCGACGTCGTGAGGACCGTGACCGCCGTGACCGGGAACGAGACGGCCGCGCCAGATATCCTGATAATCTGCCTACTTCAGAACCCCCGCGTGACCCGAGAGATATTCCTGGGGCGAGTTCTGATCCTGATCCGATTCGGACCAGGCGTCGCAGCGATGATGGTATAGATGCAATGCTAGATCTCGCATATAACACGGCCGACAGCTACTTGAAGCAGTTAGAAACGAAATCTGGAGGGCGGTTGGTGCGCGCTGATACGATCGCATCACTACCAGACGCGTTCGTGCGCATTGCGGCTGAGTTGAGAACTCAGTACGCGCTGGGTTATTACCCGACTAACAAAACCAAAGACGGAAAGTATCGGCGAATTAAGATCGCTACAACGCGAAAGGGACTGGTGGTCAGATCCCGTCCGGGCTACGTTCCGGCTGGGGATTGAAGATTGCAAATTGCAGGGTGAAGATTGAAGGTTGATGATTGATGATTAAAGATTGCAGATTGAAGATTGCTAATTGACGAAGCGACTTGACGATCGTGCACCCATCAATCTTCAATCATCAAGCTTCAATAATCACATGCCGGACCGAAACGACGCCTGGGAACTTCTCTGCGAGTACACTAAGGGAGAAAGCCTGCGGAAGCATGCGCTTGCTGTCGAAGCAGCCATGCGTGCCGGTGCCGCGCACTACGGCGGAATGGATGAGGACGTAGATGAGTGGGGTCTCGTCGGGCTGTTGCACGACTTTGATTACGAAATGTTCCCAACTCCCGACCAGCACCCTTTTACCGGCTCCAATATCCTTTGCGGGCGTGGATATCCAGACCGGATCATCAGGGCCATTCTGGGACACGCAACCTATACCGGCGTTCCAAGGGATACGTTGATGGCCCGCGCGTTGTTTGCAACAGACGAATTGTGCGGGTTTTTGGTCGCCTGCGCATTAGTAAGACCAAGCAAGAGCCTGGACGACATGGAAGTCTCCTCTGTTAAAAAGAAACTGAAAGACAAGGCGTTTGCGCGCTCGGTTAACCGCGAAGACATTTACCAGGGAGTCGAGGAGTTGGGAGTCACACTGGACGATCACATCAGGTTCGTGATCAATGCTCTGAGACCAGTGCAGAAGGAGATCGGGTTAAGGAGAGCGGAAACTACGTGACGCGTGCTATTGGTACTTGTTCCAGCGTCGGCGGGTCAACCGGTTTTGAGCGCGCAGTGACCAGCGAAGCGACAAGTAACCCAGCGATACCTAACAGAATTGAGAGAATTGCGGTCAGGATTGCCTGCAGTTTCCTTCTGCGTGCAGTGTGACGATACACAAAGACTGCGGCAAGCAGGCTTGTGAGAAGGGGCAGCAGAAAGCTCGCAGCGACCACCAGATCTGGAGACCACATGGAATCCAGGGATGATGAAAATGCGAGGACAATTGTGATCACAGCTCCGGCGCCGACTACGGCCGCCACTAGCGAAGCGATGAGCACCAACTTCAGACGCATTCAGATTCGTTCCTGACGGAACCACCGGCGTTTTCAGTTCGGAGATCGTTTGAGAGCATATCACAGCAGTGTTGTTCACAGCTGGTCCAATTGAGACCGCTAAACCGTAGAGATGGTTACCAGAAGCACTTTAATCTACCTATCTGAACGCGAAGGTCTGAAGGAGTTTGCCACAAGTTTTCGACCTCTAAAGAAGCTAACAACCCGGTTTGTTGCCGGCGAAAATATTCCAGAGACCGTCGCCGCAATCCGGCAGATCAACGCGGACGTGGCCACTGCCTCATTCGATCACCTTAACGAATCGGTAACCAGCGCTGAGGAGACGTTTGAGGAGGTGCGAGAGTATCAGCGTATCCTGGCGACCATTGACGAGACCGGCATTCGCTCCAACGTTTCAATCAAGCTTACGCAGTTCGGACTCAAAATCGACTCTGAGCTGGCCTTCAAGAACGCCCATGCGGTGGTCTCGGACGCTGCAAGGCGTGGAAACTTTGTGCGAATTGATATGGAAGGCTCTGATGTCACGCAGCAGACATTGGACATATTCAGACGTCTGCGAAGCGAGTTTGGGTTGAATGATGTTGGTATCGTTTTACAGTCGTATCTGCGGCGAACATATGACGACACCGTCGATCTGTTAAAAATCCCCGCTCGCATTCGGATTTGCAAGGGTGCCTATCAGGAACCACCGGAAGTCGCATTTCCGGACAAGAAGGACGTTGACGCAAACTATATTCGTGTGATGCAGTTACTTTTATCTAGCGGGATCTATCACGGCATTGCCACGCACGACCCGAAAATGATAGATGCGACGGTGAGCTTTGCTCAGCGTGAAGGCGTAGCTAAAGAAGCATTCGAGTTTCAGATGCTTTACGGGATCCGCCGAGATCTTCAGCGACAACTGGCGAAGAACGGATACAATGTCCGGGTTTACGTGCCCTACGGAAAACACTGGTATCCTTATTTCATGAGACGGCTTGCTGAACGACCTGCAAATATTTGGTTCATTTTGAAGAACTTGTTAAAAGGCTAGGTCAAGATGGAAAACATCCTGTGGATTCTGTGGGCAGTACTTGGAGCCATCCTCATCGTTGCGGAGATCTTCACGGCTGGCTTCGTACTCTTTTGGTTTGGGATAGGGGCGTTAGCTGCGGCTTTTGCGGCACTAATTGGAATCAACAGCCTTGCCCTTCAGTTCATGATCTTCGCGGTTGTCTCAATAGGCCTGACTGCGGCATCGCGAACGATTTTCGTCAATTACTTTACCCGTGATAATAAGGGTCCAGATCTGAAGACGGGAGTGGACGCATTGCCGGGTAAGGTGGGTACCGTCGTTTCTTCCAGTCGTGGCGCGCTGCAGGAAGGTGCGGTGAAAGTCTTCGGATCTACATGGACCGCCTATCCAGTAGCCGGGGAAGACCCGCTTGAAGCTGGCGAACGAGTGATGGTCGAAGCCGTGGAAGGAGCTTCCATCTACGTGCGGCGGTTGGACAGTGGTGGTGAATGGAGGCAGAAATCTTTGGCCGAGGAGAATGAGCAGCGTTAGATGCTAGCGTTAGAAACTACCGGGGCTCCGTATCAGCTTCGTAATTGTCGTCCAGGGTCTTGTCTTCGTCGAGTTCGGGCAACTCAACGGTGATCCGATCGTTGCTGGGTTCTGCTAAATCGTTTCCATCAAACCGGGCTAGTACTACCGTAATATTGTCTTCTCCACCGCGATTGTTTGCTTCAGCGATTAACTCGTTGCATGCCTTCGAGAGATCAGGGTTGCTGGTCACAATATTCTGAATGTCTTCAGCTTTGAGTTTTCCGGATAATCCGTCGCTGCACAACAAGAGCGTGTCGCCTCGACGCAAGCGTATCCTTCCGGTAACCGGGGTCACATCGCTTTGGGCACCTAAAGCCTGAAGGATGACGTTTCTAAACATGTGAGTTTCTGCTTCCGCCTCACTGATCTGTCCCACATCAACAAGTTGTTGGACGAGCGACTGGTCCTTGGTAGCTAATCTGATTTGGTCCCTACGAATGAGGTAGGCGCGGCTGTCACCAACTTGAACCAGGTCCAGCATGTCGTCTTTGACTGCGGCGCCTGTAAACGTCGCTCCCATACCGGCACATCGCGAGTCTTCTTGACTGCGAAGGTGAATCGCGAGATTCGCGTAGACAGTTGCGTTTTTCAAACAATCGACCAAGGGCAATTCCGAATTACAGGTTTCCTCGTGGTCTCCGACCATGAGCATCTCGCGAACCGAATCGACAGCCATGCGACTGGCAACATCTCCCGCTAAGGCACCTCCCATGCCGTCGGAAACAACGAGCACGAGGCCTTTTTCGCCGAGATCGAAACTGGTTAGCCCTGTCGGTGCCTGTGACCCATCGGATCCTGTCCAGGTCTTCTCGTGCGTTAACTCCAGGACCAAAAAATTATCCTCGTTGCCGCGGCGGACTCTGCCAACATCAGATTGTGCGTGCAACTCGACGTGCATACGGAGAGTGGGAATAGTCTTGTAGGCTGAACCCGGAGGCGATTTTACCCTGCTACCGGTTTAGCTGTCACTTTCCTGAGATTCTATTTTGGTTAAAGCTTGATCTATATCAGCGATGATATCGTCCGTGTCCTCGAGTCCCACAGAGATTCTAACTAATCCATCTGTGATCCCAAGTCGAGCTCTCTTTTCGGCATCTACGGACGCGTGAGTCATCGTCGCTGGATGCGAAATCAGTGTTTCCACTCCGCCGAGACTTTCGGCGAGGGTGCAGAGCTTAACAGATTCCAGTACTATCCGCGCGGCTGCGAGCGAGCCAACATCAAAAGCAACCATACCGCCAAAACCGTCCTGTTGCCGTTTGGCAAGCGCGTGCTGGGGATGGGAGGCGGAGCCAGGATAATAAACTTTTTTTACCCGGGGGTGTTCCTCTAAAAACGCCGCTACCGCCCTTCCGGACTTATCATGCTGTTCCATTCGCAAAGCAAGAGTCTTTGTTCCCCGCATGACCAACCATGCATCCAGAGGCGAGATGATCGCGCCTGCACTGTTCTGAATGAAACCGATCCAGGCTGCATCCTCATCGTCATTGACTAAAACGATACCTCCAATGCCGTCGGAATGGCCATTCAGATACTTCGTAGTGGAGTGGACGACGATGTCGACGCCAAACTCCATCGGCCGCTGCAGATAGGGCGACATAAAAGTGTTATCACACACTACACGTGCACCAACTCGGTGGGCCACCTCACAAATGCCTTTTAAATCCGATACGATCATCACCGGGTTCGTCGGCGTTTCGACAAAGACCATTTTCGTATTGGGTTTGATGGCAGCTTCTACATTCAGCGCGTCAGAGGTGTCGACAAAATCAAACTCGACGTTATAGTTCGCCAGAACCTTGGTGAACAATCTGAACGTCCCACCGTAGGTGTTGTCCGAAACGACAACATGTTCTCCAGCTTTCACTAGCCGCAGCGTGGCATCGATTGCCGCCATTCCCGAGGCGAATGCAAATCCGAACTTCGCCCCTTCGAGCGCCGCGATATTCTGCTCCAGTGCAGAGCGAGTGGGGTTTTGTGTCCGTGCATACTCAAAGCCTTTGTGTTTGCCGAGGCCATCCTGCGCGTATGTCGACGTCTGGTAGATAGGTACGGTTACGGCACCCGTGCTCGGGTCCGGATCCTGTCCGCTGTGAATTGCTATTGTGGCGAAGCCCATGGTTTATTCCAATGTTAACTAGACATGCGAACGAACGGAGCTGATCAAACACAAGCCCGTTCGGTAAAGTCCTCAAGTATTCCCTGGCTGATGTAACGTTCAGCGTTATCCGGAAACACGGTCACAACCTTCTTGCCCGGACCGAGTTGTTCAGCGATCTTGTAGCTCGCCGCCGCCGCTGCTCCGGTGGACCACCCGCCCAACACACCTTCAGTCCTACCAAGGCGCCGCAGTGCCCCGCACGCATCTTCATCGCTAACCATTAGGATCTCGTCGGCGAGTGTTCGATCAAAAATTGATGGAATGAAGTCCTTCTGGCCGATGCCCTCGATCTTTTTAGGTCCTGGAGGTTTACCACCATAGATCGAACCTTCGGGTTCGACCAGGACACAGCGGACATCATTCTTCAACTTTCGCATTGCTCGCGCAACGCCAACGAAAGTGCCGGAAGTGCCCGCGCCTATAACTATGGCATCCGCCGGTCCGCCCAACTGTTCTATGATTTCCCGAGCCGTTGTCTCTTCATGCGTTCCAGGGTTAGCTGGATTCTCGAACTGTTGTGGAACGAAGCTGCCTTCAATACGGGCGGCCAGGTCATGGGCACGGGCAATCGCCCCTTTCATACCCTCATCGCATGGCACATACTCGATCTCGCCCCCGAGTGCTTCCATCAATTTCATCTTCTCTACAGCATATCCACGCGGTACGCACAGAATAACACGGTAGCCGCGGGCTACGCCGATCAAGGCGAGCCCAATTCCAGTGTTGCCTGCCGTCGGCTCGATGATTGTGGAGCCTGGCCGCAGAAGCCCACGTCGTTCAGCATCGACGATCATGCCAAGCGCCGCGCGATCTTTTACGGACCCTCCGGGATTAAGGCACTCGAGCTTCGCATAGACGTCTGCCAGAGGGGGTGGGGCAAAACGGGCGAGATGAAGCAAAGGGGTGTTCCCAACAAGCTCAATGATGCTTTCAGTGATCCCAGGCTTCATTAATTCGTCGTAATGCGAGACACAAGCGAACAAGTGGACATTCAGAAATCAGGATGGTAGTCGCACGATATGGGCGTGTCAAACCAGCGTTTCAGGTAACCAGAAGTGTATGGAGATGTCTCAATCTTATTCATCAGGTCTCCTCTATCTTGATCAATACTGAATTAAGCTACCTTCTCGTTTAGCTCTGCGAACCGCACGCCCGAAGACCCAAAGTGAAAAGGGAAGCAGAATAGTGAGCATCAGGAGCAGAGTCACCAGGGGGTCCGTGACCTGTGACAGTCCCTGATTTTCGATCAATACGCGTCGAATACCGTCCAGTCCGTAAGTTGGCGGTAATAACCAGGAAATGCCGCTCACTGATGGTGCGTGTTCACGGAGTAACTGTGTCGGAAAGAAGACACCCGAAAAAAGCGCCGAACCCGTCCCCAGAAACATACTGAATGGATCACCGCGTTTGAAAACCATCGCAAAGCTTGCGGAGAGAATGCCGAGGCAGGCGAGTACAAGTGTGGTAAGCAGCAGAAATAGAAGTGCAAGGCTGTAGCTGCCCGAATAGTTCACATTGAAAAAGACCCACCCAAAGAATAGGTAGAGAGATGAAAAGAATGTCGCCTGAACAAAATCCCAAGCTGAACTTGCCACGATCACTGTAGGCAAGTTGATCGGGGTCAGCAGTACACTCTCGAGCGTCCCTTGCATCTGTTCCTGGCGCACTGCGGTCGCTAAACTCGAAAACCCCGTCATGAAATAGTTAAGCACGGCGAGTCCAGTCAACCATGCGGCAAGAGGATCCCGCCATTGCGAAAACCTGGCGTCAGTAAAGCCTACGAAAATCTTTGATATGAAGAACAACGTGGTGACGATACCGAGTACTGACAAGATGCGCAGAAAGAACTGCATTCGATAGCTGACAAACAGGTGGAAGTCGCGTGCAATAAACGCGAAAACTCGTCTTGGCAGAAGTCGGAGTGAATTCATCTACGAACTGCTATCCTCAGCCTCATATCTTTCAAGTACATCGAGCAACGTCGGCTGTTCGCTTTCGATCGCAATCACGGTGGCGCCAACCTGTTGTAAGCTGCGAACCGCCCTGTCCAAAAGTTTATCGTCACGCCGGCGACTAAACGAAACAACTAATCCTCGCTCGCCATTAGTAACGTTGAGACTCTCCTTGGCAAAGCTAAGAGCATCCTGTGCTTGCAATGCTTCAACATCCCTCAGGGTCAGGTGTATGCGCTCCAGGTCTGTTGTCAGCGAACGCAACGACTTTGGCGAGTCGATGGCTTTGATAACACCCTTGCTAATGATCGCCACGCGGTTACATAGAGTTTCAACCTCCCCCAGATTGTGTGAAGTGAAGAGAATCGTGACGGGAGGATCCTGTTGTGCCAGGGCGGCAATGAGTTCGCGCATGCGAGACGCGGCAAGAGGATCAAGGGAACGTGTCGGTTCGTCGAGAAGGAGTACAGGGGGCTTTGGCAGCAATGCTCGCGCAACCGCGAGTCTCTGCTTATTGCCGGTCGAAAGTTCTCCAAATCTTCTACGGGAAGCTTCGCCAAGTTCAAATCGATCAAATAACTCCGCAATCCTTCTCTTCGCTTCTCGATCCTTCATTCCGTAGAGTCTCGCGAAGAAGATGAGGTTCTGTTCTCCAGTCAGTCTCCAGTAGAAGCTCCTTTCTTCGGCGCCCGCTAATCCTACGTTTGATCTGACTTGCTCATCATCTCTAACGCTGTCGAAACCGTTTACGGTGACGGTGCCAGCCGTTGGCTGGACCAATGTGGCAATGATCTTCGTCAGGGTTGTCTTACCTGCACCGTTGCGGCCAATCAATCCGAAAATCTCGCCGCGCTTCACAGTGAGAGAGACGCCACGAAGCGCTTCTACAGGTGGCTTGGAATTGCGGCGGAAGAATTTCTTTAAACGGAGAAAAGGGACAGGGTAGGTTTTAACCACGCCCTCAACGATGACAGCAGCTCGTGTGAACTCCGCAACCTGCTGCTGCATAAGACCTACCGAGCCCGCTGGCGCGGATCAAGATACTCGCGTAATCCGTCGCCAATGAAGTTGAAGCCAAGCACGGTTAGTGCGATTGCCATACCGGGAAAAATCAAGGCATGCGGAGCGGACTGAAGTGTCGACAGATCTCGCGCTTCCTCAATCATTACTCCCCACGAGGGCGAGGGGGGAGGAACGCCAAGGCCGAGGAACGAGAGCGAGGCCTCAGCAAGTACAGCGCCGGCCATTCCTAAGCTCGCCTGGACGATCAGCGGTTGGACGGAGTTCGGAAGAATGTGAAAGAGGAGAATGCGAAAATCCCCCGCTCCAAGAGCCCGCGCTGCTTGAACAAAGTCGTACTCGCGAACCTTCAAGACCTGGCCCCGGATGAGACGGGCATAACCAACCCATCCGATTATACATAACGCAAGAATCAGCTTGTTCAAACCGGTGCCCAGAAATGCAACCATCGCAATTGCCAGCAGCAGCCCGGGAAACGCCAGAAAGACATTAAAGACGTATCCGGAAATCAACCGGTCCAGCCAACCGCCGTAGTATCCAGCGAGTGCTCCCAGCAGAGTCCCAATCACGGTTGAAACGGCCACTACAACGATCCCAACCTCAAGCGAGATACGCGCGCCAAAGATCACTCGGGAAAAAAGGTCTCGACCCGTCGAGTCGGTTCCGAACAAATGCTCGGATGAGGGCGGCAAGTATCGAATCGAGAGATTGGTTGCGCCTACGTCGTGTGTTGCGATCCACGGTGCGAAGATGGCGACCAGGACGAGTATCAGGACAATGACAATACCGATGAGCGTTAGACGGTTCATGATTAAGAGAGATAGCCAGCCGACAAAAACTTCAACTAACTCTAATCCGCGGGTCAAGAAAACGATAAACCATGTCAGTCAATGTGTTGGCAATGATGTACGTCATACTAATTACGAGCACGCAGCCTTGTACGACTCGGTAATCACGTTTACCAATTCCGTCTTCCACCAGCAACAGACCGAGTCCAGGCCATCCAAAGATCTTTTCGGTGATAATCGCACCGGCCAGGAGTACTCCCAGCTGCAACCCCAGAATCGTCACAACTGGAATCAACCCATTCTTCAACACATGTTTATAAATCACGACGTTCTCGCTCAAACCTTTGGCTCGAGCCGTGCGCACGTAATCCTCACCTAGCTCCTCAATGACTGACGAGCGGACCATTCGAGTTAGAATCGCCGAGAAGGCCGCACCGAGCGTCAGAGACGGAAGGATCAAGTCGCTCCAATGGAACCTACCTGACGGTGCAAGCCAGTGCACTTTGACGGCGAACACATAAACAAGCATGGGTCCGATGACGAAACTTGGCAGACTAATGCCAATGAGGGCGACTACAGACGCGACGTTATCTATCCAAGTTCCTCGATGAGTGCCGGCGACTACGCCCAGGGGAATAGCAATGACGACCGCCACTAGTAACGCCGCTATTGCGAGCTCGATTGTTGCAGGATACCGCTCAAGGATAAGGTCGATTACGGGTTTATCAGTTCGGAAGGAAAGCCCCATGTCACCTTTGACAATCCCGCGCCAATAGTCGGTGTATCGGTTATCCCGGCCATGCCACTCGAAATGCCTTTCTCCGCTCGCGTCGCGAGGGAAGGAGAAAAAGAACGGAGGTCGATCCAAACCGTGCTTTTGGCGGAACTGTTGAAACTGTTCGGGAGTTGCCTGCTCGCCAAGGACCGCGACTGCGGGGTCGCCGGGAACCAGCTCGATTAGAAGCGTAACTAGGGAAACTACTGTCCAGGCGACCAGCAGCAGGATTGCAACTCGCCGCAGTCCACCCAGAACCTTGTACTTTAAATTTGAACGCAACCGCGCGGTATCTCAGTAGAAGATTGTCCAGGATCGCGCGTGATAATAGCATAGCAAGAGGGGCACAGCATGACTGTGCCCCCCTGAAAAGGTAAGAACGTAGCCCGACTTGCCTAAATGGGTGCACGGCCCCGACAACCGCACGCTCACATTGGTTACGTCGAACTACGTTCTTTTTGGCTGCAAATTTATGGTTGCAACCAAGCTTTAACCGCTACGGCTTTTGCCCTGAATGAAAAGCCGCAATTCCCCCGGTCAAATTTTTGTAGCGCACTTCAACAAAGCCCACCTGCCGCATCAGATCAGCAAGTTCCTCTTGCCGCAAGAACCTCGACACAGAGTTTGGAAGGTATTTATACGCACCAGGTGAACCGCTGATGATGCCCCCCACCCAAGGCAACAGCTTGGTGAAATACAGATTAAACAGCGACCTCAGTCCCGGAACTACCGGCTGTGAAAACTCCAGCACTGCTAACCTGCCCCCGGGCCGCAGCACTCTTAACATTTCCGATAGCCCGTGTTCTGCGCTAGCGAGGTTTCTTAACCCAAAAGCTATGGTGACCGCGTCGAATGAGCCCTGTACGAACGGAAGCTGAAGTGCATCCGCTTCGACAAAGCGCACGCCGACCTTGCCTACAGATTTCTTGGAGGCGAGATCGAGCATCGGCCGGCAGAAGTCGCTGCCAACTACCTCTGCACCAGTCAATTCAAACAGCGTAAGCGAAAGATCGCCCGTACCACACGCCACATCAAGAACCTGTGCACCAGCTGCCGGCAACACTTCGCCGACGTCCCTTGCCACTCGCCTTCGCCAGCTTTTGTCGACATTTGCAGACAAAAGATGATTTAGCAGATCGTATCGAGTGGCGATGCCTGCGAACATTTCTCGCACGCGACGGGCGTGGTCGTTCGCTGCTGCACTTACATCGTCGGACACAGTTAAACGAAACCAGGTGAAATTATGGTTGCAGGCCGATTGCGAAAGCTTTGTAATGACTTTGCTTCACGGGTGCAAATCTAGTCAGGCTTACCAACAGTGGGTGACTGAGGTGACTTTGGCTGAGTTGTTTTTGTCTCGCCAAGCACATCAATAGGCATCTCTGGTTCGAGCCTGGCACGTAGGATTTCGCTGTTTCCCACTACCACAGTTGCAAGAGTTTCTTTACCGAATAGTCTCGTCGCAACTCTTTGAAGGTCTGTGGGGGTGGCGTTTTCAAGAGCCTTCAGCTCGTCGTTGAGGGCTGCATTCTTATAGGTTTCCTGATCCAGCCACGCCTCGATGGTTGTTTCCGGTTCTGAGAGTGCACTGTTAGCCGCTGCTAAAGCCTTTATTTTAGCCTCGCCAAGTTCCACCGCAGTCACAGTTTGCGAAGCGATAGATCTGAGTACTTCTCGAGCTGATTTGATAGCCTTTGCGGCTGATTCGGTTCTAACGCTTGCGCCAATCACAAAAACGCCGGGCATGACTCTGGGCTCATGCCGGACAAATACCCGCGCTCGTGTCAGCTCGGGAACTGCCTTTTCCCAACGATCCTGAACCATATGCGCGAGCAACATCGCCACTGGTGTGTCGCGATCGTTGCGGGCGAGGGCTCGCGCAGCCAACCGGACCTCGGCGCTTTCGTCGCCAGGGGCATTGATAACCAGCGTGCGCGGGTCGGGAGGGGCTGGTTGGACGAATGTAGAGGGCACTATTTGCTCGCTCTTTCGCCAATTGCCGAGCAATTGCCGCAGGGCTCGCATGAGTCTAGGCATCTGTACACCGCCAACAATGGCTAGTGTGGCGTTGTTGGGATTGAGAAACCGGTCCTTCGCCAGCATCAGGTCGGGTCTATCTACGCGGGCGATCGACTCGGCAGATCCGGCGTGGGGTCTCCCGTAGGGGAACTCTCCGAAAAGCCGTCTGGCGATTGCACGATCAGCCAGCATTTCTGGGGAAACTGAGCTCTCTTTGGCAATTTTGATTCGGACAGAGCGCACGCTTGCAACCACGTCTGGAGTTAATGGTGTGGCAACTACGGCATTCCTGAGGATCTCGATCATTCTTTCCACCTCGCCGGACCTGCCGTTCATTGTTACTGTAATGGAGTCGTAGTTCGTTACGACGCTGAGCCGGCCATCCATCTGTTCGAAGTATTCGCGTGTCGCAGGGTCGGGGAAAAGGATGTCGCCCAGTAACGCCATCTCGCCTGCCTTATCCGCCAAATCAAAAGCCGCCCCACTGTGAATTCGCAGCTTCAAGAGGATTTGTGGATCCGCGGGCCGTGTCCAAATCAGGATTCGAAGCCCATTAAGTAGTTCTTGTCGTTCAGGCTCACCGAGACGCGTCTGTTGGCTTCTGGTCGCGTTAGGAGCAAGCAAAACGCACACGAGAACCCAAATCATCAGGTGACAGGCAGTTTTTGCTGGAACCATAAAAAAGATTGCTGCAGCGCCTCATCGCTGAAAGGCTGGAAAAGACGACGAAAATGGGGACAAAACATCTTAGATGCGTGTAATTTGCCCGTCAACCGTTTGTCTGTTAAGTGCATCAAAGCGCTTGGTTTGGACTGCGGCAGCCAGGGAGCGCCAGCCGGTTTGGTGCTATCCGGTTTGGTTCTATATTGACAGGTGAGCGAACTCGGTGGCCCGTCGCTGGCGCTTCTTGCCGCCGAGGTCCAGCGGAGGGCAACAATCGGCTCACCACCCGAAAACGATAGTATAATTCTCGCCGGTTTACAGCATTACGAGTTTCGTCGGCTAACCTATTCGTGAAAAAGTTTCGAGCAACGGCGTATCTTTTTTGACTTTCGTGGATATTACGGCAGGAAGCAGGTTCCTGCAGGATGAGAGCTTGATTGCCAGAGAGACTAACAGACGACCAGATTCTCGCAAGGGCAGGAGCCGGAGACCAGGCAGCTTTCCAGGAGTTATACGGGCGCTATCGTATGCCGATCTTTCGTTTCGCGTACCGTCTCCTGGGCAGCGTCGAACTGGCCGAGGACGTAACCCATGATTGCTTCCTCAGTGTGATTCGCAGCTCTGGTAACTTCAATCCGGAACTTGGTTCTTTGAAGACCTACTTGTTCGGAACGGCCCGTAATCTGGTACTAAAGTATTTCAGATCGGCCAACCGCGAAACAGCATTGGACGATATGGATTACGAGCCTCCCACTCCCGCAAGGCAGCAACCGCTGGAACACCTGTTGGAAGAGGAGCTAGGTCAGAAGGTTATGGAGGCTGTCACGGCATTACCGCCGTTTCAGCGCGAAGCGTTGGTGCTTTTTGAGTACGAGGGCCTGGCGCTTAGCGAGATTGCCAACATTGTCGGGGCCGACGTGGGCGCAGTAAAAGCACGGCTGTTCCGTGCTCGCCAGCGGCTAAAGAACGAGTTGATCTCTTATTTGAATAGTCAGCGGGAAATTGTTACTTTGGAGAAGGCTTTGAAATGAGCAGCATCGAACCAGGAGACCAATTTATCTCCGAAGATGAGCTAAAGAGTGTTCTCGAACGCTGGAATACGCCAGAGCCGTCGAAATCGCTCGATAAGCGAGTCATAAATAGTTACTATAGTGAGTTCAGAGGGTCTGATGCTGCGACGGAATCGGTCCCGCTGCTTCAGAGGAAAAAAGAGGTAGTAGCGATGAAGTTTTGTTCCGCCTGTAGAGAAGAGTACGCGGACAAATTCAGTTTTTGTCCCGTTGACGGCACTCCACTCAACGCGGTAGCGGCGGCAGCTGCACCAGCAGCTGCACCAAAAGCCAAGAGTGAAGAGAGCACCATTACCTCAGTGCCGGTGGCCAGGCCTGAGGTTGTCGACGAGCCCGTGGTTTATGAGGCAGCTACTCCTCCACTGGTTACAGCCGCGGCGGCTTTACCCGAACGCGGGGAGTATCACCTGACGATCATGGAAGACCGCAGTCTAGTTTTGCGGTTGTCAGATGAACTCCGGTCTGTTGCTCATGAGTATGAATTGACGTGGCCTGAGTTCAAGCGGGATCCGTTTGGGTTTACAAAGCGGTCCCTCGTTGGCTACGGTCAAATGGCCTCCAAGTTCTTTGGAAACAAGAACGTGATGGTTGCCATGGGAACGGCCGTTGTGGCGATGATCGCGTTGGTTGCGGCGATTGTTTTCCTCGATCGGTCCAATTCTGCAGGTGCTTCTCGCACTGGCATGATTCTCTTTGCAATCCTGGCCTTCGGATTCCTTGTCGGCATCTTTGCGACCTGGCTCGGAAAGGACCGAGGTGTAGCGGTGGCGGGCGCACAGCCGTCTGAAACACGTAACGTCGTTGCGGCAATGATGACGTCGTTCGTATTCATCTTCGCTATTCTTGGGACGGTGATCGCACTGGACTATAAGAGTCAGCGTGACGAACTTGCTGAGAACAGCGCTGAAGAACTGACCGTCGAATCAATATTTGACATACCAGCCGAACAGCCGACACCGGATCCGGGAACGGCAGGAATGAACAAAGGCGACGGCGGCGGCAGCAAACCAAAACCGGAGAAAGCAGGCGGTGGTGGTGGCGGCGGTCGTCAGGATCCTAAGCCAGCGTCATTTGGAAAGACTCCGCAGGCTTCGCTTGAGGTTCCCCAGGTTGTAGCTCCCGATCCAGATCCACCAAAGATTAAGAACCCATCGCTTCCGGTGGCAGCAACCGTAGTCGCGGATCCACTGCTCGTTCCACCTGATGCGCGTGTGTTGCCCTATGGCGACTTCAAGTCTACCAGCACGGTGCCGTCGGCGGGACCTGGAACTGGAAATGGGATTGGCACCGGCACTGGCGGCGGAATTGGCCCAGGTGAAGGTGGCGGTATTGGACCCGGCCGTGGTGGGAACATCGGCGGCGGTGACAGGAGAGACGGTGGCGGCGGACCGGGTGGCGGTGGTGGCGGCACTGATTACAACAAGATCTTCAGTGGTCGCGACGTGACTTCGAAAGCTCGGGTTCTTTCAAAGCCTGAACCACAGTACACCGAGGATGCGCGCAAGAATCAGATCACCGGAACCGTAGTGCTACGCGCAGTCTTTTCGTCTGGTGGACAGGTGATTCAGATTCGGGCGGTTTCTGGTCTGCCCTATGGGTTGACGGAACGTGCCATCGCGGCTGCGAGACAGATCAAATTCATTCCGGCGCAGAAAGACGGCCGAGCAGTATCTATGTGGATGCAGTTAGAGTACAACTTCAATCTGTATTAGGTTGGTATGGTTGGATAACCCTGATTTGTCGTACGAAACTTCCTCGTGCTTCCGTTGAAACTCAGATCAACGGAAGCATTTTTGTGCATAAGCAACTGTTCGATAAACTCAGTTTGTCGTGCTGACTTCCTCGTGCTGACTGATAATTAGTCATTGGTCATATTGGTCATTGCTCATTGGTCATTTCCAGGCACCATACGCCTCAAGCGTGTAGTCTCTTGAGTGGTTTTATGCGGCGATATGCTTAAGAAAACTCAATGACCAACGACATTACAACTTCTCCACAAAGCGCCTTATTCGACGGACTCCCTCCTGCAATTGCTCCATCGAAGTAGCATAAGAGATCCGCACGTATCCTTCGCAGCCAAAACCAACACCATCAGTCACCACTGTCTGTTCCTCACGCAACAATCGCTCAGTAAATTCACCTGAAGTCTTGATTCCGCCCTTCAAACAACCGCGCACGTCCGGAAATGCATAGAAAGCGCCCTCCGGCCGGTTGCAGCGAATGCCGGGAATATCTTGCAGTGCCCCCAACAGGAATTCTCGTCTCGCCGTGTACTCTTGTAGCATCGTCGCGACAGATTCTTGTGGGCCAGTCAGCGCCTCGACAGCGGCACTTTGTGCAATCGAATTTGGATTGCTCGTTGAGTGACCCTGCACGTTGCACATTGCGCTGGTCCAGCCTGTTGGCGCTAACGAATAGCCCATGCGCCAACCAGTCATGGCGTAAGTCTTGGAAAAGGACCCCGCAATGCAAAGATGTGTGCGGAGTTCGGCGGGAAGCTGGGCCGCACTAAAAACCTCTCCCGGCGGATAAACAAACCGGAGATAGCACTCATCCGAAATTACATGTACGCCACGCTCAACCAGCAGTTCCATGATGCGCGTGAATTCAGAGGGAGGGACGACCCGCCCCGAAGGATTCGAAGGGGAGTTTAGAATGATCAGTTTAGTTCGAGGTGTTAAGGCTCGCTTTATCTGATCTACGGTCAGCTGGAATCCTGTTTCCTCAGTCTCAATAAAGCGCGGAATGCCACGGGCGAAGATAACGACTTCTGGAAAGGTGACCCAGTATGGTTTAGCTATCAGCACCTCGTCGCCGGGGTTGATCAAAGTGACCACCGCGTTGAAGATTGCCTGTTTGCCGCCGGATGTTGCCATTACTTCGCCACGCTCATAAACGGCGTCGAACTCACGCGCATAGAAGTCACTGATCGCCTGCTGCAACTGCTGAGTACCTGCTGTTGGCGTGTACTTCGTTTGGCCCTGCTCCATAGCTGCTATCGCGGCTTGCTTGATGTTCACCGGGGTGTCGAAATCCGGTTCGCCAGCGCCAAAATCCACCACGTTCATTCCAGCCGCGCGTAATGCTGTCGCGGCCTGCATTGCTGCTAGCGTTGCTGACGGCTGCATCTGGGCCACATTGTCAGATAGAGGGAAAGGGGAGTTTGCGGATTTTGTTTGCATAAACTAAGAAAATGGTGTGACTAGGTGGAAAATGATGGCGGCGGACCGGAGCGGAGCCGCCGCCTCAATTTACCGTTTCTTTGAAGTCTTTTTTCCCGCGCGAGATTTCGAGCTCGATTTGGTTGAGCGCTTCGAAGAGGCTTTACCGCCTTTCTTTCCGCCCTTTCTGGCGGGTGCCTTATTGGTTTTCTTGCCTCTGCCCGAACCACTCTTTTTTCCGCCACCACTCATCTTGTTTAGGGTGGCCCAAGCTCGGCGTTCAGCCTCGTCCTCTGATACCCCCCGATCCTCGTATCCTTCCTCGATGTGTTCCGCCTGACGCTTCTGCTTGTCCGTGTAAGCACTCTTGTCGCCTCTTGGCATGATTCAACCTCCCTGGTTCGCTCGGTTACTAGCTGCAACCGCCTGAAATATTGTGTAGGAACTTGGCAGAAAGTATATCACGCACTCACGGGTTACCGGCCCGCAAGCTTCTGTTTCATTTGCTCTTCAACTAGCGGCGGGACAAGACCTTCGAGTTCACCGCCCAATTGAAACACCTCCTTGACCAGACGGGAGCTAACGTAGGAATACTTCTCGGCCGGCATCATGAACACAGTCTCGATGGTTGGTTCTAATCTGCGATTCATGAGCGCCATCTGCAACTCATATTCATAGTCAGATATGGCTCTGATCCCACGCACAATTGCGTCTGCCTTCTGTTCGAGCGCGTAATGCACGAGCAACCCTTGAAAATCATCGACCCGAAGCAGACACCCGCCACGATCGATCCCTTTCAGAACCTCCTCGAGCATCGCTTGACGTTCTTCGATGGTGAAGAAGGGCTGCTTTTCTGGGTTTACAAGAATGGCGATAATGATCTCGTCGAAGAGTTTGCAACCACGCTGGATGATGTCCAGATGACCGTTGGTAACGGGATCAAATGAACCAGGGTATATGGCGCGGCGCATGTTGCTGGGAATGGTAAATGGTAAATGGAAAATCGTAAATGGAAATTCGTGAAGTAGGAGTACGATCGACCAAGGCCAGTTGAAGAATGCTTAAGCTGCGTATAGGCCAGCAATCGAACGTTGTGGGGCGACCGGGTGCTTTTCCATAGGTCTTACCCAGTCTCCTCCTTAGGGTAGTGCCCTAATTTGAATTTGTCTCTGTGCCTACTCTGTGTGCTCTGCGCCTTTGTGGTGATAATCATGCGAACAGCATCACCACAGAGTCACCGAGGACACCGAGGGCACGCAGAGAAATCAATTTAGAACACTACTTCCTCCTGACCTAAGTTGCGATATGGAAACTCCCAATGCGAAGCGCCGTAATGTGGTCGATGGCTTTGCCAGACGCAAGTTTCGTAAAACTTTTAGCATTACGCTAAACTCTCCAACCCATGAAACTCTCTGAACTGGCAGTCGCTATCGGCGCCGAGATCGACGGTATTCACGTCGACGTCGAAATCACTGGTGCGGCCGGTCTCGACGAAGCCATTTTGGGCCAAGTCACATTTCTTGCAAACCCACGCTATACCCCCAAGGTCAAAACGACGCAGGCTTCGGCAATCCTGGTCGTTGAGTCGACGCCGGTAGACCGTGCGGATATTCACATTCTGAGATCTAAGAACCCTTACCTTGCCTACACCAGGGCTCTGCGACTATTTAATCCCGCACCTCAACTCCAACCTTTCCTTCACCCCACAGCCGTAATAGATCCGACGGCAACCGTCGCCGAAGATACATGGATAGGCGCGTGCACGGTCATCGGCCCTCGTGCATCGATAGCAGCAGGCGTTCGCCTCTACCCAAACGTCACGATCTATGAAGACGTCTCCATTGGAAAAAACTCAACTGTTCATTCGGGCACCGTAATCCGAGAACGATCAGTGGTCGGCGAACGAGTGATTATTCATAACAACGTGGTGGTGGGGTGTGACGGTTTCGGCTATGCGAAGGACGAAGATCAACGATGGCTAAAGATCCCCCAGACAGGACGCATGGTAATCGAGGACGACGTAGAGATTGGTGCCGGCACTACGTTGGATCGGGCTTCTGTTGGTGAATCGCGAATAGGTCGGGGCAGCAAAGTGGACAATCTGGTTCAAATTGGTCATTCCTGTACAGTCGGTGAAGACACCTTGTTATGTGCACAAGTCGGGCTCGCTGGAAGCTCGCACATTGGAAACCGCGTAATACTGGCTGGTCAGGCGGGCGTTGCCGGACACCTGACAATCGAAGACGATGTGGTCTTAACAGCAAAGAGTGCTACCAGTCACGACGTGGCGGCTGGCAGAGTGCTTTCAGGTATTCCGGCGTTCGATAATAAAGAGTGGTTGCGTTCAACTGCGGCGTTTCGACGTCTAGGAGAGATGCAGAGAACACTTAGGAGCCTGATAAGACGCGTAACAGACCTTGAGCAAGCAGGGAAGGAGTAGAGGATCTTTTCGGTCGGTCCTTACTACAACATCGAAACAGGATCGATATTAAGGTTGATTGATCTCGGATTTACACCCTGTTTCGCAACCGCATTAATCGCTAACCGAGAGACCTCTCGCAACGTCCTCCGGCTGCGCGATTTAATTAACACCTGATAGCGAAACTCCTTTTTCAGGCGCGCTAGTGGCGCCGGTGCGGGACCCAATATCCGACATGCTCGTTCAGAATTTGCTGCATCAAGTTCCTTCCGCAGGGCAAGCGCGTCGCTCCTCACCAGTCCCAGTTCGGCTCCGTGTATTAGCATTGATGCAAGCGACACAAAGGGTGGATAGCTGTGGTTTTGTCGATGACGTATCTCGTCTCGGTAGAACCCGAGATAGTCCTGTCGGCTAGCGTGCTTCAAAGCGTAATGATCCGGATGATAAGTCTGAATCAGTACCTGGCCTGGTCGGTCGCCGCGTCCCGCTCTGCCGGCAACTTGCGTGAGCAACTGAAAAGTCCGTTCGGCGGCCCTAAAATCAGCTAAGGCGAGCCCTACATCCACCGAAACGACCCCAACCAGAGTTACATTCGGATAATCATGTCCTTTCGCCAACATCTGCGTGCCGACCAGCATGTCGAGCTTACCCTCGCTGAAATCGCTTAGAGACTTCTCAAACACACGTCGTCGAGCAGTCGTATCACGATCAATCCGGGCAATTCGAAGCTGTGGGAATCGTTGTTGTAGTAGCGCCTGAATCTGCTCAGTACCTTCACCGATGTAGTAAATGTACTTACCTTCGCATGTTGGGCACTGCGTCGGTGCAGCTTCTCGGTGATTACAATAATGACAAACAATCACTCGCTCGCTCCGGTGATAGGTAAGCGTCACATCGCAATTGGGGCACTGAATCGTCTCGCCGCAAGATCTACAAAGGACAAAGCTCGAGTAGCCGCGGCGGTTAATTAGAATTATCGATTGCTCCCCTCTTTCATGAGTATCACTGATCGCTTGCAGCAATTCGTCCGCGAAAACCTGCGGCTTCTTGTGCTTGTCAAATACGCGCCTCATGTCCACGAGTTCCGCCTGAGCCAACGGGCGATTAGCAATCCGTTGGGGTAACTCGAGATAGCGGTACTTACCGGAATGTGCGTTGTGAAATGACTCAAGCGACGGTGTAGCAGATCCCAGGACCACAACGGCTCCCTCGGTCTGTGCACGAACGATTGCTGTGTCACGTGCGTTGTATTGGGGCGAGTCCTCCTGGCGATAACTCGCTTCGTGCTCTTCATCAACTACAACCAAAGCGAGGTTCTGAACCGGTGCGAAGACTGCCGAGCGAGTTCCAATAACGACGCGCGCAATACCTGCCTTGACTCGGGTCCACTCGTCAAAACGTTCACCGCGCGACAGTGACGAATGAAAGATCGCGACGTGGTCGCCAAAGTGTGCTCGTAATCGACGCGAGAAGACGGGTGTTAAGGCGATCTCTGGAACGAGCATCAAGGCTGAGCCTCCCGCTTCGAGTGCCAGAGACATTGCGCGAATATAAACCTCTGTCTTCCCACTTCCTGTAACACCATGGAGCAGGAAAGAAACAAAGATCTTCTGTTTTATGGCCGCTTCGATATTTTGCAATGCCTCAGCCTGAGCAGCAGTTAATGCGAGTTGCTCAACAGGCGGGAGCAGCTCACCGGCGAGCGGATCGCGACGCAAACTCTCTTCTGCAACCTCAATCAAACCCTTCTTCTGCAAAGTCTTGATCGACGATGCGCTAACATCGGCCCCGGACAGCAACCTCTGCAGTGGAACCCAGTCTTGCCCGCCCAAGTACTCAATCACACGCCTCTGTGGCTCGGTCACTTTTTCGAGGTTGCCGCTCGAGATAAGCCGAACAACCTTTCGCAGTCTTGCTCTTACCGATCCTGGAGACGCGCGCTGGATCACGTTAACCAGTTCCCGGGCTTCCAACTCGCGCAATTCCCTAACAGCCTTTGAACGACCTGCTTCCCTGGTTAGCGTCTCGGTCTCGCAATCGTTACTCTCAAGTAAGGTAGTCAAGAGCTGTCGTCCAACCGGAGAAAGCGAGGCAGACGGATCCGATAGTTCCTGTCGCCCTTTCTCTGTAATCGACACGAAACGCTCTATCGGAGGGGATATCCCCGGTGGCAGTGCTGCTTTGATAACCTCGCCCCAGGGTGCGAGATAGTATTCAGAAACCCATTTTGTGATTTGCAACAGCTCAGGTGTGACAATTGGTGTTGCATCGAGAATCTCTTCGGCATCTTTAATATCTGATTCAACCAGGCTGGTCGTGTTCAGCTGATCTAAGACTGCCACTATGTAGCCCGTGACCATTCTGGGTCCCAATGGCACGACGATGCGAGCACCGGGTTTTGCGACCTGCTGCAATGCACCGGGCAAACGATAAGTAAAAGTGTTGAAGACGTGATATGGCACGGCAACTTCGGCGTATCTTGCCTGGGTGCTGGTGGGATCGGGCGGATCAGGGGGTCGTTTTTTGGGGTGCTGCTGCACGCGAGAGAACTTAGCGCGAAATCACAAAATCAGAAAGGCAGGAAAAATCAGCCACCCCTAATCTGGGTTGCTTGAATTGTGGCTGTCGAGAAAGTCGCGCACCTTCTTTAGATCTTCCCAGGTCTCACGCTTCTTTGAAGGATCTCGGAGCAGGTAGGCGGGGTGATAGGTAGGCATCACTCTTATGCCTTTATAGTTTTGAAAATGACCCCGGAGTTTCGTGATACCAACCCTGGTGTTGATTAGATTGTGCAGGGCGGTATTACCCAACACGACGATCACTTGTGGTTGAACAACTGCAATCTCGCGCAGCAAGAAAGGTTTGCAAACGTTTGCCTCTTCAATCGTTGGGGGTCTGTTTCCCGGTGGGCGGCAACGGTTGATGTTCCCAATGAGCACGTCCTCGCGCTTGAACCCTATTGCCTCAATGATTTTCGTCAATAGTTGGCCCGCACGACCTACGAAGGGCCGGCCGAGAGAATCTTCATCGGCGCCTGGGGCCTCGCCCACAAACATTAGCCGCGCCTGACGATTACCTTCAGTGTGAACCACCTGCTTTCTTCCCTCGAACAGTGGGCAGCGAGTGCAGTCGCCAATGTCGGCGTGAATAGCTGCGAATGTTTCGGTTGATGGTTGCAACGTCTCCTGAGCCGCGCTGGTTTCAAAAAGCGCGGAAGCAATAGTCATAGGAGACTTTACGCGAGCTCTAATGACAGTAGGATTTGCTGTTGGAATTTCTGTTTTTGCAGGAATCGCAGCGGGCGTTAAATCAACTTGAGGAACTGCTGGCGCTTCACTTCTTCCAACGAGCTCTATGCCAAGCTCTTGAAAGAACTTGAGGTGTTCTCGAAGATCGGCGAATAGTGCCGATTGCTCATCCAGCAGATTTCGATTCATTGAGTTAGGTATAGTGGTGATTAACCAAAAGCACTTCGGGTTTAGCCTTGACTCGCTGCTGTTTCCAGTGTGCGTTGCCGCAGCTCCAGCACGGCGTCCAGTATTTTGTGGGCCGCTTCGGTTTTCGCCATCAGCGGTAACTCGATCGGAGGTTCACTGGGGCTCCTGATTATCACAATTCTGTTCTGATCTGCATCAAAGCCTGCATCAGATTGTGAAACATCGTTGGCGACGATCATATGCAAACGTTTGCTAACCAACTTCTGCCTTGCGTTCTGAACGAGATTCTCCGTTTCCGCGGCAAATCCGATTATCAACTGACCATTACGGGCAGCTGCGGCAACTTCCTTTAGAATGTCGGGAGTGCGTTCCAACTCGATTGTCAACGTTGACTCATTCTTTTTCATCTTGGCTGCCGATCTACTCACGGGCTTGTAATCCGCGACGGCTGCCGCAGCAACAAACACAGTCGCCTTGGGAATCTCATTCATGACGGCTTCATGCATGGCGTCGGCGGATATTGCCTCAATGGCGCGAACGCCCTTCGGGAGTTGCACGGATGTTGCGCCTTTGACAACCGTGACGGTGGCTCCGCGTCGCTCTGCCGCTTCGGCGATGGCAAATCCCATTCTTCCTGATGACCGGTTCGAGATGAACCGCACTGGATCGATCTCCTCACGCGTCGCACCCGTAGTAATAAGAAAGTTTTCTCCTTTGAGGTCCATCGCTCTTGTGCCTGAGCGCAACATATCTAAGGCTACGGACACAATGGCCTCCGGATCGGAGAGTCGTCCCGGTCCGACCGTGCCACAAGCCATCTCGCCTTCATCGGGATCCAGAACTCGCACGCCATCCTCGCGGAGTCGCTGAATATTTCTTTGCGTTGCGGGGTGGTGCCACATTGAAGTATTCATCGCGGGCGCCACCAAAACTGGAGCGTTTGAAGCTAGATAGGTTGCGGTCAGAAAATCATCGGCGATACCATTAGCCATCTTGGCGATCACATTTGCGGTCGCCGGCGCAATTACGAAGAGGTCTACGGACTGCGAGAATGTAATATGCGCAATCGGGTCAGGGTTGTCCGGAGCGTAATCGTCAACGATCACATGAGCACCGGAAAGCGCACGAAAAGTTAGGGGCTGCACGAATTCGCACGCACGCTTGGTCATTGCCACCCGTATCTCACATCCTGCGCGTTGCAGGCCCCTTAGGATCTCGGCGGCTTTGTAAGCGGCGATTCCTCCGGAAATGCCCAACGCCACTCGGGCTGTTGGCGGACTAGATTTTGCGGAACGAGCTGCCATTGAGCTTTTGCTAAATTGAACAGGAATGTAACATCGCTGAAACGGACGTGCAATCAGGGCGCCTGAAGGTTGAGTATGATCTCGGAAAACTTTCTTTCTTCCTACGACCACGGGTCATGTTTGGTTGAGTGTGAGGCGCATGACCATGTCTAAGCGGGTGCTGGGTGCCGTCATTGTCATTTCAATGCTGGCAGTGGTCTGTCCAGGGCAGAGTTTTCAGGATGAGGAGTTTGGACCTGTAGTTCGGGCCTATCTCGGATATTTACGGAACGAGCAGGAGGTGGTAGACGATAGGGTCAGCCGTCATGAGGTTAGCCCCCGCTACTACCGGCGTAACTCTAATCGGATCAGAGCTCTACGTCAGATGGCAATCAAGATTGCTCGGGAGAGCCAGAATGACTATCTGCCTGAGCTCGAAGCAGTTGCGCAAGATGAATTTGGATTGCTTTTTGAACGTCCACCGCAAACGCAAGCGTTAAAAGTGGGCGAAGTATTTCGAGGCACGTTTAGATTTCTGGGAACGGTCAGGTCGACAGAACTGTTCTATATCTTTGCACGTCTTGATCCTTATGAGCAGGCAGAGCTAATCGAACAGGCGGCAAAAGACCGATCCCTTTCCCAAAATCCCCCGGAGACGGTAAAACCCGCCAGCGAGAACAGTCGCCCTCAGTAAGAACGCGCCCTAATGTCGTCCCTAGAACACGGAACTCTTCCTCGAATCGACCTAAGTCGGTCTATCGGTTGTCTTCGAGCGCAAAAAGCACAGTTTTGTGGCAAAGTGCGGCTATTTGATTGTTGACAGAGGAGTTGTATTGGTGTAATAAAAGTCGAGCATTTAGTAGCTTATGCGGCTACAAATGGCGCTTCGGTAACCGCTAGAGCTTGAATCGAGATTCGTAAATCGTTTCTGAACCTCTGTCTCGCACTCGAGATGGCATTCGCGGCGCACGCAATTAAGAATTCTTGTTTCACTATACGGGAGGAAAGTTAATGATCAGCAAAACTTGGAGCCGCAAACTAATGGCGGCCTCTTTGGCAGTAGCCGTTCTGAGTGTTTACTCAATGGTCGCCTTAGCTGGTGCGAAAGCTCCATCGGGCGAGCTGTCGGTTTTGGGGCAAGTCACGGTCAACGGTCAAAAGGCGATTTCCGGTGGAACCTTGTTCTCCGATAGCGTCATTGCAACGGCTGAGCAGAGCAGTGCCACAGTGCATATCAGCAAGCTAGGACGCGTTGAATTAGCGCCGAATTCCAGTGTGCGTCTGACCTTTACCGAGAACAGCATTTTGGGTCTGGTCGAAGCTGGTAGTGCGCACGTCTCAACACTTTCAGGTGTCGCCGTTAATTTCACTACTAAGGACGGCGCGGTTGTGGCCGACGGAAATGAGGCAACCTCCTTTACTGTTGATGTTGCCAAAGGCACGTTGGTCGATACCCATGCCGGGGTAGCTGAATTACGCTCAGGCGGAACCGTGAAGCGCGTTGCCGCCGGCGAAAGCGCGACCACGGCTAGGCCGAACCCGCAAACTGATGACGACGATGATGACATGAGCGGCGGTGCATTGGCAGTTCTATTGCTTGCTGTCGGTGGCGCAGTCGTTGGAGTCCTCTATGCCGCAACACACAACAACGATCTCAACTTTGGCGGCACTGTGAACGTCATTAGTCCTACTAAGTAACCTAACGTGCCTTCAACAAACACTGCGATGCCGTCCAATCGCAGTCACGAAAACCAACCTTGCGGGTCACTCGACTACGTCGTGTTCGACCCGCAAGGTTTTGATTGTCATCAGAAAACCTCTCCATTCGCCTTGGGTGTTCCTGCATGCATATCGCTGTAATAGGTACGGGCTATGTAGGTCTCGTAACCGGCGCCTGCTTCGCAGAGTTCGGCGTCGAAGTGACCTGCGTAGATGTTGATCAGGAAAAGATTACAAGACTTCAGTCGGGTGTTTTGCCTATATATGAACCTGGTCTGGAACATCTGGTTGCTAAAAATTCACAATCAGGGAGGCTGCGCTTCACCACCGACATAAAGCAGGCAGTGGAACATGCGCTGGTCATCTTCCTGGCTGTAGGCACACCGCCCAAGCCGGATGGGTCACCGGATTTGAGTTACGTCGAAAATGCTGCAAGCTCAGTAGCGGAGCACATGAACGGTTACAAGGTTGTCGTGACAAAGTCGACAGTTCCGATTGGAACCGGCGAGTACCTTCGTAAGTTGATCCGCGAACGTCAGAAATCCAGGGTCAATTTTGGCGTCGTGTCAAACCCAGAGTTTCTGAGGGAAGGTGCCGCTATCAACGACTTTATGAGACCAGATCGGGTGGTAATTGGAAGTCGTGACGATGAGGCCATCGCCATCATGAAGGATCTCTATCGCCCTCTGTACCTGATTGAAGCCCCGTTCGTCATCACCTCGCTCGAAGCTGCAGAGTTGACCAAATATGCAGCCAACGCCTTTCTGGCCACGAAGGTATCGTTTATTAACGAGATTGCAAACCTTTGCGACCGCATCGGATGCGACGTGCACGACGTCGCGCGAGCAATCGGGATGGACAAGCGCATCGGTAGTAAGTTCCTGCATCCAGGCCCCGGCTTCGGCGGCTCTTGTTTCCCCAAGGATACGCAGGCCCTGGCATCGGTTGCGCGGCAGTTCGACTGCGACTCACTGATTGTCGAAGCCGTCATCGAAGTCAATCGCCGACAACGACATGCCATGCTTCCAAAAATTGAGACGCTCGCTGGCGGATTAAAGGGAAAAACTATTGCAGTTCTTGGTCTGGCTTTTAAGCCGGAAACTGACGATATGCGCGAGGCGCCAGCGGTTGAGATTATCGGGGCGTTGTTGGCCGCCGGGGCGAGTGTGCGAGCCTACGACCCGGTAGCCATGGTCGAAGCGGCCAAGCTTCTTCCCAATATCGATTACGCCGAAGATGAATATGCTGCCGTCAAGGACGCCGATGCTTTGGTTTTCATTACCGAGTGGAACCAGTTCCGCGCATTGAATATGGCTCGAGTTCGTGACTTAATGAAGTCACCGAAGATCGCAGACCTACGAAACATGTATGAACCTGCAGATATGAGGCAACTTGGTTTTGATTACGTTGGTGTCGGCAGATAGACGGCTGCCGGACTCGTTACGTCCGCGTATTTATGTCCCTAACAGGAATCGTCCTCGTAACTGGTGGTGCTGGGTTTATTGGCTCTCACATCGCTTCAACTCTTGCCGCCGCGGGAGCCCGCGTTCGGATCATTGACGATCTCTCTACAGGCTACTTGCACAACATCGAGGCGATACCTGGAGAGGTTGATTTTGTTCAAGGAACTCTGACGGATTCTTCAGTCCTCAAGCGTTCGCTGGAGGACGTCGAGATAGTATTCCACGAAGCCGCCATTCCTTCTGTTCCACGTTCCGTTGAAGACCCAAGTAAGACGCATGCTGCCTGTGTGGATGCAACGTTTAGTCTCCTGAACCTTGCTCGAGAGCAGAATGTTAAGCGCGTCGTTTACGCCGCTTCCAGTTCAGCTTACGGCGACCAGCCCACGCTGCCGAAGGTCGAGGACATGTTACCCGAGCCGTTGTCGCCTTACGCCGTGGCCAAGCTAGTGGGCGAGTACTACTGTCAAGTGTTCTATCGAGTCTACGGTTTGGAAACGATCTCTCTGAGATACTTCAATGTTTTTGGCCCACGGCAGGATCCAAGCTCGCAATATTCGGGAGTGATCTCGCGTTTCATTCGCGCATTGTTAAAAGATGAGCGTCCAGTTATCTATGGGGATGGAGAACAGTCGCGCGATTTCACTTACATCGAGAACGTGGTTGACGCAAATCTCAAGGCGTCGCAATCCGCAAAAGGAATTGGTGAGGTCCTTAACATTGCCAACGGTGAACGGATCACGCTCAACCAGCTGCTTGCGGAACTTAGAGACTTAACAGGAAAGCTTGAGGTGGTTGCTGATTACCAGGAGCAACGCCGCGGTGACGTGCGTCACAGTCTGGCCGATATCACACGCGCCCGAGAGTACCTGAATTTTGAGCCTCGAATCGGACTTCGTGAGGGCCTAGAGCTCACAATCGATTGGTGGAAAAACAGTCGGTTTGCGTGAGGATTGACGATTGACGTCTAGTTTCTCAAATCATCCCACTGACCACTAACCATTAACCACTGACTACCGGCTACGCGAGATCGCTTAATTCAAAACAAATGATAAGAACGATCGAATGGACGAACGAAGGGGTTCGGATGTTGGACCAGCGACTGCTGCCAACAGAAGAGAAGTATCTGATGCTTCGCTCGTATGAAGAAGTGGCCGAAGCCATTCAGAAAATGGTAGTGCGAGGAGCGCCAGCGATAGGCGTGTCCGCAGCAATGGGTTTAGCACTTGGAGCAAGCCAATCAGTAGGAATGTCAGTTCACGATCTTCAGGATGACTTGGATTATATGTGTCAGGTCATGTCCACAACGCGGCCCACCGCTGTGAATCTCTTCTGGGCAATAGACCGGATGCGGCAGAGATTTCTGCGTGATAAAGAAACTACTACCGATGTCGACCAGCTGAAGAAAAATCTCGTTGCAGAGGCGATGGACATCTTTCATGAAGATATCGCCGCGAATCGCGCGATTGGACGACACGGTGCGGAATTAATAAAGGACGGCTCCACAGTTCTTACGCACTGCAATGCCGGAGCTCTCGCGACCGCTGGTGATTACGGAACGGCACTTGGGGTAATTCGTGGCGCCCGGGATGCCGGAAAACGAGTTGCAGTTATCGCTGACGAGACCAGACCATTCCTGCAGGGACTTCGACTAACCGCATGGGAGTTGGCCCAAGACGGGATTCCTGTGACGGTCATCACCGACAACATGGCAGGTCACGTGATGAAGAGCGGGAAGGTGGACGCCGTCGTGGTAGGAGCTGATCGAATCGCAGCTAACGGTGATGCCGCAAATAAGATAGGCACTTACATGGTTGCTGTTCTTGCAAACCGCCACAAGATCCCATTCTACGTGGCAGCACCAATAACCACTCTTGATCTCAATATCGAATCAGGTGATGCAATTCCTATCGAGGAACGCGATGGAACGGAAATTACGCACATCGCCGGCAAACAGTTGGGTCCAGAGGGGTTGGCAGTTCAGAATCCCGCCTTCGACGTCACACCAAGTGAACTAATCACGGCAATCATAACTGACAGAGGTGTTGCCCGCGCACCTTATCGAGAGAGCTTGAGTCAGTTAGCTAAGCAGTCGGACTAATACCTGGTTGGAAGTAAGGCTGGTTGGGAGGCAAAACAAGCTTCCTAACCTCAATTGCTAATCGGCAGGGAGCGCCTTTAAATGAAGGTCATGGCTAAAATATCGCCCATTTTTGTGGTGGTTGGGCCGGCAATTTGACAGCGTTTGGGCCTCGTGATAATGTCCGCCGCGTCCGTAGCTTCTGCTCTTTTCGACTGAAGGCATTTGGGTGCCCCGGGTTTCGGGGAGAATAGGGAAGCGGGTGAGAATCCCGCGCGGTCGCGCCACTGTGAATGAGGCCTTTCGGTTCTCAAAGCCAGGAGACCTGCCCAATGCTTGCAGCTCTGGAACGCTCGCGAAAAGGCGTTCGGCCGCATGTCTGGCTGTAAAAGTCCCGCCGATAGCCCATTTCGCCAGAAACGGGGATCGTCGGGACTTTTGCGCTTTCAGCCTCAAAAAATTTTGGTTGTCTTGCTTCTGCTGAGCCTGGGATGCGCTCTGGGCTGCTCCAACCTTAGAGACCCCCCAGCAAGTGTTCCGGGTCAGCGAGCCTTCACAGATGAAGCCGGACGCCTCGTACATGTACCACCCCGAATTGAACGTCTGGTCTCGCTGGCTCCAAATCTCACTGAGACAGTCTACGCTATTGGCGCAGGGCAACGATTGGTTGGTAATACAACTTATTGTGACTATCCCGAAGAAGCAAAACACGTCGCGAAGGTTGGCGATACCCTACAACCGAGTGTCGAACGAATCCTGGCACTTCGTCCGCAGCTAATTCTCATCTCGACAGCCTCTCAACTCGAAGCTTTCACCCAACAGCTAAATGACCAAAACATATCGGTCTACGTAACAGATCCGCGCGATCTCGAAGGCGTATATCGTTCGATCCTCAACCTGGGGCAACTGTTAAATCAGGAGAAAGAGGCAATGGCGCTGACAGCGACTTTAAGGCTTCGAACGGAGGCCGTCGAACGCGCCGTTGCAAATCGTCAGCCAGTCAAGCTCTTCTATCAACTATCGGCTGAACCACTCTACACGGCGGGTCGTGATGCCTTTGTTACTGACATCATCCGTAGGGCCGGTGGCAAATCGGTCACGGCAGAAGTACCAGGCGCTTGGCCCAAATACAGCGCCGAATCAGCCCTCGCTTCCCAAGCAGAGGCAATAATTTTGCCGACCGGCGGGTCAATGGGCGAAGCAAACGCGGCGGTTGCTGGTCCATTACGCCTCTCACCAGCCTTTACTAATGGAAAGATCTACAAGATCAATGACGACCACCTGACTAGACCTGGTCCGCGCGCCGTTGAAGGTCTGGAAGCGCTGGCACGAGCTTTACATCCTGAGGCTTTCAACAAATGACAGTCACTGAAGGCCTGCATATGACGGTGCTTGGAGACGCTCGTGCTACTCCCCGGCGGACCGCATTGATTTGTCTGATGTTAGGCGCAGCGTTACTTGCCTCTATAGTGCTGGTGTCTCTTTTTGGCAGCGAGCGACTACCCGCGTCGGAATCACTCTGCACGCTGTTTTCACTGGGCCGGAGAGGATGCGGACTGTCCGCAGCGCAGACCGCAATACTCATGGATATTCGACTACCCCGTATTCTCCTGGCTGCAGCAGTGGGCGCGTCTCTTGCAGCCGCAGGGGCAAGTTACCAGGCCTTACTCAGAAATCCTCTGGCCGAACCATATTTACTCGGAATCTCAAATGGCGCTGCAGTAGGGACGATGCTCTCGCTTGTGTTTCTTGGCCAGTTTGCCTTTGCTCGTCCCCTGCTCGCGTTCGGTGGGGCGTTATTGGCGACACTCTTGGTTTACCGCCTTGCGGCAGGTCGGACCGGCACGACACCAGAGCGGTTAATCCTCTCCGGGGTGATTGTTACCACCTTCCTTTCTTCAGTGATTGTCTTTGTGACAACGCTCCTTGACGCCACGCGGATCCGCTCGTTCACCTTTTGGCTACTCGGGGATTTGTCTGGCAGCGCCGGGAACCTACTAATTGTTTCGATCGTCGTTTCAATCCTATGCACCACAGTACTCAGTTTCCATGCCCGCTCCTTGAATCTCCTGATGTTGGGAGAGCGCGACGCCTTTGATCTCGGCGTAGAGGTGTCTCGAGTACGCTTCACAGTCTTCATAGTCGCAAGTCTCCTGGTCGGCAGTTCAGTCGCTTCGAGCGGATCAGTAGGCTATGTCGGGTTGGTGGTGCCACACCTGGTACGTCTTTCTTTCGGCTCAGACAATCGTTTGACGATTCCCGCGGCTGCACTTTTGGGAGCAATGTTCGTAGTTATCGCGGACACACTTGCACGCACGCTGATCGCACCCCGAGAGTTGCCAGTTGGCGCAATAACGGCAATTATTGGCGCACCGTTGTTCATCTACTTGCTCAGACGAGGGTAGTGATGCTTGAAGCGCAGAACATCGTTGCTAGATATGGAAGCCGCACCGCGGTTGATAGTGTTTCTTTGACATTGTCGGCCGGTCAGATTACGGCGCTCATCGGTCCAAACGGAGCAGGGAAGTCAACTCTACTACGGACGCTCAATGGCGGAATGACGCTGGTGGCAGGCGTCATCCTTCTGAACGGAAAGCCGCTGGAAGCATTTGCTCGGCGCGAGATCGCCAAGCATATAGCTGTCGTCGCTCAGGAGTCTGATGTTCGCTTTCCTGTCACGGTGCTTGAGTTCGTTCTAGGTGGACGTTACGCGTGGGCCGGAGGCACTACCTGGGGTTGGGAGTCGGTTCAGGATGTCGAGTCGGTGTCCGCTGTGTTGCGCGAAACGAGCCTCCTCGAGATGAGGGGCCGCCTGATGAATGAACTCTCCGGGGGTGAGCGTCAACGCTCTGTGTTGGCTCGCGCTCTGGCGACTGAAGCGACCCATCTCCTACTTGATGAACCGACAGCCAATCTTGACCTGTCGCATCAGGCGACAATCCTCTCTCTGGTGCGGTCCCGCTGTAACCGCAGGGGTGTCTCAGCACTGGTGATCACCCACGATATAAATCTTGCAGCTGAGTTCGCAGATAACGTTCTGCTGCTGAAGGATGGACGCAGTCTCGCTTACGGGCCGCCACAGGAAGTGTTTCGAGCGGAACTGATCGAGCAAGCGTTCGCAATTAAGGTGTTGGTCGACCAACATCCTATGTCGACAGTCCCGAGAATTACTCCCGTGCATGAAGATCGGAGGAGCTTCAGATGAACCGTTTATTGAGCTGGTCAACAACAGTGCTTGTCTTCGGCTTGTTTTATTTCATTTGCCGTGCTTGCGCAGGAAAGAGGTGGCATTTCGGGAACAGTTAGCGATAAGGTCAGCAGTCAGAGGTCAGAAGTCAGAAGTCAGAAGTCAGAAGTCAGAAGTCAGAAGTCAGAAGTCAGAAGTCAGAAGTCAGAAGTCAGAAGTCAGAAGTCAGAAGTCAGAGGTCAGAGGTCAGAAGTCAGAAGTCAGAAGTCAGAAGTCAGAAGTCAGAAGTCAGAAGTCAGAAGTCAGAAGTCAGAAGTCAGAAGTCAGAAGTCAGAAGTCAGAAGTCAGAAGTCAGAAGTCAGTACAATGACCAATGGCTTGCTTCTATTTTCCATTTCTCATTTCCCATTTCCCATTTATCTCCGTGTCTCTATTTTCTCTGTGTCTCTCTGTGGTGAGGGGTTTACTACTCGATACACAGAGTAAGAAGGTAGTCGGAAGTACGAAATGAGAAATGAGAAATGGAAAATGGAAGCAAACCATTGGTCATTCTACTGACCTCTGACTTCTGTCCCCTGAAACAGTTCAGGTTGCAGGGTTACCAGATCCGCGGGCGCATTTCGCGTCAGCTTACCGAAATTGGTCCTTGCAACCTGAATCTTTTAGAGTAATGGCTATTTTTTGGTAAACAGGCCCCCCGCAAGAAAGACCGCGCCCAACAGAATGTGTATCCCGTGATCGACGTTGCCCAATTCCAATGGCCCAACCGTCCACATCCTCATAGCTCCGGTACCCATCGTCAAGCCCAGGATTCCCAGTGCCAAATAAACCACACCAAAAATCAGCGCGAACGCCCGCGCCGCTGAAAGAGATCCCGCAAAACCGAGGTAGAGAGCAGCTGCACCTGTAAGAATGTGTACGATGTTATGTGCCGGGTTTAGATGCGCACCCAAGAGGTCGGCCTTAGCAAACCCTGCAATGCCAACAAGTAAGAACACCACACCGAGGATCTTGCAAACAGTCTTTGCCATATTGTGTCCCACTCCTGCTGTGAAAGGGGCTTATGTAGATAGGCGCAACTCAACTGCAATTGCGTCGCTTAACCGTCTCGAACGACCAGAGGGGCCTGTATATCAGAGTCTGACCGCCGTTTGCAAAGAAAATGTGGTGTTTTTCCGCATGCACGGATTAATTCGATCCCGCAATTTCGAAGTGGTATACTCCCGCGCAAATTTCCCTCTAAATTCAGACGACGAGCAAGACTAACCAAGGAGAAGTGTCATGAAACACTCAGGAAAACTGATCTCCAAGACCAGGTATATGCTGTCGGCTACGGTGCTCATAATGCTGATTTCGGTCAGCGTAAGCGCCTATACAATAGTCATGCGCGGTGGACGAAGAATTCAGATTCCGGAGCAATTTACGGTCGGAGCTTCAACCATCACGTATATTGCTGGCCCGGAAATCCAGATTACGCTGCAAATAGCTGCGATTGATATTGCCGCAACTGAGCGCGCCAATGGTGAATTGCCGGGCAGTTTTCTTAGCCGGCGCACGGCACCGCTGCAGCCCCAGCAGTTGACCAGCCGTCCTAACCCGAAACCAAAAGCTGCTCGAACCATCACCAATCGAGATTTGGAACGGCATGCGCGGGTGCGAATCGAAAGCGAAGCGGCTTACGAAGTCAGGCGTCGTGAATTAGGGCTCCCCTCGGTTGCAGAATCACGCATCCGACGCGACGCAGAGCAAGCGCTGCTTCTACAGGACCTCGCCGAAGTCCGTATGGAGGAAAGCGAAAACGAGCGTTATTGGCGATCGAGGGCTTCGGAGCTGCGTAGCGAACTTGTCGCAGTGGACGCAGAGTTAGGCGTGGTTCGCACCAGACTCGACGAGATTGCCACAAACCTAAACAATCCGTTCACAGTCGTCAGCAGTGTCTATCCAAATGGGTACCTCGGCAGAGGGTTCCGCTATGGCGGCCAGCGAAGATCTCGATATGATCGCAATAGGCAGCCTCTCCTTGGCCTTGGGTTCCCGACGGACGTCTATTCAACCCATTCCTCTACTGTGGAGACATTCGGTGGCACAACTCATCGACAGACTTATCAAAGCGGAACGACCTTCAATGGTAGAAATGGCTTGGCCGTGGTCATGCCGCAGTTGTTTCCGTTTCAAAACCTGACGAGCTTCAGCTCACCGTATAACTACGACCTTAGTTATGAGCGGGAAGCTCTGGTGATGCGACTGAATGAGCTCGTGGGCAGACGAGCCGGGCTACGTGCTCGTTGGCGCGATCTAGAAGAGGAAGCACGTCGCGCCGGCGCCGTGCCTGGGTGGCTGCGTCCATAACAGGAAGGATTGAATGAAGCCTGGCTGGGAAACAATAATCGGACTCGAAATACATGCTCAACTGAGTACAGAATCGAAAATCTTTTGTGGTTGTTCCGCTCGATTTGGTGATGAGCCCAACCAGAACACCTGCCCGGTGTGTCTCGGCCTACCCGGGGCGTTACCGGTGCTCAATCGACGTGTTGTTGAGCTAGGGGCCCGAGCAGCACTTGCTCTGGGCCTCCGGATCAATGGTCACTCGATATTCGCACGGAAGAACTACTTCTATCCTGACCTGCCAAAAGGCTATCAGATCTCACAGTACGACCAGCCATTCTCGGCCGATGGGTTGTTGCAGATCATGACAGCCGAACGCGATGAAGCCGGCCATCCCATCGAGTGGCTGCCGAAAACAATCCACATTACTCGACTACACCTGGAAGAGGACGCTGGAAAAAACGTCCACGAGGGATTACCAGAGGTCGATCGGTTCTCATATATAGATCTGAACCGCGCTGGAACGCCTCTCGCGGAGATTGTTACTGAACCGGAGTTTAGTTCCTCCTGGCAAGCCTATGATTATGTGAACCATGTGCGGCGCGCTTTGCAGTGGGTCGGGGCTTCCGAGGCCGACATGGAGAAGGGCAACCTGCGCTGCGAAGCCAACGTCTCGGTTCGAAGAGTTGGTGAACCGCTGGGAACAAGAGTCGAATTGAAGAACCTGAACTCTGTGCGGTTTATGCAGAGAGCGATTGAGTTTGAAATTGAAAGGCAGATAGGTGTCATTGAATCTGGTGGAAGGGTAGTACAGGAAACGCGCCTTTGGGACGATCGTGCGATGGAAACTCGCACGATGCGCTCTAAAGAAGAGGCGCATGACTACCGGTACTTTCCAGAACCTGACCTCCCGCCGCTGATCGTGTCGGACGATTTTGTTGAGCGCGTGCGTTCCTCGATGCCGGAGTTGCCAGAAGCACGGCGCCAGAGGTTCATGGAGCAGTACGGGCTCTCTTTTGCAGACGCCTCGCAACTTACATCTGAACGGTCGCTTTCGGAGTATTACGAGCAGGCGGTTGCAGCATCGGGAAATGCTCGATCAGCGGCTAACTGGATACGGTCTGAATTGCTTCGTGAGTTAGAGGTGGCTGGTCTCTCAGCTGGCGCCTCACCTGTCGCGGCTGAGGAGTTAGGTGCACTCGTTCGATTGATCGACGAAGAGAAGATTAGCGGAAAACAGGCGAAAGAGGTGCTGGTCGAGATGTTTAAGACCGGCAAGAGCGCTAGTGCAGTCGTTGAGGAGCAAGGGTTAGTGCTCGTAAGTGATACCGCGGAGATCGACCGCGTGATAGATGAAGTGCTGGCGGCGAACCCGAATCAACTTGAGAGTTACCGAAAGGGGAAAGAAGCGCTCTTTGGTTTCTTTGTTGGCCAGACAATGAAGGCTTCAAAAGGCAAAGCGAATCCAAAGGTTGTCAATGAGAGGTTGAGAGCGAAGTTGGCCGCTGTTCGATAAACTTCAGTTTGTCGTTTTCGATTACTCTGAACTCGAGTGAAATTCGATCGGTGGCGTATCGAGCCAACACAAGGATACCGGAGCCCCAACAACGACAAACTGAAGTTCGTCGGACATAGCGAAGCGAACATCTGATGGTTATCGCAGACAAGGTGGCGATTGTAACTGGCGGTACCAGGGGCATTGGCCGGGCAATAGCCGAAGCCCTGGTTAAAGAGGGGGGCGTCACGATAATCACCGCCCGCAACGCTGATGAAATTGAGCGAACGGCGGCGGAATTGAACCAGGTTGGGCCAGGTAGCACCATTGGCCAGATCTGTGATGTTCGCAATTACGAAGAGGTGCAAAGCCTTTTCGGCCGTGTCTCCGCAGAGTTCAACGGTCTGGACATTTTGGTGAACAACGCCGGAGTTGGTTTCTTCGGGACAGTCGAATCCATGTCAGCCGAGAGCTTTGAGACGGTACTAAAGACCAACTTGTTCGGCGTATTCTACTGTTGTCACGAAGCCATTCCGCTGATGAAGCAACGTGGCGGCGGCTACATCATCAACATCTCATCTTTGGCGGGCGCCAACCCCCACCCGCAGATGGCTGCTTACAACGCTTCCAAGTTTGCTCTTAACGGTTTCAGTGAGGCGTTGATGCAGGAAGTAAGGCATGACGGGATTAGGGTGAGTTACATCATGCCGGGATCGGTGAACACGGCGTTCGGTGGTGATGTTCCCAGCCCTGAGAAGAGCTGGCAGCTCCAACCTGATGATATTGCCCGCGTTGTAATAGATCTCCTGGGGCACGATGACCGCAGTCTTCCAAGCCGCGTTGAGATCAGGCCAAGTCGACCGCCAAGGAAGTAATCGACGATTCTCCGTGAGAGCTGTTGTACAGCGGGTCACCCGCGCCAAAGTTACTGTTGAAGCAGAAGTAGTCGGCGAGATCGAACAAGGTCTCGTCGTTTTGTTGGGTGTTGGCACAGATGACCACAGAGCCGATGCTGAATACTTAGCAGAGAAAATTGCGGCCCTTCGAATCTTCAACGATTTAGACGGTAAGATGAATTTGTCGGTTCAGGATGTGCAAGGTGGCTGCCTCGTGATTTCGCAGTTCACGCTGCATGGTGATGTGCGCCGCGGGTTGCGACCGTCCTGGAGTGATGCTGCTCGTCCTGAGGTTGCTGAGCCCCTGTACCGGTATTTTGTTGAGAAGCTTGCCAGTGTCGTCGGTCGGGTGGCTACGGGCAGCTTTCGCGCCATGATGCAAGTTGAATTAGTGAATGACGGTCCCGTTACTATCTTGCTCGACAGCCGGAAACAGTTTTGACTGATGTATAGGATCCCAAGTAGCAGCTATCCTGAGTCTCCTTCGGACAAGCCGGGGGTATCTCGAATAGTCCGGCGATTTTTTGTGCAAAGCCGAGTCGCGCTCATCCTGTTTGTCTTAGTTTCTTTGGTGACAGGCTGTCGCGAGGCTGCTGAGGACTCGGCTGATGGGCAAGATATCGACATCACTACCAATGTTAAGCCGGTGCCGGATGATCAGGTTGCGGTGGTTACGACGGCGGATTTCGGCATCATCGTTATCGAACTTTATCCCAACATTGCCCCTAAAATGGTTGAGCGGTTCAAGCAACTTATTGCGGAGGGCTTTTATAACGGGACGGCATTCCATCGTATCAATGCTCAAGCGGGTCTGATACAGGGCGGTGATCCGTTATCGAAGGATTCTGATCCTGAGAACGATGGCACTGGCGATTCTCACTATCCAAATATCCCCGCTGAGTTCAGCGATCTACCGTTTGAACGAGGCAGCGTGGGGGCGGCGAGACGAAGCGCAGTTCCAGCGATTGCCGAAAGAGCAGCAATAACTGAGGGGCAAGCCCGCAACACCGCAAATTGCCAGTTCTTCATAACACTGCAAGAGTCGCCGCAGTACGACGAAGAGTACACCTTGTTTGGAAAAGTGATTCACGGTCTTAACAATGCGGACATAATTGCGGGTGCACCGGTGCAGGAAGGCGTGGCAGAGAGGCCGCTCGACAAGATTGTGATTCAGAAGATCAGGCTTGAGCCTCGTTCCAATTACATTGGAATATAGGTAGGCTTGGTCTATGCATCTTCGGAATAGTTAGCTTCTAGGAGACTCGAGCAGATAACTCTTTGAAGTCAGCACGGAAGTTCAGGAATTCCGAGCGCGTTTGGTTCGTCATACCTTCAATCCGGTCGAGACGGATCTCAACTTCACCGCGAAACAGCTGAAACTCATCGCGCAGTGCGGCAAAGTTTGTTTTAAGTGCACCGACATCGGTCTTTAGCGAGCCGACCTCGATCTTCAATGAGCCGACCTCCATTGTCAGTGAGCCAACGTCGCTGCGCAGAGACTCAAAGTCTTTTCGCAGGCCACTGATCTGCCCTTGTACATTTTCTCCGAGACTGTTAATGCGCTCAAGAATTGTTTCGATAGTTGGCTTGGTCATAGCGTCTTCGTGATTGCTGCCCATTTTATACTCCGGTGAGGTGAACTTGAGATCGCACCAGAGTGTTACACGCGAGATAGGTGTGCGCAACGGCCGCTGGCTTACAGGCACTAGCCAGTTCTTACCACAATTCGAGCATCTCTCGATGGGGGCCGTGTCCTTTTGGGCAAGCCAGATTGATGGGTGATGGCGATGGCATAATTAGCTACGGCTTTTGCACCGTTCACTCCTACCTTCGATGGGGAAATGATAGCATTCGCATCGTGCCCAGCAGCCCCATTCATCAATTCCTTGTATTGATCCAGGTTGCAATGCATATGCCTGCGCGTTCGCAATTCGTGGTTTATGCTTTGTTTGAAGACTGGCTCCAGATTCGTGGAAGTAACGGATCTACGTTTCAGGCTTGTCCTATTGATCTCTGTGAAAGTTCCCATTTTGTGGGGGGAAGACCCGCTATCGATCGAGCTCACAGAGTCGGAATTAGAAATGAGGTATGGTGCAATCGCTGTATGAGGAGTTATCATTGAGTAATTCAAATCACCAGCAATCCAGTCAGGAGGTTCTCAAAGAACATGCGACGCACATGCGTATTTGCATTCGCTCTTATGGCGTTATTTCTCGCTCCAATCCTGAGCTTCTCTCAGGGCGGTCAGACTGAAACTTCACGCAGCGTTGCCGAGGGCGGGGTCTCGGTTCCGGGCTGGACCGGAAAGATCGACGAAAAGGAGGCGGTAGCCGGGATGACTCTCAACAGCGCGAAGCTGGTGAAGGAGGGTGATGCCCTGCGCGTCATTACCGGACCTGCAGTGACATACTGGAATCCCGAGAACAAGGCTTCGGGAGACTACATGGTAAAAGCGACGTTTACTGAACCGAAGTACATGAGTCTGAATAATCACCCCCATCCTTACGGGCTGGTGATTGCGGGTAATGATTTGGGAACAGACCAGCAGAGTTACTTATATTGTGCGGCGTATGGAAACGGGAACTTCATCGTTCGGGGGTTCGGTCCAGCTCCGTTCCAGATGAATGGGCCGCGCGGTGGTGCCGATCCGGCAGTTAACAAGGCAGCTGGCGTAGGAGAGCCGGTCACTCAGGAGATAGCGATTTCAGTGAAAGGTGACAAGGTTGAGTGCGCGATCAACAAAAAAGTCGTTGCGAGCTATGACAAAGCGACGCTGGTAACCGCAGGTAAGCTCAAGTCGACCGATGGTGTTTACGGGGTTCGCTTCGCGCACAACACAGAAGCGGTCGTGACCGGCCTCACGCTGACGAAACCCTAGGCTAACCACTAACCACAAACCACTAACCACAAACTACGAACCACTAACCACAAACTACAAACTACTAACCACTCTCCACAGTTGACACTTTCTTCTGCCCTTTGCTAATTTCAGGCGACCTTACGACGGTTGTTTTCATTTCGAATGTAGGCGCGTAGCTCAGGGGTAGAGCACTACCTTGACACGGTAGGGGTCTGGGGTTCAAATCCCCACGCGCCTACCATTTTTATTGGTCTATTTCGTTACTTTTGTCCTCTCTTCATCATTGCCTGCACAATTTGGCAGACTTTTGGCAGACTCTCAAATTCGAGGAGATTTTGTATTGTTTGGCTGTTTTCCCTCCGACAGAATTGACTAAGGTGGGACAAAGGTGGGACACACGACTAAAAAAAGCATGATCGTTTCCTTTCAACAATCTGCCTAACAGCTCTACTGCCTCAGATAGCCTTCCTCAGCCAACTGTCCAACTAAAAATAGTTCTCGTTTGATGCGTCTTTTCTTTGTGTCTTAAAGAGGGGAGAGGACTCTGCATGAAGTACTTCACAACTGTTCGCAAACGACGGAGGGGCGTTCGAGTAGAGTGGACCGCTCGTTTGATTTACAAAGATCAGAATACCGGTAAGCGGAAGGAACGGTCAAAAAGCGCCCGTTCGCGGTGGGAAGCGATGTTACTGGAGGGAGAGTTGCGGGCTGAGTTTAAGGTTGGAGGCCAGGCAATGGTGGAGTCGCGCGATATGACATTCGCACAACTGGCCCGGCATTTTCAGGAGACAGAGGAATGTAACGCGTGGTACGACGTGGAAGGTCGCAAACTTCGGGCGTTAATAGATAGCGACGCGTACGATGAACAGTTCATGCGCTTCAATGAATTCTTCGGGAAGATGAGAGTACGAGATATTAGATTTGGCCATTTGCGAGTATACCGAAATGAACGACATCGAAGTGAGAAAGAAGGTAATGTAGTGCTCAATGCCGCCACGGTTAATCGTGAGATGTGCGCACTCCGGGCCGTGTTAAATGCGGTAGTGGCGAAAAACTGGATCCCTGAGAACTCCTTTGACCTAATGCGAAGGGGCGAATTGATTATGAGCGGTTATGAGAAACCACCGGAAGAGCGTTTTGCGATTGAAGAGTTATGGGTTCACTAGAACAAGTAAGCGCGGTATAAACCTTGCTCATCCTGCTGCAAATCGCTGGCCTTTCGCTTTCTATCATCCAGACTAACTTGTCAACAGGCAGATGACTTGTCAACAGGCAGATGACGCCCGCCCGCTTCGGGTAAAGCTTCGCGTCCTGGTAAGGCTTGGCAAGTTGCACGTCATAGTGGTCTATGAGCCACAACTCGGGAATGACTTCGGCCACCAGTTTGCGATCGTCAAATACTCTTACCATCGAACTTTCAGAAACCACGATCGCCAGTGCATCGGTCACTGGTGAGAATCGAGGCTTCCGCCAAATGGCGACTGGCCATGCCGTAGGGCAAGACCACATCCGAAGCGATGGCGTCAAGATAACAGCAGGCTGACACCACGACGCCTTGATCAGAGACCACGAAGGCGTCGTCAAGTTGGCTTGTACGTACTAACAAGTCGCTGCAGATAGACCAGGTACCAAAGGAAGATCTCGCTTGACAGTATCGAAGTTGTAACTAAGAATGTGCCAGTTGCTTAAATGAACTTCGCGAGCCCTTATGGCACAGGGGTTCCCGCCTAGAGAAATCACCGAACACCGCCTCCCACAAACTGAAATGGCTTGTTGCTATGTGCCCCGGCGTGGCAGTGCCGGAATACTAGTCCAAGCCGCTGTATTAAACCGATAAATCGCGGCACGAATGAGGGATTAGGCATGAGGCGCAGGTGCTTTGTTGGGTTTTTTGAATTCAAAAACGGAATTTCTAACTAGAACGGAAGTTTCGAGTGGTGATGGTTAATGTGTATCGCCCTTGGAGGAGTGTAATGAAGTGTCGTGGACTAATTGGAGCCCTCTTTCTTGTGCTGGCAGGCGTCTCATATGGCGCAAAAGTTACCGTGGACGATCTGATGAAGCTACGGTTCGTTGCAGACGTAAGCATCTCGCCCGACGGCCAGCATGTTGCATATGTTGTATCCACCCCTTCTATTGAGAAAGCCGAGCACGTCGCCATTCTCTACGTGATGCCTGCAAGTGGGGGCAAGGCTGTGAGAATGACTTATAACACGCAGGTGTTTAATAGGCCGGTGCCGAATCCCCGCTTGCGCTGGTCGCCGGATGGTTCCCTTATAACGTTCCTTGGGATGGTAGACAGGACTCCACAAGTGATGGCGGTCAGTCGCGCTGGGGGAGAGGCTTACGCGCTTACTTCAAGCGACGAGGGGGTGACGAATTATGAGTGGTCTCCCAACGGCAAGCAGATCGCCTTTCTCGGTCCGGATCCATTGAGCAAGGAGGAGCGGGACCGGCAGAAGAGTAAATCGTATGTGATCCACGTGCACTCTAGTGATCGGATACCGAGACTTTGGGTGCGAGATGTGGAGGGACCGGAAGCGAAGGCGGTGTCGCCTTCAGGTCAGACGGTAAACAGCTTTAACTGGTCTCCGGATGGACAGAGCATTGTCTTCTCATCTTCTGCCCGGAAGGGTTTCTACGCTTTTTATGATTGTCAGATCTACCGTGTCGCCGCGTCCGGTGGGACACCAGAGCAACTGGTTGGAAGGCCGGGTGTTAACCGGGCGCCGGCCGTCTCTCGCGACGGAAAATGGATAGCCTTTATTTCCACCGGAGGCTACAACGGTATGATCGCAGCCCAGGATCTTCATCTTGTTTCCTCTGATGGGCGTGCCGACTCGTTGCGCAATCTGACACAGGATCGCGAGGCTTGGATCGGTGAATTCGCCTGGATGCCAGATAGTCGTTCGCTTCTGTACGTCGTCAATCAGCAAACCCAAGCGCGCGAACATATGTTCGAGCAGCCAATCGACCGCATTTGGCTGGATAGTGGAAAGATTGAAAACTTGACGCCCGGATCGGTTGTTAATTACAACGTGACAATCTCTCGTGACGGCGCGCGACTCGCTTATCGAGCCGTTGAGCCACGCACAATGGGGGATGTTGTGGTAATGGACGTTGCCAGTCGCAAGACGCAAACTCTAACGGATGTGAATCCGGAACTGCGTCAAATGGACTTAGGAGAACAGAAAGCAATCTCATGGAAGTCTTTTGACGGAAAGGAAATCTGGGGCTTGCTCATAACGCCACCTGGTTATAAAGGAGGGAGCAAACTCCCGCTGTTAGTGTACTGCCATGGAGGTCCAATAGGCGGATTTACCTACGGAATTTTTCCACAGTTCATGCATCGCCCGGGACAGGTGGATCCCTACCCCGTCGAGGCCATGGCGAGCTCCGGATTTGCGTTGCTTCTGCCGATGCCCAGAGGAGGCTCTGGTTATGGCACCGCGGGCTTTCGCGAAATCATCGGCTCATGGGGTGACAAGGATTACAAGGACATCATGGCGGGTGTCGACCACCTCATCAAGTTAGGGATTGCGGATCCGGACCGGATGGGCGTTATGGGTGCGTCATACGGCGGCTTTATGACGAGCTGGATTGTGACTCAAACAGATCGATTCCGAGCAGCCTCCACCGGGGCCAGCCTTAACAATCTTGCCATGATGTATTACACCTCAGACGCCGGCGAGATCATGAATGAATACTTCGGTCCACTGTGGGATTCTTCTGATTTATTACGAAAACACTCTGCCCTCACCTTTGCAAGAAACATCAAGACGCCGCTGCTGATCCAGCACGGTGAGAACGACAACCGGGTTCCAATCTCTCAGGCATGGGAGTTTTATCGTGCGCTAAGGGCACTCAACAAGACAGTTGAATTCGATATCTATCCACGAGGTGGACATGTGAACTACGAACCTCCGTTGGAAAGGGAATACATGCGCCGCAACCTGGAATGGTTCAGCCGGTGGCTGAAAGTCGAGACGTCCCCTGAAACTCAGTCTTCCAAGGAGATACGATAATGCCTAAGGAGTTTTTATACATCACACTCTTTCTATTATTCGCGGTACCTGTTTTCGCACAGACCACGACGGCCACTCTGCAAGGAACGGTTTCGGATGCAAACGGTGCAGCTCTCCCGGGCGCCTCAGTTCGCGTCGAGGGCCCAAGGGTTGACCGAACCATAACCGCCGACGAAAACGGCTTCTATCAAATCGTGCAACTACCGGCAGGTACTTACACGGTTACCGCTACGCAAGCTGGCTTTGCGAACAAGGTAACGGCGGATGTCACGCTGCTGCTGGACCGTACTGTCATCCTGGACATTCGGATGGCTGTTGCCGGGGTGTCAGATACGGTGACAGTGGATGCCGGTGCTGCGCTGATCGATCCGCAGGAGATCTCGACGCGCCAGGTGGTCGACTCGCAGGAGATCGACAATATCCCACTGAACGGTCGCAATTACCTGGACCTCATTCAACTAACTCCCGGCGTGGTGGTGAATTCGACGGCGCGATCGGACCTGACGGATCGAGATACGCGCGGCTCCATCATGGGTGAACGCGCCGGAAACGCGGCTTTCCTGGTGAATGGTTTCGATAACAATGATGACTTTCGGGGTGGGGTCTTTCAGAATTTTACGCAGGACTCGATCCAGGAGTTTGAGGTTATCGCGGCTGGATATAAGGCCGAATTTGGCCGTGGTTCGGGTGGCGTCGTAAATGTGGTTACCAAGAGCGGCGCCAATGCCTTTCACGGTTCCGGGTTCATGTATCTTCGCAATGATGCTCTGGACAGCTCCAATGTGGCAGGTGCAGATGCACCGCAACTTGCTCGATATAACTACGGTTTCACTCTTGGCGGTCCAGTACGAAAGGACAAGTCATGGTTCTTTGGATCGCTGGAGCAGTTCCAGGAAGATCGTGAAGCAATCTTTCCTCCAAACATTCCTCCGTTCCTTGAGGCAGCAGAGGACTTTACTCAGCAGCCCCAAAGTAGAAGGCTGCTTGCTTTTACCAGGTACGATCATCGCCTCAACGAGAAGAACGACCTGCATGTGCAACTGAGCTTTACTCGAGCCAAAGCGGTGAATGAACTGGCGACAGCGACTTCCTTACCGAGCAGCAGCAGAAACAACCTGACACGAACGTTCCTGGGAACAATCTCGGTAACCACCATGTTCAGTCCTCATTTGGTGCTGGAGAGTTCCTTTAACGCGCGAGCGCAGAATTTCGATCAAAATCGCGACACAACACTCGGTGAGGGCTTCAGTATAGTTTTCCTGGACCGTCCAGGCGCTGGGTTCGACTTTGGGCCACCGGCGGGGTCTGTTCAGACTCTACATCAACGCTATTTCGGCTTTCGCGAGCAGCTCAGCCGATACTCAGGTGCACACGCCTCAAAGTTTGGCCTGGAATACGTGCACACAATCGCTAATGGAGAAAACGGACAGGCGTTCACCCGCGTAATCGCCACCACGCAGGCATCTTTTCAAACTTTTGGAATCAATTCGTTTCAGATTCCTCAGGGAACCGGCTTCATCAACCCCGGCGATAATCTTACGCGCGTGAAGAACGATGGCATCAGCTTGTTTGCGCAGGACGATTGGAGAATTCACAAAAAGTTGTTGCTGAGTGGTGGACTTCGCTATGACCATGACTCGAAATTCGGCACGCATAACTTTGCTCCGCGCCTGGGTCTGAATTTTAGTCCCGACAGCAAGACCGCCATTCGGGCAAGCTGGGGACTTTTTTATGACCGTTATCGGCTGGGTATTGTTCAGGCCGTACCGGAGTTCGGCGGTTTTAACGGAAGGACTCTGGTTGAATTCAATTTTCCACGCCTTGCCAACGATGTTCTGGTCAGGCAGGTAGGAACTATCGGGAGGCTTGCGACAGCGGGTGGAGGAGCGAACTTTCTCAATACTCGGTATGGCATCCCTCCCGGCACGCTGGTAACGGTATCGAATATTCAAGCTCTCACAGGGCTGACGCCAGCGCAGTTCTTAGCCGACTTAAACGCGTTTCTGCCGACTCTCGGTCCCGCTCTGCCTGCAGACTTTTCTCCGAGCACCGGTTTTCTGAGACAGGACTTGGGGGCTGCATTTCAAGATCGGATTCGCGTGGACAAACCATTTCACACCCCTTACAACGCCAGCTTCACCCTCGGAGTCGAACGACAACTGTTGTCAGATCTCGCTGTCGGCGCTAGCTACGTGCATCGCAGCATACATAGCATCCTTGGGTTGCGGATTACGAACCTCGCTTTTACCGCTAGAATCCCAGGCGGAGTTCGCACTACAGACGGTGGTCCCTTATTGCGCACGTACGGCCCGTTTTACAGCGCAACGTATGATGCCCTTGTCCTCACGCTTGAAAAGCGGTTTTCCAAACACTTCCAGCTCCAGGCAAACTACACGCGGGCCAAGAGCATCGACAACCTGCTCAACTCAAACCTTGGATTGGGAGTTAACTCTCAGGGTGGTGGAGCGGTCCCTACGGATAATCTCGATCTGAACTTTGACCGCGGCAACTCCGATTTTGCGGTCCCGCACAGTTTCGTGACATCGGGTATCCTGAATCTCCCACTTGACTTCATCATCAGCGGCGTAGTTCGCGCTACCAGCGGTGCGTACTTCAGTGCCGCCGGGGGTCTCTTCGACTATGACGGTGACGGTATCCAGTCGGCGCGACCGGTCGGGACGAGCCGAAACCAGTTTCGTGGGCCCAAAACATTCAATCTGGACATGCGTGCGGAGAAGCGGTTTAGATTTGGGGAGCGATTCGCGGCGTCGGCCCTGATCGAATTCTTCAATCTGACGAACGAGCGCAACCCCAGGTTGATAGATAATTCCTGGGTAGCCGGCACGCCCGGTCCTACGTTTGGCGAAACGCGCGTTCCGTTGCCCGGGCGGGAAATTCAGATTGGTTTCCGGTTTACTTTCTAAAGTATCTCATACATTCCGCTAGCGTCGGTTGGGGTTATGGAAACGCGAACAATAAATGGTTGCTTTTTGGCTGGAGTCGGCTGACCGATACAACGTCCTGAGCCGGCCCCTTCTCGACATCAGAAAGGCCCTGGCAGATGCTCGCGGAAGAGAAGAGTCATCTGTTTCATCACGCAGGTGATAGGTGTGTAGCCGGACATTTACACCGGGTCCAAGGCTTAACTGTGTTTCGGCGTTATCAACTCGGTCCTGCTGGACTTCGATTCAACTCACCTTACAACAGAGCAAACTCCGCCGGGCGGATAACAGCCACCTTTCCTTCGGTCCGATCCCATCCCAGAACTGACAACCTTCCATCTTGGGAAGCGACGCCTCGTCAATGGAGACGTATTGAAGATGGGGAGAGCCTGCCGCACAAGACCAATCTCGAGCCGGTTGTACACGCCGTTCGTGGAAGTATGGACTAGGCATTTTTGGTGTTGAACTGGGATAAGGTTTGGGAGCAGGAATTTCGGCGCCGTATGACGGAGTTGATAGAGTGGATCTCACCAACTTCGGGCTTTCAAATTAATCCTGAGGACTGGCCACTTCCGCCGGATATTGCGGCAGACGTTGAGGTGACGCTGTCGTACTTCAAGCGAGTGCTGCCACTGACAGATGTTGTTGGCCTCCGTGTGGTCGTTTCCGCTAACTAACCAACTCTCCTTGCCTGCTCCTTTTTCGGAATACTTCCAGCCTCGGCGAAGCCTTCAGGGGAACTAGCACCTCGCCTTTTTCGACCCTACAGTAACGCGCCTCATCCCCGAGATTCACGTGCCCTTTCCTTATAGCAAGTACTTCTTTGGGAGGCCGTATGCCGGTGTTGAGTACAATGCGACTGATAGCTGCCAAATGTTCGCCGTATTGGTTGAAAGCCTCAAAGAGGCGCTCCTCTTCGTCGTCAGCATACTTATTCAGCCAGCGTTCGCGATTCTGCCATGTTGGAAGTTGCTTCAATACGGTGTGGCTCACTTGCCGACAGGGATTGTCGTGAGTGAGTCGCTCACGATTTGCCATGTTGAAGAGTTGATCGAGCATGTTGTAGTGGCGCCGCACAGTGACTGGAGAATGCGGCCGATCAAACCGCGTATTGGTTTTGAGCAGTGTTACCAGGTAATTCTCAATCATGCGCGGCGTAATTTGATTCAAGGTCTTGCTTCCGAATTCCTCGACCAGTCGCTTTCCGAACTGCTCGTCAAAAGCGGTGGAGACTGGCGTTTTGTGTTTCCGGGAATAATCCATGTAAATATCGTCGAAAAACTTTGCGAAGGTTTTTAACTCTGAGTCCTTATGGTTGGTCCCGAGTCTAATTTCACGTTTCAACTCATACTCTCTCTCCCTTGCCTGTTTCTTCGACGTGATCAGAGGTCGCCCGCTCTTCCCATTGAAAGTGAATTGATAGAAGGTCCCATTAACCCAAAACTGGGATTCGCAGATGCCCTCCCTTCCACGTTGCCTGATTGTCATTGCACTTCCTCCCTTGCAGGTAGAAAGCGGGTAGAGAAGTCGAGCAAGTTTAGGAGGGTCCTGTTTAAGAGGGTCTTATGAGGGGTGCAAGACTTAGGCTGCTTCATGTTTGACGACCTGCAGGTGCGATGAGGGGCTGGCCCAGTCACATAGGCTTTCGCGAGGAAATATCGTGACGCCCTCCATATCAACATAAAGAACGGGCCGACGAGTTTTGCCCTTCCGAGCCAGCATCACCAGCTTGCGGATATGACTTTCCGAGCAGGATAAAAGCAGCGCAGCTTCTTTCACCGGCTTTTATGAACGCGAGCTGCTCGCGCAGCTTAGCTGGAGCATCATCGGAAGTTTGTGCCGAGGCCTCACGGGCGCCCTCGCATTCGAAAAAGACCGCACGAGCAACCTCCTCGATTCGTGCATCCAGTAAGACAAGAAATTCTTGATTCTTCATAACGGTTCAAGTGTGGAACTTTCTAAGTGGGAAGTAAGCGCGTAAGAACGACGACAGACAGGTGTAAGTTCTTTCTGCCGTTCATTTTTTGAGCAGACTTTGTTTTCTCTTTCTTAAC
>Ga0209751_10000222_pt1 | contig 60427 bp, 44 predicted proteins | sample RifCSP13_1_FD_184019 | JGI IMG/M metagenome (GOLD analysis project Ga0209751, IMG submission 184019) | Soil microbial communities from Rifle, Colorado - Rifle CSP2_sed 13_1 (SPAdes) (version 2) | ecosystem: Environmental > Terrestrial > Deep subsurface > Rock core/Sediment | place: Rifle...
AGCGCGACCCACGCGCGGCCGAACGGCGGGAGATCGCCCGCCATCCCATCGGCCACCTCGGGGGCGCGGAGGACGTGGCCCGCGCAGTCCTGTACCTTGCCTCGGACGATGCGGCGTTCCTGACGGGCGCGGACCTGCCCGTGGACGGCGGCTACCTCGCCGTGTGATTAGATCCGAAAGATTGCGCCACCCTTCTGGACCTTGTTCGCAAGGAGGACAAAGGCGACGGAGATCACGAGGATTAGGGTGGAGGCCGCATTGATGATCGGCGTCGGGATGCGGCGCGCGTAGAACCCCCACACGACGATCGGGAACGTGGGGTTCTCCCCCGCGAGGAAGATCGACACGGGGTATTCGTCGAACGAGAACGTGAACGTGAGGAGGAGCGCAGACATGATCCCCCCCTTGATGTTTGGCAGCGTCACAAGGAAGAACGTCTTGAGGGGGCCCGCGCCCAGGTTCATGGCGGCCTCCTCGAGCGAGCGATCGAACTCGCGAAAGCTGATCAGGAGGACGAGGGTCGCGAGGGGGATGTTGAACGTCGTGTGCCCCACGATGAGGGCAAGAGTTCCGAAGCGCCACTCCGCCCCGAGCGGGTCGAGCAACCCCTGGTTCAGGACGCGCACGAGGATTGAGAGGGCGATTCCGAGGACGATGCTGGGGATCACGAGCCCCAGGTACATGGCATGGTTGAGCGCGGACTTCCCGCGGAATGCGTATCGGTCGATGGCGAACGCCGCCATCAGACCGAACACGAGGGACAGAAGCGCGGAGAAGAAGCCGACGATCACGCTCGTCGCGAGGGAGCCCATTGTCTCCGGGGACGTGAACAAGGCGGCCCTCTCGACGACGCCTCCGCCGCCCCCGATGTACCAGCGGAGGGAGAACCCCTCCCACGCCGAGGGGTTCTGGCCGGCGGTGAACGAGAAGACGGCCATGAGGATCAGGGGCGCGAAGAACACGATGAGCACGAAGGCGGTGAGCCCGGCCAAGAGGTGGCGGCCCCACCGCTCTGCAATCCGATCGAGGAACCGGGTCGTGGCCATGGTGAGCGTCGCGAGCGGATGGAGCCCCTCCGTAAAGAGCCGGACGGATTCGCTCAGGGGTCGCCGGGCAAAGGTGTCCGGGTTCCGCAGGACGATGAGCCCTCCATTCGCCGCGGCGAGGAAACCGAATCCCGCGACGATTCCGATGAGGCCGGCGATGAACACGGCCTCGGCATCGAGGCCTCCCGCCCCGATGGCGAACGCGGCGAGCGCCGCGCGACCGACGACCCACAGGGCTGCAGCGAAGAGGAAGAGGGCGAGCCCGCGTGCGGCCTCCACCCGGAAGGCTGGTTCCCCTCTCACCGCTCCCGCGACTTCGCCCGCCGCATAAGCGAGCGCGGGGAGGGCGATCGCGCCCACCAAGAGCCCGTCCAGAATTCCGCCCGCGGACCCGGAGGCAAGTGCGCTGACGAGCAGGAGCGCTGCCACAATTCCGAGGATGGAAGCGCCCACCCCGAGGAGGGAAGACCTCGCAAGCGCCTTCCATCGCGAGGGGGGCCTCGTCCTTGCGAACACGCCGCCCGCCTCGAGTTCGGCGTAGCGCGCGTAGAACGTGACGAGCACCATCGTCGAGATGATCATGAAGACGGACGCCGCAGCGCCCAGGGTGATGTTCCCTGCGATCTGGAACTGCGTATAGACGAAGTTGCCGACCATCGGATCGGCGGCGATGAAGTCCGGTTCGACAAAGCTTCCGAGGGTCGTGATGAAGATGAAGATCGACCCGGTGACGATCCCCGGCATGCTCAGGGGCAGGGTCACGTTCCAGAACGCGCGGAGACGCGACGCCCCGAGATCGTACGCCGCCTCGAGGAGCTGCTGGTCGATCTTCCCGAGGGACGTGAACAGCGGGAGGACCATGAACGGGAGCCACACATAGACGAGGGTGAAGAGGAGGAGGGCGTCCGTCCCCAGTCCGAAGTTCTCGCGGAACCATTGGCCCGCGTCCGGGATCCCGAGCCCGCGGAACGTCAGGTCGATGTAGCCCTCGGGCCGCACGAACAAGATGAGGCCGTAGATCCGCACGACGAACGTGATCCAGAACGGGATGACGACGAGGGCCATGAGGACGCCCCGCCACCGCTCCGCCGCCATCCGCGCGATGTAATACGCCATCCCGTAGCCAATCGCGAGGGAGAGGAGGGTGGCCGCGACCGCGAGGGTGATGCTCCGGGCGAGGAGCTGCATGGGAATCCCCGTTGGGTCGAAGACTTGCGCATAGTTCGCGAGGGTCGGCCGATCGAACTCCGGGAGGTACGTGGGTCCGATCGATGCGAAGCCGACGATCGCGACCAGGACGACAGGGACGATGAGGAACAGTAGCAGCCACGCGACCGGGGATGCGAGGGTTGCCGCAAGCTTCTCCCTCGGTCGGAGGATTGCGACGAACGAGGGCCGGGCGGGCCGGCCCCGAGCGGCCGCCGGATGCGACGCAGGTGTGACGGACCGGGCGGCACCCATGGCCCCTCTCCCTTTCCGTGCGGGGAACGCGGGACCGTTATATAGACCCCCGGAGGACCGACCGGACCCTTTAATAGAACGCGGCCTCTCGCGCCATCGGTGAGGCGGGTCTGGAGTACGACGTCGACGTCCGCGGGCTCACGAAGGTCTTCGAGGGCGCGATCACCGCGGTGAACGACGTCTCCTTCCGGATCGAGCGGGGGAAGTTCTTCACCCTCCTCGGCCCGAGCGGGAGCGGGAAGTCCACGGTCCTGCGCATGATCGGCGGCCTCGAGAAGCCGACGCGGGGCGAGGTGTACCTTGGCGGCAGGAAGGTGACCCACCTCCCTCCTTACCTCCGGAACACGAGCATGGTGTTCCAATCCCTTGCGCTCTTCCCGCACCTCGACGTCGCCCGCAACATCGCGTTCGGCCTGCGGATGCGCCGGGTCCCCGACTCCAATGTCGTGGAGAAGGTGACGGCCGCGCTCGGCCTGGTCGAACTCCCCGGGTACGGCGAACGGCGGATCTGGCAGCTGAGCGGCGGGGAGCGCCAGCGCGTCGCCCTCGCGCGCGCCCTGATCACGGAGCCGCGGGTCCTCCTCCTCGACGAACCCCTCGGCGCGCTCGACCTGAAGTTACGAAAGGCGATGCAGGTCGAGCTGAAGAAGCTTCAGAAGCGCGTGGGCATCACGTTCATCTTCGTCACGCACGACCAGGAGGAAGCGCTCACGATGTCCGACGACATCGGAATCATGAACAAGGGGCGCCTTGAACAAATCGGAGATGCACGGGAGATCTACGAGCGGCCCGCGACGAAGTTCGTGGCGGGCTTCATCGGCGAGACGAACCTCCTCGACGGATCCGTCACGGACGTCGCCTCTGTCGCGCGCGTGGACCACGGCGGAATCGTCTCGGAGGCGCCCGCCGCCGGCATCGAACGGGGAAGGCATGTCACCCTCGCGATCCGGCCCGAGAAAATCCGCGTGGGGCCCGACGCGGAGCCGTGCGAGAACCGGTTCGAGGGCAAGGTCGTCGACGAGGTGTACACGGGCTCCTCGGGCAAGCTCATCGTCGAGCTCGACTCCGGTCACCGCCTGACCGCCCAGGTCCAGATTCGGAACCTCGGGGAGTTTGCGGCGATCGGGAGCCGGGTGCGGCTCGGATGGCACACGGAAAACGTGGTCGTCGTCTCCTAGGGTACATAAACCTCTCCCGCGAGGCATTATATGCGTTGGCGGCGTTCTCGCGCCCGGGCGTCTAAGGAGCGATTCGCACGGAGGAGATGGAGCCCGGACCCGAGTCCGAGGACGACGAGGACGGGTACGCGGAGGGCATCGACCGGCGTCGGTTCCTGAAGTGGGGCCTCATCGTCGGCGGGGTTGCGGGGGCGGCGGCGCTCGGCCTGTTGGGGGTCCTCCGGATTGGGAGCGGGGGCCTGAAGCCCTGGGAGAGCGCGAAAGGCGTTGTGGACTACGATAAGGTCTCGGAAGAAGTGTTCACCTCGAACGAGCTCCGCATCGCGCAATGGTACGACTACTGGCCCGGCTCGTTCATCGCCGCCTTCAAGGATTACGTCCGGAACAAGTACGGCCGCGAGATCGACGTCCGGATCGACATCTACACGAGCAACGAGGAACTGTTCACGTGGGTCACGCAATCCGGGCGGAAGTACGACCTCATCTTCCCCACGAACTACATGGCCCAAATCCTCGACCGCGCGGGACTCGTGTACCAGATGAACGAGGCGTGGCTTCCGAACCTCGTGAACCTCGACGACGGCGCCCCGCTCGGGGACTTCCGGACCCGGCAGGGGACCCCCTACGCGTTTCGTTCGAACAATGGGCCGCGGATCGCGGTCCCATACCAATGGGGCACGACGGGGATTGGTTACAACACGACCGTGTTCTCCGAGGCGGACATGGTCGAGCTCGGGTGGGACGTCTTCCGCCAGAGTTCGTGGGGCGCGACAAGCCTCCAGGAAAAGCTGCTCATGCTCGACGACATGCGGGAGGTCCTCGGGGCGGGCATGAAGCTCGCGGGGTTCGACCGACAGGTCGGGCAGGGCCTCACGCCCACCGCAATCCCCCGGAACCCCGACCCGCCCTACAACGGGCTGTTTCAGTGGACGGAGAACGAGACCGAGACGAGCAAGATTGGCGACGTCGAGGCCGTCCTCGCCGAACAGGTGAGGCCGCGGCTCCTCGGGTTCAACACGGTGAACCAAGGGCCGTACCTCGTCCAGGAGGTCACCTACGCGGACCAGGCCTGGTCAGGCGACGTCATGTACGCGATCCAGCCATACTCGAACTCGAACTATCCCGTGAGCTACGTCGTCCCGAGGCAGGGATCCGCCCGGTGGATCGACAACGGCGTGCTCCACTCCGAGGCGAAGAACATCTGGCTCGCGCACGAGTTCATCAACTTCTTCCTCGACATCGAGCAGGGCGCATCGATCACGGACTGGAACCTGTACGCGACGCCGAACGACGGCGCCTACGAAATCCTCACGGCGTATCCGAACGGGTACGACCCGAAGCAGGACACGCGGATCTACCCGACAGCATCCGACCTCGCCCGATGCGACTACCAGAACGACGTGGGCGTCGCGCCGACCCGGGACGTGTACATCCCCGCGTGGAACCGAATCAAGTTCGGATGACTACGTTCGGGGGACGAACTCGAACCGCGGGAGACCCTCCAGGGGCGGATTTCCGCCGCCGGCAATCACGGGCCCCGCGATCACGCCCGTTCGCGTCGCATCGTCCCACGTGCCGATGCCCGCCGGCACGAACCCTCGGAACTTCGCGGGCGCGAGGAACGTGTCGAACACGGGCGTCTGGAGGCCCGGGTCCCAGTACGAAGTGTACGGCCGGTACCAGAGGAAGTCCCCCGCGGAGAGGATTATGGTGATCGTCTCTCCCGCGACGAGGCCCCACGCGACGAACGCCTGGTCGATCCGGTACATCTGCCCGTAGTACGGGGAGCCGGGGTGCGTGTTCACCGCCTCGTATCCGATCCACCGATCCATCTCCGACTTCGGATGGGCGGGCTCGCTGTAGATGTAGTCCATCAGCTGCGGGTACCACGCCCACATCGGTTCGTCGTCGGGGGTCTTCCATTGCCCGTCCGGGCCCGGGTTCGCGGTCACGATGAACTGGTAGCCCATGATCCCGGAAAGGTCGAAGTCCATCCGCGCGCCGAGGGTCGCGTTGAACGTGAGGTCCTCGTACCACGCGACCTCCTCCCGACGCCATCCGTTCGGCGTCCCGTCCGGGTACGTGCCCGTGCCCCAATAGAACCACCGGGCGATTAAGACCTCCTGGCCCCAACTGACGAGGTAGACCTTCGCGATCGTCGTGTTCGTCCCGTCCGGGTTCTGCACGACCTGCGCGGATACGTCGATGTAGAAGACGGTGTAGTACCACTCGAACGCGTTCCACGCGTCGAACGTGTCCTTCCCGAGGGTCTCGAGCCAGTTCCCGTAGTAGCTGTCGAGCCACCCCTGCGCGGGCCCGGCGACCGTGTTCGCGGCCCACCACGCGCTCGGATCCCCGGTCACGTTGAAGGTCCGGCGTGACGTGTCGTAGTCCATCGCGACCCACATCGTCCATTCCGCGAGGAACCCGTCCATCCATCCGTTCGAGATGAACCAGCCATCCGCGATCAGCTGTTGGCGGCGACGGGAGTCGATGTACTGGAAGTACCAGTCCACGGTCATCTCGGCGGTCGGGGACGCGGGCACGGACCCGTTGAGGACGGGCATGAACACGGGCGACCCGACGGAGTACCCGCTCACGTTGCGCCCCGTAATCTCCTGCCGGAAGTTCGTGTACACGAAGGTGTCGTTGAGGTCCCCCGCCCACGGGTAGAGATTCGTGTGCGGGGTCGCGTTCGACAGGACGCGATCCCCGTAAACAGGTCCGCGCAGGGAATACCACCACTCCTCATACGGGAGCTGGAAGAAATCGTACATGACGACGTCGACGGTCGTGCGGGCGACGGACGTGACGCGTATCGCGGTCCCTGTCGCGCTCCGGCTGTCCGTGGCGGTGAGGGTGATCTCCTTCCGGCCCTCGGTCGCATAGTCGTGGCTGGCGGTGACGCCGCTGCCCGCGGGCGACCCGTCCCCCCAGTCCCACGCGTAGGTGGTGATCGTCGCGCCGCCAAACGCCTGCGAGGCGGAGCCGTCCACGTCCACATGGATCAGGTCTCGGGACACCGTGAAGCGGGCGATCGGCCGGTCCTCGATCTGCACGGTCTCCGATCGGCGGCCCGTCGTGCCCCGGTTGTCCGTGACGGTCAGGGTGACCGTCTTCGCGCCCGGGGCGGCGTACGTGTGGCTGGCGGCGCGGCCCGCGGCCGACGACCCGTCCCCCCAGTCCCATGCGAAGGCGCTGATCGTCCCGTCGGCGTCCGAGGACCCGGAGGCATCCACGGAGAGGTCGAGGCCCGTCGCGAGGTACGTGAACGCGGCCGTCGGCGGCTGGTTCGCGGATCCTGCGAGGAGGACGGCCGCGAACCCGCCCCCCGCCAGCAGGAGGACGACGATCACGACTGCCAAGAGCAACTTCGACCGGGGCTTCGGGCCTTCCGTCGGGTGGGTCTCTCCTTCTGCCATGAGAACACCGGCGCTCCGGGAAGCGGGCGGACCGTATTTCTAGGTTACCGCCGAACGGTCGGGATTCCCCGTAGAGCAATCGGCCTCCGGGGGCGTCCGGGGCCGCGTCCTCACGCGGGGCGCATCGTGATCGATGGCTGTCCGAAATCCGGGTTCGCGGGGGCGACGATGTTCGTGGGGCCGACGATGCGGAGCGTGCGCGTCGCGGCGTCCCACGTCCCGAGTCCCAGCGGCGTCGTGCGGTCGAACGTCATCGGCGCAACGTAATGCCGCAGGTCCGCCGGCCTCGACGTCTCCAGGCTCGTGAACGGATCGAAGAACCAGATTGGATTCGTCGGGAAGCGGAACGTCCACGTCACCCCGGTCCGGAGGTTCCACGTGACGGGCGGGTAATCGTAGCGGTACTGCGTCCCATACCGGACGTTCCCGACCTGAGCATGGAGGTACGTGCGGCCCTCGTACGCGGTGAGTTCCGACCTCGGGTGGGCAACGGTCCGGTACAGGTAGTCCATGTTGAATGGCTCCCAGACCCACGTCGAGTTGTCGTCCGCCGTGTTCCAGATGTTGTCGCCGCCGACGGTCCCGACGTTGTTCATGTGGTACGCGATTGCCGTGTGCAACCGGAAGTCGATGTCCGTCGAGATCGTCGCGTTGAACGTCCAGTCCTCGAACCAGCCCAGCTCGTGGCCCCACCATCCCTGCGGCGCGCCCGCGAGGTAGTCCGTCGTCCCCCAGTAGAACCAGCGCGCGTACAGGACCTCGCCGCCCCACGCGATGTGGTGGAAGGTCACGGTCGTCACGTCGCTGACCGCGTCGTACGTGGCGGTGATATCCGTGTACCACGGGGAGTACGTGTATTCGAACGCGTTGTAGATGTCGTGGTTGATGTTCCCCTGGTCGAACAGCCAATTCTCATACCGGGACTCGAACACCCCGTAGGCCGAGCAGCCGGGCATCGTGTTCGCGGGCCACCAGGTCGCCGGGTTGCCCTGGACATCGAAGAGCTCCCGCGAGGTCGCGGCGTTCATCTTGTACGTCCCCTGAATCTCGATGATGAACCCGTCCATGCTCCCCTGGTTGATGAAGCAGCCCGCGTTGCTGAGCTGCGTGCGCCGCGTGTTCGACACGTACTGCATGTATAGGTCGACCTGCACGGAGCCGCCCGGCTGGTCGGCCCCAAACCGCGGGAGGAGCACGGGGTCATCAATCGAGTACCCCGGGAGGTTCTGCCCGACCACGTTCATCCGGTACATGGTGTAGAGGAAGGGATCGTCCCCCGTGGGGTTCTGGCGGTCCTCGGCCCAGGGATACCACGTGATGTACGGATAGGCGTTGCTGAGGACGACATCCCCGTAGACCCGCTGCCGCTGCTGGGGGTCCGTCCACCACGTGTCGAGGGGGACGTTGAAGAAATCGTAGAACGTGAAGTCGAGGGACGTCGCGTTCACGCTCACCTCCGCCTGCGCGGTCCCCGTAAGCCCCGCGTCGTCCGTGACCGTCAGCCGGACCGTGAACCGGCCCGAGGCCCCGTACGTGTGCGATGCGAGCATCCCGGTACCGGTCGAGGTGTCGCCCCAGTCCCAAGCGTACGCGATGATCGTCCCGTCGGGGTCGGACGAGGCGGAGGCGTCCACACTGATCGTGAAGCTCACGGTCGCGACATCGAACCGCGCGGTCGGGGGGTTGAATGTCACGGATCGACCCGTCGTCCGGAGGAAGCCGTCCGAGTCCCGTACGGTCAACGTGATCGTGTACGTTCCGGCGGCGCCGTACGTGTGCGACGCGGTCGCGCCGCTGCCCGAGGGGGACCCGTCCCCCCAGTTCCACGCGTACGAGGCGATCGCCCCGTCCCCGTCCACGGAGCATCGGCCGTCCACGCTGACGTCCCATCCGTTGGCGGTATGGGTGAAGCATGGCCACGGCGGGAACCACGAGGCGGTTCGCGAGGTCGTGTCCGTGAGCCCGTCGTCGTCGGTGATGGTGAGAGTGACCGTGTACGTCCCATTCGCGGCGTACGCGTGCGACGCGGTCGCGCCGTTCCCGGCGGGGGATCCGTCGCCCCAGTCCCAGGCATAGGAGACGACCGTGCCGTCGGAGTCGATGGAGCATCGGCCGTCCACCTCGATGCGCTCCTGTGCGCCGTTCACGACCAGGGAGAAGCACGCGATGGGCGGGATTAGCGAGCCGCTCACGGTCACGTCCCGCGAGGCCGCGTCCCAGAAGCCGTCTCCGTCCGTGACGTTCAGGGTCACGGTGTACGTGCCCGGGGCCGCGTACGTGTGCGCGCCGGTGACGCCGCTGCCCGCGGGCGACCCGTCCCCCCACTCCCACGCGTACGAGGCGATGTTGTTGTCTACGTCCGTCGTGCAGCCCGCGTCCACGGCCAGGTCGAGGAAGTTCGTGGATACGGAGAAGCAGGCGACCGGCACGAACCGCGGGGTCACGGTCCGGGTCGCGGTAGCCTGGAGGCCCACGTCGTCCGTGACGGTCAGCGTGATCGTCTTGGATCCCGTGGTCGTGTACGTGTGCGCGGCAGTGACGCCGCTGCCCGCGGGCGACCCGTCCCCCCAGTCCCAAGAGTAGGAGACAATCGTCCCGTCGTCCGTAGAGGCGGACGCGTCGACGGCCACCGTGTCGACGGGGATCGAGGCCGTGAAGCTGGCGATCGGGCGGAACAGCGCGAAGGTCCGGGAGTCCGTGTCCGCGAAAGCGTCGGAGTCCGTCACGGTGAGGAGAATCGTGTACGAGCCCTCCGTCGCGTATGTGTGCGTGGCGGTGACGCCGCTCCCCGGTGGCGAGCCGTCCCCCCAGTCCCACGCATACGAGACGACGTTCGCGTCGACGTCCGTCGTCCCGGAGGCGTCCACGTCCACGCGGAAGCCCGCGTGCGCCACGGCGAACGACGCCGCGGGGGGCCACAGGCGGACCGGCAGGGTCGTGGTCCCCGTGAGGGCGTCGTCGTCCGTGACGGTCAGGGTGACCGTGTAGTCGCCCTGCCCCGCGTACGTGTGGACGACGATCGGCCCCGTCCCCGTGCCCGCGTCCCCGAAATCCCAGGCGTATGAAGCAATCGTGCCGTCCGGGTCCGTGGACGTCGACCCGTCGAAGGTGACCGTGAACTGGTTCTCCGTCGCCGTCGCGCGGGCCGTCGGAGCCTGGGGCGGGTTCACCTGGATTGTCGCCGTGTCGGAGAGGCTCACGTTCGCGGCGTCCTCGACGGCGACGTCGTACGTGCCCGCGACGGAGAAGGAGAGTCCGCCGGTGAACGTGTGCACGCCCTGGTCGGCCGCCACGAACGAGTAGTCGATGGGGAGGGATGCGCCGCCCGCGGGGTTCGCGGAGAACGTGACGGTCCCCGCGTAGCCCGCGTACGGCTGCGCGAACCGGTCGTACACCTCGACCGTCGCGGTCACCGACGCTCCGACCTTGGCGGTCGCGGGCAGCCCGACAAGCCGGATCTCCGCGGCCCAGTTCGGGACGGGCCGGACCTCGACGGACGCGGTGCCGGCCTTCGTCGAGCGCTCGAAGGTGACCGTGGCGGTGATCGTCCCGGTGCCGACCTCCGCACCGGTGAACACGGTGTTCGGAATCGTCAGATTGTTGAACGCGCCCAAGGCCGTCGGCGCGACGGACCATGCCACCGAGATCCGGGAGAAGTCAATCAACGCGCCCGCACCGTCAAACGCGCGCGCGGTGTACACCTTTGTCTGTCCGACCTCGATCGACGCCGTCGTCGGGACGACTTCAACGCGGTCAAGCACTTGTCCCGGCGGCGGCCCGGACGGGCGAGAGAGGAGGACCGCGGTGATCCCGATCGCCGCCAGGACGACGACGAGGGACACGATCACGGCGAGCCACTTCTTCCGTTTCTTCCCCTCTTCCGCCGGCGGTGCGGGGGGCGCTTCCGTCCCTTCAGCCATGAGAACCCTCCCCAGGTTGAGGGATGCCCGTCATCCTATAAATAGACGTTTGGAGGCCCTCCGGCCGTTCGGGACTCGCCGTGTCCGCAGGATGGGAAAGGGGAAGGGGGGCGCGCGGCCGCCCCCATGTTCACTACGGCACCGCGGAGAACGAGAACGACTTCATCTTCGCGCCCGCGGTGTCGGGCACACCGTCTCCGTTCGTGTCGTACCACGCCTGCGCGACGACGCTGTACTTGCCCGGCGTCAGGCCCGGGAGCCCGACCGTGAAGTCCCACCGCTGTCCGGGCACGAGGACCTGCGCGGCCGAGTCCCACGTCGTCGTGGACCCGCCCTTGCTCACCGTGAACCGCACGGAGACCGCGGTGTCCCTCCCGCCGAGGTTCTGCGCCTTGCCGTACAACAGGAGCGTGCGGTCCGCGTCCGCGCTGATCACGTAGTGGTGCCGTTCCGGCCACGCGCTCCGCCGCACGAGGTCCGCGAGGAAGTCCGGGATCTCGGAGGGCGTCTCGGGGCCGATCTCCACCCACGGCGTCCCGTAGTCCGGGTTCGCGGGCAGGCCGCCGTCGAGCGCGCCCGTCACCGTCAGGGAGTTCGTCGCCTCGTCCCACGTGCCGAACCCGCTCGGGATCCGGTTCGCGAGGGTGAGCGGGCCCATCGAGGCGATCAAGGTCGCGGGGTCCGACGTCTCCGGGGACTGCGGGTTGTACCAGATGACGTCCCCCTCTGGGAAGTCGAACGTCACCGACTCCCCCGCGAGCAGGTCCCACTCCTTCGGGATGAACGTAAACACTCCCATGTCCCCATAGTAAATCGACCCGGGCGTCGTCTTCAGCATCTGCCGTCCGATGTACGCGTCGAGCTCCGACACGGGGTGCGTCCGGCTCGAGTACAGGTAGTCCGTGAGGTACGGCTGGAACACCCACGTCGGCGTGTCGTCCCCGCCCGTCCCGACGACGCCGTCCGCGCCGCCGAGGGCGGATGCCGCCAGGTGGTACGCCATGACGGTCTTCACGCTCAGGTCTGAGCTGCTCGTCCCGAGGGTGCCCGTCATCCGGAAGTCCTCGAACCACGCGAGCTCCCACGGCCACCATCCCGCGGGCGTCCCTTGGGAAGTGTAGGTTGTCGTGCCCCAGTACATCCACCGGGCCATCAGGACCTCGATTCCCCACGTGATGTGTTGCAGTTTCACGGTCACTTCGTTGCTGACAATCGAGTATGTGACGTCCGTGTACCACGGGCTGTACGGGTACTCGAACGAGTTGAAGATGTCGAACGCGCCGTTCCCGAGGCCGCTGAGCCACGTCTCCCAGTTCGTTTCGAGCGCGCCGTAGCTCGTGCAACCTGCCGCGGTGTTCGCGGCCCACCACGTCGCCGGGTCCCCGGTCACCCCGAAGATCCGCGCCGCGGTCGCGTGGCTCATCGTGAAGGACGAGGAGGTCTCCATGATGAAGCCGTCCATGCTGCCTCTATTGATGAAGCAGCCCGCCGCGGCGAGCTCGTCGCGCCTCGTGTTCGACACGTACTGCATGTACCAGTCGACGGCAATCGGGTCCGACGCGCCCGTCCCGAACTGCGGGAGGATCACGGGGCTCCCGGATGTCCACGCGGGCGTGGCCGCCACGGACATGTCAATCCGGTACATCGTGTAGATCGTCGAATCGTACCGATCGCCCGCCCACGGATACCAGTTCGTGTACGGGTATGCGTTCGACAGGATCACATCGCCATACACGCGCGGCCGCTGGTTCGAGTCCGTCCACCAAGTGTCGTACGGGACGTTGAAGAAGTCGTAAAGCCTCCACGAATACGTCCCCGTCCGCATCGGCTCGACGGACCGATCGTCTGCGGCGCTCGTGGGCACGTTAGCGATCCCCGCCAGGAAGACACCGCTTGCCAAGAGGGCAAGCACCACGACGCCTACCACTGCTTTCATTCAACCGCCTCCTCGGCGTGGAAGCAGAAGTGAAACCCCCGCCCCCGCGCTTCCCAGGCCCCCGAAGGCTCTGATTCATCATATATGTTTCGCGGTATCCTTCACGGACCTCGTTTTCAAGCGTGAGAATGCCCGAAAGGATTGGACAGCAGTGGAGGAAAAAGGGCATTCGCGACGAAATCCGCGGCCTGATTCCTCAGCGGCCTGTGCGCTCCACCGCCGCCATCGCGGCGTCGAGAACGTCGAGCCCTTTCTCTAGAACGTCCGCCGGCGTCGTGAGCGGCGGCAGGAGGCGGATCACGTTGTCGAACGTCCCCGCGGTCAGGAAGAGAGCACCGCGCTCGCGGGCCTCCCGCTGCACGGCCTTCGCCTCGTCCGCCGCGGGTACCTTCGTCGCACGGTCTTTCACAAGTTCGATCGCGCGCATTGGGCCGAGGCCGCGGTGTTCCCCGACGAGGGCGTGCTCCTCGGCAATCTCGTCTAGCCGCCTCTCCAGGAGCCTCGCGACCTTCGGCGCGTTCGTGAGCGCCTTTTCAATCAGCTTCAGGTTCTCAATCGCCGCCACACACGCGAGCGGGTTGCCTCCGTACGTGCCGCCAATCGAGCCGGGGACCGGCGCGTCCATGATCTCCGCCTTCCCGGTGAGACCACTGATCGGCAGCCCCGCGCCCAAGGCTTTGGCGGTCGTGATCAGGTCCGGCGTCGTGCGGAAGTGCTCAATCGCGAACATCTTGCCCGTCCGGCCGATCCCCGCCTGCACCTCATCGTCGATGAGGACGATGCCGTGCGCGTCGCAAATCTTTCGAAGCCCGGGGAAGAACTCCTTTGGCGGGACGATGAACCCGCCCTCACCCTGCACGGGCTCCGTGATGATTGCGGCGACCTTGTCCGCCGCGGCCTGCGAGTGGAAGATGTCCTCGACCGTGTCGAGGGACCGCTGCGCGCACTCCGACGCGTCGTGACGATCCGCGCACCGGTAATGGTACGGGAACGACGCCTGATACACGTGGGGCATAAACGGCTCGAACCCGACCTTGTACGGCCTGTACTTCCCCGTCAGGGAGAGGCACATGAACGTACGGCCGTGGAACGAGTTGCGGAATGAGATCACCCCGGGACGCTTCGTGTACGCCCGCGCGGTCTTCACCCCGTTCTCGACGGCCTCGGAGCCGGAGTTGAAGAACGCGCTCTTCGCGTCCTTCATCGGCGCGATTGCGAGGAGGCGTTTCGCGAGTTCCACGTACGGCTCGTAGTTGAAGACCATGACGCACAGGTGCAGGTACCGGTCGAGCTGCTTCTTCACCGCGCGGACCACGGACTCCGGCCGATGCCCCGTCGTGTGCACGCCGATGCCGCCGGTGAAGTCCACGTACTCCCGGCCCTCCACGTCCCGAATCGTGTGGCCCGTCGCCTCCGCGACGAACAGGTCCATCGCGGTCCGCACGGACTTCGCGATCACCGCGTCCCGCTCCGCCTTCAGCACCTCCGTCTTCGTCGTCCCCATGGTCATCCCTTCGTGAGTGTTCGCTCGACCTCGTCTCGCTCAATGACTTGAAAGGGCCGGTTCCTCCCGAGCTCCCGGAAGTACGGGAGCGGCTCCACCGCCAGTTCGGGCGGCACGACCCCGCGCGCGCGGATCTTCCGCTGCGCAATCCACTGGGCCCCGATTGAGGGGGGCGTCCCCGTCGCGAGCGTCCCGCCGTCCATCTTCCATTCGAGGTTCGGCTGCCCGATGGAGTCGACGATGACGGTGACGGGCTCCCCGTCGCGCGTCCCCGAGGCGGTGACCCGCATCACGTCGACGTCGAGGAGGGTTCCCTTCGGCTTCGGGAGCGCGTCGATCGCGGCCGCGGTCACCTTGTAGGGGACGACCTCTTGGCCACCGACCCGCACCGGCTCCCGCGACGCGAGGCCCGCGCGGACAATCGCCTTCAGTGTGGCGGCGAATTCCGGCGCGAGCGCGACGCCGAAGTCCAGATCCTTGATGTCTTTCCCGAGGTTCTGCGGGATCGTCGCGAGCTCGGAGTGAATCGTGAGGACGCCCTCGGATGGGCCCACGGGGTCCGGCAACTCGAACGTGTCCTGACTCAATGCGGGGACAAAGAGGATCTTGCCGCCGCGCAGGACCGGGGTGTCCAGCGTGAATTCGTCGAGGATCGTGCGAATCGAGTAAGGCGCAAAGAAGCCCTCGAGTTTGCCCTTCACAATCTTCGCGCCACTCCGCAGCGTCATCCGGTTGACCCGGTCGAGCTTCGCGGCGGCGTGCGCCGCCATGAGGTTCATCGTGCCGGGCGTGGAGCCCATCCCGACGAGGCACGTGACGCCCGCATCCTTAGCGGCGCTGTGGTGCTGGAGTTGCTTCCGGGTCATGTGGTACAGCCCGCCGAGGTCTACGTAGTGCACGCCCGCGGCGATGCACGGGAGCATTACGTCGAGGTTCAGCTCGTACCACGTCGCGTTGATCGCCACGTCCCAGTCGGCGAGGACGCGTCGCAAGCGGGGGGCATCCCGAACGTCCACTGCCAACGACTCTGCGCGGTCCGACTTCAGCGCGGCGGTGGCCTCCTTTGCGCGCCTCGCGTCGAGGTCTGCAATCCCGACGCGCTCGAGGGACCGGGACGACAAGAGGTCGCGGGCGATCGCGCGGGCCATCGCACCGCCGCCGCCAAGGATGAGAATCCGCACGGGGTCTCCCGGCGCGCGAAGGCTGGGACCCGCTATATAAGTTCCCGGCGTACGTCCCGGCAACCTTTTGATGGAGGCCCCCCCTCCTCGCGCGATGGCGGCGGAGTGGCTGCCGTGGGCGCTCCTCGGCGTCGCGCTGTGGGGCACGGGGATGCTCACCGCGAAGCCATCGACGGACCGCGCCGGGCCCGCGCGGATGTTCTTGTGGGCGGCGCTCGTCGAGGCGGCGACGTTCCTCGTGGTGGGCTTGACGCTCCCGCGACTGCCATGGTCGTGGGACGCCGCAGCCGTGGCGGTCGCGTTGTTCGCGTCCACGACCGGGATCGTCGGCTACCTGTTCTTCTACGAGGGATTGGCCGTGGGAACCGTCAGCGTCGTCGGAACCGTGACTGCCGCGTACCCCGCGATCACGGTCGTGCTCGGCGTCACGGTCCTCGGCGAGACGATCACCGGAGCGCAGGGCCTCGGGGTCGTGGTCCTCCTCGCCGTTGTCGTCCTCGTCGCCTACGAGCGGCCGAAGGATGGGAGGATCGTGTCCCGCGCGGCGGCGTTCGCAATCCTCGGGTTCCTTCTGTGGGGCCTGTGGGGCGCGGCCGTGAAGTCGAGCATTAATGCGATCGGGGAAGCGAATCTGTTCCTGTGGTACGCGGTCGTGAACGTGATCGTCGGAACGTCGTACTTCGCGTGGCGGGGGCGAAGCGCCAAGCCGGCCATGCTCGACCGGAAGACGAACGCCCTCATCGTGTACACGATCCTCAGCGGGGCAGTGAGCGCGTTCGCGATCAACTACGCGTACACCTCGGGGCCCGCGTCCCTCGTCACGCCCGTTGCGGGCAGTTACCCCGTCGTGGCGACGCTGGCCGCAGCGCTCCTGTTGAAGGAGCGGATGACTCCGCGGATCGTCCTCGGGCTCCTTGCGTTTGTGGCGGGGATCGTCCTCGTCGCGTGGGCGTGATCACGGGTTCCCGTACGTGATGTAGTGCCAGCCCTTGCGCGGCGCGTCCGTGAGATCCACATACACGTGCTTCAGGTTCGTGTAGTCCTCAACGGAGTGCAGGCTCAGGTCCTTCCCGAACCCACTCTGCTTGTACCCGCCGTGGGGCATCTCCGACACGATCGGGAGGTGCTCGTTGATCTCCACCGCGCCCGCCCGCAGGGTCCGGGCGACCCGCATCGCGCGTCCGACGTCCCGCGTCCACACGCTGCTGTACAACCCGTATACGACGTCGTTCGCACGGTCGACCGCGTCCGCCTCGTCCGTGAACCGCTCCACCGTGAGGACCGGCCCGAAAATCTCCTCGCGGACGACGCGCATGTCCCGGTCGCAGCCCGTGAGAACGGTCGGCTCGAAGAAGAACCCGTTCTCGAACGGCTTCCCCTTCGGCCGCTTCCCGCCGAGCGCAACGGTCGCGCCCGCCTCCTTCCCGATCTTCACGTACGACTCGACCTTGTCCCGCTGGGCCTTCGACACGAGGGGACCCATGTCCGTCTCCCGGGAGAGCGGGTCGCCGACGCGGACCGTCTTCGCCTCCTCGACGAGCTTCATCGCGAACTCGTCGTAGACCTTCTCCTGAACGATGAACCGGCACGCCTGGGTGCAGTCCTGCCCCGTGTTCACGAACCCCGCGGCGACCGCCCCTCTTGCGGCGGCGTCCAGGTCCGCGTCCTCGAACACGACGAACGGGGCCTTGCCGCCAAGTTCCAGGTGCACGCGCTTGATCGCCTTCGCGGCAGCCTCGAAGATCTTGCGCCCCGTGGCGGTGTCGCCCGTGAGGGAGACCATGTCCACGTCCGGGCTGGAGACCATCGCGTCCCCGATCACGCTGCCCGGGCCCGTGATCACGTTCACGACGCCCGGCGGGAATCCCGCCTTTTCAATCAGTTTTCCGATTTCGATCGTCGTGAGGGGCGTGTACGACGCCGGTTTGATGATCGCCGTGTTCCCCGCCGCGAGGGCAGGGCCGAGCTTCCACACCGCCATCATGAGCGGGTAGTTCCACGGCGTGATGGACCCGACGACGCCAACCGGCTCGCGGCGGAGGAAGGACGTGCCCGTGGCGGCATACTCCCCCGCGGCCGCGGACGTCAGGGCGCGGGCGGCGCCCGCGAAGAACCGGAGGTTGTCGACCGCGAAGGGGATGTCCCCGTCCCGCGCCTGCTTGATCGTCTTCCCCTGGTTCGTGGACTCCAGGATCGCGAGGCGGTCCGCCTCCTTCTCGAGGAGGTCTGCGAGCTTGAGCAGGTACGAGGCCCGCTCGCCGGGTGTCGTGCGGCCCCACGGGCCCTTGTCGAACGCCTCCCGGGCGGCGTCGATCGCCGCCTTCGTGTCCTCGACGCTCGCCTTCGGGACCTCGGCAATCACCTTGGAATTGGCGGGGTTAATCACCTCGGACGTGTCCCCGCTTGCGGCCTCGACCCACTGCCCGGCGACGTAGTTCCGGTACTCCTGCGCCATGCGAATCCTCCCCTTCGGATAGGGCGCCCCGGCATGGGCACGGATGCGTAATGTAGCTTTCGCAAGTGCGCGTCTCTACGACCACCGCGAAATGACGACCTTGTGCTGGGTGAAGAACCGGACCGCGTCCCGCCCCTGCCCGTGGAGCGTCCCGAAGAACGACTCCCTCGCACCCCCGAACGGGAAGTATGCGATCGGGGCGGCGACCCCCACGTTGATCCCGAGGTTCCCGCAGCGAACCCGGGACCGGAACTCGCGCGCGGTGGCCCCCCTCTGCGTGAAGATCGACGCGGCGTTCCCGAAGACGCTCCCGTGAATCGTCTCGACCGCATCGTCGAGGGAATCTGCCTCGAGTACGCCGAGGACGGGGCCGAAGATCTCCTCACGCGCGACCCGCATGTCCCGCGCGACGGCGTCGAGGATTGTGGGCCCGACGAAGTATCCCGGATAGTCGGCGACCGTGGCGGTCCTGCCGTCCAGCGCGAGACGCGCGCCCTCCGAGGCCCCCAGGTCCACATACGATTCGACCCGCTGCTTGGCGGCGCTCGACACGACGGGCCCCATGTCCGTCGCGGGGTCTAGCCCGGATCCGAGCCGAAGGGTCTCCGCCCCCCGCCGGACCTTCTCGAGGAACGCGTCGTGCACGCCCTCCACGGCCACGACCGCCGAACCCGCGAGGCACCGTTGACCCGCCATCCCGTACGCGCTGTTCAGGACCGCCTCCACGGTCCGGTCCATCCGCGCGTCGGGCATCACGACGAGGAAGTTCTTCGCGCCGCCCCCGCACTGCGCCCGCTTCCCCCGGGCCCCCGCACGCGCGTACACCGCCTTCGCGACGGGCGTGGACCCCACGAACGAGACGCCCTGCACGTTCGGATGGTCGATCAGCGCCTCCGACGTCTCCTTCGCCCCGTTCACGAGGTTCACGACGCCCGGCGGGAACCCCGCCTCCTCGATCAATCGGAACATGTGTTGGTGCACGACGGGGTCCTGCTCCGATGGCTTGAGCACGTAGGTGTTCCCGGTCGCGACCGCGTACGGCCAGAACCAGAACGCGACCATGAGGGGGAAGTTGAACGGCGTGATCCCCGCGAACACGCCGAGGGGCTGCGACACGACCTCCTCGTCGACCCCCGCGGCGGCGCCGTCCTCGAGGCCGTAGCCCATCATCAGGGACGGGATTCCCGCGGCGACCTCCACGTTCTCAATCGCCCGCTGGACCTCGCCCCGCGCCTCCTCGATCGTCTTCCCCTGATCCTGGGAGATGATCCGCGCGAGGACGCCCGCATCCCGGAGCATGAGGTCGCGGAGGGCGAAGAACTTCCGCGCGCGCTCCAGCGGAGGCGTCGCCCGCCACGCGGGGAACGCCTCTTGCGCCGCCGCCACGACGCCCTCCACACTCTCCTTCGCCGCCAGAGGGACCTGCGCGATCTCCCGCGCCGTGGCGGGATTCATCACGGGCAACGACTCGCCGTCCCGCTCCTCGATCCACGTGCCGCCCACATAGTTCCTGAGCCGCCCGTAGTGGGATTGGACTTCCGGAAGAACCATGCCCACGGTACCCTCCCCGCGCGGGGCTGCGACCCCATCGCGAGGACCCGTTATATAGGCTAGCGGCGAGAAGCGTTATGCACCTCCCCCCTCTTCCGGGAGCCGGGTGTTATGACGGTTCGTCCGTTGACGCAGGTCCGGAACTCCATGCAGGGCGAGGGGGAGGACGCATGAAGGAGAGACGCGGACCGAGCGCCGCCGCCAGAGGTCTGGAGGACGAGGTCGCGCTCTTCAAGAAACGAACGCCGGGATCGGCGAAGGCGTACGAGGCCGCGCGCAAGTGGACCGTGTACGGCGTGCATTCGAACTATCGCGTCCTCGACCCGTACCCGCTGTACGCCAGCCGCGCGAAGGGTTCACGGATCTGGGACGTGGACGGGAATGCGTACGTGGACTTCGCGTTGGCGTTCGGGGCGCTCGTCACCGGCCACGCCCACCCGAAGCTCGTGGCGGTGCTGAAGGATCGGATCGCGAACGGCACGATCTTCGGCTTCGAGGGCGAGGATACCGTGAAACTGTGCGGGGACATCTGCAGGCGGTTCCGCGTGGACCGCGTGAAGCTCTCGAACACGGGGATGGACGCGACGATGTTCGCCGTGCGGCTCGCCCGCCACACCACGGGCCGCCGAGGGATCCTGAAGTTCGAGGGCTGCTACCACGGGTCCCACGACGCCCTCCTGGCGAGCATCAAGCCGACCCGGGAGAAGGCGGGGGATCCGAAGCGACCGACCGTCGTGCCCGCGACCTCCGGTCTCGTCCCCGGGGCGACGGACCACACGTACGTGGCGCCCTTCAACGATTTGGCGGCGACGGAGGACATCGCGGACGAGCATGCGGACGACGTGGCGGCGATCATCCTGGAGCCGGTTCCGATGAACATGGGCTTCGTGTTGCCGAAGACTGGATTCCTCGAAGGCCTCCGAAAGCTCTGCGACCGCCTCGGCGCGCTCCTGATCTTCGACGAGGTGAAGACGGGGAACAAGACGCACGGCGGTGCGGAGGAGATGTTCGGCGTCCGGCCGGACCTGAAGGTGTTCGGCAAAGGGTTTGGCGGCGGATTCCCAATCTCCGCGGTCGCGGGTCGACGGGACGTCCTCGACGCCGTCGAGCCGGGCGTCGTGTCCCACGCGGGCACGTTTAATGCGAACCCCGTGTGCGTTGCGGCGGCGCGCGTGACCCTCGAGGAAATCCTCACCGCTGGGGCGATGGGGGCCGCCGCCCGACAGGGGGACGAGCTCGGCAAGGGGTATCGCGACCTTCTCACGGACCGGCGAATCCCCGGGTTTGTCCAGTACCGCGGAATCAGCGGCACCCTCGTATTTGCCTCGAAACCGATCGTAGACTGGCGGTCGTTCCTCGGCGTGGACGTCGGCCGCTGGTGGGGCTACTACACGGCAATGATGAACCGGGGCGTCGTCCCGATGGCGACGGGCCCCGACGAGCAGTGGACGGTGTCCGTGCAGCACACTCGAGAGGACGTGGCGTCGCACCTCGAGGCGTTCGACGAGATTGCGGCGGAGCTCCCCGCGTTCCGCGTCCAGATGGCCATTGTCGAGGCGATCTAACCCGGGGGCGCTTCGAGGACGGGGGACGTGCGCACATCTGGACCATCGGTCGGGCGTCAGACAACCGGCTGACCGAAGGGTATAAATCGCGTGAGGAGGCTACGGCGCGGATGCAGAAGGGATGGGATGGGACCATTCCGCAGCCTGTTCGATCGTGAGAGCCGTCTCTTGAGCCGAGCGAAGCGCCTCGAGGACCGCGCGCGGTCCTGGTACGACCGGGGCGCGGACGCCCGGGCCGCCGCGGAGTTCCAGCGGACGCTGACGTTCCTCGAGCAGTCCGCGGGCTCGATCGCCCGCCGCCGGGCGGAGTTCGCGAACCAGTTCGCGGGGGTGGGCACGGCCCTATACCACCTGGGGCGCGTCGCGGAGTCCGAACGCGCGCTCGTCGGCGCGCTGAACCTCGACCCCACGAACGGGGATGCCCTCACGTACTATGCCCTCGTCCTCGCGGGCCGCGGGGAACCGGAGCGGGCCCTGCAGACGTTCGAGCAAGCCCTCCGCGCGGACCCGAACCGGAACGACGCGTGGGGTGGCAAGGGCGACCTGCTGGCCTCGATGGGGCGAACGGACGAGGCGATTCGCGCCTGGTCCGCGGTCCTCGCGCTCAACGCCCGCGACCTCGAGACGTACGACAAGATCCTACGCCTCCGACCGGACGACGCGGACCTGTGGCTCCGGAAGGCGGACGCGCTCCGTTCCCTGGAGCGGCGGGATGATGCGCTCGCCGCGTACGACCACGTCACCCGCCTGGACCCGAACCGGAAGGAGGCGTGGCGGGGCCGCGCGGACCTCTTCCTCCGGAGCCGGCAGCCCGACCGCGCGCTCCCCTCGATTGAGAAGGCGCTCGAGATCGACGACGCGGACTCCTCCCTGTGGCGGGACCGGGGGGCGATCCACCGGGCGATGGGGAACCTCGACGAGGCGATCCGAAGCTACGAGACGGCGCTCGACCGGAACCCGGACGACGCGGAGGCGTGGCGAGAGAAGGCGCTCCTCCTCGCGGAGCTGAAGCGGTTCGACGTCGCCGTCCGCGCGTTCGACGCCGTGCTCGCCCTCCTCCCGAAGGATGTCGCCGCGCTCGAGGGCCGCATGAAGGCGCTCCTCGCGATGCAGCGCTGGGAGGAGGTCCTCGGGGCATGCGACGCCCTCCTGGCGGTGAACCCGGATCACCTCGAGACGCTGTTCGACCGCGGGATCGTGCTCACGCGCCTCGACCGGAGGGCGGAGGCGGTCGAGGCCCTCGACCGGTTCCTTGCCCGGATGCCCGCGGACGTGGCGGCGCTGCGGATGAAGGCGGACCTCGTGAAGGCCCTCTCCCGGTGGACGGAGCTGAACGCCGTGTGCGACGCGCTCCTGAAGCTCGAACGGAGGGACCCGCGCGCCCTGAAGGACAAGGGGCTCGCCCTCCGGATGCTCGGCGACCCCGAGCACGCGCTGAAGGTCTTCGAGGCCGCCCTGGCGGTGGACGTCGACGACCTCGAGGCGCTCCGCGGGAAGCGGGACTGCCTGAAGGCGATGAACCAGCCGAAGCTCCTCGCCCGGGCCACGCGGGAGATCCTGCACCTCGACCCGCGGGACCTCACCTCGTGGCTCGACCATGCAGCGGCCCTCGAGTCCCTCGGGGAGTGGACGGAGGCGCTCACCGCGTACGACCACGGGGTCCAGCTCGCCCCCGGGGACGCGTACGCGTGGCACCGCCGCGGGGAGGTCCAGTTCCGGCTCGCGCACTTCGAGGACGCCGTCACCTCCTACCGGCGGGCGATCCAGGGGAACCCAGGGAGCAGCGACTCCTGGTACGGACTGGGCGCCGCGTACGGGCAGCTCGGAAAGTACGCGGACGCGGTCGCGGCGTTCGAGTCGTGCCTGGGCCTCGCGCCGGACACCAAGCGCGCGTGGTTTGGCAAGGGGCTCGCGCTCGAGGGAGTGAAGCGATTTGAGGAGGCGGTCGCGGCGTACGATCACGCTCTCAAGGTCGACGCGCGGGACGCGCGCGTGTGGTTCTCCCGCGGGAAGGCGCTCGCATGGCTCGAGCGGTTTGAGGAGGCCGTGGACGCGTTCGACCGCGCCCTCAGCCTCGACGCGGACAACGCGACGTACGCGGTCCAGAAGGGACGAGCGCTCGTCCGGGTCGGCCGCCAGGATGAGGCGGTCCTCGTCTTCGACGTTGCCCTCAAGGAACATCCCGGAGATCTGGAGGCCCTCACGGGGAAGAAGGAGGCCCTCGAGCTCCTCAAGCGGTTGGACGATGCGTATACCGTCACCGGGGAGATCGTGGCGGTCCACCCGCGGGACCCGGGCGCGTGGCAGGAGCGGGCGCGCCTGGCCCTCGCCGTCGACCGGCCCCGGGAGGCGTTGGCGGCGATCAACAAGGCGATCCACATCGACCCGAAGAACCGCGAGCTGATGCGGGCGAAGCGGACGGTGCTCGCGGCGCTCAAGGACTATCAGGCGATCTCGACGCTCTGCGACGAATTGATCGAACTCGACCCGAAGGACGCGGAGGCCTTCCGGGAAAAGGCGTCCGCCCTCGAGGCGGCAGGGAAGGTCGACGAGGCGATCGAGGCGTTCGACGCCGCGATCCGCGTGGACCCGATGGACCGCGGCTCGTGGAACGCGAAGGGCGTCGGGCTGTACCGCGCGGGGCGCCACGGGGAGGCGGTCGACTGCTTCGACCACGCGCTCTCCCTGAACCCGGGGGACCGGACCGCCCTCCTCACGAAAGGGCGCTGCCTCGCCGCGATGGGGAAGCACGCCGCGGCGCTCCGCGTGTTCGACGACGGGCTCCTGCTCGAGTCCGCGAACCCGGACTTCCTCGACGGGAAGGCGCTGTGCCTCCTCGCCCTCGAGAAGCCGAACGAGGCGCTCCAGTGCGCGGAGGTCGTGCTGGAGACCGCGCCGAAGGACGCGATCGCCCTCCGGGTGAAGGCCGCCGTGGCCGTGCGGGAGGGTCGGCCCGCGGACGCCGTCCCGCTCCTCGAGGCGGCATTGTCGGTGGAGCCCCGGGACGCGCCGCTGTGGTCCCTGAAGGGGGCAGCGCTGCAAGCGATGGATCAGGACCAAGAGGCCCTCGAGGCCCTTACGCGCTCGGTCGCCCTCGACGGGAAGGACGCGAAGACGTGGCGGGCGAAGGGGCTCGCGCACGTGAAGCTCCACCAGTTCCCGGAGGCCGCAGACGCGTACGAGCGGGCGCTCCAGCTCCGGCCGGAGGACAAGGAGCTGTGGCGCCTGAAGGCGTTCGCCCTCGAGCGCGGGAACCAACTCGAGCCGGCGGTCGCCGCGTATGACAAGGCGATCGCGATCGACCCGATCGACAAGTCCGTGTGGGCGGCGAAAGGGCTCGTCCTGTCCCGGCTCCACCGATACGAGGACGCGGTCCGGTCCTTCGACTACGCGACGAAGCTCGACGCGAACTACGACGTCGCCGTCCAGGGGAAGCGGGACGCGGAGCTCGGCCGCCATCGCGCGCTCGTCGAGGAGAACGCACGCTGCGTCGTGGAGTGGGAGCGGGCGCACGTGCGCACGGCCTCCCGCGAGGAGGCGTTCCGGGAGGCGGGCGTGCCGTTCGCGCTCCTCGACGAGGTGATCCAGTACCTCAGCGAGCCGCCGAAGGTGTTCCCCGCAGACCTGTCCCCCGACAAGCTGTACCGGTTCGAGGCCGTCTCGTCCGTCGTCCTCAAGCTCGTCGACGACCCGAGGACGGTCGACCGGTTCGCGGTCGCGGTGAGCGCGCCGGGGGCCGACGCCTCCGAGGTCCGCGAGCTGTGGGGGTACATCCAGAACGTCGCGGACGCGGACGTGGATCCGCAGCCGGACCCGCACCTCGACTCCCTCCTGCGGCGCGCGCTCGACCTCCCGAAGGAGGAGTGGGACCTCGTGCACCTCGCGCGGGACCTGAACCTCGGGATCTGGGAGGCGAAGCGCCTCGAGACCTCGCTGAAGATCTTCCAGGGCGGCGCGTACCGGGTGACGACGAAGCCCACGGTCGCGAAGGCCGCGCCGAGGACGCCGCCGGTTCCGCCACCACGCGTCGCGACCCCCAAGAAGGTCGAGGAGGCGCGGGAGGTCAAGCGGTGCGGTCCGCACCAGGCGAAGGCGCTCTCCCATCACGCGTGCGGCGCCTGGTTGTGCTCCGCGTGTCTCGACGAGGCGCAGTGCCCGCAGTGCCGCAAGCCGCTCCACCGACCGAAGCCGCCAACGGACGAAGAGGACCTCGAGGAGCCGGAGGCGCCGCTGCCCCCGCCGCCGCCGAAGGACGAGGAGCGGCCGCCGGCCAGGCGTCGCGAGGAGGACCGCGACTTCTCGCGCCTCTGATCACGCGACGTCGAACACCCACTTGTCCCGCTCGCGGAGCATCCGGCGCAGGACCGGGAGGGCCTCCCCCGGCCTCAGGCTCAGGAAGAACCGCCCGAGGTGCTTGCAGAACAGCTTCGCCTTCGCCCGGTTCTGCGTCCAGTCCGTGCAGTCGTGGTAGATTGACAGGTTCATCAGGTCGAGGGAGACGGTATACTCCTTCACCTCCGCGTTCACGATCGTGCTCCCCCGCTTCGTGAACCGCACGCGGCCCCCCTCGATTGCCTTCGCGCGTTCGAGGCGCTCCGACCCGAGGAACACCGCCAGCAGCTCCTCGACGTCCATCTCCTCGATCGGCTTCTTCAGGGGGACGTCCGCCTCGATGATCCCGGCCTCCGGCTCCTCGACCCCGCCGAGGATCTTGGCGGCGACGCCGAACTTCCGGAGCGCCTCGTCGATCTTCCGGTCGATGTACGCCTGCTCCGCCTCGTCGTACTTCTGGCGGTTCCGCGGATCGGTGAAGTACCGCCGCGCGGCCCGCGCGTGGAACGCCGTGTGCACGGGGTATTTCCAGTTCGCGGGGTCCGCGTACTTCTCCGGATCCTTGGGGTACCGGTCCGGCGGGCCCGGCCGGCCGTCCCGCTTCCGCGACGGCTTCTTCGCGCGGACCATCGCGCGCGGATGGCGGTGACCGTCGATAAGGATTCCCGCCGCCAACACGGATTTCCGTGCACCTCCATCCCGTCGCGTGGCGGAACGACTCGTGATCGTTGGGCTCGGGAACTCCACGACCGCCGGAACCCCCGGGTTCCGTTCTCCCTTGGAGGCGCCGCCAAACGGACGAGGGAATCCGGAGAGCCAATACGGGTATTGGATCGCGCGGCTCCATCCCGAGTGGACCGTCCTGAACCGGGGCATCGACGGCCAGCGATCCGACGAGATCCTCGCTCGGTTCCCGCGCGACGTTCAGGCGGTGAAACCGGACTACGTGATCGTTCTCGCGGGAGTGAACGACATCTACCAGGGGGTCTCGATCGAGATCATCGAGGAAAACCTGGATGTGATGTACCGGCTCGCGCTCGACGCGGGGATCGCGCCCGTCGCCGCGTCCGTCCTGCCCTATGATCTCCACCGCCAAACGGTCTGGGAGCGCCTGTCGCGGCGCCGGCCGCCCAAATCGGCCCTCGCCATCCGGACGCTGAACGCGTGGATCGCCGCCACGGCGCGGACCGTCGGCATCCCGTTCTGCGACACGAACTTGGCGGTGCGGGACCCGGGGGACCCCGACCGCCTGGCGGCCTCGCCGGACGGGCTCCACCCGGACGTCGCAGGGTATCGGGCGATGGGGGAGGCGCTGGCGGCGGCGATCGAGCGACACCTCGCGTCCCGGTCCCGCGCATAGCCTTTATCTCCCCGCGCGCGGTTGCAGGGACGGGGGAGCACCATGGCGAAACTGCTGTGCGTCAGTGAAGTGAGCCTCTTTACGCGGAACCAGAAGCTCGCGAAAGAGTTCTACACGCGGAAGATCGGGCTGAAGGTGCGGTCGGAGATGAAGAACATGGACTACCTGCAGCTCGGCACGACGAAGGGCGGCGAGGACGCGGGGATCGACCTGTGGCAGCCGGACCCGAAGTGGGGCCCGGAGATGTACGCGTCGAACCTGAAGTCCGTCGGCATCGTCACGGGGATCGGGTTTCGGACCTCAAACCTCGAGAAGACCGTCGAGCAGCTGAGCGCCCGCGGCGTCAAGGTCGAGAAGAGCTCGGACACGTTCGCCCGGTTCTGGGACCCGGACGGGAACATCCTGTTCATCGCGCAGGAGCGACGGCCGAAGGTGAGGCGCGCCGGCCTCCAGTCCGTCTCGTTCGTGACCGTCGTCTCGCGGGACGCGGAGAAGGCGGGCGCGTTCCTCAAGTCCCTCGGCTTTAAGGGGCGGAAGGTCCCCGGCGAGGAGGGGGAGGGGGACTTCTTCGTGTACACGCTGAGCCCGAAAGGGACGGCGATCATGCCGTTCACGCCGACCCGGACGATGTACGAGAACCCCGCGGACTACGACAACGACATGGCCCTCATCGGAGAGGACACGGGCGTCGGGATCGAGGTCGACAACGCGTACGAGGTCGAGGAGAAGCTCCGCGCGCAGGGCGTCACGATCAGCGCGAAGGCGGAGAAGCAGGACTGGGGCGGCGTCCGGATGCGGATCAAGGACCCGGACGGGAACCAGTACATGCTGTATAACATGGAGAGGCGCTAGGCGGCAATTCGAGCGCGCTTCCGAGCATCGTCCTCCCGTCGCGCGACGGGCCGGCGACTGCGTCGACGTTCAACCGGGGAGAGACAGAACACTCCTCGCTCGGGGCTCGGCCCAAGGAGAAACGCGACGTCGAACGCCTCGAAGAAGCCCTCGCGCCCGAGTACGGCGAACGGAATCCCCAATGGCTCGCCTGGGACTTCGACCGGGATTCGGATGGGAGACAGCCACCCGGAGGAGTGAAGCACCTCGAGGAGCGCTTCGGACCGCGAGACGTCCAGGTGACGCGCCGCGACCCGCCCCCGACGCGCCCCTTCGAGCCTCAGGCCCAAGGACTCCGCGTGGCGAGGATCGATCAGCGAACAGTCGGCGCCTGAGTCGACCAACATGCGGGTCCGGACGGTCCCCGAGGGGCCCCGCAGGCGCACGCTGAACACGGGCCGAAAAATCCGCCTTCCGTCGATTTTTCGCGCGCGGAACGGAAACACATGGACGACCGACATCACAGACCAGCTAGAAGATGAGGGAATCGGGGGCGAGCCACATGCTGAACAATTCCGCATCCGGTGGAATCTTCCCCGTGCCCCTCGCTCTTCGCTCGGCGGCTTCCAGGGTCCGCCCGACTCCGATGATCTCGCCTCGGTAGGCCACGATCCACTTCCCCGCGTGCTTGCGCTCATCTTCTTCCGACAGCCACTGCTCGTCAAGCCACGCGTCCGGGTCCTTCACGCTGCTGCGCACCGGTGTCTTCCTTCCGGGCATCACACTTCCCCCGCGTGGAAAGGCTTTGGGCATACATGTAACAATCACACGAAACGGAGGTCCGCGCTCGGCGGGACACAGATCGCTCGTTTCGACGAGCTCTGGACATGGCTAAGGGTTGAGGAGCTCGCGGGCAATCACGAGCCGCTGGATCTCGCTCGTCCCCTCGCCGATCTCGCACAGCTTCGCGTCCCGGAACATCCGTTCGACCGGGTAGTCCTTGATGTACCCGTATCCGCCGTGGACCTGCACGGCCTGCGTCGTCACCCACATCGCGGCCTCGCTCGCGAACAGCTTGCCCATCGACGCCTCCTTCTTGAACGGGCGTCCCTGGTCCTTCAGCCACGCGGCGCGGTACACGAGGAGGCGGGCCGCCTCGATCTTCACCGCCATGTCCGCGAGCTTCCACTGGATCGCCTGGAAGTTCGCGATCGGCTCCCCGAACTGCGACCGTGCCTGGGAGTAGGCCACCGCCTCCTCGAACGCGCCTTGCGCGATTCCCACGCCTAGCGCGCCGATCCCCAGGCGGCCTCCGTCGAGCGTCTTGAGCGCGTTGATGTAGCCCTCGCCATCGCCCCCGAGGAGGTTCTCCGCGGGGACGCGACAGTCCTCGAGGACGACCTGCGACGTCGCGCTCGCGCGCATCCCGAGCTTGTCCTCCATCTTCCCGACGTGGAGGCCGGGGGTCCCCTTCTCCACTAGGAACGCGCTCATTCCGCGGTTCCCCTTCGACGGGTCCGTCCGCGCGATGATCACGAACGTGCCGGCGACGGGGGCGTTCGTGCAGAAGTTCTTCGCGCCGTTGAGGACCCACTCGTTCCCCTCGCGTTTGGCGGTGGTCTTCATCCCCGCCGCGTCGCTCCCGACGGATGGCTCCGTCAGACCCCATGCACCGATCTCTTTCCCCGCCGCCAAATCGGGGACGTATCGCCGCTTCTGCTCCTCGTCCGCGGCGATCAGGATGTTCCCCGTGCACAGGGAGTTGTGCGCCGCCATAATCAGCGCGTGGCTCCCGTCGACGCGCGCGACCTCCTCCACCGCCACGACGAGCTCGAGCGCGCTCGCGCCCGTGCCCCCGTACTCTGTCGGCGCGATCATCCCGAGGAGGCCGAGCTCGCCCATCTTCGCGACCGTCCGCATCGGGAACTCGCCGGAGGCGTCGAACTCCCGGGCGATCGGCTTGACCTCCTTTTCCGCGAATTCCCGTACGGTCTTGCGGAGGAGCTCCATCTGCTCCGTGGGCCGGAAGTGCACGGACCGAGCGATGCGGCGTTGGGTATTAGCGCTTTCTCATGGACGCTTCCGCTTGCGCTCGCCGAACGTCGTGAGCATGGAGCGCACCTCGGAGAGGAGGGCGAGGGTTGCGTCCGCCTCCTGTTCCACGTAGTCGAGGATCTCCTGGTACTTCCCGTGGCGGTAGAGCCCCGGGACTTCTGCGCTCGGCCGCTTGTCCGCGAAGTTCTCGATCGAGGAACCGTCGAACTTTCCCGCGTTCATCAGGACGAGGACCGGGCCAATGTCGAGCATCGGCTTGTCGAACCAGAACCGCCGGAGCTCTGTGGGGGTCCACTCCTTGAGCTTGTGGACCTGCGCCCGCTCCATGAGGAACGTGAGGTCGAACCGGAGGCGGTTCCCCACGGGAACGAAGTCCCACGACCCGTCGAAGAGGCCCCTCGCGAGCATTGATCGGAGCATCTCCTTCTCGCCCCACTCCCACTCCGCGAGCACGGTCAGGTTCCCGACGGGGCGGAGGTCGTCGCCGAGCTGCCGGAACTGAATTGTGATGAGCCGGTCCTGCTGGGGGTCCTCTCCTTCTGCCTCGACGTCGAGGTAGTACAAGGGCACAGCGAGCCATCGGGCGGACGCGATATTTAGGTTGTGGCCGGGCCCACGGAACGCCGACGGAGGGGCGCGCAAGGAAACGCTTATGCTCCCTGGGTTCGGTCCCCGCAGAGGGGAGGGAAACGGGCGAGATTCCACTTGCCGAGAGAGTCGTTGGCGCCTCGCGATCCCCGGACGTCCCCGCAGCGCCCAATGCGGCGGGCGCAGGGAAGGGCCTCCGACGACGCTTGACCTCACGGGTCGTCGCGTCCCTCGCCGTGGACGTCGTCACGCTCGGTATCGTGATCGCTCTCTGGGGACTGCCGTGGTGGAGGCTGTCCGTGACCGGATACATTGGCGGCTACCTCTCGCGGGTGCGCGGCGAATTCGGTCTCACCGCCGTGTGCTGGACGGAGGAGCCCTACACGTCCTGCCGTTCCTACGCCAGCTTCACGGACTCCCAAGTCGGAGATCTCTTCGCCGTGGTCGCCCTCGTCCTCGCGGTTGCCCTCGCGATGGCCGTCCTCCTGGTCATTGCCTCCGTGGCCGGCGCCCTTCGGCCCCGCTACGGGACCTGGGGCGTCTTCGCCGGCGTCATCGGCTCCGTGTTGGCCGCCGCCGCGGGCCTGTACATCTACTTCGCCCTGCCGACCGCGGCGGGCGCCTCTCCTCATGTAGCTCCCACGGGCGAGTTGCCGACGATCGCGGGTCTCTGGGGGTCGGCGAGCGAGACCACGGTCGCGGCTACCTGGGGCGCCGCCACCGGATGGTTCCTCGCGTTCCCCGCGGCGGGGCTCTTTGCCGTCGCGGCGGTCCTCGCGTGGAAGGCCCGGGCGAGCGTCCTCGCCTTCGGGGACTACCCGGTGAAGTGGCTCGCGACCTCACGACTTCGGGTCTCTCGAACCGATCTCGTCTACAGCCGGCATGTGCGCACCCTTCGGCGGACCGCGAGTTGGGTCCTCGTCGTCGCATGGGCAGTCCACTCCGTGGCCGTCGTCGTGGGGCTCTTCCTGTTTCGCGCGCTCATCGTCGGAGCCGCCGGCCGGGAGGTCTCCTGGGGGGAAATCCTCGAGGCGTTGGAGAGACTGGGACTCCTGGGTGTGTTCTTCCTGGGTGTCTTCGGGCAGGTCGGACTGGGGCTCCTCGCGCTCCTCGGCGGCGCCCTGCTGTACCGGGCCGCGGGGAAGGGCAACCCGGTCGTGACCCTGCCCGTTGCGATGGTAATCGCTGGAGCGTTTGCCGTCTTCTTCTCCATCGTACTCTTCGGAGGCCTCCTCGGAGCGGTCGGTGGCCTCCTGTCCATCGCCGCAGGTGTGCTCGCCCTCGCCGCGCAGCTTCCGGCGTTCGCGCCGGCACCCGTGTCCCTCGGCCCGACACCCCCCTCGCCGCCCCCATGAGTCGCGAGTGACCGAAGCCTTTTATCGCGTTCCGCCTTCCGCGGCGTCGGGGGGCGAAGGTCGTGCGCGTGGGCATCGTGGGCATCGGGATCGTCCCGTTCCGTCCCATGACGCCCGAGTACTCCTGGAAGGAGATCATGTACGAGGCCGCGAGCCGCGCGTACGAGGACGCGGGCGTGGACCCCCGGGCGGACGTCGGCTCGTTCATCACGTGCGCGGAGGACTACTGGGAAGGGTTCGGGATCTTCGACGAGTTCACGCCGGACCAGATTGGCGCCGTCCTCCGACCCGCATGCACGGTCACGGGCGACGGGATCCAGGGACTCGCGCAGGGCGTGCTGCAGATCCAGGCCGGTCTCGCCGACATCGTGGCGGTGGAGGCCCACAGCAAGATCTCCGACCTGCTGACGTACGAAGGCGTCGTGCGGCACGCCCTCGATCCGATCTGGAACAAGCCGCTCGGCGGTCACCCGTACTACGTCGCAGGTCTCGAGATGGCGGCGTACTTGCGCGCGAGCCGGGTTACGGAGACGGACTGCGCATCCGTCGTCGCGAAGAACCGCCGGAATGCGCTGACGAACGATCGGGCGGCGTACGGCGCGCGAATCGAGGCGGACGATGTGCTCGCATCGCCGCCGATCTCCACGCCCCTGAAGAGCCTCGACGTCGCGCCCCTCGCGGATACAGCGGTCGTCCTCGTGTTGGCGGCGGACGCCCGGGCGCGCAAGCTGTCGTCGGAACCTGTGTGGGTCCGCGGCGTCGGCTGGACCTCCGACTCCCCCTGGCTCGAGACGCGGTCGTGGAGGACGGCGCAGTACGCGCAGGACGCCGCGGCGATCGCGTACCGGATGGCGAAGGTGCGCAACCCCCGCCAAGAAGTTGACGTCGCGGAGGTCGATGACAAGTTCTCGTACAAGGAACCTCAGCACCTCGAGGCGGTCGGGCTCGCGAAGAAGGGCGACACCGCCAAGGCAATCCGACGCGGCGACTTCGGTCTTGGCGGCAAGCTTCCCGTGAATCCGAGCGGCGGTTCCCTCGGATGCGGGAACGTGATCGAGGCGTCCGGGCTGCATCGCGCTGCGGAGGTCGTCCTCCAGCTCCGGGGACAGGCGGGCCGGAACCAGGTCGACGGTGCGCGGGTCGGACTGGCGGCATCGTGGCGCGGCGTGCCGACCGCGACGGGCGCGGTGGCGGTGCTCGGGGTGGGTCGATGAGGAAGGTCGCGTGCATCGGTGCGGGCATGACCCTCTTCCGCCGCCGCCTCCAGGAGACGCCGAAGGAACTGTGCTGGGAGGCGTCCCGGATGGCGCTCGACGCCGCCGGCCTCACGATCGACGACATCGACGCGGTCGTCTTCGGCAGCGCCCCGGACGCCTTCGACGGGATCCACATGAAGGGCGAGAACGTGCTCGACGGCTGTGGCGGGCGGAGGAAGCCGTACGTCCGCGTCTTCACGGGCGGCGGCACGGGCGTGTTCTCCCCAATCGCCGCCTACTGGCACGTCGCCTCCGGGATGTTCGACTGCGTCCTCGTGGTGAACGAAGAGAAGATGTCGTCGTGCCAGCCGCACGCGCAGTCCGTATTCGGCCACATCTGGGACCCCATCCTTGACCGCCCGTTGAAGCCGAACCTCGTATGGATCTTCGCGATGGAGATGAACCGGTACATGACGGTCCACAAGGTCCGGTACGAGGACGTCGCCGCGGTGGCGGTGAAGAACAAGCGGAACGCGGTGGGCCACCCGTGCGCGCAGCTCGCGGACCCGAACATCACGGTCGAGGACGTGATGAACAGCGAGATGATGGCGTGGCCCGTGCGACGGCTGGACATCTCCCCACCGAGCGACGGCGCGAGCGCCCTCGTAATCGCCTCCGAGGACTTCGTGAAGAAGCATAAGGTCGAGTCGCCCGTATGGTTCTCCGGTGTCGGATGGAACATCGACACGACCTGGTGGACGGACCGCGACCTGTACTTCCCGGAGTACCTCGCGAACGCCGCCAGGATGGCGTACAAGCAGGCGCGGATCGACCGCCCGCGGAAACAGATCGACTTCGCGGAGCCGTACGACCCCTTCGACTACAAGGAACTCCACCACATGGAGGGCCTGCTGCTGTGCGGGAAGGGGGAGGCCCCGACGCTCACGCGGGAGGGCGTCACGCAGCGGGACGGGGATCTGCCGACCTGTCCGAGCGGCGGTCTCCTCGGCGTCGGGAACCCGATCGCCGCCACGATGGGGATCAAGGTCGGGGAGCTGTACTGGCAGCTTTCGGGGCAGGCAGGGAAGCGCCAGATCCCGCGGGAGATCCGGACCGGGGTGACGAACGCGTGGGGGGACCTCATGCAGTTCTCGTCCGTGGTGGTGATGCGCGCATGACCGCCAAGGTCGCGAAGTGGCCGGGCACGGAGCTCAGCGCGAAGGAGTTCTATGAGAAGGTCACGTCCGTGCGGTTCCGCCCGGAGGCGAAGTTCGCGTGGTCCGCGGGCGAGGCGATGTCCCGCTTCCTCGCCGAGCTGAAGGAGGGGCGCCTGATCGCGCGGACGTGCCGGAAGTGCAAGCGCGTCCTCTTCCCGCCGCGGATGTTCTGCGAGGAGTGCTTCCGTCCGACGGACGCGTGGACGGTCGTGAGGGACACGGGCACGATCGAGACGTACAGCATCTCGTACATCGACCTCGACGCGAAGCGGATCGAGGAACCGGTGTACGTCGGAGTCGTCAGCGTCGATGGAGCCTCCCCGAAGATGGGGATCATGCACTACTTCGGCGAGGTCACCCCGGAGACGATCCGGATCGGGATGCGCGTGAAGGCCGTGTGGAGGCCCCCGGAGGAGCGGGAGGGGAGCGTCCTCGACATCCGGTACTGGCGGCCCCTCCGAGAGGGGGAGAAATGACGTTCCGGGAGCGGACGACCCGCGGAGAGGCCCTGCGTTCGTGGCGGGGGGACGTCGAGGCGGACTACCTGTACACGACCGGCGTCGCGGGCGAGCGGTTCTTCACGGAGCTCCGGGACACCGGCCAGATGGCGGCGGCCCGGTGCGACGCGTGCGACGTCGCCTACTTCCCGCCCCGCCTCTACTGCGAGGATTGCATGGCCCCCACGCCGGATTGGATCCCGGTCGAAGGCCCGGCGACCGTCGAGGAGGTCACGATCCTCCACTTGGACGAACGCGGGAACCGCCTGGCCGTGCCCGAGGTGTGGGCGATCCTGCGGTGGACGGGGATCCACGGAGGCCTCGTCCACCGGGTGGCGGTCCCCCCGGCGCGCGCGAAGCCCGGGTTGACGGTGCGGCCCGTCCTGCGGCCCGCCGCCGAGCGCGTCGGCAACATCACGGACATCCTCCACTTTGCGCCGTGATTCTCGGGCCCGTGACGGAAGGGGGAACCTTTATCGAAGGTTTCCCCCGTACCCCGCCCAACCCCAACAGAAGGATGGGAATCCCTTGATGCGTCAACTCACGGAACGGACCGGGCGTGGATTCGGAATTGGTTTCGTCGCAGCGATCGTCGTCGCGCTCCTCGCGAGCGGATTCGCAGTCGTCGCCTCCGCTCCATCGGCCTCCGCCGGGGGTGCTCCCGCGCCGACCGGCGACCCGGGCTCCGGGTGGATCCGGGACGTGCAGGTGACGACGGACCCGAACGGGGACCGGAGGCCCGCGCTGACGACGGACGCGAACGGCAACATCCTCGTCGCGTACGAGTCGGACGCCGCCGGGAACCTCGACATCATGTTCGAGATGTCGAACGACTTCGGTCGGACGTGGTCCGCCCCCGTGGCGATCGCGAACTCCGGCGCGGCCGAGGTGAACCCGTCCGTGACGACGGATCCCTTCTCGGGCCGAATCTTCGCAACCTATCAGCTCGGAACCGTGAGCCCCACGACAATGATGGCCGCGTACTCCGACGACGGGGTCATGTGGGTGACGACGACCGCGTTTGTTTGCGGCGTATTCTGTGAGCGCCCGAAGATCGTCTCGGAGTATTGGAATGGAGCGAACAACCGGCAGTACATCGTGTTCGCGGGAGAGGTCGCCGCGGGGACGAACTGGGACTGGGCGATCGTCCGGTCGACGGACCAGGGCGCGACCTGGAACTTCCTTTACGAGAGCGGGCTCGGGGCGACGGACGTACGTCACCAGCCCGTGATTGCCGTGCAGCGCGGGACGGACGGTACGGACCGCGTAATCGTCTTCTACCGGTACGGCGCAAACCTGCCGGGGACTGAGGGCTACATGGCGTGGTCGCAGGACTATGGCGCCACGTGGCTCGGTCCCAGCTTCTGGGCGAGTGTGGTCAATTCCCCGCCGCAACTCGCGGCCTCGCACGACGGGGACTCCGTCCTGATCGCGTACGCAAGCAACACGAATGACGTCATCTGGGCGGTGGACATGGACCCGACGGACCTCACGTGGGGCACGAGCACGACGTGGAGCCTCTGGGGGAACGTCGGCTCCAACGTCGCCCTCGGGGTCGATGGGGACGGGTCGACGAGCCTCACGATCGGCGGCAGCTACCACTTGATCTATCGGGCCACGGCGGACGAAATCCACTACGCGGCCGCGCCGACAACCCTGACGATGGCGTCGGACTGGAGCGCCCCTTTCGCGGTGAGCGACACCGCCGTACAGCAGGTCTCCGTCACGTACCCTGAGAAGACCGTGACGACGGTCGCGCGCGGAGGCACGTGGTATCCGGCCGTCGCGTGGTCGGACTTCCGGGACTTCCTGCCGGACTACAACCTCTACCTGACGACGCCAGGGAACACGTACACGATCAACACAACCCCGCCCGGGCTGCAGGTGACCGTCGACAGCGTGACGCTCACGGCCCCCGTCGTCATGACGTGGTTCTCCGGAGAGGTCCACACGATCAGCGCCCCGTCACCGCAGACGGCGGCCCCCGGGTCCCGCTACACGTTCTCGAGCTGGTCGGACGGGGGCGGGCAGAGCCACACGGTGACCGTCGGCGGCGGTGACGCCACAATCGTCGCCACGTTCCTCTCCGAATTCTTCCTCACCGTGAACTCGCCGTACCCCGGGGTGAGCGGGAGCGGATGGTACGCCGCGGGCAATCCCGCGACCCTCCTCGCGACCTCGCCGCAGGCGGGGCCGACCGGAACGCGGTACGTGTTCGCAGCGTGGACGGGCGACCTCCTCTCCTCCGCGAACCCCGCCACGCTCACGATGGACGCCCCGAAGGCGGTCAGCGCGAACTGGCGGACGGAGTACGAGCTCGTCGTCGGGAGCGCCCACGGGAACGTCACGGGCGCGGGCTGGTACCGCGCGGGGGACCCGGCGACCGTCACGGTCGCACAGCGCGAGGTCACGGAGGCCGGGAGGACGTGGCAGTTCACGGGATGGTCGGGCGACGCGACGGGGACGAACTCCACCGCGTCCGTGACGATGTCGGGACCGAAGACGGTCACCGCGAACTGGCGGGAGAAGCCCGGCCTTCTGTCCGGCACGACCGGCGCCCTCATCCTGGTCGGGATCCTCGCGGTGGTCCTGCTCCTGATCCTCGCGTTCGCGATCATGCGGCGCCGAAGGAAACCCCAGCCGACGTTCCAGCAGATGCAGCCGATGCCGGCCCTCGGGGCGCCGCCGACGACCGCGCCTCCACCGCCGCCCGCGAGCCCGGAGGCCCCGCCGTCGTGGCCGCAGCCGCCGCCGTCGGGACCGCCGCCGTGACGACCTCCGTGTGAGGAAATCAGACGGAAAGGTTAAAATGAGAACGGTAGGCTTTCCAACGGGGGATCCCTGACGGCCGACGTCCCAACAAAAAGCGTCAAGATGAAAATTTGCCTCATCGGGGAGGAGGGCGTCGGCAAGACCTCTCTGATCCGGCGGTTCGTCTTCTCCCAGTTCGACGAGAAGTACCTCCGCACGGTCGGGACGATGGTCTCGAAGAAGGTCGTCAACCTCGGGCCGGTCGACGGCACGATGTTCACCCTCCACATGCTCGTCTGGGACATCATGGGCCGGCGGGACTTCATGTCCCTGTACAAGGAGGCGTACTTCTCCCGCGCCCGCGGAATCTTGGCGGTGTGCGACATGACGCGGCCGGAGACCCTCGACGCCCTCACGGAGTGGATGGAGGGGATCAACTCCTCCGTCGGCCAGGTCCCGATGATCGTCCTCGCGAACAAGAAGGACATGGCGGAGCACGTGCGCATTGAGGAGGACGACATCCTCGCGCTGTGCGAGCTCCACGCGGCGCCGTACCTGCTCACGAGCGCGCGCACGGGGGAGAACGTCGAGACCGCGTTCTCGAAGATCGCGGAGATGGCGGTGCGGTCCCGCTTCGCGAGCCAGGAACCGGAGACCGCGGAATAGCGCCGCCCGTCTCGCTCCTTAAATAAGGCGGCCCGCTATGCACGGGGGAACTCCATGGGCAGCGAGGACCCACTCAAGGTGTTGAGGGAGAAACGGAGGGAGTGGGAGCGGACGACGCTCAAGGATTCCCTGAAGGCGTTGCCCGAGCGGAGCACCGCGTTCACGACGACCTCGTTCATCCCGATCGAACGGCTGTACACGCCCCTCGAGGGCCCGACGTTCGACCCCTCGAAGGACCTCGGGATGCCGGGCGAGTACCCGTTCGCGCGCGGGATCCACCCGACGATGTACCGCGGCCGGCTGTGGACGATGCGGATGTTCGCCGGATACGGGAGCGCGGAGGACACGAACCGGCGGTTCAAGTACCTCATTGCGCACGGGGAGACGGGCCTCAGCGTCGCGTTCGACATGCCCACGCTGTACGGGTACGACACGGACGGGCCGGAGGCGGAGGGCGAGTTCGGGACGTGCGGCGTCGCCGTGTCCTCCCTCCGGGACATGGACCTCCTGTTCTCCGGGATCGACGTCGGCGCGATCAGCACGAGCATGACGATCAACTCGCCCGCCGCGGTGATCTGGGCGATGTACCTCGTGATGGCGGAGCGACGGGGGATCCCGTGGACGAAGCTCCGGGGCACGATCCAGAACGACATCCTGAAAGAGTATCAGGCCCAGAAGGAGTGGATCTTCCCGCCGGAGCCGTCGATGCGCCTCGTCGTCGACACGTTCGAGTACGGCGCGAGGAAGGTCCCGCAATGGAACACGATCTCGATCTCCGGATACCACATCCGCGAGGCCGGCGCGACCGCGGGGCAGGAGCTCGCGTTCACCCTCCGGAACGGAATCGAGTACGTGCAGTGGGGGATCGAGCGGGGGCTCGACGTGGACGAATTCGCGCCGCGGCTCTCGTTCTTCTTCAACTCGCACAACGACCTGTTTGAGGAGGTCGCGAAGTATCGCGCGGCGCGCCGGATCTGGGCGCGAGAGATGCGGGAGCGGTTCGGGGCGAAGAACCCGCGCTCCTGGTGGCTCCGGTTCCACACGCAGACCGCGGGCGTCTCCCTCACGAAGCAGCAGCCGTTGAACAACATCGTCCGCACGACCGTGCAGGGGTTGGCGGCGGTCCTCGGCGGCACGCAGTCGTTGCACACGAACTCGTACGACGAGGCGTACCAGGTGCCCCACGAGGACGCGGCGCGGATCGCCCTCCGCACGCAGCAGATCCTCGCCCACGAGAGCGGCATCGCGAACACGATCGACCCGCTCGGCGGGTCCTACTTCGTCGAGTGGCTCACGGACTACATGGAGGACGAGGCGTACCGGTACTTCGACCGGATCGACGCGCTCGGGGGCGTGATCCCCGCGATCCGTAAGGGCTTCTTCCAACAGGAGATCGCGAACTCCGCGTACCGGTACCAGAAGGAGGTCGAGGGTCGGGAGCGGATCATCGTGGGCGTGAACGACTTCGTGGACCCGGAGGAGGACACGAAGGTCCACCCGCTCCGCGTGACGAAGGCGTCGTACAACCGCCAGCTCGCGCGGCTGCGGACGATCCGCGGGAAGCGGGACAAGAAGAAGTGGGAGCGGTCGCTGGCGGCGCTGCGGAAGGCCGCGGAGGGCTCGGAGAACACGATGCCGTCCATCGTGGACGCCGTCCGCGCGGAGGCGACCCTCGGGGAGATCTGCGACACGCTCCGCGACGTGTTCGGGACGTGGGAGGAGCCGCTCCTCTACTGAGGTGATCCGTGCCGAAGACGATCCGCGTGCTCGTCGCGAAACCCGGGCTCGACGGCCACGACCGCGGGGCGAAGGTGATCGCGCGCGCCCTTCGGGACGCGGGGATGGAGGTCATCTATACGGGCCTTCGGCAGTCGCCGGACGACATCGTGGCGGCGGCGATCGAGGAGGACGTCGACGCGATCGGGCTCTCGTGCCTGAGCGGCGCGCACATGACCCTGTTCCCGCGAGTCGTCCGGCTCCTCAGGAAAAAGGGCGCGTCGGACATCGTCGTCGCGGGTGGCGGGATCATTCCGCCGGAGGACGTGCCGAAGCTGAAGAAGGCGGGGCTCAGGGGCGTGTTCGGTCCCGGGACGTCCCTCGCGGAGATCGTCGGATTCTTCGAGAAGGCCGCCGGTCGGTCGCGATGACGGCCGCGCGGAACAACGCCGCCAAACTCGTCACGGCGTTGCGAAAGGGCGACAAGCGGGCCGCCGCCAAGCTGATCTCGATGATCGAGGACGACGAGCCGGAAGCGCGCGAGGTTCTGCGGCGAATCTACCGCCACACGGGGAAGGCGCACATCATCGGACTCACCGGCCCGCCTGGTGCGGGAAAGAGCACGCTCATCAGCCGGATGATCAAGGAGTTCCGGGGGCGCGGGCGGAAGGTCGGGGTCGTGGCGGTGGACCCGACGTCGCCGTTCACGGGCGGCGCGATCCTCGGGGACCGCGTGCGGATGGCGGACGCGTCCTTAGACCCGAACGTGTTCATCCGGAGCATGGCGACGCGCGGACATCCGGGGGGATTGGCGCTCGCCACGTTCGACGCGGTGCACGTCCTCGAGGCGTTCGGTTCCGAGGTCGTCATGGTGGAGACCGTGGGCGCGGGGCAGAGCGAGGTCGAGATCGCGAAACGGGCGCATACGACCGTCGTCGTCGAGATGGCTGCGAGCGGCGACGCCGTGCAGATCCTGAAGGCGGGCATCCTGGAAATCGGAGACGTGTACGTCGTGAACAAAGCGGACCTTGAGGGTGCCGCCGGAATGGTGTCGAACCTCGAGCAGGTGATACCGGAGCGGACAAAGGGTTGGCGCCCGCCGGTTCTTCGGAGCGTCGCGTCGGAGGGGACGGGCGTCAAGGAGATCGCGGATGCCCTCGAGTCGCATTGGCGGCACCTCCGCAAGTCCGGCGAATTAGCGGCACGAGAGCACGCGCGTGCGGAGACGGAGCTCCGGGGCGCCCTCGCGGAGGCCGCTTTGGAGAGCTTGGTGTCGCAGCGCGCATCCGAGCGGCGGTTGCGGGCCGCAATCAAGAGGATTGTCGCGCGGACAGTCGACGTCCGGACGGCAGCGGACGAGCTCCTCCGAAAGCCGCGCGGCTAGTGTGGGGCTCGGGACGCGAGTCCGAGAGGTCCGAGAAGCCTCCCGACCGCACGGACGACTGCAACAGAGGTTGCTGCAGTTGTAGCAGATGGGGCTGCAGGTGTTGCGCGTGCTCGAACGACCGCAGCGGATACGGGTGCAGTTGCAGGACGGGTCGCTGCTGGTGTCCGGCGCCGACGGGCGGCTGCCCGGCGAGGCGCTGCAACTGTCCGAGGTGCCGCTACGATTGCAGCGAGTGCTGGGGCGATCGCAGCAAGTGCCGCTGCAGTTGCAGCAATGCTCGCTGCAGTCGCCCGGACAGGCGCCGCAGATGCCCGTCATGTCGCTGCAGGTGCAGCGAGGTCCGTCGGGACTGTTGCGAAATCCTATCCAAGTTGTGGAAGAACCCTGGATGGGAGGTTCAAGAACGGTGCTGGAGCCTTTACATTCCACAGTAGCGTCGTGATACGTCGAGATATGCCGATATGCAAAGAACTGTCGTGAAACTCTCCGAGCATGCAAACCGCGTCGTGAACGTCGTGAAGGCCAATGAGGGACTGCGCGGCAAGTCTGACGCGATCGAGCGAATCGTGGAAGAGTACGAGGAAGAGATTCTCGACCCGAGCCTCCGACCCGAATTCGTCGCGGACATTCAGAGAATCCGAAGGGGGAAATTTCGGAAGATCCGCTCCACGGATTCGATTCTCGGTGACGACCGGTGACGTGGTCGCTCGAGGTCTCCCCGGAGTTCGAGGACGACTACCGGAGGCTCTGTGGGAGGACCGCGGGCCTCCGCCGAGCCGTGGACCGGAAGGTGGCCCAGAGCGTTGCAAAGCCCCTCACCACAAGCCCCTCCGGGCCCCGCTCCAGGGCGTGAGACGGGTTCACGTCGGGTCCTTCGTCCTCCTGTTCGAGCCCGACGAGTCCCGGGAAGTCGTCCGACCGCTCCGCCTTGCCCACCACGACGAGGCCTACGGTATCTGAGGAGGGTGCCCTTCGACGCCCGGTTGACTGACCCGCATCGGAGTGGGGACGGACGGGCCGGGATTTGAACCCGGGACTTGCCGCTTAGGAGGCGGCTGCCCTATCCAATCTAGGCCACCCGTCCTTGCGCGCGCACATCCACGGGGCTCGATGAACTTACCGCCGGGCCATTGACTTGTCGTGCGAGGCTTTATCCCGCGACCCGGCGCTCGAATCCTACGTGCCTGCCTGGACGTGGCTCCGCCTTGCCTGGATCGTGACACTGATCCTGCCCCTTCCCCTGCTGACCTAGGCGGCACGTCGAGAACCGGACTACAGTTCCTCGGGCGCCTTCGCCTCGTCCGGCGGGAGCTCTTCTTCCGCGCGCTCCTCCGCCTTCGGCGCCTTCCCCTTCCCCTTGCCCTTCGGGGCGGGCTTCGGGGGCGAGGCCCGCCTCCTGGGCTTCTCCGCCGCCGGTTTCGCCTCGGCGGGGGTTTCCGCCGCCGTGGCCGCCGGCTCCTCGGGCTTCTTCTCCTCCTTCTTCTCGTACTCCTCGACGAACCGGATCTTTGGGATCCCCGCGAACTCCCGCAGGTCCGCGACCACGCGGAACTTGGCGACGAACCACCGCTCGTCCGTCTTGCACACGTCCGGGAGGAAGACGTCCGCCTCGCCGCCCTCCTTCACGAAAACCTTGAACTGCTCCCCGAGCCCGTAATCCATCTCGAGCACGCCGCGAATCCGCTCCTCCGGCGTCTCCGCCCGCCTCGCGACCGTGACCTTGTACCGCAGGGTTCGCCCCGCCAACGGATTGTTGAAGTCGACGCGGACCCGCCCTGCGGTGACCGCCATCACGGTCCCGTGCCGCCCGTCCATGTGGACGTCCAAGCCCGGCACCGGGTCGATGTCCTTCTTGTGGAACTCCCGCAGGGGGTACAGCCGGACGAGCTTCGGGTCCCGCTCTCCCGCGCCCTTCGCCGGCGGGATCACGACCTCCTTCGTCCCCCCGACGTCCGCACCCGCGAGCGCCTCGTCCAAGCCCTTCGGGAGCCGCTCGTGCCCGACGACGACGGGGACGGGGACGTACGCCTTCTTCTCGTCGTACTTGTCCGCCCCCTTCGCGACCTCTGCGTGGGTCGTCTCGTGAAGGGTCTTCGCGTCCCCGGGGCCGACGACCCAGACGTCGTACTCGATGAAGGCGATGTCTCCCTTCCCGAGCTTCGCATCCATGGGGCACGTCCCGTTGAGGCGCGTCCGAACGTCCGGAACCCCTTAAAGGTTGGCCCCGGCCCGCTCACTTCGTGAGGCCCATCGCCTCGGCGATCCGCTTGTAGCGGTTCCGGATCGTGACCTCCGTGACGCCCGCGACCTCCGCGACCTCCTTCTGCGTCACGGGCTTGCTGCACAACGTGGCGGCGATGTAGATCGTGGCGGCAGCGACGCCGCTCGGGGCGACGCCGGACGCGAGCTCCTCGCGCTCGACAAGCTCCAGGATGTCCTTCGCCTTCCGCTGGACCTCCATGTCGAGACTGAGGCGGTTGCAGAACCGCGGGATGTAGTCCCTCGGGTTCTGGGGGAGGAGCTTCAGGCCGACCTCGCGGACGAGCGTCCGGTACGTGCGGCCGATCGACTTCCGGTCGATCGCGCTCGCCTGGGCGATCTCGTCGAGCGTGCGGGGGACCTCGCACTCGCGGCACGCCGCGTACAGGGTCGCGGCGACGACCTCGTCGATGCTCCGGCCGCGGACGAGGGACTTCACGCTCGCCTTCCGGTACAGGACGGCGGCGGACTCGCGGACGTGGCGGGGCAGCGACATCTTCGAGGCCATCGTGTTGATCTCCGTGAGCCCCTGCGCGAGGGACCGCTCCCCGGACTTGCTCGTCCGGATCCGGTGCTGCCACTTCCGCAGCCGGTAAATCTGCGCCCGGGACTTGTGCGGGATCTGCCGCCCGTACGCGTCCTTGTTCCTCCACCCGATCGAGGTGCTCAGGCCCTTGTCGTGGCTCATGATCGAGCTCGGGGGCCCCGCCCGCTCGCGGGACTCCCGCTGCTCAGAGTCGAAGGCCCGCCATTCCGGTCCCTCGTCGATCAGGAAGTCGTCCAGGACCACGCCGCAATCGTCGCAGACGATCTCCGCCCGCTCATAGTCCCGCACCAGATGCTCGCCTTTGCATTCGGGACATCGCGTGAGTGCCTCGACTTCCTGCATCACAACACACCTCGCTCCCGGGAGGGAACGACGAGAACTCCCGTATATAAGCCCTTGTATCGCTTCCGATGGACGCCGAACCCTCCGGGGCGACGGACCCCCCTCCTCCGCCCGTTCTCAGGCGGACCGTCCGCTAGAACTTGTACCCGAACCGTCGCAGGAGGACCCGCCGCTCCTGCACGTCCGCCTCCGTCTCCACGCCCTTTGCCCGTTCTCCGTCCACGATTCCGAGGATGCCCCGTCCGCGGGACGTCTCCGCCACGAGGACCGTGAGCGGATTCGCGGTGGCCGCGAAGACGGACACGACCTCGGGCACCTCGCGGACGGCCCGCAAGAGGTTGATCGGGTACGCGTTCCGGACGAAGACGAGGAACGAGTGGCCGGCCCCGATCCGGAGGGCGTTCCGCGCCGCCAAGTCCCTGAGGCCCGCGTCCGTCCCCTCGGATCGGACGAGGCAGGCCCCCGACGCCTCGCAGAACGCGAGCCCGAATTGGATTCCGGGGACGCAGTTCACGAGCGCCTCGTGCAGGTCCTCCGCGGTCTTGATGAAATGGGTCTGGCCCACGATCACGTTCAGGTGCTCGGGATTCTCGATCTCGACCTCGTGGATCTCCATCCTCGCTCCCGGGAGGCCCATCGGCGCCGCCGCCAAAAGGGTTTCGCGCTCACCCCTCGCGGTCGTGCCGCGCGATCCACCGGTCGACGACACCGCCGTGCCGCCACAGGGCCGTGTACCCCCCGAGGCCCATGTACAGGGCGGCGACGTCGAACGCGAGGGCCAGGAGCGCGACGAGGGCGGGGGACATCGCGGGCGGGCGTCCGAATGGCAGCCACGCGTCCGCCATCTGGAGGGGGACGAAGAGGAGGACCGCCAGCACGCCGACGCCGTAGAAGTACCGCAGGAACTCGTCCATCGTCCACGCGAGCCAACTCGCCTCCGCTCGTCGGCGCCGCACCTCCGCCTTCCGCTCGTCCGCCTCCGCCCCGAGGAGAGCCCGGAGCCGATCCGCACCCGCCATCGAGACCCCTAGTACAGGTGGCACGCGACCATGTGGTTCCGCCGGACCTCGCGCAGGTCCGGCACCGTCCCGGTGTGCAGCCGCACCCGGACCGCGTCCCCCTCCGTCTCCACGGACGCGATCGCTTTCAGGCCGCGGACGGTCTCCCGATGCCCCTCACGAAGCCGCTCGACGAAGGACGAGACGGCGCCCGCGGACCCGGGACCCACGACCATCCGGAACCCGCCGTCCCCCTCGAGCTCCACGCGCTCGACGAGGGTCGGCTCCTTCGCGCCCGCGGCCTGCGCCTCGCGGAACACGCGGTCGAGCGCGTCGATCACCTCTGGCGCCGTCCACCCGCACACCTCGAAGGCGACCGGGCACCGGGGATGGAACCGGCACCCCGCGGGCGGGTTCGCGGGGCTGGGGACGTCCCCGGACAGGACGACCCGCTGCATCTTCGTGTCCGGGTCCGGCACGGGGATCGCGGACAGGAGGGCCTTCGTGTACGGGTGGAGCGGCTCGCGGAACAGGTCCTCCGTGGCGGCGGTCTCCACGATCTCCCCGACGTACATCACGTTCACGAGGTCGCAGATGTGGTGGACGACCGCGAGGTGGTGGGAGATGAACAGGTACGTGAGCCCGAGCTCCCGCTGGAGGTCCTTCAGGAGGTTCAGGATCTGCGCTTGGACGGAGACGTCGAGGGCGCTCGTCGGTTCGTCGAGGACGATGAAGTCCGGGTTCAGCGCGAGGGCGCGGGCGATCCCGATCCGCTGCCGCTGGCCCCCGCTGAACTCGTGCGGGAATCGAAACAGGTGCTCGGGGTTCAGCCCGACCCGTTCGAAGAGGGTCGTCACCCGCGAGCGGATCTCGCGCGGCGTGAACGGGCGGGCGGTCCACAGGAGCGCGCCGCCGCACAGAGGGCAGGTCCGCGGCCCCGCGGCGCTCTTCTCCGCGAACGCCTGGGCCCCCAGCTCGTCCCACAGGGAGCGGGCCCCGATCGCCAATGCGAGGATCCACGCGGAGTGCGCGAAGATCGCGGTGGCGGGCGACGTGCGCAGGAGGTCGATGAAGAGGGACGGGGCGAGCGTCCCCCGCTGCAGGAAGCCGATGGCGGTGAACCCGAGGACCCCGAACGCGACCGCGCACGCGGCGGCGAGCAGGATCACGGGGAGGTTCACCTCGCCGGAGCCTCGACGGACGGCCCACGGGAGCACGCCCCCCATGACGATGCCGAAGAACGGGAGGAGGAAGAACCCGTAGAAGCCCCAGCCGGTGAACATCCACGCGAGCACGAGGCCCCCGACCGCCGCGGCGAGGAGGCCGGACCCGAGGGCGGGGAGCCACCGCACCTTCGCGACCGTGGCGGGGGCCTCCGTCGGGGCGCCGACCCCTTCGCCGGCCTGCCCCTCGAACGCCAGCTTAATCGACTTCGTTTCCATGAGGGGGCTCGTCCCGCACCGCGGACACCACCACCGGACGATCGTGTGGACGTGAAGGGCCTCGCCCACGATGTCCTTCACGAGCATCCGCGGGTTCATCGAGGAGAACGGGTCCTGAAACACGATCTGCATCCTGCGCCGGAGGTGCTGCAGGCTTTGCGTCGAGAGGCGGGAGACGTCGATCGACCCGGGAGGCAGGTCTCGCAGGATCGGGGAGGCGTCCACCCCGAAGGTCCGCTCCGGCCCCTCCGACAAGACGCCCCTCACCGACCCCCGCGACAGGATCGCGATCGCCGCGGCGTCGAGGACGGCGAGGACGAGGCCCGCGGGGAATCCGAGCACGTTGACGAAGAGAAAGGTGGCCATGGCGGCGACCAGGACGGGCCGCGACCACGGCCGCATGTCCCACAGCGCGCCCGCGAGGAACATCGTGAGCGCGCCCCCGGCCGCCGCGAACGCACCGACGGCGACGGGGTACAAGGCGAACAGTCCGAATGCAAACAACAGGGGCTCGACGTACCATGGAGCCGCGACAATTAGGGTCCCGATCGCGAGGAATACCAGTCCGAGGGCGAACAACGCGAGGGAGACGGTGCTCAACAGGAGGGGCCGGACGCCTTCGGGCACGGGCTGATACCGCGCCGTTTCCTCGGCCCCCATCGAGGGGAGCCGGTAGACGACCGTCCCCGACGTCGGCTTTGTCAGCCGGAGGATCGTGCGTCCCGCGGTCGTCTTCCCACACCCGCTCTCCCCCACGAGGCCGACGGTCTCCCCCCGATGGATCGTGAAGTCGACGCCGTCGACCGCCTTCACGGAGCCGACCGCACGCGCGAGCAGGCCCCCGCGGATGGGGAAGTACTTCCGGAGGCCCCGGACCTCGACGAGGACATCCTCATCCACCGCGGGCACCTCCCGCGAGCGGCTTGGCGCCCTCCTCGTACAGGAGACAGGCCACGTAGTGGTTCGATTCCGGAACGAAGGACGGAGGTTTGTGGGGTTCCAGGATCTGGATCAGGACGTGGGGGCGGTCCTTCGGCTCGCGGCCCTCCGTCGGCTGGGCACCCCCGGGTTCAACGCGAACGATCGCCCCAATCGCCGGCCGGGACCGGCCCGCCTGAACGGCACGCCGGATCGCCCCGACCGCCACATCCTCGGTCGTCCCCTCCGGGAACGTCGCGCGGAGCTCCGAGGACCCGGCCGGATCGAACCGGATCGCCTCCGCATGCGGCTCCGCCAGCTCGCGGAGGACTCCGAGCAGGGCGTCGCCGACCTCCTTCGGGCTCCACCCACACGTCGGCAACACCGCCGGGCAGCGGGGATGGAACCGGCACCCGGGCGGCGGGTAGATCAGGTTCGGCACGGAGCCGCGGATGATCTCGAGCTGATCCACCCGGACGGTGTGGGAGGGGATCGCCTTCATCAGGCCCTGCGTGTACGGGTGGAGCGGCGCCTTGAACACGGCGCGCACGGACGCGTCCTCGACGATGTGCCCCGCGTACATCACGCACACGCGGTTGCACATCTCCGCGATGATCCCGAGGTCGTGGGTGATCAGCAGGACGCTCGACCCGTACGCCTTCTTCATGTCCCGAATCAACTCGAGGATCTGGGCCTGGATCGTGACGTCGAGCGCCGTCGTCGGCTCGTCGGCGACCAGCAGACGCGGGTTGCAGGAGAGGGCGATCGCGATTAGCGCGCGCTGCTGCATCCCCCCGCTCAGCTCGTAGGGATACTGGCGCGCGATCCGCTCCGCGTCCGGGATTCGGACCCGCCGCAACATCTCGACGCCCCATCGGACGCCCTCGTCGTCCAGCGGGCGCCGGAGGAGGCGTCCGACGAGCGGAACGCTCCCCCAGATCCCAAGGGATCCTCGCTCCCGCGCGGCGCGGTAGACCGCCAACTGAACCGAGCGTGGAACGAACAAGCGGAAGTGGCCGGTGATCGCCTCCTCCGGGAGGAGCCGGGCCTTCGCCTTCTCGATGAGCGTATCGACCCGTTCCACGAGCGCCGCTCGATTCGCGATCCCAGACCCGGCGACGAGGTCGCGCACCTCGATCAGCTCGTTCACGTCACCTTCCGCGGAGAAGAGGGCTGCGGCCCACCCCGAGTATCGGCCCTTGAACGCGTCTGCGGATCGTTCGCCCGTGACGAGGCGGACGACGAAGACGTCCACGACGAACGCGGCGACGTGGAATGCGAACCCGAGGATGACCGCCGCCAAGACGGCCGAAGGGAGCGTCACCACTCCAAGGGAGAGGGATGCGAGCAGGGGGAGCGTCAGGAGGACGAGTCCGATCCGGATGATCGCATCGAGGCCGGCCGTGTAGAGGGCAGCCTGGCGCACCCAGGGCCTGAGCTGAAACATGGCCGCCGCCGTAACAGCCTCGACGACCGAGAGCCCCGCCAGGAACACGACGCCCCAGCCCGCTCCTCCCGCCGCAGCGATTGCGCTCAGTCCCGCCGACAGGACGGAGACCGCGAGCCACAGGACTCCGATGACCATGGTCGAGACGGGGATCGGACTCGGGCCCGGCAAGCGACCCGGAGCGGCTGCCCCCCGCGGGTCTGCGCGCCGGAGTTCCTCTGCGATCGCGTCCCGCTCGGCCTCGATCTCCATCTTGTCCACGAGCGACTTGATGACCGCCTCCCTTTGGTGGAGGACGATGTTCTCCGCAATCTGGTCCCCGATCGGGAACACGGGGTTGAGGGCCTGCATCGGGTCCTGGAAGATCATCGCAATCTGATTCCCCCGGATCTTCCGCATCTCCGGATCGGACTTCTCCAGGAGGTCGTACCGCTCCTTGATCTTCATGAGGGCGGTCGCGGCGGGCCGGAACGCCTCAAGGTCCGCGGGCGCAACGTCCGATCGCTGACGGGCGAGCTCCCAACCCTCGCGGAGCCGACGCGCGCTCAGGTCCTCAGGATGGGCCTCGGGCGAGTCGCCGAAGATGCGCGGCAGGACGCCGTAGATCGCCGCCTCGAGCCGGTCGATCTCCGCCACGACGTCGGGCGGCACGTCGAAGAGCACCTCGCCCTCCTCGATCTTGCCGGGCGGTTGCGGGATCAGCCGCAGGATCGAGAGCGCGGTCACGCTCTTCCCGCATCCCGTCTCCCCGACGAGGCCGAGCGTCTCGCCCTCCATCATGTCGAAGTTGACGCCCTCGAGCGCCTGCACGACGCCGGCGTACGTGTAGAAGTTCGTCTTCAGACCGCGGACGCGGAGGAGGGTGTTCGGCACACGTCACCTCCGCAGCCGCGGGTCGAGGATGTCCCGTGCGCCGTCCCCGACGAGGTTGAACCCGAGGACGAAGAGGAAGATCATGAGGCCGGAGAACGTGACCTGCCACCAGTTCGCCGGGAAGAACGCGAAGCCGCGGGAGACCATGAGGCCCCACTCCGGCGTCCCCGCCTGCGCCCCGAGGCCCAGGAAGCTGAGGCCAGCGGCGACGAGGACGACGGAGCCGATGTCGAGGCTCGCCTGCACGGTGATCGGGGCGAGCGTGTTCGGGAGGACGTGGCGGGTGACGACGCGGAGCTCGCTCGCCCCCGTCGCCCGGGCAGCCTCGATGTACAGGTTCTCGCGGACGGAGAGGGCCTGGCCGCGGACGAGCCGCGTGTATGGAGGCCAGTAGACGAGGATCAGCGCGTACACGATGTTGTCGAGGTTCCGGCCGAGGGCGGCCGCGACCGCCATCGCGAGGATCAACCCTGGAATCGAGAGGAACACGTCCGTCACCCGCATGATCAGTTCGTCGAGCGGGCCGCCGAAGTATCCGGACATCGCCCCCAAGAGGGAGCCGATCAGCGTCGCGACGACGACGACGAGGATCCCGATCCGCACGGAGATCCTCGCGCCGAGGAGGAGGCCCGTGAGGACGTCCTCGCCATCGACCGTGGTCCCGAGGACGTGGTACGTCCCGCGGAACTGGACGACGACCTTGAGGATGTCGATGCTCACCCCGCCAGGCGTCGTGAACGCCGGGTCGAGGACGTGGACGGCACGGACGACGAAATTGGATTCGTTGAGCTTCGCGCGGGTCCACCCCGTCGCGTTCGTGAAGTCGAGCAGGAACCAGACATCGTCGTCCGAGAAGTGGAGGGGCGTCCGCTGCGGGACCGACCACGTGGTCCCCCCGTCCCAACTCACGGAGACCTCGAGGACGCTCCCCGGCTCCCCGAGCGTGCTGTTCGTCTGCACGTTCACCCCGACGGAGTCGATCGGATCGGAGTCGATCCCGAGGGGGAACCGCGCGAAGAACACCGCGTTCCCGATCGCGTCGCTCCTCGCGTACAGCTCATCATCGCGAGCCGTCCATTCCGTGCGGTTCCACCCCGTTCCCTGTACATCGAGCGCGCTCTGGTTCGTGACGACGATCGGCTGCCCGCCCGGAGGGGAGTTCTTCTCGCGGTCGTTGTAGATGAAGGGCATCGGCGCGAGGGCGGGGCCGAACACCGCGAGGAAGAGGAAGAACAGGACGATGCCGAGTCCGATCATCGCGAGGAGGCTCTTGCGAAGGAGGTGGAGGCTGTACTGGATCTCCTTCAGACGGGGCCGCAGCTCGTCGCGGAGGGTCCTCCACGCGGACATCCGGGAGGGGCGATCGCCGGCGGCCAGGACCTCACTCCCCCAGGCGAATCCGAGGGTCGAGGTACGCGTACAGGAGATCGACGACGAGGTTCGCGAGGACGTAGATGACCGCCGAGAGAAGGGTGAACCCCATCACCGCGGCGGAGTCGAGGCGGACGATCGCCGTCGCGGACCACTGGCCGAGCCCCGGCCAGTCGAACACGGTCTCCGTGAGGACCGCGCCGCCGAGGAGGCCCCCGAAGGCGAGCCCGATCACGGTCGTCGTCGGGATCAGGGCGTTCCGGCGCGCGTGCTTCCGGACCACGACCTTCTCGCTGAGCCCCTTCGACCGCGCCGTCTTGATGTACTCCTGGTTCAGGACCTCGAGCATGCTCGATCGCATCATCCGGGTGATCAGGGCCATCGTGACGTAGGACAACGTGATCGCGGGCAGAGCCAGGTGCTTGATGGCATCGATCAGCGCGACCCCGTTACCCGCGAGGATCGCATCCACCGTGTACAGGTTCGTGACGGGCGTCACGACGCACCCCTCGAGGCAATACATGTTCAGCGTGGTGTCGTACCGACCCGTGACCGGGAGGAGGGGGTTCCCGTCGATCCAATCGACCTTGTCGTAGAAGACGATCTTGAGCATGAGGGCGAGCCAGAAGATCGGCAGGGACACCCCCGCCAGGGCGAACGTCCTCGTGGCGTGGTCGACCGGCTTGTCGCGGCGCGTCGCAGAGATCACGCCGAGTGGGATGCCGACGAGGACCGCGAGGATCATCGACACGGACGCGAGTTCGAACGTGGCCGGGAACTTCTCAACGATTGCTTGCGATACCGTCGTCTGTGCGGACCTCGAGTACCCCAGGTCCCCGGACAGGAGGCCCTGCATGTACCGCAGGTACTGGACGGGGATCGGCTGGTCGAAGCCGTATCGATGGATGATCGCATTGATGCACGCGTCGCTCGCGGAACACCGTTCGTCGATGTAGATGGAGGCGGGACCGTACGGCCCCGCGACCGAGCGGGTCAGCGCGAAGGTGATGATCGACACTCCCACGAGGACGGGGATCAGAAGGAGAAGACGCCGCACGACGTAGTCGCGGAGCCGCATGGGCAGTCGTCTCTGAAACAGCGGCGCCCGCTATAAGCCCCTTTCCCCTTGTCGTCCCCAGAAGCGGGCACGAGCCGACCGGCTCGGCGAGAGAAGGAAAAGAAGGAAGGTGGGGGCGTTTGAGCCCCCTTCGTCCGGTTACTTATTCAGGTCGTAGTAGTACAGCCCGGTCCCTGCGCTCGTCATCGGGTTCGAGTAGTAGCCTTGGACCCACGACCGCATCGCGTCGTAGTTCTGGGACTGGTAGAGCCAGATGTACGGGACGTCGTAGTAGGGCGCGCGCTGGATGTCCTGCAGGAGCTGGAGCCGGACGGTCGGGTTGAGCTCCTGGGACTGCTGGTCGATCTTCGCGTCCAACGTCGCGTTCGGCGGGCTCGACACCCGGTTCGGGAAGAACTGGCCCGACCGGAGGAACGGGACGACGTAGTCGTCGGGGTCCGCGTAGTCAGGGGCCCAGCCCAGGAAGAACAGCGCCGGGGTCTTGTCCCGAACCGCCTGCAGGAACGACGCCCACTCGAGGCCCTGCGCCCGCACGTTGAACAACGGGTTCAGGGTCGCGAGCGTCTGGCTGAGCTGCCGAGCGCCCTCTTCCCGGACCGTGTTCCCAATGTTGTAGTAGATCGTCACGGTGAACCCGTTGTCCCAATACGTGTCTGTCCCGAACGGTGTTCGCGGGTCCATGGCCTGCTGGAACTCCGCCTGCGCCCGCACCAGGTCGTACGAGTAGCACGGGACCGTGGCGTCGTAGCCGAACATGCCCTTGGGAATCGGGCCGCACAGCGGGGTTCCGTACCCGAACAGCACGTTCTGGATGAAGTCCGTGTACTTCCACGCGTAGCTGAACGCCTTCCGCAGATGGACGTCCTGGAAGAAGTCCGCGGGCACGTTCACGTCGCCCGGCGGCGCCGCCGCCGTGTTGATGTTCTGGTTGAAGCCCAAGAACTGGACGATGAACGTGTCCCCGCTCACCTCGGCGATCCCGGGCAGCAGCTGGTTGCTCGCATCGCGGATGTCGCCCTTGTGGCTCGGCGGGAGGTCGATGTAGTCCGCGTCGCCCGCCTTGAGCATCAAGACCCGCGTGGCGACGTCGTTCGCCTTCACCACGTGGACTTCCTTGAAGTTCGCGAGCGCCCGGTGGTACGTCGGGTTCCGGTCAAGGATGATTTGCTGGTTCGGCTGCCAGGTCCGGAGCGAGAACGCCCCCGTCCCGACGACCTGGTCGTGGCAGTAGTTGTTCATCAGGTTCGTGGACGGGCATCGGCTCGTGACCGTGTACGACGCCGGGTCGGGATCGATGATGAAACCGCCCGTGAACGCCAGCGTCGACAGGAACGCCGGGTACGGGATTGCCAGGTTGAACGCGACGTTCAGGCCGGACGGGCTCGCGCACGTCACCGAATCCTGGATGGCGACCATTCGCTCGTCGACGCCGGGCGTGCCCGGGTCGTCCGCCGCGTATGCCGTCAGGGACTGGTCGTAGATCCACGCGGGACCCGCCGGGTCGTTGAGGACGAGCACCCGCTCGATCGAGAACTCCACCGCCGCGCAGTTCACCGGGTTCCCGGAGTGGAAGGTCACGCCCGACTTCAGGGTGAAGTTCCACGTGAGGCCGTCCGGCGACACGTCCGCGGGGTCCGTGATGTCCGGCACGCTCGACGCGAGCATGGGGATGAACACGTCCGCATTCGCGCCCTGGTAGAAGATCAGGCCCTCGGCGACGTTCTGGATGATCTGACCGCCGGACGTCTCGTAGTCATACGCCGGGTCCAAGCTGTCCGGCTCGCCGAACCGGACTTCTGTGAACACATCCGGGTTCTTCACGCCGATGCTCGGCGGGGTCTGCGCGGTCACGAGGACCGTGTAGCCGACGGAGTCCGTGCGGGACAGGTAGTTCGTCGCCGTGAGCTTTACGAACCGGCTCCCGGCGGTCGCGAACGTGTGCGTGACTTCCCCCGCGACGGTCGCGTTCCCCGTTGTCACCGCAGTGCCGTCCCCCCAGTCCCAGCTGAGGGTGGGGACGACCGTCTCGTTCGTCGCGTCGACGTAGTTCCACGCGGCGCCGTCATACCACCACGTCCACGAGGACTTCCCGTTGAAGGTGACGGATCCGCCCGCCCGGATCACGGACTTGTCCGCCGAGATGACCGCGACGGGGTTCGGCTGGTCCGTCGGCAGACCCGGCGACCGGGTCTCCGGGTGGTTCACGAGCAGGAAGACCGCCTTCGACTCGCCCGAGACCGTGTGCCCATGCCCGTCGTCGACGGTCACGACGGCGATGAAGTTCCCCGCGAGGGTATACCCGTGGGTTGTCGTCGATCCCGTCGCATTCGTACCGTCCCCGAAGTCCCAACGGTACGTCAGGGTGTCGCCCGTGTCCGGGTCGGTGGCCGTCGCCGTGAACGTTACCGTCGTTCCAATGTCACCCGCCGGACGGTCCGCTGTTACGGTTTGGATCGTCGGCGCCCGATTCGTCGGCGGCGGGGGCGTGCCGGGCGTCAAGAGCCGCCAGGCCGCGATGGCCACGACGATGAGCAAGATCACGACGATAACCGCCACAATCTTCCCCATCGGCTTCTTCCCGGCCGTCGGTGTCTCGGGACTTCCACGCTCAGAGTCGCTTTCTGCCATTCTTTGACCTCCTCGTCCCGAAGGATAAGAGTACCTGTGACAAGGGCCCTCCCCATAAAGAATTTGTGGTGCGCGGGGCTAATCCACCGTGGGCCGCGGATTCTATGGAGTCCAGCAGCCTTCCGGGGATAGCAAAGATTATTATAACGGGTCTCAGATTGTGGCCGACTGTCTGGGGTGTGTCGCATGGAGGAGCAAAAGGCACCCGAAGCCCCGCCGGCGCCGGCGAAGGGCAAGGGCATGTGGATTGGAATCGTGGTCGTCGTAATCGTGATAGTCATCCTACTTGCCGCGGTGTTCGGCGGACTCCTAGGCACCCCCGAGGACCGGGTGCTGAAGGTCGGGACCGTCCTGTCGATCACCGGCGGGCTGGCGGCGTTCGGGACGAAGAACCGTCAAGGCGTGATCATGGCGATCGACGAGATCAACACCGCGGGCGGCGTCCTTGGACGGCCCGTCGAGATGTTCCATCAGAATGACGATACGAAGCCGGACACCGGACGGAGCGCGGCGACGACCCTCGTGTCACAGAATCGCGTGGACGCGATCGTCGGCGCGACCGGCTCCGGGATCTGCTCGACCGTCATCGAGGTCGCGAAGGCGAACCGCGTGTTCGAGATTTCCGGATCGTGCACCTCGCCGAAGTTCTCGAACACGACCCTGACGGGGGGCTGGTGGGCTCGGACGGCCCCGTCTGACGCCCTCCAGGGAGTCGTGGCGGCATCGTACGCCCGAACGAACCTGAGTTTCCAGCGCGCGGGCGTCGTCGGAATCAACAACGCGTATGGCGTGGCCCTCGCGCAGGTGTTCGCCGACAGCTTCGTGCGGTTCGGAGGCACCGTCACCTCGGGCTCTCCGCGGATCATCACGGAGGTCCAGAGCGGCGCGACGGACTACACGACGGACATCGCTGCGGTCCTGGAAGTCAATCCGGGCCCGCAAGTCGTCTACGTCGTCGCCTATCCCCCGGACGGGGTCCAGTGGATGGAGGACTGGGAGGCCGGCCGAGGGGCGAACCCGTCGTGGAACGGGGTGACGTGGCTCTTCTCCGAGGGCGTGTTCGACCAGACGGGGTTCCTGGACCCGCTCGGGGCGCAGTTCGACATCACCTCGTACCGCGGGACCGCGCCGAGCGCCTTCGGCGGGTTGACGGGGCCGGACTACGACACCTGGGCCACCGCATACAACACGAAGTGGAGCCAGGCCCCGGGCCTGTTCGACGACAACTGCTACGACGCCGCGTACCTCGTCGCCCTCGCCGCACAGAAGGCGGGGAGCGCCACCGGGCAGGCGATCAAGGACAACATCAACGACGTCGCGAACCCGCCCGGCACGAAGATCTTCCCCGGCGAGTGGGCGAAGGCCGTGACCGAGCTCGCCGCCGGCCGGGACATCGACTACGAAGGAGCTTCCGGGTCCGTGAACATCGACGACCTCGGAGACCCGTCGAGCGGGTACATCGTTTGGGGCGTCGACGCGGCGGAGCAATGGGAAGTCCGGGAGATCTACCCAGAAGCTCTGGTCCAGAGCCTGCTCCCCGCACCGCCAGCCCGGGCGCCGATGCCCGGGCTCGCCCCGACTATCTGGACGCCGCTCGCGCGGTTCGAGGAGCGATAGGGCGTCAGCCGCCCAAGTAGAGGCGCCCCACTTCGGGGTCGTGCAGGAGCGACTGGCCGGAGCCTTGGAAGCGGTTCCGGCCCATTTCCAGCACGTAGCCGCGGTCCGCGATGCCGAGTGCCTTCTTCGCGTTCTGTTCGACCATTAGGATTGCGGTCCCGTGCTCGTTGATCTCCTCGATCTTGCGAAAGATGAGGGTCACGAGCTTCGGCGACAGCCCCGCCGACGGCTCGTCGATGAGCAAGAGGACTGGATCGAGGATGAGCGCCTTCCCCAGGGCGACCATCTGCTGCTCTCCGCCGCTCAGGGATCCGGCCCGGGCCCGGAGCTTCCCGCTGAGGTTGGGAAAGATCGTCGTGATGTGGTCGACCCGGGCCTGGAACTCCTCCCTGGAGAGTCGGCTCAGTTTCGGGGCCATCGTTCGCTCGCCGTTTCCCCGTAGAATCCTCCAGGGCGCGAACGGGGCGAGTCGTTCCGCAGTCCGGCGGATCCACCCAGGTCGGCGTGTGATCGCTCCCATCTCCAGGTTTTCGAAAACGGTGAGGTTCGGGAACATGCTCCGGACCTGGGGCACATAGGCAAGGCCTTCCGGGACGAGATCCTCCGGATTCTGGCCCGCGATGTCATTCCCCCGGAAGGTCACTCTCCCCTTCTTGGGCTTCAGGATTCCGATGACCGTCTTGATCAAGGTCGACTTCCCGGCCCCGTTCGGGCCAATCACGAGAACGATCTCTCCCTCACTCACGTCGACCGAGACACCGTGCAGGATCTCCGTCTCGCCGTATCCCGCAAATAGATCTCGGACCTCGAGGAGCGCCGTTGTCATCCCCCCAGGTACGACTCGACGACGGCCGGATTCGCCTTGATCTCCGCGGCGACCCCTTCCGTGAGCGTGCGGCCCTGGTGCATCACAATGATCCACTCGCACCGGCTCATGACAACGTTCATGTCGTGCTCGATCAGGAAGAACGTGAGGCCTTTCTGGCGGAGGTCCTCGATGACCTGGAGCAACTTCTGCGTCAGCGTCAGATTCACGCCGGCGACGGGCTCGTCGAGCAGGACCATCTTCGGGCGGGCCATCAATACGCGGGCAAGCTCGAGCAGTTTCTTCTGGCCGCCGGACAGGTTCTTCGCGTACTCGTCACGCAGCTGGGCAAGCCCCACGGTGGCGAGGACTTCCTCCGCGCGGTGCTGCTGCGCGTCCTGCGCGCCGCGGAGATCCTTCCAGCGGTTCGGGATCGTCCAAGGAGTCCCGCGGAAGAGCCGCACGTAATCGAGGAACCGTTCTCCGGGGGCGGGCGGTCCGGAGACGAGGAGGTTCTCGAGCACGGTCATGTTCCGGAACTCGCGAGGAATCTGGAAAGTCTTGATGAGGCCCCGGTGGACGACCTCGTGCGGGAGTAGGCCGGTGATCGGCTGCCCGTCGAAGACAATCTCGCCGGCGTCCGGCGCGTACAACCCCACGATCGCGTTGAACAAGGTCGACTTCCCCGCTCCGTTCGGGCCGATGAGGCCGGTGAGCGTCCCGGGGCGGACCGACAGCGTGCATCGATCGACCGCACGGATCCCGCCAAACGTCTTCACGACGTCGCGGACCTCGAGGATCGGCGGGGTCATCGGTCACCTCCGGCGGGGCACGTACCGCTCCTCGGGCATCATGCCTTCGGGACGGAAGATCATGATCAGGATGAGCATCAGCCCGATGACGATCTGGTTCACGAAGTCGATTCGGAGCGTGAACGCATCCGGCAGGTACGCCTTCGCCTGCTGGGTCGCCCAGCCAAAGAGGGCGAACACATACGCACCGAGGACGGCGCCCTTGGGATTCCCGCTGCCCCCGAGGATCACGACGACGTAGGCGGTGAACGTCGTAAACGGGACGAACTGGTCGGGGATCGCGACCTTCTGGAACGAGACGGTGAGTGCACCCGCGAGGCCCATGACCGCGCACCCAATCGCGATGGACCCGAGCTTCAGGACGAACGCGTTCTTCCCCATCGCCTCCGCGGCCTCCTCGTCCTCGCGCACCGCCTTCAGAGCGCGACCCCACGGCGTGGCGGTCAGTCGCAGCATCGCGTACAGGACGACGACCAGGAGCGCGAGCGCGACGAGCATGAAGACGCCGTCCGACGCCCATCCCTCCGTGACGATCCCGCCGAACGGGCGCGGGATGTACGCGAGGGTCTGGTCCCCACCCGTCAGCCTGCGCTCGTTCTTCAGGATCAGTCGCACGATTTCCGCGAAGGCGAGCGTCGCGATCGCAAGGTAGTCCGCTCGGAGGCGCAGGGTGGGGACGGCGACGAGGACGCCGAGCACGGCGGCGACGACCATCGCCGCCAGCGCCGCGGGAATGAGGTCCCACGGCTGCGCAGGGCCCCAATGGAGCCAATCCGGGGTCCCGTCGGGCGGGATGTTGAAATCCGCCGCGAAGTTGCCGGTCGTCAGCATCCCGAACAGGTAGGCGCCCACCCCCATGTAGGCGGCGACGCCCGCGTTGAACAGGCCCGTGTGGCCCCACTGGAGGTTCAGCCCGAGCGCGAGGATCGCGAGGAGCGTCGCAGGGACGACATAGTTGGTCAGCTGGAGGACGACGTATTCGTGGCTCACCGGACCGCCCCCTTCGGCCAGCGCAGCCGGAGGCGAAAGCCCCGCGCGCCCATCCTCTGCCGCTGCGTGCCCATGAGGCCCTCCGGCCGGATGAGGAGGACGATGATCATGACCAGGAACGCGCCTGCCGGCTCATACGCCGCGCCGCCCTCGAGCGCGCCGGCAATCTTCAGCTCGCCGAACACGACCCCGGACAGCTTCTGGATCACGCCGACGAGGAGCCCGCCGAGCATCGCCCCGTAGGGCGACCCAATCCCGCCGATGATGACGGCGGCGAAGATGAACAGGAGGACGAAGAACCCCAGGTACGGGTACACGTTCACGATGATCGCGAGCATCACCCCCCCGATGCCCGCGAACGATCCCGCGACGACCCACGTCCACAGGATCACGTTCCGGACGTTGATCCCCGAGGTCCGGGCGAGGTCGATGTCGTCGGCGCAGGCGCGCATCGCCTTCCCGAGGGTCGTGTACTGCAGCATCACGTGCATCAGCACGATGAACGTGATTGAAATGGCGAGGGTCAGACCGCCCTTCACGGCGTTGAAGGACAGCCCGGTCCCACCGATCGAGAAGTCCTGCGGGACGGAGACGTTGAGGTTCTTGACGTCCGGGAGGAAGATCGCGGAGATCACATTCTGGATCACGAGGGCGATCCCGACGGACGCGATGAGCGCGGCGTTCGGGCGGCCCTCCAAGCGGCGGAAGACGAGGAGCTCAAGCAGGATGGCGACGAGCGCGACGACGAGCGGGGCCAGGAGGAATCCCCACGCGATGTGCTGCCCCGCGACCACGTTCAGGGTGAACGCCACGTAGGCGCCCACGGTCATCAGGTCCCCGTGCGCAAAGTTCGCGAACTTGCGGATGCCGTACGTGAGCGAGAGCCCGGACGCCCCGAGCACGTAGATGCTGCCGACGACGACGCCCTGGATCGCGGCCTGCCACGCGAGTCGGCCGATGAACACGCCGACCCAGGCGATGGCGGCCACGAGGTAGAGAACCACGAGCGACCACGTCGGGAGACGGCCAATCAGGCTCGACGCCCGGGCCCAGATCCCCGCCAGCCCCATCATGTCTGACCCCCGTGCGAACCGTCCCTCGGTATATTATCCTCACGTGGACACCCAGAG
>Ga0209751_10000223_pt1 | contig 60373 bp, 44 predicted proteins | sample RifCSP13_1_FD_184019 | JGI IMG/M metagenome (GOLD analysis project Ga0209751, IMG submission 184019) | Soil microbial communities from Rifle, Colorado - Rifle CSP2_sed 13_1 (SPAdes) (version 2) | ecosystem: Environmental > Terrestrial > Deep subsurface > Rock core/Sediment | place: Rifle...
CGCCACGACTGAGACCACCACGCCGCGGTAGGGCGCTCCTGGAATCAGGCGGGTGGCGGGCGCTTGGGCTTCGGCGGAGCGGGCGGCGTCTTGGGCCTGGGCGCCGGCTTCGGCGCCTGCTTCGGCGCCTGCCTGGGTGCCGGCTTCGGCTTGGCTCCCGGCGGATCGGGCCTCACGGCCGGCGGATCGGGCTTGGCACCCGGGGGATCGGGCCGGGCGGAAGGCGGATCAGTCTTCTTCGTGTCAGTGCCTGCCGACGTCGGCGCTCTCGATGAAGTCGGCTCGGACGGCGGCGGCAACGCGGCGGCCGACGGCGCCTTGCTCATCGAGCTCGTAGTCGCCTGAGGATTCGCGGCGGCCGCACCGCTCGACGCCGCACCTGCCGCACCCGCCGCAGTCGCCGCAGTCGCCGCAGTCGCCGCAGTCGCCGCAGTCGCCGCAGTCGGATTCCGCTCGCCCGCCTTTGCGGCATCCGCAGCCCTTGGCGCTTCGGCGGCTCTTGCCTCCGCGGCCTTCGCCTCCAGCGCCCTCGCCTCCGCCGCTTTGGCTTCGGCCATCTTCGCCGCTGCCTGCTCGATCGCCGCGCGAACGCTCACGCCGGCCTGCGCCGCGCGCTGGATAATGCGCTCTCGAGACTGGCTCGCGAGCTCGAACTTGCCGTCGAGTTGAGCCGACATCTCGAAGTTCATCGCGGCGCCGACGAGGTCGCCCTTCGCTTCGGCCTGCACGCCGCGGGAGAAGACGATGAACGCCCTTGGTTCGGGCGCCGGCCGCGCATTGAGCAGCGCGAGCTCCGCGGTCGAGAGCGTGACGCCGAGGTCCGTGAAGAGCCGGAAGACCAGCTCGCGTTCCGCGGCGAAGATCTTGCCCATCGTCGTGCGGCCGGCGAGCAGCGTCTGGAGTTCCGAGGTCTCCACGTTCGCGACGCCGGAGGTGAACTGCAGCGCCGTGTCCGCGGGCACGGTCAAGGAGCCAACCACCAGCCGCTGGGCGGCGAGCAGACGCCCCACGCGCAGTGCCGTGGCCGGATCGGTCTGGCCGGCGACGCTCATCGCGATCTCCTCGCGCGCCGCGTCGAGTCGCATGCGCTCCACCACTGCGAGCTGGTGGCTCACGGCGAGGTCGGAGAGGAGCAGCTCGGCGAAGCCGTATCCGAGCGGCGCGTAGGTGGTGTCGAGCGCCTCAACCTTGAACGGGAGCACGGAGATCGTTCGACGCGCGGTCACGTTGGCGTCGAGCGCGCGCTCGGTCGCGACGGCGGCCTGTGCGGCAGCCGCCTCCGGGGCGCTCGCCGTGTTTCGCCGCTCGATGTGCGCCGCCGACGCGCACGCGGCCGCCAGCAGCGTGAGGGCGGGAGTGAGCCGCGCGGCAAGTTGACGAGCGACGGAAGCCATGACCCCGTTCATACCCCAAGATAGTCCGATCGGGTGACGGCGGCGCCGTGCGCGGGGTCACACGGACGCCCCCGGGCCCGATGGTCCCGTCACCGCTTTGACGGGCAGCCGATTGCGCGGTATTCTCTCACTCTCCCGCACCTTCAACGAGACGATCCATGCGAACCCTCTCCGACTTCCGCACGGCCGCGGCCGCGCTCACGGTCTTTATCTCGTCCGTCGCCGCGCAGCAGCCGCCGGCGCAGCAGCCGCCCGCGCAACAGCCGCCGGCGCAAGCCACACCGGCGCCCACCAATCCGCACGCCACGCTCCCGTACGCGGCCCCGAACGCCCAACCCGTCTCGCCGTGGACGCCACCGGCCTCGGCCGGACGGCAGCTCACGCTGCAGGACCTGTTGAGCTGGAAGTCCCTCGGCGCCGCGCAACTCTCGTTCGACGGGAAGTGGTTCGGCTACCTCGTCGGGCCGAACGAGGGTGACGCCGACGTCTTCGTGCGCCCCACCGCGGCGGGCGGGCAGGAGTGGAAGTTCGCGACCGGCAACGCGAGCGGCGGCCGCGGCGGCGGCGGCGCGCCGGGGGGCCTCGTCTTCTCCGGCAACGGGCGATGGGTCGCGTTCACGGTGTTCCCGCCGACCCCGCCCGCGGGGCGCGGCGGACGCGGCGGTGCAGCGGCGGCACAGACGCCGGCCGCGCAGGCCGCGACCAAGCTGGCGGTCGTGGACCTGCGGAACGGCAGCAAGCGCGAGTTCGAGCGCGTGCGCGCGTACCGGTTCGCGGGCGAGAAGTCGGACGTGATCGCGCTGCATCACATGGCGCCGGGTGGGGCGGCGGGCGCCGCCGCGGCCGGCGCGGGCGGACGGGCTGGCGGGGCAGCAGGCGCCGCGCCCGCCGCGCCGGAGGGCACGGTCCTCCAACTCGTCAACCTCGCCGACAGCTCGACGATGGCGATCGGCGACGTGGCGGAGTTCGCCTTCGACGAATCGGGGAACTGGCTCGCGTACGCCACGAGCGTCTCCGACCTGGTGGGGAACAGCGTGCAGCTCCGGCAACTCTCCACGGGGATCGTCCGCTCGCTGACCTCCGGGAAGGCGATGTATCGCCGCCTGGTCTGGGGTGACAGCAGCACCGCGCTCGCCGTCGTGCGCGTCGTGACGGATACGTCAGCGGCCGGCAACGACGAGGAGGCCGCCGTGCTCGCGTGGTCCAACGTGAGCAACGCGGCGTCGAAAGCCATCGAGATCACGGCGAAGTCGCCCGGCATCACGGGCGGACTGGTCGTGAGCTCGGACCGCACGCCCGAGTGGGGCGACCGGCAGGGAACGCTCTTCTTCGGCCTGCGGGAGCTGCGGCCGCCGCGGCCGCGGCAGACGGGCGCGGGGTTCACGCCGCCCGCTCCGGGCGGCAGCGCGCCGGGTGCCGGCAACACCGGACAGGTCGCCGCCGCGCCGCAGACCGACGAGAACGTGCCGTCGCTCATCCTCTGGCACTGGAAGGACCCGCGGCTTCAGGCCCAGCAGCAGGTGCAGGAAGCGACGGATCGCTCGTTCAGCTATCTCGCCGCGTGGAACGTCGCAGCCGGGAAGGCCGCGCAGCTCTCCGACGCGAAGATGCGCACCGTCGCGGTCGGCCCGAAGAGCACGTGGGCGGTGGGGACGGACATTACGGGCACCCAGGTCGAAGCGGCGATGAACGGCAAGCAGTTCAACGACCTCTACGCCGTGAACGTCGCGACAGGTGAGCGAAAGGCGCTCGCGCTGAAGATGCGCTTCGGCGGAGGCGGGCGCGGGTTCGGCGCGGCCTCACCATTCTCGCCGGACAACTCGCAGTACGCGTACTACGACGACGGCAACTGGAAGATCTACGACTTCAACACCGGCGCGGCACGCAACATCACGGCCGGCGTGCCGACGAAGTTCTGGAACGTCGAGGACGACCACAACATCCCGAAGCCGCCCGCGAGCGGCGTGCTCGGCTGGGCGACGGACGGCAGCAGCGTCTTCCTCCGCGACAACTGGGACGTGTGGCGCGTACCGGCCTCGGGCACGGGCGCCGTGAACATCACGGGGAACGGACAGAAGGACAAGATTCGCTACCAGACGCGCCTCTCGTTCGACCCGCGGGAGCGGAGCATTGACCTCTCGAAGCCGATGTACTTCGAGACCTACGGGGAGTGGTCGAAGAAGGAAGGCCTCTCCGAGGTGGATCCGGTGAAGGGCGGCGCGAAGGTGATCTCGTGGGAGGACAACAAGGTGGACTACCGGAGAGCGCGCGACGCCGACGTGTGGACGTTCGCGCGCCAGACGTTCACCCGGCCGCCGGACTGGTATGCGGCCGATGCGGGGCTCACGAACGAGCGGCGGCTCACGGACCTCACGCCGCAGATGAAGGATGTCGCGTGGTCGCCCGGCGGCCGGCTCATCGAGTACACCTGCGAGAACGGCGGCGGGAAGCGCCAGGCCGCGCTGTACCTGCCCGCCGGCTACCAGCAGGGGAAGAAGTACCCGATGCTCACGTACATCTATGAGAAGCTCACGCAGGGCTTCTACGCGTTCAACGCGCCGAACGCCACGCGCTACGCGAACCCGAGCGTCTACACGTCGCGCGGATACGCGTTCCTGATGCCCGACATCGTGTATCACGTGAACGATCCGGGCCGCTCGGCGGTCTGGTGCGTGGTGCCGGCGGTGAAGGCGGCGATCGCGACGGGGATCGTGGACCCGGCGCGCGTCGGGCTCCAGGGCCATAGCTGGGGCGGCTACCAGACGTCGTTCATCACGACGCAGACCAGGATCTTCAAGACGGCCATCGCGGGCGCGCCCCTCACCGACATGGTGTCCATGTTCGGCTCGGTCTATTGGAACAGCGGGGGCTCCGACGCATCCATCTTCATCTCGAGCCAGGGACGGTTCACCGGCGGGCCGAACGAGGTGCCCGAGGCGTACATCAGGAATTCACCGCAGCAGTTCGCGCAGAACCTGAGCATGCCGTTCATGATCCTGCACAACGACCGGGACGGCGCGGTGGATTTCAATCAGGGGATCACGTACTACAATCACCTCCGGCAGCTCGGGAAGGAGGTGATGCTGCTGGAGTACGTGGGCGAGAACCACGGCTTGTCGAGGGCGGCGAACCAGAAGGACTACGCGCTCCGGATGACGGAGTGGTTCGACACGTTCCTGCGCGACCAGCCGGCGCCGGAGTGGCTCAAGGAAGGAGTGCCCCGGATCAAGATGGAGGAGCACCTCAAGGAGCGGCGGGTGCTGGTGGATCCGAAGGCGGAGGTGACGAGGCCGCGGATTACGCCGTGACGGCAGAGAACGAGATGAGAGGGAGCGGCGAGCGGCGAGACTGAGAGGGGAGCGGCAAGAGAAAGCGGCGAGAGTCGAGACCGGCTCTCGCCGCTTTCTCGTACCTCGCCGCTCGCGATTAGCCCTCGCCGCTCACCGCTAACTCTCGCCGCTCGCCGCTCGATCTCGCTTCTCGCCACTCCCTCTCATCTCGCCTCTCTTCGCGAAAACGAACCAGCAGCCCCACCCCACACTCCACCCCATCAGCGCTCCCAGCGTCACATCGCTCAGAAAGTGTGCGCGCGCGAGCACGCGCGTCGCCCCGCACCCGGCGGCGAGCAGGAACCACACCCACTTCGCGCGCGGCAGGAGCAGGGTCAGCGCCGTCGCGGCCCCGAACGCCACCATCGTGTGGCTGCTCGGCCACGCGAGTCCCACGGTCGAGAACGGCTGGTCGCTCCAGGGGCGGAAGCTGTAGAGTCCGTTGAGCACGTCGGGCCGCTCGCGCCGGAGGAGGAGCTTCAACAGCTCGCCGATGAGCCCCGCCGCCGCGGGCGCGATCGCGAGGAACCAGGCGCGCCGCGTGGCGCGGGGCCGGTCGGCGTCACGTTCGTGCAGCCAGAGCGCGATCGCCGCCACGAGCCAAGTCGGCACGAACCCCATCACCCGCAGGAGCCGCGCCCAGTCCTGGTCGTAGAGCCGGTCGCGCCAGACGTGGTCGTAGACCGACTTGTCCGCGAGCATCGGGAGGCCGGCGACGACGATCACGAAGGCGAGGAGCCACGCCGTGCGCGCCGCGAGTCCCGCGCGCCACATTCGCGCGCCGGCCGCCGGCGCGGGCTCGCGCGCGTCGCTCATCGGAGAATCTCGCGGAAGTTCTGCACGATGCGCTCGGTCATTCCCCAGATGACGTGCCCCTCGTAGTGGATCGCGGGCCCGCGCCGCGCGAGCCCGTGGACCTCGACCTCCGTGTCGCGCGTCGCAAGCGGATCGAGGATCAGGTCGAGCGGAGCCCAGAACAGCTCGGCGACCTCGTCGCCCGCCGTGAGAACCGCGGTGGCCGGGACGGTCGCGACGTACGGGCGCACGATCACGGGTGGGAGAACGGGCGTGCGCGGGCGGAGTTCGTCGAGCGCGCCAAGGATCGTGCCGTGCCGGCGAAGATCCAGCGCGACCTCCTCGAGCGTCTCGCGCACGGCGGTCGCCTCGAGCGACGCGTCCTCGGCGTGGTGCCGGCCGCCGGGGAGCGCGATCTGCCCGCTCCACGGATCGTCGTCGCGCGCGGCGCGCTTGATGAAGAGCATCTCGACATCGCGCGCGTCCGTCTCGCGCAGCACGAGCGCGACCGCCGCCTCGAAGTAGGGCGCGTCGCGTTCGGCCGCCCTCGGCGCGCGCGCGCGCACCGCCTCGGCGATCTGCTCGAGGCGCAGCGGGGCCGCCTCGCGCGCGCTCATCCCTCGACGGGTCCGCCGGTCGGCAGGTACTCGCGCCATCCCCCGGCCATCGAGACGACGTCGGCGTAGCCCATCGCCTGCAGCGTGTCGGCGGCCATCACGGAGCGCAGCCCGGCGGAGCAGTACACGACGATCTTCGCGTCGCGCGGGACGCGCGCCTCGATCCGCAGCTCGAGCGAGCCGCGCGGCACGAGCACGGCGTCCGGGAGGTGGCCGAGCTGGAACTCGTTGGGCTCGCGCACGTCGAGGTAGACCGCCTTCGCCCCGCCCTCGAGCATCGCCTTGACCTCGGCGGGCTGGATCTCGCGAATGCGCGCTTTCGCCTCGCGGAGCAGGTCGTCGCCGGTCTTGTAGGTCATGCGCCAAATATGGCACGCCCGGTGACGGTCGGGGCGAGCGTGCACTCCGCACGTCTCACCTGTACCTTGGAGTCCGTGTCGCTCGCCATCAAGGTGCTCGTTGCGCTGGTCGCGGGTCTCGCGCTGGGGCTCGGCATCGCCGCGAGCGGCTCCACGGCCTTCGCGCGCGTCGTGCCGGTACTCGAGCCCGTCGGCACGCTCTGGGTCGCGGCGATCCGGATGACGATCATCCCGCTCGTGATGGCCAGTCTGATCGTCGGCGTGGGGGGCGCGCCGGACCCGCGCGCGATCGGCAAGATCGGCGTGCGTGCGATCGGGCTCTTCGTCGCGATGCTCACCGTGGCGACGCTCTTCGCCGTGCTCGTCGGGCCGCCGGCGCTCGGCTTCGTGCAGCTCGACCCCGCGGCGGTCGAGGCGCTGCGCGCGAGCGCGGCACAGACGGCGGGCGCGGCGGTCGAAGGCGCGAAACGGATCCCCACCGCCGCCCAGTGGATCGTGGACCTGGTCCCGGTGAACCCGGTGAAGGCCGCCGCCGACGGCGCGATGCTCCCACTCATCGTCTTCTCGCTCGCGTTCGGCGTCGCGGTCACGCGCGTGGCCGCCGAGCGGCGTGCCGTGCTGCTGCGCGTCACGGAGGCCGTGCGGGAGGCGTCGCTCGTACTCGTGCACGCGATCCTCGTCGTCGCGCCCGTCGGCGTCTTCGCCCTCGCGGTGAGCGTCGCCGCGAAGCTCGGGCTCGCGGCAGTCGGCGCGCTCGCGGCGTACGTCGTGGTGGTGTGTTCGGCAACGACGATCTTCGTCGCGTTCGTGCTCTACCCCGCTGCAGTCGTGCTGGGGAGCGTTCCGCTCCGCACCTTCGCGCGCGGCGCCTTGCCCGCGCAGGCGGTCGCGATCTCGGCGCGCTCCTCGCTGGCCGCGCTCCCGGCGATGCTCGAGGGGGCGCGCGAGCGGCTCGGGCTCCCGGAGCCGCTCGCCGGATTTCTCCTCCCGCTCGCCGTTTCGCTGTTTCGGGTCGGCGCCGCGATCGGCCAGGTGATCGGCGCGCTGTTCATCGCCACGCTGTACGGGGTCACGCTCGGGCCGGCCCAGCTCGCGGCCGTCGGCGCGACGACCATCGCCACGAATTTCTCGATCCCGGGGATTCCCAACGGCTCCATCCTGATGATCGTGCCCGTCCTGCTCGCCGCGGGCGTGCCGGCCGAGGGCGTGGGGCTCCTCCTCGCGGTGGACACGATCCCGGACATGTTCCGCACAACGACGAACGTGACGGGCGATCTGGTCGCGGCGGTGATTCTGGGGCGGCGCGAGGTGGGTGCTCCGACACGCTGAACCTCTCTTGCAAGTGGCGCAGCGTTTGACGCGGTCTCCGACGGCGCAATCCGGGCGACGTGATCAACGGACCCTGTGGATCATGCGCACCTGCGCCCTGAGCCTCACCGGCTCGTGGGCCACGGATGTCGCTGGAGCCGCTGGATTCCGTCGTCGTCCGTCACGGCCACGTACACCGATCTCGATCCGAATCCCACGATTCGGTGGTTCGCCGGCATCGTGACACGCCCCACGAGTGCCCCGCGCCGATCCACGACGTCGTAGCGTGTTTCTGCGTGGATAACGGTGGGGGTACGGCGAACCAGCAGTTTGCCCTCGGGCTCCGCCAAGAATGCGCCTCTCGACCCCTCGAACGGGGGTACCACCGGCCACCAGACCGGAATCTCCTCGATTGATCGTGCGGCTCGCCCGGTGGTCTTGGCCTCGCGTTCAACGAACGCGCGTTTTTCGCGTTCGTCGAACGTCGGGAGTTCGGCCGGCAGCGTCGGACCGAGCGTGCTCCGGCCATCCGGCGCGCGCCACTCAACACGATACGGCACGAGGCGAGCGATCGCGATCCAGCCGTCGGCGAAGAGGATCCCCTGTTCGCCCGCCGCTGGCATCCGTAGGAACATGCTGAGCCTCGCATTTCCACTGCCGTCGACGTTCGTGACGTACCTCGCATCCTGTGCAGCAGAACGCAGCCGCGCGATCGTATCCACCCTCCCCGTCGCGCGCCAGCCACGCAGAAGAAGACCCGAGTCGCCTGGGTTTCCGCCCGAGGTCCGGCTGACGAGGACGTGTCCGCTCCGATCGGCGCCGTCAGCGACAGCATTGAGCGCGCCAATCAACGACGTTTCAGGAGGCAGCGTCAGCACGACCGCTGCCCCCACGAGCACCAGCCAACGACGGTTCATGTCGTCCACGAGCAGCGTCGAGTCGCCACCCAGCGGCAGAAGGCCCCGCGGATTCCGGTATTCCCCCGGCCCCTCCCCGTTTCGTGAGATCGGGGAGACGATCCCAGTCCGGAAATCAGCTACGACCAGCCGGCGGTCCTTGTCATCGGTGACGAGCAGGCGACCATCGCCGATCTCGCGCACGTACGCGATGCGCGAGAATTCTTCCGCGAGCTTCGCGTCGGGCGGTCTGAGCGGGAGGTCAGCGATCTTCTGAGCCGGAGCGCCGAGCGGGACGGCGAGAGCAGCGGCGAGAAACGCCAGAACTCGGATCCGATTGGGCACAGTGCCCCCTGAGCACGCCCCGCGCCAGGGGCACGAACTGCTACATCGCCCACGGCAGGCTGACATGGGAAGAAACCAAGCTGCGCCGAGATCAACTATACGCGATGCCCTGAACTTGAATCGCGCCTAGCGTAAATGCCAGTCGCGAGAACGGGCGAGCGGCCCCGCCGAGGCATCGTGAGTGGATTGGGAGGTATGGCCGCCAATACTCGGAGCATGCTCCGCAACGGAGCCGATCGCTTGCTGCTCCTTCGGGCAGCTGACGCCAGCGGAGTGTGCGGCAATTCGTCAGGACACGAACACCTCAGCAGCGACTTAACTCCACTTCTGGGTTGCCCGTTTCTTGGGTCCAATCTCACTGCGAACCGTCTGCAAACGGGACCAAAGTCGGAGGCCGTTCTCCAACGCGCATCAGGTCCATGATCGAGGAAGCGGCCCAGACCGCAACGTCGTCAATCGGCTTTGCCGAATGGCTTCTTGCCTTTCAGTAAGCGCTCAACAGCCTTGGTCAGCTCCTCCTTCGTGGGAGCACCGTAATAACGCCACCCATTAATCAGAACGGTCGGCGTCCCCGTCACACCGATTTCCCTGCCGAATGCTACGCCCGACGCGATCCGCGCAACCGGTCGCCGGTCGACTGCACATCGCTGGATAGCAGCCGTGTCTTGAATCCCCGCCTCCTGCGCGAATGCTCCCCACGACTTCAGACCAAGCGAATCCTGCTTCCGGTACACTACCTCGATCCACTCGCGGAACCGACCAACTCGGGCTGCGCAGTCTGCGGCTCGAGCTGCCCCGTCCGCGAACCGATGAATCGTCAGTGGAAAACTCACGTAAACGACCGCTACGTCACGGCGGTACTCTTCCAGCAACTGTGTCAGCGTGGAATGGTACGCGCGACAAGCCGGGCACTCCAAATCGGCGAACTCCAAGATGGTGACTGCGGCCGAACTGTCCCCCACTCGAATGCCCTGGGGCAGGACGCTTGTCCATTCGTTGATGAACGTCGGTTGGGACGTTGCACGCTTGGGAGAGGCGACGGCGAAGGCACGGTACGCGATGCTTCCTGCGATCACCATCGCGGATGTGGTCAGCGCCACCGACAAGATGCGATCCAGGCGGCTGGTCAAGATCGAACTCGCATGCGCGAGACGGCTCGTGTGGTGCCGTGAAATGTATCGTGTACGTTGTGCTTACTCGACCTTGCCACACTTGATGGTGACCGGGTGAACGTGCTCCTCGTAGTCGATGCAAACGTGCATGTCGTTGCACGTTGGGGGATTCCCACACGAGCCACTCACATTCTCGCAGTCAGTGATGTCCGAACACTCGTCGGCACACCAAGTGCAGCCGCTGCTCCACCAGATTCCGGCGGGCAACGGCTTCGGAAGGGCGATCAGCGCTGAGACGCCCAGGGCGATCACGAGGATGGCTCGCCTTCGCAATGAAACCGACTGCATGGAGCACCTCCGAGATTCAGGAGTCGGAATGGGCTCCTATCCTATGCCGAGGACGTCGTGGCGGTCGAGTCCTGCAGAGGAATCGAGAGACCCTCTAGGGGAAGGCCGTTGAGAGTTCGACGTTCACCCGCCCAGCTCGGTTTGCGGCAGAGAAGCAACCGGTCACCCGCACAGGTGCCCGGACAAGTGCGCGATGCTGTGCGGCACAGCGAGCAGAGCTCCTTGTGTTCGTTATCGGATGGGCGTGATGCGATAGAAGCGCAGATGCACTGCGTTGTCAGCATCCCACTCCCTGAACACAACGTGATTCGTCTCTGCTCCAACAAGCGAAGGATGTCGACCTCCGGGGACCTTGAGTTCGGGCTCGATCTTGCCGAGCAGAGTTCCAAGTGAATCCCACACGATCCATCGGTGGCGGGGCTCGTAACTCTGCACCCAGATTCGACCTGCAGGATCTACCCGAATGTCTCCGAAAGCTGGCCGCGTCACCCTGGACCTCGGCGGGCGCATCCCGGCTCTGTCATCGGCTCCCACTCGTGCGCCCCGCGGAGGTTGGATCGATCTCATCTCCTCCTCCGGAAGGGGGTCCGTCACTCGCACGATGAGCCGTAGCGAGGAGTTCATGTCGAAGACACGCAGCTCGTAGCGATGAGGGTCGCCGACGTAGAAGCGATTCGAACCGGCAATGACTCTCACAGTGTAGACGGTTCCTCCAACCATCTCAGATCGCGGATGCGGCCCGAGACTTTGAACCACTGCCCCTTCCGGGCGAATACGCAGGTAGTTCACTGTCCCCGCCAGCGCCTTCGGCCCCGGAGAGGAATCAGGAGCGGGCAGGTGCTTGCCCGAGAGGTCCGGAAGAACCAAGGTCCCGTCGGGAAAGCATGATTCCACTGCGACCTGACCTACTCTCGCGAAGGCCCGAACCAACTTGCCAGTGGAGTCCCAAAGGCTGACCCGTCGAACAGACCAGTCGATGGCGAGAAGCGTGTCGCCGGGCAGGCGGCAGATCTTTCCCAGCTGGGTGAATTCGCCCGGGCCCGTTCCCTGCCGACCCACTGACCGCACGAGCGTTCCGGACGAGTCGAAGAACATGAGTCTCGCCCAGTCTGCGACCACGATCCGCCCGTCGGAGAGGCGCACTGCGGACAAGAACGGATGCCCGGGATTGAACTCGTCGTTCGGGTCGCTCCTCAGTCCCCCCAGGTCAAGAAAAGGCGAGTCAGCAACCTGGAATGCGCTCAGGGCGGATCGAATGTTTCTGTACTCGACGATCCGGACACCCGAGCTATCGCGGGTCGACGCGCGCGGACGGGATACGGAGAATCGAGCATCACAGGCTGTAGCGACAAAAACGACCGCAGCGGCAATCCCGGCCGCCACAACACGATCACAACCCAGCAAGGTGTGAGGAATCAAGTGCCGCTCTCGCCGGCCCAAACGACCGTCAGTTCCATCTTCTGGCAGATGGCGGGCCCAGCGACACCGCCGGCACCGAAGGAGACCGGAGCGAAACCAGCGGGGGATCGATAGTGGCCTCCGGCTTGGGACACACATGCGCGAATGGATGAATCGGTCACTCCCAGATCACGAACGCAAGTAACCGGGCCCTTCACCATCCCACACTGTGAACAGCCGCGCACACCAGTACGTCGTGCTCGGACGTGTCATCACTTCGCGGAGTGCCTTGCCGGTGTGGTGCGTCATTGCCCTTCGCAGATGCGCCACCGACGAAAAGCCTACGCGTAACGCCGCTTGCTCGGCCGAGAAGCTGTGGCGACGAAGGAGCTCGATTGCCACGAGTAACCGGCACCGCATGCGAACGGCGCGAACGCCTCGTAGGCCGACACTGTGAGCGCGCTTCGACAGCGTGCGCCGACACACTCCTAGCTTCCTTGCAACGTCTTCGAGGGGCGATGAGGCGCCGACGTCTTCGAGGCAATGCTGCACGAGCGGTAGCAGTCGAGCCGGGACGATTCCTTGCGCTGTCTGGACGAGACAGTGGACAGCAGTCTCGAGCGGGTCCAGGGCGACCCATCGTCGAAGGCTAACCGGGTCGTCGTCGGCGCAACGCACCACGAGCTGCTCCGCCCCTGCCTTGATCAGGGCAACGAGCTCGTGTACTGCTCGTTCCGAAGTGTTTGAGTACACCACGACTCGAAGATCGGGCCGACGGTGCACGATGCGATGCACGAATGGAGCCGTAGGCTGCCCCGTCACGTCCCACGGCTCGACGACAATCACGCGGGGGTCGCACGTTTCTGCGACCTCGTCGAATCCCGACAACAGAGGGCGCGATAAGAAGTGTGCGCCGAACGCCCGGTGAAAGCAGCTGATCGCGCGGTGATCGTGCAACAATCCGAGCACTGTGAAGTGTCTGTTCTCGGCCACGGTGCTCGTTCGCGTTTCATCGAGGGTCGACATCCTGCGACCTCTATCGCCTTTGCGGTCCGGCGAGGAAGCGACGGCCGAGCTCGATGGAAACCACATGCATCAGCGCATCCGGAGGCAGCCGGAAGCGCTGGGCGGTACCGTGGCCAAGCAACCGCGTAAGCCCCTTCTTCTGGGCTCCACCACCGGCGTGACCGCGTGAGATGTCGCCCAAGGTGCGCTACTTACAGGTTGTTGTCTCACGAATCTGCTAGAATCCGGATGAAACAGGTCCGGCACGTGCTCGCCACGGCATGCCCACCAGTGACATTCGCGAGAGAAACCGCAATTGGCAGACCAGCACATTCGGCCGTGGCTCGGGACATCAGGACAGCTCAGCTCCACACAGACGCTACAGTCATCGTTGAAGGCGTTCGGCGGCATGGGCGACAAGAGTGTCGCTCAGCTCATGACGAGAACAGCCTATGCGAAAAAGCGAATCCGACGATTCCTCGTGGTTCTCGCCTCGAAGTGAAGGGATTCTTCGAAGTCCGAAAGTCGATCGGTTTCAAGCGAGCGTCGCTACTGAGCTTGGCGCGTCAAGTCCTACCGGAAGCCTGGAGTTACGCGGCACGCAGGTCATTCCGATGAGAGTGTTCTCGTCTTAAAGACGGAAGCAATGCGGAAACGTCAGCATGGGCCGCCCTCACCTTCGTTCAGCGACGCGACCGAGGATCGTTCCGCATCCCGACCACACGCGCGTTGGCGCGCTCGTGATCAGGGTCCACAGCCTATTCGTCCCCCCCCCCCCCCCCCCCCCCCCCCGCCCGCGAGCCCACGGAGGCAGCGGCACAGTCAGGCGAAGCCGGCGCCGTGTTTTCCAGAGGGCGGTCCGTACCGTGCTGGAACGAAGGCCGAGCGACCGAGCGATCTCTGACGGCCCGTAATCCAGGTACCAGTGCAATAACGCGATCGCCCGCTCGCGTTCAGGAAGAGAAACCATCACATCGGTGACGGAATCAAAGTACCTCTCACGGAGGCGCGCCTCGTTCTCCCGCTCGGATTCCGACGCCGAGTCCGCCGCGAGGTCAACTTCGGAGGCGAACTCGGCCAACCGCACTTCCGTGGCACGGCGTCTGCGGAGCTCATCAACGCATAGATGGGCGGCCATCTTGTGGAGCCAGGCGCCGACGGGGCCGCGTCCGGAGTATTGCCCCCACCGCGCACTCGCTCGCTGCCAGAGTTCCTGGAGCAAGTCGGCGGCGGCATCAGCATCCTGAACCATTCGTTGGATTCGCGCGCGCAAGGCTGGAGCGTGGAACGACCAGATCGTCACCAGCGCCGCGTTCTCGCCCCTGTCCGAACGGAGGGTGCTCACGTTCGGAATCCGGTCCCGCCGAGGGATCGAAGATCCGTGAGACATCGCGATCCGATCAGCAGCGGCCTGCGTAGGCGACATTGTTCCCCTGACGCCACCATCAAATCGGGAGGCGCCGCGGACATTGTCAAGGCGTGGCTGAGCGTATGGCTGAGAGATGTCGTCCGGGATTTGTGGCTATGAGGTTGGCGTCCCGGTGCGACCATGAACGGCACTAACTTTCGCTCATGCCGACGCCGCTCCGCGCTGTCCTCTTCGACCTCGACGGCACGCTGATTGATTCCATCGCGCTCATCGTCGCCGCGATGGATCACGCCTTCGACGGCTTCGACGGCCCGCGGCCGAGCACGGAGGAGTGGATGCTCGGGATCGGCACGCCGCTCTGGCTGCAGCTCGCGGACTACGCGCGGAACGATGAGGAGCTGACGCGGCTGCGCGACCGCTACCGCGCGTTCCAGTTCCTGCACCACGACCGGTACATTCGCGCGTACCCCGGCGTGGCGGAGACGCTGGCCGCGCTCGACGCGCGCGGGCTCGCGATGGCGATCGTGACGTCGAAGCTCGACCAGCTCGCGCGGCGGAACCTCGACTTCACGGGGCTCGCGAAGTACGTGCCGCTCGTGATCGGCGTCGAGGCAACGGAGAAGCACAAGCCCGAGCCCGAGCCGGTGCTCCACGCCCTGGAGCAGCTCGGCGTCGCGGCCGGGGAAACGGTCTTCCTCGGCGACTCGCCGCACGACGTGGCGGCGGGGAACGCGGCCGGGGTGGCGACGATCGCGGCGCTCTGGGGCGCGTTCACGCGCGAGCAGCTCGCGCCGGCTGGTCCCGCGCACTGGCTCTCGGACATTCGCGCGCTCCCGGGGCTGTTGGACGCGAGGTAGCGCGCGGGCGCGCGGGGCCGCGAAGCGCGCGCCCGGCGGCCGGACGAGGCATCGAGCGCACCGACGGGCGTAGCGCTTGGTCGTCGCCCTGCAATCGTTCGCCTCACCCTGCATTGAGTTGGTGACGGTTCTCGGCGCGCGCGGACGCATCGTGCGCGCGTGTCATCGCTTCACGCCGCGGCCGCGCTTCTCGCGCGCACCCGCTCCCTTCGCGATCTCGCCCCGCTCGCCGCCACGCTCGGCTTCACGGCGCCCGCGCCGCTCGATGCCGACGCGCGCGGCGCGCTCGGGCTCGATGGCTCGCTTCGCCGCTCGCACGTCGCGATGGGCGCGGGCACGCTGCGCGCGCTCCTGGCCGAGGTCGCGCCAGATGCGCCGGTTCGCGAGACCGTGGCGCGCGCCGCGTCACGCCTGGCGGCCCGATCGCCGGAACTGCTCTGGCTGGTCATCGCCGCGCATCCCGCGTCGTCCGCGCTCGTGATCGCCGCGCCCGCGCCGGGTGCGCGAGCGCGCGTCGCCGCGCTCGCCCTCGACACCCGGCGCGTGATGGATTCCGATGGCGAGACACTCGCCGCGATGGCGGACGCCGCGCACGGCCCGGACCTCCTCGTACACCACCGATGGCGCGAGCTGCTGGGCCGGGACGCGCTCACGCGTCGCTTCTACCGCGAGCTCGAGCGCGTCGTGTTCGACCTCGCCGCGTCCGCGCAGGGCGCCGTGCGCGAGGCCGCGCGACGGGAGATCGCGCTGCTCTATGCGTCCCGCCTCCTCTTTCTCGCGTTCCTCGAGGCGAAGGGGTGGCTCGACGGCGACCGGGAGTTCCTGCGCCACGCCTTCGACGACCGGTGCGGCGCGGGCGGCGAGGGTGACGAGCGCAGCGGGGTCGCCGGGCGCGGCGGACGCGGCGGGCGCGGCGGCGTGCACGCGCGCCTGCTCGACCCGCTCTTCTTCGGCACGCTGAACACCCCGCCGTCTCGCCGCGCCCCGGCCGCGCGCGCGCTCGGGCGAATCCCGTTCCTGAACGGTGGTCTCTTCGCGCGCACGCCGCTCGAGAAACGGTCGCGCGCCCTCCGCTTCCCCGACGACGCGCTCGGAGCACTCATCGGCGGCCTGCTCGCGCGCTACCGCGTCACCGCGCGCGAGGACTCCGCGGACTGGAGCGAGGCCGCGGTGGATCCCGAGATGCTGGGCCGCGCGTTCGAGTCGCTGATGGCGTCGGAGGACCGGCGCGCGTCGGGCGCCTTCTACACACCGCGGGCGATCATCGCGCGCGTCGCGGGCGAGGGGCTCGAGGAAGCGCTCGCCGCACGCGGCGCGAGCGCCGAGCTGGTGCGCGCCGCGCACGCCGGCGAGCGCCTCGGCGCCGCCGAGCGTGAACGGCTCAACGCCGCGGTCGAGGGGGTGCGCGTGCTCGACCCAGCGTGCGGCTCGGGCGCATTCCTGGTGTTCGTGCTCGAGCGACTGGCCGAGCTGGCCGGCGCGGCCGGGGACGTGCGGCCCGTCGGGGCGCGCCGGCGCGACGTGCTCACCCGCTCGATCTTCGGCGTGGACGTGAATCCGACGGCCGTCTGGCTCTGCGAGCTGCGGCTCTGGCTCTCCGTCGTGATTGACTCTGACGAGCGCGACCCGCTCGCGGTGACGCCCCTCCCGAACCTCGACCGGCACGTGCGCATCGGCGACGCGCTCGCGGGCCCCGCGTTCGACGACGCGACGGTCATCACCGCGCCGGACGCGCCCCATGCCGCCGACGTGCCCCGCCCCGAGTCCGCCGCGCCCGCGGCCTCCACCGCGCCCACACCCCTCGCGCGGCTGCGCGGCCGGTACGCGCGCTCCACCGGCGCGCGCAAGCGCTCGCTCGCGCGCGCCCTTGACCGCGAGGAACGCCGCGTCGCGATCGCCGTCGCGCAACGCGCGTGCATGTCGCTCGTGGAGCGCCGGCGCGATCTCATTGCCGCGCTCCGGTCGCGCGACCTCTTCGCGGCACGCACGGTGCCGTCTCCGGCGCAACGGCGCGACCTCGACGAGCTGCGCATCGCCGCGCGGTCGGCGCGGTCGCGGCTGGCGGCGTTGCGCGCGGGGGCGAGCCTCCCCTTCTCCTTTCCCGTCCACTTCGCCGACGCGGCGGCGCGCGGCGGGTTCGATCTCGTCGTCGGCAACCCGCCCTGGGTGCGCCTCCACCACATTCCCGCCGCGGCGCGCGAGGCGCTGCGCCGGCGGTATCGCGCCTTCCGCGAGGCGGCGTGGCTCCCGGGCGCCGAGGAGACCGGCGCGGGCCACGGCTTCGCGGCGCAGGCCGATCTCTCGTCGCTCTTCGCGGAGCGATCGCTGGCGCTCGCGCGAGGGCGCGGCGCCGTCGCGCTCCTCCTTCCCGCGAAGCTCTGGCGCTCCCTGGCCGGCGGAGGGCTTCGGCGCGTCCTCGCCGACGGCGCCGTGCTCCACGCCGTCGAGGACTGGGCGGAGTCGCGCGCGGCGTTCGACGCGGTGGTGTATCCGTCCTTTCTCCTCGCCGTCCGGAACGCCACGCGTGCCCCGGACTTCACTGTGCGCGGTGAGCGCCATGAGACCGAAGACGGGGGCAGGGCCGCGTCCCCCGCCCCACCGCCCGTCCACATCGCCGTCCACCGGCGCGACGACGTGCTTGCCTGGCGAATGGAGCGCGCGCACCTGCCACTCGATGCGACCCCCGGCGCCCCTTGGCTCCTCCTTCCACCCGACGCGCGCGCCGGATTCGACCGGCTCGCCGCCGCCGGACCTCCGCTCGCGCGTACGCCGCTCGGCCGGCCGCTGCTGGGCGTGAAGAGCGGCTGCAACGAGGCGTTCATCGTCACTCCGCGTCCCGGCTGGCAGGACGCGCGCGACGAACAGTGGCCCGTGCGCGAAGGGTCGCACGCCGGCGCGCGCGAAGGCGCGGTGGAGGCAACGCTGCTCCGGCCGCTCCTGAGAGGCGAGCACGTGCGCGCGTGGCGCGCCGAGGGCGACGACGCCGCGATCGTCTGGACGCACGACCGCGACGACCGGCCGCTCACTCGCCTGCCCGCTGGTGCCGCCGCGTGGCTCGCGCCCTGGCGACGACGGCTCGAGGCGCGCGCGGACGCGCACGCCCGCGACCGGTGGTGGGCGCTCTATCGTACCGAGTCGGCGCGGAGTGACGCACCGCGCGTCGTCTGGTGCGACATCGGCAAGTCGCCGCGCGCGCTCGTGCTCCACGCGGGCGACCCGACCGTTCCGCTCAACAGTTGTTACGCGGTGCGCGCACCGTCGCTCGACGACGCGCTCGCTCTCGCGGCATTGCTCAACTCACCCGTCGTGGCCGCCTGGCTCGCCGCGATCGCCGAGCCGGCGCGCGGCGGATACCATCGCTATCTCGGCTGGACGCTCGCACGGCTCCCGGTGCCGCGCGACTGGACGCGCGCCGTCACGATCCTCGCGCCCCTGGCACGCGCCGCGGCGAACGGAGCGCCGCCCGATCCCGCGACGCTCGCCGACGCGGCGATCCGCGCGTATCGCGTGCGCGCGTCCGACGTGTCGGCGCTGATGACCTGGTGCCTGCGCTGACCGCGACGTTGGCCGGTGTGCTAGACGCGATCGCGCGCGCCCTGCTCGGCGACCGGGACTCGTGCGGCGACGCGCATCACGTGCGGATCGGCACGATCACGCTGCGGCCGCACCAGCGTGAAGCGCTGCTCCGCGTGCGCGACGCCGTCGCGGAGTTCGGCGGCGCGCTGCTGGCCGACGAGCCGGGGCTCGGCAAGACGTACGTCGCGCTCGCGCTCGCCCGGGAGTTTCCGTCCACCATCGTCGCCGCGCCCGCCGCGCTCTGCGCGATGTGGCGCGAGGCAAGCACGCGTGCGGCGGTGCCCGTGACCTTCGTCTCGCTCGAGACGCTGAGCCGGCGCGACGTTCCGGTGCGCGCGCCGTTCGTGATCGTGGATGAGGCGCATCACGCCTGCAATCCGGCCGCGGCGCGGTACGCGCGGCTCGCGCGGCTCGCCGCCGGCGCACGTGTGCTCCTGCTGACCGCCACGCCCGTGCGCAACCGACGGGCCGAGCTGGACGCGCTGCTCGCGCTCTTCCTCGGACCGCGCGCCGCCGCGCTCGACGAGGCGACGCGCGCGCGCTGCGTCATTCGCCGCGGCGCCGAGGCATCCGTGCTGCCGGCCATCGTCGGTCCGATCTGGCACACCGCGCCCGAGATGGTCAATGTCGCGAGCGACGTCGCCGATCTGCCGCCCCCGCTCCCCGCCCTCGACGGACGAGAGGCCCGCGCGCTGCTCGCGATGACTCTCGCGCGACACTGGGCCTCGAGTCTCGCCGCGCTCGACGCCGCGCTCCGCCGACGGCTGCAGCGTGGCGCCGCGCTGGACGCCGTGCTCGAAGCCGGCCGCGTGCCGACCCGCGCCGAGCTACGCACGTGGGTCGTCGGCGACGACGCGGTGCAGCTCGCGTTTCCGCTGCTCGTCGCACAGGTCGAGCCCGACGCCGCACGGATGCGTGCGCGTCTGCGAGCGCACCTCGAGGCCGTGCGCGCGCTCCGCGAGCGCGTCCTGCCTCACGTGCCCCGCGACGCCGCGGCGCGTGCGGGGCTGCTCGCCAGGCTCGCCGAGCGGCATCCCGGCGCGCGAATCGTGGCGTTCACGGCGTTCGCCGCCACCGCGCACGCGCTCCATCGCACGCTGCGACGAACGCCCGGCGTGGCCGTGCTCACGGGCCAAGGGGCGCGCACCGCGGGCGGCCCGCGCCCGCGCGCGGACGTGCTCGTGGCGCTGGCGGCGGGTCCGCACCACGCAGCTCCCGGCGGCGTGGACGACATCCGGCTCGTCATCGCGACCGATCTCCTCAGCGAAGGCGTGAACCTGCAGGGCGCGTCCGTCATCGTGCACCTCGACGTGCCGTGGACACCGGCGGGGCTCGAGCAGCGCGTCGGGCGCGCGGTGCGCATCGGCTCTCCGCACACGCGCGTGCACGTCCACGGCTTTGCGCCGCCGCCTGCGGCCGAACGCCTGCTCACGCTCGGGGTGCGCTTCGTCGAGAAGCGCTCGGCGCAGCGAGCCGCCACGCACGCCGCGCGCGATCTCGAGCAGCTCCGCCGCTGCGTCGCGCCGTGGTTGCGGCCTCCTCCGGTACTCGGGTCCCCGGGCGTAGCGTTCGCCGAGGGCCCGCGGCCCGCGTTTGTCGCGGTGATGCAGGACGCCGGCGGCGCCTCGCTCGTGGCGGGCACACGCGACGCCACCCGCCGATGGCACGCTGGCGCGGAGCCGCGCCACCTCCTCGATGCGCTCGCTGGCGCGCTCTCCGGCGCGCCGCCCGACGCGCGAGCGCTCGCGAGCGCCCGGCGCGTGCTGCGCCGGTTCCTCGAACGGCGGCGTGCGCGCACGGAATCGGGCGCCGACCTCGGCGCCCGGTCGTTCGCCCGACGGTGCGTACTGGAACGCCTCGACCGCATCCTCGCCCACGCCACGCCGGCGATGCGCGCTCGCGAGCACGCGCGCCTCGCGGCCCTTCGCGCAGCCGTTTCCACCGTCGCGGGAGCGGGGATGGAATTGGTCCTCGCCGAACTCGCGCGTGGCGCGGCCCATGACGACGCGCGCTGGCTCGACGCGGTCGAGCGTGCGCTCGGCGGCCCGCGCGGCCCGCCGGACGCGGGCGCACAGGCGACGCGGCCGAAGGTCCTCGCGCTGCTCCTCGTGACGCCTGCGGCTTCGTCCGAGCCGTGATCCTTCCGTGATAACCCCTTCGAGGGTACTATAGCTCCCGCGCTCGGGGGCAGCGTCCCGGCCGCATCCCCTCATCGCGGGACCGCCGCCATGACCCTCCTGCCCGGTGAGTTCGCCGGAACCACCCGCTTCGAGGTCTTGCGACGACTCGGCTCGGGCGGGTTCGGCGTGGTCTTCTCGGTGCACGACCGCGAGCGCGACGAGCGCGTTGCACTCAAGACGCTGCGTTGGGCCGACCCCGCCGCGATCTACCGCCTGAAGAAGGAGTTCCGCTCCCTCGCCGACGTCGTGCACCCGAACCTCGTCGGCCTCTACGAGCTCATCGCGCACGACGAGCAGTGGTTCTTCACGATGGAGCACGTCTCCGGCGTGGAATTCACCGAGTTCGTGCGGACACCGGAACTCTCGGTGGAGCGCTTGCGATCCGCGCTGCGCCAGACGGTCGAAGGGGTCGCGGCCATCCACGCGGCGGGCAAGCTCCACCGCGACCTCAAGCCGTCGAACGTGCTCGTGACTCCCGAAGGCCGGGCCGTGATCCTCGACTTCGGCGTCGTGGGGGAGATGGCGTCGGGCGACGCTGCGCTGGAGACGGCGGACGAAGGCGCCATGGGGACGGCCGCCTACATGGCCCCCGAGCAGGTCTCCGGACAGGCGGGCGCGCCGGCCGACTGGTACGCGCTCGGCACGATGCTCTATGAAGCGCTCACTGGACGGCTGCCGTACGCGGGCACGGCGTTTGTGATTCTCTCGAACAAGCACACCGTGGACCCCGTGGCGCCTCAGGTCATCGCGCCCGGAGTGCCCGCGGACCTCGCGGAGCTGTGCCTGCGCCTCCTCGCGCGCAACGCGGCGGACCGGCCCGGCTACGCCGAGATCCTGCGCGCCCTGGGCGAGCAGGCACCAACCTCCGACCGCCGGCCGCGGAGTCTCGACGCCGATCTCGCGCTCGTGGGGAGGGAGTTCCAACTCGCGGCCCTCACCGAAGCGTTCACCGCGTCTGGTGAGGGCGAGGCCGTTTCCATCTACGTGCAGGGGCCATCGGGCATCGGCAAGTCCACGCTCGTGCAGCGATTCGTGGACGATCTGGCGCGAACCGCGCGGGCACTCCCGCTCACCGGGCGCTGCTTCGTGCGCGAAACGGTGCCGTACAAGGGCTTCGACGGCGTGATTGACGCGCTCTCGAGGTACCTCCGGGCACTCTCGCCGGAGGATCTCGATCGACTCCTGCCCGCGGACGTCGCAGCGCTGACGCGGCTCTTTCCGGTGCTGGCACGCGTCGAGGGAATCGAAGCGCTCTTGAACACGGCGCAGCCAGCCCACGACCCGGTTGACCTGCGCTTGCGCGCGTTCGGTGCCCTGCGCGCGATGCTGGGTCGCATCCGCTCGTCGCGGCCGGTGGTCATCTGGATTGACGACTTCCAGTGGGCCGACGTGGACACGCTCCTCCTGTTGAACGACCTGATGAGTGAACCGGATCCGCCGTCCCTGCTCGTCGTCGCGAGCTTCCGGTCGGAAGAGCGCGACACGCACCCGCTGCTGCGCGCGTTGCTCGAGCGAGCGAAGACCGGGCGCGTCCGGGAGGTGACGATCGAGCCGTTCAGCGAGCCGGCGGCACGCCACCTCGCACGCGTGCTGCTCGGCGACGGCGAGCCGGAAGCCGACGCGCGCGCCGACGCGCGCGCGGCCGCGATCGCCCGGGAAGCCGGAGGGAGCCCGTTTCTCGTGGAGCAGCTCGTGGCGCATTCGCTGGCATCGGGCGAGGATGCGCCGACGGCCGGAGTCAGCCTCGCGGAGATGCTCGAGGCACGGCTCGCGCGGTTGCCGGAAGGAGCGAGGGGCCTGCTCGAGGTGGTGGCGACCGCGGGCCGGCCGATCGGGTCGAAGATCGCGCTCGAGGCAGCGGGCACGAGCGGCGAGGTGCGTCCGCTGCTCATGCGGCTCGGCGCGGAGCACCTGCTCCGCGCGACGAGCACGGTGGACCAGATCGAACTCTACCACGACCGGCTCCGGGAGACGCTCACCGCGCAGCTCGATCGCGAACGGCTTGGCGGGTTGCACCTCCGGTTGGCGCACGCGATGGAAGCGCACGGCGCCGACGACCCGGAAGCGCTGTACGAACACTTCGCGGCGGCGGGGCGGCGGCAGTCGGCGGCTGAATACGCCAGGCGGTCGGCCCAGCGCGCCGAGAGCGCCCTCGCGTTCGAGCGCGCGGCGCTGTTCTACCAGCGCGCGATCGAGCTGGCGGACGGCGAGGGAGACGCGCGGGATCTCACCGCGCTCCGGATCGGGCTTGCCGACGCGCTGGCCAACGCGGGACGCGGTCCGGAGGCGGCAGACGTGTATCTCACCGCGGCTGGTGCTTCGGACGAAGCCGAAGCGCTCCGGCTCAGGCGGCGCGCCGCGGAAGAGCTGCTCCGTTCCGGGCACGTGGATCGCGGGCTCGCCGTTCTCGAGACGGTGTTGCGCGCCGTGGGGCTGCGTCTCGCGCGTTCGCCGCGCACCGCGCTCCTTCAGCTGATCTGGCGGCGCGCGCGCCTTCGCCTGCGCGGCCTCGCGTTCACCGAGCGGGCGGCGGAAGACGTTGATGCATTGGCGCTTCGCCGCATGGACGTGTGCTGGGGCGTCGCGACCGGCCTCGGCCGCGTGGACAAGGTGCGGGCCGAGACCTTCCAATCGCTGGGTCTGCTGCTCGCGCTGAAGGCGGGCGAGCCCTACCGCATCGCCCGCGCGCTCGCCGCCGAGTCGGCGTTCTTCTCGACGGCAGGCGAATCCGCCCGGGAGCGCGCCGCCGCACTCGAGCGCGTCACGCGAGCGCTGGCCGAGCGCGTCCAGCATCCGCACGCCCTCGGATTGGCGAGTTTCGCGGAGGGCATCGCGCGCTTTTTCACCGGGCGCTTCGCCGAAGCGCGCCCGCGCTTCGAGGACGCCGAGGCGATCTTTCGTGGCCGGTGCACAGGCGTCGCGTGGGAGATCAACACGTCCCAGACCTACTCACTCTCCTCGCTCTGCTTCCTCGGCGAGTGGGGCGAGCTCACCCGCCGCGTGCCGCTCCGGCTCCGCGAGGCGCGGGAGCGCGGCGACCTCTACGCGGCGGCCGACGTGGCGGCCGGCCGCCCGAACCTGGCCTGGCTCGTGGCCGATGACGTCGCGGGCGCGCGCGCGGTGCAGAGCGAGGCGATGGACCGCTGGTCGCGCCAGGGATTCCACTTCCAGCGCTACGTCAGCCTGATCGCACTGGGACAGATTGACCTGTACGTCGGAGAGGGGGAATCGGCCTGGTCCCGGGTCTCGGCGCACTGGAGCGACGTCAGCAGGGCGATGATGATGCGCCTCCAGATGCTCCGGGTCGAGATGCTGCACCTGCGCGCGCGCAGCGCGCTGGCGGCGGCCCGTGAACCGTCGAGGCGCCAGGCGTCCCTCGAGAGCGCGTCGCGGGATGCGCGTCGCCTCGTGCGTGAGCGAACCGCGTGGGCCAGGCCCCTCGCCGACCTCGTGCTCGCCGGCGTGGCGGCGATGCGCCACGAACCCGACGCCGCCGCGCTCGCCGAACGGGCGGTCTCGGGATTCGAGCTCAGCCACATGGCGGCGCACGCGGCCGCCGCGCGCCGGCGCTTCGGCGAGCTCACCGGTGGCGACGGCGGCGCCACGCTCGTGGCGGAGGCCGATGCCTGGATGCGTTCCCAGGGCGTGGTGAACGTGGACCGGATGACCGCGATGCTCGCGCCGGGATTCCCGGAGTGAGCGTCGTCGGCGCGGGCGCTCAGCTCAGCCGCTTCAGCACGATCCGCTCGTGGGTCATCAACCCGCGCTGGAAGGCCTGCTTGTTGTAATCGTGCCAGAGCGCCTCGAGGCGCAGCCCGAAGTCCCGGTCGGTGACGAAGTGCGGAAGCATCCTGAGCACCGCGACGATCTTCCCGAACGAGACGCGCTTGAGGCGCGTGCTCCACTCCTCCATCGTGCGGATGTAATCGGCGCGGCCGTTGTTGGTGGACTCGACCGAGAAACACCGTGCGGCAGCGCGGGCGATCTGCTCCAGGCCGCTCGGGGGCCACGAACCCGGGAAGAACTGCTTGAGCACCGCGAGGATATACGCATCCGACCCCCTGGGCGCCTTCAGGTTGAAGTCCTCGGGGGCCGGCACCTTCCGATCCCACAACATCGTCTGGAGGAACATCCAGCCACCGGGGCGCAGCGCCCGGTGGCAGAACTCGAACAAGTGCCGATAGACCTCCTCCTGGCGTCCGGCAAGGTGCTCCTCCACCGAGCAGAACGCCTCCATCGCGCCGATGCTCACGACCGCGTCGAACTGGCCGATTGACTTCGTGTCGGCCTCCTTCCAGTCGAGCAGCCGGGCATCAACGCCGGCGTCGCGGCACACGCGTGCCTGCACTTCGCTCAGCGTGAGGCCCACTCCGGTACCGCCACGCCGCATCACGGTCTGGAGGAACCCGCCCCAGCCGCAGCCGATGTCGAGGACGCGCTGACCGGGCAAGAACCGGACTCGCGAGAGGATGTAATCGTGCTTGTCGGCCTGGGCCTGCTCGAGCGTCTTCGTGTAGTCGCCGTCGTAGAACGCACCGGTGATGTCGGCGTGGGCGCCGGCGCTCAGCCGCCAGAACTCCTCCATGAATCCGTACGTCGTATCAATCTCTTCGTACGTGGCCATCAGCGCGCCGTCCCCTCCACCTTCGGCGCCACGCCCACGCGCTCCGCCAGCAGCTTCGACGAGAAGCGCTGCGCCTCGCTGATTCGCTCGATCTCGATCGCCATCGCGTCCACGGAGTCCTGCAACTGGCGGAGCTGCGGCGTGACGTCGGACCCCCCGATCCGCAGCGCCTCGGTCCTGCGGTCAATGCGCCGGGCGAAGGCGCGCGCGAGCGGATAGCCGATGATGCAGATCGCGAACGTCGTGAAGAACGCCACCGAAATGTCCACCGCGCCCGTCGGGATGTCGGGGCCACGCCGGCCGCGGGGCGGCGGCACGAGCACGCCGGGCGTGGTCTGCGGCCCGCCGGGTCCGGGAGAGCCCGGCGTCGTCACGGGGCCCTGCGTCCCCGCCTGCGCGGGTCGCGCGATCGGCGGAGGCGCCTCCATCTTCGGAATCGGCGGCACTGGCGGTTGGGTGCCCTGGAATGTGCTGAACGGCATCGTGACAGCTCCGACACTGAGGGCCTTCGGCTTCCGTACGTAAGGTACCGCGCCGGAGTGTCGGCCGAGAGCGCCTTCAAACCATTCCCACCAGCCGCCTATCTCATCCAGTGAGAAGAACAGGACCAATGACCGAATGGCGGTGGCATTGCGATTCGAGCCCGTGAACGGGCCGGCGAACCGACCGCAGGACGACGTCGCGCTCGCTGCGCGCGGGGATCGGCGGGCCTTCGAGCGGCTCTACCGTGGTCACGTGGACCGGATCTTCTCCCTCTGCGCCCGCATGGTCGGCGACCGCGCGCACGCCGAGGAGCTGACGCAGGACGTGTTCGTGCGCTGCTGGGAGAAACTCGCGCAGTTCCGTGGCGAAAGCGCGTTCGGCACCTGGCTCCACCGCCTCGCGGTGAACGTGGTGCTGAACGACCAGCAGGCGGAGCGCCGGCGCCGTGAGCGGCACGATGATTCGGTCGAGGATGTGGATGCGATTTCGTTCGGTGACGCGCGGCCGGCGCCGGTGCCGGGCCTCTCGATGGACCTCGAGCAGGCGATCGCCGGCCTCCCGCCCGGCGCACGCAAGGTCTTCGTGCTGCACGACGTGGAGGGGTACACGCACGAAGAGATCGGCGCGATGCTCGGCGTGACCGCGGGGGGATGCAAGGCGCAGCTCCATCGCGCGAGGATGCTCTTGAGGGAGGCGTTGACCTGATGACCGACCCGATGATGACCTGCGCGGAGTTCCAGGGACTCGCGAGCGACTACCTCGAGCCGCACGCACTCCCCGTCGCGCAGCGCGCCGCGGCCGACGCGCACGTCGCCGGCTGCGCCGAATGCGCCGCGCTCATCGCCGATCTGCGCACGATCGTGCGCGACGCGGCGGAGCTTCCGGTGCTGGCGCCGTCGCGCGGCCTCTGGGCGGGAGTCGAGGGGCGGATCGAAGCCCCGATCGTTCCGCTCGCGAGCCGCAGTGATGAGCACGCGATTGCCGGCGGCGAACGCCCGGTCGCGGAAGGCGACGCTGAGGCGACCGGCGGCCTCGGGCGCGGCCTCGGGCGCGGCCTCGGGCGCGGCCTCGGGCGCGGCCTCGGGCGCGGCCTCGGGCGCGGCCTCGGGCGCGGCCTCGGGCGCGGCCTCGGGCGCGGCTTGCCGTGGCGCCGGCTCGCGATCGCGGCGTCCATCCTCGTGGTCGCGACCGCCGGCATCACGTACACTCTCGCGCGGCGGAGCGCGGAATCGCCGCTCGCGTCCGGCGCGGACTCCCTCGATCCCGCCGGCGTGCGCCGCGCGGTCCCCGCGGTCGCGGTCGTGCACGCGACCGCCGAAGAGACGTTCGACCGCGAGATCGCCGCGCTCCGGAAGATCGTGGAGGCGCGCCGCTCGGAGCTCGACACCGCGACCATCCGCATCGTCGAGAAGAACCTCCAGCTCATTGACGCCGCCATCGCCGAGAGCAAGGCCGCGCTCGCCCGCGATCCCGCGAGCACCTTCCTGCTGGACCGCCTGACGCACGCGTACGACACCAAGCTGCAGCTCCTCCGTGGCCTGGCGACGCTTCCCGCGCGCACTTGAGATTGCCCACGTGACCGGTTCGCCCCCGAGGACCCGCCCGATGACCCGCGTGATCGCCCGCGCGCCACGCCTGCTCGTCGCCTTCGCGCTCGCCGCGGCCGCGTGGCCGCACGCGACGGCGTGCGCGCAGACGGAGTTGCGCACGCGCATTGACACGACCTTCGCGTTCAACAAGAGCGCGTGGGTGGACCTGAGCCTCGTCTCCGGCGAGATCATCGTCACGGGCTGGACGCGCCAGGAAGCGCGCGTCGTCGCCCGGCTCGAGCGCGAAGGCCAGCTCGAGACGACGCTCACCTCGAGCCGCATCTACATCCGCGCGCGCGCGCGCCGGGGCCGACTCGGCGAGGGTCGCTACGAGCTGATGGTGCCCATCGGCACGCGCGTGCAGGCGACCAGCACCTCGGGCGACATCCAGATCCGGGCCACCGCCGGCGAGGTGCAGGTCAACACCACGAGCGGCGACGTGGAGGTGCTCGACGCGAACGACCGGATCGCCATCCAGACGATCTCCGGCGACGTGCACGCCGAGAAGCTCGCCGGCCGCACGCGCATCGGGACGACGAGCGGCGACCTCGAGATTGACGACGTCACCGGCGACCTCAACGTGCACGCGGTGAGCAGCGAGATCCGGCTCTACCACGTCAAGTCGTCGCAGGTGAGCGTGACCACCGTGAGCGGCGACATCGAGTACGCCGGGACGGTGGACGCGAACGGTAGTTACGAGTTCTCCACGCATTCCGGCGACGTGCGCGTCGAGCTGCCGTCGGACGCCGGCGCGACCCTCGAGCTGCAGACCTACAGCGGCGAGATCTCGAGCCGGTTTCCGATGACGCTCCAGCCCGGCGACCGCGGGCGCCGCGGCAAGCGCTACGACTTCACGATCGGCTCGGGCGGCGCGGGCGGCGCGCGCGTCACCATCGAGACCTTCAGCGGCGACATCACCATCGAGCGCGGCCCGCGATCGGGCCGCGGGGAGTGACCATGCGACGCTTCGTTCCCATCCTCGCGCTTCTGGTCGCCGCCGTTCCGCTCGCGGCCGGCGCACAGCGCACGCGCTCGAGCGACGAGCCCTTCCGCTGGTCCGGCGAGGTCGAGGCGGGGCACTGGGTCTACCTGCACAACCTGAACGGCGACGTGCGCGTGGAGGCGGGCACGGGGAGCAAGGTCGAGATCAGCGCCGTCAAGCGCTGGCGGCGCGGCGATCCCGACGACGTGCGGATCAGCGTGCGCCAGGTGGGCTCCGGCCGGGGCGACGTTCTCGTCTGCGCGCTCTGGACGGACGAGTCCGAGTGCGACGAGGACGGCCTCCACACGCGCCGGAGCGGCTGGTGGCAGCGCGGCCACAACAACGACACTTCGGTCGAGTTCACCGTGCGGCTCCCCGCGGGCGTGAGAGTCACCGCCACGACCGTGAACGGCGGCGTGGAGATTGACGGTGCCACGTCCACGGTGGTCGCGAGCACCGTGAACGGCGGCGTGGAGGCGCGCTCCACGGGCGGCAGCGTGCGCGCCAGGACCGTGAACGGCGACATCCGCGTGCGGGCCGGCGCGCTCGACGACGACCGCACCGAGTACACCACCGTGAACGGCTCGATCACCGTGGAGCTTCCCGCGATGGTGAACGCCGATCTCGACATGCGGACGACGAACGGCAGCGTCTCCTCGGACTTCCCGCTCACCATCGAGGGCACCTTCTCCCCGCGCCGCGTACGCGCGACGCTCGGCAAGGGCGGGCCGTTCATCCGGCTCTCGACCGTCAACGGGAGCATCCGGCTCCGGAAGGCGTAGCCGGGCGCGGAACGCCGCGCGCGCGCCGCCACGGCCACGCCACCGCGCGCACGTCACCGCGGCCACGCCACCGCGCGCACGTCACCGCGGCCACGCCGCCGAAGCCACGCCGCCGAAGCCACGCCGCCGGGGAGCGAAACTCCCCGGCGGCCTTTGCGTACGGTGTCGCATCGGAGGGACCACGATGCCCACAAGAACCGGGTCCGCGGCCGGCCGGGCCGCGCGGATCGTCATCTTTGCGCTCCTCGCGCTTGGCACGCTCTCCGCCGGCAGGTGCCACGGCGTCGGCGGGGAAGAGCAGAACCTGAACGCGTTCGAGTGGAGCGGCCCACTGCAGGCGCCCGGCGTGGTGCACCTGCGGAACACGAACGGCCCGATCGAAGTCACGCCGTCGGACGACGACAGGGTGCACGTCGTCGCCGACGTGCGGTGGCGTCGCGGCGACCCCGCGAAGGACCTCAGGTTCCCGGTCGTGACCGAGGGGAGCAGCCTCACCGTCTGCGTGCTCTGGACGAGCGGTACCTGCTCGGCCTCCCGCTACACGATGCGGTCGGACTTCTGGAGCAAGCTGTTCGGGAGGCGCGGCACGGACGCGAACGTCAAGCTCACGGTCCGCGTCCCGGCGCGCGTCGGGGTGAACGCGCTCACGGTGAATGGCGCGGTCAGGATCGCGGCCACCGCGCCGGTCAAGGCACGCACGACGAACGGCTCCATCGAGGTCGGCACGGCGGTGGGCCCGGTGGACGCCGTGACGGTGAACGGCGACGTGGACGTGCGGATGACGACGCTCGGCGGCGACGGCCCCGTGCGCGCGGTGACCGTCAACGGCACCTCGAGCGCCTTCCTGCCCGAGACGTTCGACGGCGACGTCAAGCTCGGCACGCTGAACGGACGGGTCGGGAGCGACTTCGCCATCAGCGTGGTGGGCGAAGGAGCGCGGGCGAACCACCTGAACGGCACGGTGGGTGCAGGCGGTCGAGTGGTGGAAGTCACCAACGTGAACGGCTCCGCGTGGCTCCGGAAACTGAACGCGGACGGAACGGTCGCGGGCACCATAGCGGTCACGGGAGCGGGCGCGGCCACGACCGCGCCGGCGAAGGCCCCGCAGGCGAGACCCTCCGCCGCGAAGAAGTCGGCGCGGCCCTGATCCGGTGAGGGGACCGTAGGCCGTAGCTCGCAGTCCGCTGGCATCGCTGCGCTTCGCCCGGCGGCACGACGCGCCGGGCGTTCCGCTATAATTCGACGTCACCTCTTCTGGAGTTGTTTCTCGATGGGCTTTTCCCGTTATGCCCTCCCCGCCGCCGGCCTGATTCGCACCGGAGAGGAGCGGGCGACGCTGGTGCGGCGGACCTACTCGCTCGTCTTCGCGAGCGTCGTCATCACTGTGCTTGGCACCTTCTTCGGGCTGCAGAACGCGTCGGTGATGCAGGCCGTCGCGGCGCATCCGTTCATCTCGGCCATCCTCTGGTTCTCGCCGCTCCTCCTCGCGCATCGCGCGAGGGCGACGACGCCGCAGCGGCTGGGACTCGTGCTGCTTTTCGCGTTCGTGAGCGGGGTGCTCTACTCGCCGCTGATCTTCATCTACGAGCGCACCTCTCCGGGCATCTCGCTCCAGGCAGGCGCCCTCACGCTGAGCGCCTTCGGGGTGCTCACGGCGTACGCGTGGCTCTCGCGCCGTGATTTCAGCGCGTGGGGGAGCTTCTTCGTCGTGGGGCTCTGGGTGCTGATCGCCACGTCGCTGGTCAACATCTTCCTCCAGAACCAGACGGCGAGCCTCTGGATCGCCGCGGCCACCGTCGTCGTGTTCAGCGGGCTGCTCGTCTTCGACACGTGGCGCCTCCGCAACGTGTTCGGGCCGGAGCAGTACGTCGGCGCGGCGGTGCAGATCTATCTCGATCTGCTGAACATGTTCCTGGCGGTGCTGCAGCTGCTGGGTGGGGGGCGGCGGCAGTAGGCGACAACAGCGAGTAGACGGTAGACCGTCTACTCGCCGTTGTCGTTCATCCCGCCAGCCGATCCATCTCCTTCGCCAGCGCGATGTCCTTCGCCGTGATCCCGCCCGCCGAGTGCGTCGAGAGCGTCGCCGCGATCTTCGTGTACCGGATGTCCAGGTCGGGATGATGATCCATCTTCTCGGCGAGGGCGGCGACCCTGTTCACGAAGCCGATCCCATCGAGGAACTTCCCGAACGCGAACGCCTTGACGAGCGCGTCGCCGCGGCGGGCCCATCCGGGGAGTGACCCCAGCTCGCGCTGGATCTCGATGTCGGAAAGTTTCGAGGCCGCCACTCAGGGCTCCCCGGTCGCAGCCGCGGCGCTGGACGCTGCCCCAGCACCGGCGGCGCCGGTGCTGCCGCGGCGGCGAGATCCGGCGCGCCGCACCGAGATCATCTCCGCGACCACGCTCACCGCGATCTCCTCCGGCGTGTCGGCGCCGATCGCGAGTCCCACCGGCGCGTGGATGCGCGACACGTCGACTTCGCTCACTCCCCAGTCGCGCAGCACCTTCGCCGAGAGAGCGACCTTGCGGCGGCTGCCGAGCATGCCGAGGTAGCGGAGCGGACGCGGCGCGAGCTGTCCGGCGAGCACGACGTCGTGCTGGTGCCCGCGCGTGGCGATGACCGCGTAGGCGTGCTCGTCGAGCGGCACCGCGGCGGCGACGTCGTGGAAATCGCAGACGACGGCGCGCTCGGCGAACGGGAGCCGCGCGGCGTCGGCGAAGTCGGCGCGGTCGTCCACGACCGTCACGCGCCATCCCGCGAACGCCGCCGCCTGCGCGATCTTCGCGCCCACGTGCCCCGCACCAAACACCACGAGCCGCGGCTTGCCGGCAATCGTCTCGACGAGGACGCCCCCCTCCAGTGACGGCGCGTCCTGACGATCGTCGAATGCGCTCATCGCGCGAACGAGCGCGTCGTCCGCGCGTCCAATAGCTGCACTCGTTTCGTCCGGCGCCTCGCACCGCCGCAGCGCCTTGCGCGGCGTCTCCGCCCACGTGAGCCCCGTCGCCATCAACGCACGCTCACCTCGCGCCACCACCGCGGCCGCCTCCGCGTACACGGCGGCGAGCACGGCGTCGGGGTAGACGGGCTCGATCAGCATCTCGGCCGTCCCGCCACAGGTGAGCCCGTAGTCGCCCGCCAGCTCCGCGTTCAGCGTGTGGCTCGAGAGCGCCGGCACGCGACGCTCGAGGACGTCCATCGCGCGCTCGATGATCTCGGCCTCGAGGCAGCCGCCGCCCACGGTGCCGAGCCGCGCGCCGCCCGCGGTGACGAGCATCTTCGCCGTCGCGCTCATCGGGAGCGAGCCCTTGCGCTTCGCCACGGACGCGAGCGCGCCCGCCCCTGCTCCGGCGGCGAGGCGCGCGCACTCGGCGAGAATCTCGGGAAGGCTCATGGGCTCGAATACTGTGCGCGCCCGTGGGGTGCGCGCCAGCGGCACCCGGGCGGCCGTGCGCGCTACGGCCGCACGCGCAGCAACTCGACCTGGAACACCAGCACGGAGCCGGCCGGAATCACGCCCACGTCGCGGTAGCGATAGCCGAGTTCGGGCGGGATCACGAGCTTGCGTACACCACCCTCGCGCATCCCCTCGACCCCGATGTCCCACCCCCGGATCACCTTCCCGGTGCCGAGCAGGAACTCGAGCCCCTCGGAGCTGTCCACCTTCGTGCCGTTCACGAGCCAGCCCGTGTAGCGCACGGTGACCTTCCGCCGCGCTCTGGCGAGGTCACCACGCCCCTCCGTCAGGTCCTGGTAGTACAGGCCGGACGGCGTGCGCGTCATCGTCGCGAGATCCACCTGGAGCGATCGCTCGAAGCGGGTGTCGGAGAGGTCCGGCGGGGCGCCGCCGGCGGAGGCGCAGGCGGCGGCTCCGAGGAGGGCGGCGAGGAGGGCGGCGAGGAGGGCGGCGAGGAGGGAAAGGGAGCGGCGGAGGGGGAGGGCGCGCTTCATATGGATGGAAATGTACGGAGCCGGGGGGTGGCTTGCGGTTTCGGTGTTTGTTCGGTATAACATACGAGTGAGAAAGACGGAGTGCGGGGTTTACCGGGAGGGGTGAGAAGCGCGGAGGGCGACGTGAAGTGAGGGGTGCGGAGGGTCACCTCCCTTCTCACTTCACTTCGCCCTTCTCCCCCGTCCCTCCTCACGGTCAACTCCGTACTCCGCCCTTCTCACTTCTCACTCGGCCATGTCCCTCGCCCTCCTCCGCCAGCAACTCTCCGCGCTCGTCGAGGCCTCCAGGCCCGGCACGCCCGGTCTCGCCACCGGCCTCGCCGCACTCGACGCCGCGCTCGCCACGGGCGGCCTGCCGCGCGGCCGGCTCACCGAGCTGGTCGGCGCGCCGGGGGGCGGGAAGACGACACTCGTGCGCCGGATGGTCGCGCGTGCGGTGGCCGACGGCTGGTGGGTGGCGTACGTGGACGCGGCGCGCACGCTAGCGCCGCGCGACTGGGTGCACACCCCCGCCCTCTGGGTCGTGCGTCCCCGCGACGCGGCGCGCGGCGCGTGGTGCGCCGACGTGCTGCTCAGGAGCGGCGCCTTCGCGCTCGTCGTGCTGGATGGTGCGCCGGTGCTTGCGCGCGCCGTCGCCGTGCGGCTCACGCGGCTCGCGCGCGAGGCCGACGCCGCGCTCCTCGTGCTGGGCGACGGCACGAAGGCGTCCGAGCTCGCGGGCTCGCTCCGGTTGCGCGTGCAGCGGGCGGTGCCGCAGGCGCACCCGCCGCCGCGCGTGCAGCCGATGACGCGGCGACGACCAATCGCCGGCGGCGCGGCGGACTTCACGCGGCGCATCAGCGTGGTGATCGAGAAGGGCGGGCCTTACCAAACAGTCATTGCGGGAGAAGTGGACCGTGGCATCGAAGTGGCGCGTCGCGTGCGTACGCATCCCGAGGTTCCCGATCGGCGCGGTGTGGCGCGACAGCAGAGCGGAAGAACAACACGAATCAACGCACGCAGCCGGCGATGCGCCGAGCCGCGAATCCCGGACGAGCCCTTCCTCGCCGACGCCGCCCGGGAGAAGCTCGGGTAATGGCGCCGCGCCGCACCCGGACGCCGGCGCCGCGCCGCCGCATTGGGACGAGCTTCCCATCGCGCTCGAGGAGGGAAGGCGTCGCGTCCTGCGCGCGGTGACGTCGGCCGCCGCGCGTCAGCACGTGCGCACGGGGATGACGGTCCCCGAGGCGCGCTCGCGCTGCGCCGCGCTCCACGTGCTCGCGTGGGACGACGGGGTGATCGCGCGCGAGCTTGCGCGGGCGACGGCGGCGTTTCTCTCCGCGAGCCCGCAGGTGAGCCCGGTGCGCGACGCGCAGGAGAAACCCGGCACCTGGTGGATCGGTGCGGGTGGCTTCGAGCAGTTGGGCGGCGAGCGCGCGCTCGCGCTCACGCTCCTCGAGATCGCGCGCGCCTGGCACCCGAAGGCGCGTGTCGCGATCGCGGACTCGTGCGTGGCGGCGCGGGCGGCGACGTGGGCGGTGCCGGCGTTCGAGCACGCGTCGGTCAAGGCAGCGAGGGAGGGCCACGGGTCCGTTTCCGAGACCCGGCCGCAGGACCGCGAAGCGGTCCGAGAGGGTCGCGGAAACGGACCCGTGGCCCAACCGAGCGGTGACGGCGGACGCGCGGAACCCCGCATCATCCCGCCCGGCGGCTGCGCCGCGTATCTCGCGCGCGCGCCGACGGCGCTCATCCCGATGGACGAGGAGCTGCGCGACGCGCTCACCGCGCTCGGGCTCCGCACCGCCGGCGCGTTCGCCGCGCTCGACCCGGGCGAGGTGGAGCGCCGCTGGGGCGCGGAGGGGCTCGCCTCGTGGCGCCTCGCCAACGGCGACGACGCGCGGCGCCCCGTGCTCGCGCGCACCGACGCCGCGCGCGTCGTGAGCACCGAACTCGCGATGGCGACGGCGACGATGGAGCCGGTGCTTTTCATCGTCCGCGCCGCGCTCGGCCAGCTCGTGGACGCTCTGATCCACGACGGCCGCGCCGCGGCGGCGATCGCAATCACGCTGACGCTCGACGACGCACGCGGGGCGATCCCCGCGGGCTTCGGTCACGCGCTCGACGAGATGCGCGGCGCCTCGGCCGGCGTGCCGGCCGCACGCGGCGCGCCGCACACCGTCACGCGCGAGGTGCGGCCCGCCGCTCCCGTCGCGCGCGTGGCGCCGCTCTTCGAGCGCTGCCACGCGCTGCTCGACCAGTGGACGCTCGCCGCGCCCGTCAGCGCGGTGACGGTGACAGTGAGCGCGACGGCGCCGCTCGGCGCCGAGCAGGGGGATTTGCTCGCGACGGCCTGGCGGGATCCCGCGGCAGCGGACGCGGCATTCGAGCGGCTGCGCGCGGAGTTGGGCGCGGGAAGCGTGGTGCGGGCGGTGGTGCGTGACGAGCACCGGCCGGAGAAGGCGGGGGAGTGGACGGAGATTCTGGAGGCAGGACTCGGTTCAGGGTTCAGGGGTCTGGTGCAGGGTGAAGCGGCGGTTCGGGGTGCAGCAGCGGTGCAGGGTTCGGACCCCGCACCCTGCACCGCCCCTGCACCCGGAACCAGACCCCTGAACCCTGCACCGAGCCCTGCACCGGAGTTCACCTCCCCGCCCCCCGCCCGGCTGTTGCACGACCCCGAACCCGTGGATGTCGCCACCCCCCGCGGCATTCCGCGCACGATGTGGTGGCGCGGTCAGCGCATCGCCATCGCGCGCGCCGTGGGCCCGGAGCGGATTTCCGGCGACTGGTGGAAGGACCCCTACGCGCGCGACTACTGGCGGTGCGAGAGCGACGAGCTCGCGCGGGACTTCCTGCTCTACCGCGACGCCGAGGGATGGCGGCTGCAGGGGTGGTATGACTGAACGGACGGCAGGCGGCGGAAGGCGGATGGCGGACCGGGAAATGCGGACGACCGCAGCGCGGCTCCGCCTACGCGTCCGCGTGCACGGTGCCGAAGAACGCGATGAGATCGAGCACGAAGGCACGCGTCGCACCGGCGGGACGCCACTCGAGCGTCGTGCCGGCGAGCTCGGGCGTCGCGGCGCCGGGCCGCCAGCGTTCGATCACGCGCTGGTCGCAATCCACGATCCAGTACTCGGGCACACCGACGCGGCTGAAATAGCGCCGTTTCCGGCCGCGATCGTAGCGCTCGGTGGTGGGCGAGAGCACTTCCACCGCGAGCACGAGCGATCGGATGTCCGTCCAGTCTTTGGCGACGACGGGACAGACGAACATGTCGGGCTGCACGAGGTCGTCCGGCTCGAGTTCCAGGTCGGCCGGGGAGAGCAGGACTTCGCCGATGTCCTGCTCCCTGATCCACAGCTGGAGCGCGAACAGCAGCCGGGCGACCGCGCGCTGATGCACCACGCGGGGCGCGGGTGTCACGAGCAGCACCCCGTCAATGACCTCGTACCGATTCCCGTCTTCCGGGAATTCACGGACCATCGCCGCGGTCCAGCGCTTCGGTTTACTCGGGGCGGGCATGCCCATATGGTGCTCGGCTCGGCGGAAGAAGTGCAAGAGGTCACGCCGAAGAGTGGCATGCGCCCGGCGCGGGAGCGTCACCATCCCAACGCCACGTGGATCAATCGCGCGCACGTTGCCGTCCGCCGTCCGCCGCCCGCCGCCTGACATGTCGTACGCCGAACTGCACTGCCACTCCGTCTTCTCCCTCCTCGAGGGCGCTGCGCAGCCCGAGCAGCTCGTGACGCGCGCGGTGGAGCTCGGAATGCGCTCGCTCGCGCTCACCGATCGGGATGACCTGGGTGGTGCGGTGCGGTTCGCGACGGCGGCGAAGACGGCGGGGCTCGCGGGGATTCTCGGGGCGGAGCTGACGGTTGAGGTGCGGGGTGCGGCGCCTGGTGCGGGGTGCAGGGCGCAGGTGCTGAGTGCTGGGTCGGGGCGGGGTGCAGCGGTGGTGCACCGTTTGGTCCTCCTCGCCGAAACCCGCGAGGGCTACGGCAACCTCTCATCACTCATCACCCGTGCCCGCCTCGATCATCCGCGCGGCCGCCCCCGCGTCTCCCTCGACACCCTCGCCCGGCACGCCGCCGGCCTCTTCGCCCTGACCGGCCCGCCCACCGGCTGGGTGCCGCACCTCATCGCGCGCGGCGAGAGCGACGCCGCCTGCGAAGCCGCGGCGACGCTGCTCGACATCTTCGGCCGCTGCGTCGCCATCGAGTGCTGGGATCACGCGCTCCCCGAAGAGCACGCGCTCACCACGGAGCTCATCGCCCTCGCGCGCGCGCTCGACGTGCCGTGGGTCGTCGCCAACGACGTGTACTACGCCGAGCCCACGCAGCGGCTCACGCACGACGTCCTGCGCGCCTTGAAGCACGGCGCGACGCTCGACGAGATGGGAACGCGGCTCCGCCCGAACGGCGAGTGGTACCTCAAGGGCGCCGCGCAGCTCGCGCGCCGCTGGCAGGGGCGCGAAGAGGGACTCGCCGCGACGCTCACGATCGCCGAGCGGTGCGCGTTCCGGCTGAGCGACGTGAAACCGACGCTGCCGAGCTTCCCGCTCCCGAGCGGCGTGAGCGACGACGACTACCTCGCGCAGCTCGTCGAACAGGGCGCGCGCGAGCGCTGGGGATGGCGCCGCACGGCGAAGCACGACGCGCAGCTCGCGCACGAGCTGGCCCTGATCCGGAAGCTCCGGCTCGCCGGGTATTTCCTCATCGTCTGGGACATCGTCCGCTTCGCGCGCCGCGAGGGCGTGCTCTGCCAAGGACGCGGCTCGGCGGCGAACAGCGCGGTCTGCTTCGTGCTCGGCATCACGGCGGTAGACCCGGTCAAACTGGAGTTGTTGTTCGAGCGCTTCCTGAGCGAGGAGCGCAGGGAAGCGCCGGACATTGACATTGACTTCGCGCACCGCGACCGCGAGCGGGTGCTGCAATACGTGTACGAGCGCTACGGGCGGGAGCACGCGGCGATGGTGTGCGAGCACATCACGTGGCGAGGCCGCTCGGCGGTTCGGGATGCCGCGCGCGTACTCGGATTCTCCCCGCAGCAGGCGGAGGCGCTCGCGACGTTCAGCGACCGGTTCTCGGCGAAGGCGACGGCGGAAGCGCTGCGGACGACAGCGGATGACGGGCGACAGACGGTGGACGACAGCCGGCGGACGACAGAGCGGGCCGATCCCTTCGCGCCGGAGCGCGCGGACGTGCAGGGGCCCGCCGGCTACTCGAAGGATCTCGAAGCGCGGCGCATCGCGGACGTGCTCGGAATGGAGATGATGACGGGGACGCACGCGGTGAACCGGATGAGGGAGGAGCGGGAGAAGGCGCGGGCGTCGTGGATGAAACCGGTGCAGGGTGCAGGGCCGGTGCGGGGTGCAGGGCCCGCACCCCGCACTGCCGCCGCACCCAGAACCAGCCCCCTGAACCCCGCACCGATCTTTTCTCGCACCGGCCTCGATCCGGCCGACCTCCGCGTGCAGCGCCTCGCCGACATCGTCGCCGGATTGCACGAAGCCCCGCGTCACCGCGGCATCCACGTCGGCGGCTTCGTCCTCACCGAGGAGCCGCTCCGCACCATCGTCCCCATCGAGCCCGCCTCGATGGACGAGCGCACCGTCATCCAGTGGGAGAAGGACGACCTCGACGCCGCCGGGCTCGTGAAGATTGATCTCCTCGGTCTCGGGATGCTCACCGTGCTCCAGGACTGCCTCAAGTACATCCGCGCCACGCGCGGCGCGGCGATTGACCTGGGGCAGCTCGACTTCAAGGATCAGGCCGTGTACGACGACCTCTGCCGCGCCGACACCGTCGGCGTCTTCCAGGTGGAGAGCCGCGCCCAGATGAACACGCTCCCGCGCCTGAAGCCGCGGAACTTCTACGACCTCGTCGTCGAGGTGGCCTTGATTCGGCCGGGGCCGATCCAGGGCGAGATGGTGCACCCGTACCTGCGGCGGCGCGCGGGCGAGGAGGAGGTGACGTACCCGCACCCATCGCTCGAGCCGATCCTCAAGCGCACGCTCGGCGTGCCGCTCTTTCAGGAGCAGGGGATGCAGGTCGCGATCGCCGCCGCGGGGTTCACACCGGGCGAGGCGGATCTCCTCCGCAAGGCGATGGGCCACAAACGCAGCCGCGAGAAGATGGCGGCGATCCAGCAGCGGATGATTGACGGGATGCGCGCGAACGGGATTCCCGACGACGTCGCGACGCGAATCTTCAACCAGATCAACGGATTCGCGGACTATGGATTCCCGGAGAGCCACGCGGCGAGCTTCGCGCTGATCGTCTACGCGAGCGCGTATCTCCGCCATTACTACGCGAGCGAGTTTCTCGCGGCGATGCTGAACGCGCAGCCGATGGGGTTCTACTCCGCGGGCACGCTCGTGGAGGACGCGAAGCGGCACAACGTGCGGGTGTTGCCGGTGGACGTGACACGCTCGGCGTGGGATCACACGCTGGAGTGCGCGGACGGCACCGTTGTCGTCCCGCACGATGGGGTGATTGCGGTGCGGCGGGCGGGGCTCGGTGCGGGGTTCAGGGGTCCGCCGCCCCGGGCCCCGCACCCCGCCCCGTCCGTGCGCCTCGGCCTGCGCAGCATTCGCGGCCTCGGCTCCCACGCCCGCGAGAAGGTCGAGCGCGCGCTGGACGCTGGGCCATTCATCAGCATCGCTGATTTCGCCCGCCGCACCCGGCTCGACCGCCGCGCGCTCCGTTTCATCGCCGAGTCCGGCGCCTTCGACGCGTTCGTGCGGGACGAGCCGGCGGCGCGGCGGCGGCGCGTGGCGCTCTGGCGCGTGCTCGAGGCCGAGCGCGGGAGCGCCGGGCCGCTCGCCCTCTTCCCGGAGACGAAGGTGCCCGCGGGGCTGCCGCCGCTCTCGGCGCCGGAGATCACCGAAGCCGATTACCGGATGACGGGCCTTTCATTGAATGGCCATCCGATGCGGCACTTGCGAACGCTCCTCGTGCCGAACGGCGTCCTCACCGCGCGCGAGGCGTGCACGCGGGCGAAGGACGGCGACCGCGTGGCGGTCGCCGGGCTCGTCATCTGCCGCCAGCGCCCGGGCACCGCCAAGGGGTTCGTGTTCCTCACGCTCGAAGACGAGACCGGGATGCTGAACGTGGTGGTGACGCCACAGCGGTTCGAGAAGCAGGCGCTCTTGATCTCACGGACGCCGCTCCTCTTGGTGCGCGGGCCGCTCCAGATTGAGAAGAAGGTGGTGAACCTGCGCGCGGAGGAGTTCATCGCGCTCGGCGCGCGAGCGGGCGCGGAGCACGCGCGGGGGCACGACTTCCACTAGCACCGCAACGTGCTCACCGAAGCAGTCTTCCCGTGCGCGGCCTGCCTGACGGCAGAGCTTACCGGAGCGTGCGCCGCTCAACCGCCCCGCGGCCACGCGTTATTCGCCCGCTCGACGTCCGGCAGCGCCCGTCGCGGATCCACTTCCGCGCGACGCACACGCCGCTTTTCCGGCACGCGGTAGCTGAAACGGTCGCCGAGGTTCCACATCTCGACCGGGAGCTTGACGGTGGTGCGCGTGCCGTCGTCGAACGTGAGCGAGAGCTCCGCGGGCATCACCATCGTGCCACGGTTCGTGAGATGCACGAGCGACTCCCCTGAACTCCGCACCGTGACCGAGTCCACGGCCTGGTCGAGCCGCGCCGTGGTGTAGATCCACCCGCGCCAGAACCAGTCCAGCTCCATCCCCGACTGGTCGCGCATCATCCGGAAGAAGTCCGCGGGCGTCGGGTGCTTGAACGCCCACGTCCGGATGTACTCGCGAAACGCCGCGTCGAAGCGCTCCTTGCCGAGCACCTCGAAGCGGAGGAGCTGCATCATCAGCGCCGGTTTCTGGTAGCCGACCCAGAAGAGGTCGCGCACCTCGGTGGGATTCGAGATGAGCGGCTGTTCGTCGCCCGGCCTGGCGTGGTCGGGGTAGAGGCGCAGCGGATGCACCTCGATCGTGTCGCCGTACGGCGTGCCGGCGAAATACTTCGCGGCGCCGGCGAGGTCAATGAACGTGTTGAAGCCTTCGTCCATCCACGGATAGAGCCGTTCGTTGGAGCCGACGACCATCGGGAACCACTCGTGGCCGAACTCGTGCGCGATCACCCACTGCAGCTCCTCGCGTGAGGGCGCGTCCGGGCAGAACGTGAGCATCGGGTACTCCATCCCCTCAATCGGGCCCTCGACCGTAGTCGCGTGCGAGTACGGATACTTGAACCACTGCTCGCTGAAGTACTTGATGGCCTCGCGCCCCATCCGGTTCGCCTCCTCCCACTTGTCGGCGGTGGGGCGGTAGAGCGTCTCGACGAGGATGCCGTCGTAGCCGCTCGCGTCCCAGCGAAGGCCTGGGCCGGCGGCGAAGGCGAAGTCGCGGACGTTGGTCGCGGTGAAGCGCCAGGTGAGCAGTCCGGAGTCCGGAGTCGAAGGCCGGGCGCCGGGCGACGAGGCTCCCGAGGCGGGGCGCGACCGCGATGGATCGGCGGCCTCCTCCTTCGTGATGATCGCGATCGGCGTCTCCGAGCGCCGCGCGCGGGCGAGGCGTTCGCGCTGCGTCGCCGTGAGCACCCGCTCCGGATTCCGAAGCTCGCCCGTCGCGGCGACGAGGTATTCGCGCGGTACCGTGAGCGAGACGTCGAAGCTGCCGTACTCCAGATAGAACTCGCCCGCGCCGATGTAGGGCTCGTGGTTCCACCCGCGCACGTCGTCGTAGACGCACACACGCGGGTACCACTGCGCGATCTCGTAGAGCGGCCCGTCGTGCCCCATTCGCCCGCCGCCGAGCGCGGGGACGTTGAAGCGCCACGCGACCTCGAGGTCCACGAAGGCGCCGCCCGCGAGCGGCGCGGCGAGGTCCACGCGCATCGTCGTGCCGTAGATGACGTGCTTCGCGTCGCGGCCGGCGACCTTCAGCGACTCGAGCGTGAGCCCGCCCGCGAAGCCCTGGCACGAGAAGTCGAAGCTCGAGTTGAGGAAGACGAGCGGCGGCTGGTTGAGCACGTTCGTCACACTCGTCGGCGCGCAGAGGTTCTGCTCGAGAAAGAGCCAGAGGTAGGTGAGCCGGTCGGGCGATCGGTTCACATAGTGGATCGTCTCGCGCCCGCGCACCTCGTTCTTCGCCGGGTCGAGCGTGGCGGTGATCGTGTAGTCCACGCGCTGCTGCCAGTAGCGCGGACCGGGACGGCCGGCGCCGGTGCGGACGTCGTTCGGCGCGGGGAGCGTGAGCGGACGAAAGGGCGAGCTGTCGGCCACGGCCGCGGCGCGCGACTGCGCGGCGAGCGTCGCCGCGGGAATGGTCAGGAGGAGCGCGAGACCCGCGAGCGGGAGATGACGGTGCGTGGGCATCCCGGAACGTACGCTGGACTTCGCTCTCGCGCGACGCGATCTTCCGGCCCGCTCCCGTTGCCCGCACGCACACCACACGATCGTTCCCATGCGCTTTCACCATCGCCTCGTCCCGCTCGCCGCGGCCCTCCGCCTCGCCCTCGTCGCGGCCCTTCCCGTCGCCCTCGTCGCGGCCCTTCCCCTCGCCCTCGCCGCGCAGCCCGCCGACCACCGCGCGCTCGAGCGCGAGATCCTCAAGCAACTCGTCGAGATCAACACCAGCGATTCCGCGGGCCGCACCGCCGAGGCGGCGCAAGCGATGGCCCGCCGCCTGGTCGGCGCGGGCTTTTCCGCGAGCGACGTGCGCGTGCTCGGCCCTTCGCCGCGGTACCAGAGCTTGGTGGCGCGCTACCGCGGACGGAGCAGCGGCCTCAAGCCGATCCTCCTGATGGCGCACCTGGACGTCGTGGACGCGCGAAAGGAAGACTGGTCGTCCGATCCCTACGCGCTGCTCGAGAAGGACGGGTGGTTCTACGGCCGCGGCACGGACGACAACAAGGCCGGCGCCGCCATCCTCGTCGCCACCTTCATCCGCTACCGGCAGGAGGGCTTCGTGCCGGAGCGCGATCTCATCATCGTGCTCACGGCCGACGAGGAGACCACCAGCGACAGCATCGAGTGGCTCGTCGGGCAGAACCGGAGCCTGGTGGACGCGGAGTACGCGCTCAACACCGACGCGGGCGGCGGGGAGATCCGGGATGGCAAGCCCGTCGCGCTCGCGGTGCAGACGGCGGAAAAGGTGTACCTCACCCTCCAGCTCGAGGTGCGCAACAAGGGCGGGCACAGCTCGGTGCCGGAACCGGACAACGCGATCTACCGGCTGAGCGCCGCCCTCGAGCGCCTCGCGCGATTCCCGTTCCCCGTGCGGTTGAACGAAACGACACGCGCCTTCTTCGAGCGCTCGGCCGCGGCCCAGAGCGCGAGCGCTGCGCGCGACATGCGCGCCGTCGCGCGCACGGCCGACGCCGCCGCCGCCCGCCGGCTCTCGGCGGTGCCCTTCTACAACTCCGTGATGCGTACCACGTGCGTGGCCACGCGGCTCTTCGCGGGACACGCCGACAACGCGCTCCCCCAGCTCGCGCGCGCGACGGTGAACTGCCGGATGCTCCCGGACGACCAGGCGGACAGCGTGGAGGCGGTGCTGCGCCGCGTGCTCGCCGACAGCGCGATTCGCATCTCGCGCGCGGCGCCGCCGACGCCGAGTCCGGCCTCGCCGCTCCGCACGGACGTGATGGGGCCGATCGAACAGCTCTCGGCCAGGATGTGGCCGGGCGTGGTGGTCGTGCCACAGATGTCCACGGGCGCGACCGACGGCCTCTACGTGCGGAACGCGGGGATCCCGGTCTACGGCATCGGCGCGCTCTTCGACCGGATTGACGACATTCGCGCGCACGGCCGGGACGAACGGATCGGCGTCAAGGCGTTCCACGACGCGGCGGCGTACACGTACGAGCTGGTCAAGACGCTCGCCGGGCCGCGCACGCGGATGTAGCGCACCGCTCGCGCGCAGCGCGCGCCGGATGACGAAGCGGCCCGCACCGGGATTCCGGTGCGGGCCGCTTCCGCATTCCGCATTCACGCCGTTACGAAATGGACCGCACACCCCTCATTCCGCATCCGGCACTCCGCATCGCTTCTACGGCACCACCGGCGATGCCGGCGCGGCTTTCCCCGCGTCGAGGTCGTTCCAGTTCAGAATCGCGTTGAAGCCGAGGAAATACGTGCCCTGCGTCTGCCACCGCCAGTACGGGCGGATGGCGAACGAGACGACGTGCCCCTTGCCGACCGGCGCGTCCACCAATTGCACACGATTCGCGAGCGCCGCTCCGCCTGCGAGTCCGCCCGAGAGGAGCATCTGCGTCGTGTCGTTCGGGAAGCGCAGCACGACGCGCGGCTGAGGCGTCGGGTCGGCCGCTGCGCCGCGCCCGCCGCCTCCTCCTCCGCCAACGACCGGGATTTCCGGAACTTCACCCGCGGCGCCGCCGCGGCCTCCCCTCCCACCGCCGCGACCGCCGCGACCACCCGCGGCCGCCGGGTCGGGCTCCGGCGGCGGCGCGCCGCCGATCGTGATGGACCCCACCGGAGGCTGGTTCGCCATCGGCGAGATGTTCTGGCCGAAGCCGCCGCCACGGCCGCCCCCGCCTCCGCCGCGCGCACCGAATGCGCCCACGCCGCCCGCCACGTTGAGCACGGGCGTGGAGTTGAAGTACACCGGCAGTTGCGAGTCGAGGAGGCCGTACGCCAAGGGGCTCTTCATGTCGGTGACCAGCCCGCGCACGATCGTCCCGCGCGCGAAGAGGCCGGTCGGATTCTCGACCGTGACGCCGTTCGTGAGGTTGTAATCCGGGAAGAGCGTGGAGGTCGAGCCCTCGGTGATGAGCGTGCCGCCCTCCTGCACGAACTTGTAGAGGTTCATCAGGCCTTCGACGCCCATCCCGCCGCGGATGTCGTCGGTCGAGTCCGGATAGCCGAAGCTCGGCGTCTCCGCCGTCTTCCTGTAGGGAACCGGATTCGTGCCGCTCATCGCCACACCGTTGACCGCCGACTGCGCGGTGCCGCCGATGTGCGGGTAGATCACGACGTCGTACTGCGAGCGAAGATTCGTCATCTTCGCGAGTTCCTTGTCACCGGTGTACGTGAACGGCACGCCGTAGGTCTCGAGCGCCGCGCGCACCCACCCTTCGTCCTGCGTGCGGCTCCAGCTGTGCAGGTAGAGGATGCGCGGAATGTCGAGATCGTGCGTCTTCACCGTCGGCGCCGACGCCATCGCCCACGCCGAGAGGCCGAGCGCCTTGAGCTGCGCGTCCACCTGCGCGGCGTTCGCGTTCTGAATGATGATCGCGCCCGCGCGGAACTTGTGGCCGGCGGCCTCGAAATCATCTTCCGCCGCGGCCATCCGCACGTCCTTCAGCTTGTAGCGGAAAGTCACGATGCTGTTGTCGCCCGTGTGCTCGACCACGACCACGGGACCCGAGCCGGTGATCCCGCCCGGCGCGACGACGCGTCCCTTCACCGCCGCCATCGGCTGCACAAGGAGGCCCTTGTCCGTCACCGGGTTGATCACGAGGTGCCGCATGTACTGGAAGGTCCATCCCGTGTCGTCGTACGGCGACGGGTTGGCCGCCGGGTAGCGCTGGATCGAGAAGTAGATGTCGGCGACCGTGCGGAAGGGCTGGTCGCCGCGGACGATGTAGTCACCCGCCTTGACGCTGACGTTCCCCGCGCGGAAGTCACTGGTCGCGGTGTGGAACTCCAGCCCCTGGTCCATCAGGTCGTTCACCGCCTGCGCGGCGTCGGCCTTGCGGCGCTGCGTCGCCGGGATCACCCAGCCGAACGTCGGGCCGTCGGTGCCCTTCGCGACCGCCCGCTTGTTCTTGATCCAGTAGTTCTCGAGGAAGAAGTCGCGATCCTTCGCCGTGCGGTTCAGCGCGAAGAGGATCGCCGATTGCTGGATGTTCACGTTGTTGCGCGGGCCCCAGGGCACGCGCGTCGTCAGCGGGTTCGGCCGGAACCACTCGCGGCTCTGAACCGTGGTGACCGTCGAAGTGTCGGGGCCGTAGCTCTGCACCTCGTAGAACCGGCCCGTCGCGTTGTGTCCGTGCGCGACGAAGAACATGTAGTTCGGCGTCCACCCGTCGTAGAACCCGTAGGTCCAGACGCCCGGCACGCCGCGCTTGGTCATCTCGATGACGTCGTTCTCGGCGAGGATCCACCACTCGTTCACCGTGATCGCGTCGAGCTGCTCGTTGTACGGGCCCGTCCCCGTGGACGCATAGAGCAGCGTCGCGGCCTCGTGCAGATCGTGCAGGATCGTCGGGTGCCACTCGAGGCCGAACTTCTCGATGTTGCGCGTGAGGGCGAGGAACTGCCCCATGCCGTCGCGGTTGTTGTCGTGCTGTACGTACTTGCCCCAGTACATCGTCAGGTTGCCGCGGGAGACTCCCGGATGCGCCTTCGAGTAGTTGTAGGCGTCCACGACCTTCTCGCGGCCGTCCACCTCGACCACCGGCGTGATCATCGTGATCACGCCGTTCCGGATGTTCTGGACGAGCGGCATCTCCGAAACCACGAGCCGGTACGCGAGCTCCATCAGCATCTGCGGGCCACCGGTCTCGGGGCTGTGCATCCCGCTGGTGATCCAGTAGACGGGTTTGGCGACCTTGATGATCTGCTGCGCCTGCGCCTCGCTCGTCTTGCGCGGGTCGGTGAGCGAGGCGAGGTAGCCCTTGTACTTGTCGAGGTTGCGGATCGTCTCCTCGTTCGCGACCACGAGCACCGACATGTCGCGCCCTTCCTCGGACTTGCCGAGCGTCCAGTACCTGGCGCGATTCGGCGCGGCCTTCGCGATGGCCGCGAGGTACTTGTTCATCTCCTCGGCCTTGTCGAGGATCCCCCAGGCACCCATGATGTGCCCGAAGTGCTTGAGCGGCGTGGGGACCTTGTCGGAGGCCGGCAGGTGATCCACCAGCTCGGTGGAGATGCGCGGGTCGCGCAGGAACTGCTTGATCTGCTTCGTGTACTCCTCGTCAACCTTCTGCTGGGCCCCGGCCGCCGGGATCAGCGTCAGTGCCGCAAGCGTGGCGAGCAACGAGGTGAGCCGGCGGAGCGAGCGTGAGGACGGCGACATCCTGCCTCCTTTCGTACGACGATGGGGATACTGCGGCCCGAACCCTCTGGGCCAGCATTCATTAACGTGCGACGCCGGCAGGACGCTGGGAAGCGGTGTGGTTCGGGCGGTGCCGCTCAGCTACGGCCGTCACGGAGCCCGGAGTCGGTTCCGACAGTGCGCCCGGAGGGGCTCGAACCCCTAACCCGTCGTGCTGTTCCCTTCCGTCGAACGAGAGGCGTGACGGCGTGTGATCCTCGACCGCGCCGGTGCTCGAATGCCGCCTCAATCAGACAGCGGATTACATCGTCGATTGACGCTGCGACCGAGGCGAGCGAGTCGCACTCCACTTACGTCCGTCTCGGGTTCGGACCTCACCTTCGCGCCGCTTTCTTCTTCCTATGAACCCCCCGGCCCGTGTGAGAGGCGCGCTTCGGAAGCTGCTCCGCGGGCTTTGCGGCTGCGGCGACCGCTAGGAGGTTGGTCGGGTTCAACCACACGGGCCCAAATCGACCGCGCCAGGTGAGATCCGCAACAATCTGTCGAGCGAACGGGAATAGCAGCGCCGGACCGGAACCCCGAATATACTGATCCAGAGACATGTTCGGCGCCGTCTCGTCGATCGTTACAAGGGCCGTCATCGATATCCGAAAGTTGTAGATGGGTTTGGTCTCCGGAGTCGTCCAGACTTGCACGTTGACCAGCCCGCTCTTCGCGTCCGGAGAAAGAGCGCCCTTCACCTCCACACTGACGTTGCCGACGTTCGCCGCCGTCGTATGGGGCAAACTCAGGTAATCCTCGCGATGGCTGAACTGGACCTGCTCCAGGAAGATCTGTACGATCTTGATGCCGGGTGGTTTGGCGCGATCCATGGCGCTCAAGCCGCCTCACAGAGAGCCGGTGACGCAACTTCTACGGCTGGTACGGAAATAGCGGTCGTCATCGACGCATAGCTAATCGGAGCCGCCCACCACAAGAGGGCCTGAAAATCACCTGTCGCCGCGAACGCATCGATCGGTGCGGGCGCCCCCACGGCTCCGCCGGGTGCTTCCTGGCCTTGCACTGCGACGAACGGGTAGGACGCGAGCGTGCGAAGAAACCGATCGGCGAGTCGGCTCTGCCTCACGGTGCCCTTCTCCCAACGAACCACGCTCTTTGGTCCTACACCCAGTGCGTGCTCTAGCGCCGCCTGGGTAAAGCCCAGCCTCTCGCGGAGAGCCCGAATCTCTTGTGGTGAGAGAAGGCCCTCATGCGCGCGCAATACTCCTGCAGCGGCGCGACTGGAGGCGAGCGACTGCTCGCGCGTGAAATACTCGGAGCTGCACTTCAGGCAGCGAGTGAACTCGTCCTCGAGTGCGAAACTAGTCCCGTCGTCCGCCAGAACGCTACGTGGCTCCCGCACGACAGCCAGTTCACTTGCGCCGCAAACGGGGCAGGCAACCGCAGAGCGTGAAGTCATCGTGGACTCCCTGATTCCTTGAACGAGAGCACGGTCACATCTTCCTTGGCGTCTTCATGTACCGACACTTTCACGTACAAATCGAATTCGCCGAATCGGATATTCTCGAACACCAGTACCAGCCGACGGTCGTTGTATTGGTCCTCCATGTGTTGCGTAACGTCGTCTAGACCCACGGTCTCCAAGAAATCGCACACGTCGTCGAGATCATAGTTGAGACCCACCATGTCCCGCTGCGGATTCCTCAGGATGGTGATCTCCGCATGAGCCGCTTTTTCACGGGTGCGTTCGACCGCCTCGGCCGGGCTCAGCAAGTGAAGCAAGGTAGCACTATGCTACCCTGGATACAACGTAGCGGTTTGTCGCGGGCGGCAGTGGGCAGCCCGAAAGTTCTCCGAAATGCGGACACGCAAGCGTTGATGACTGTCACGATTGATGGTGGGCATCTGGGGAGAGATGGTCCGACGATTTGAGACGGGCGACGCAGCGCGGATAGGTGGAATTCGGGAATCCGAGCGGTGAATGCTTGAGTGGGGGTCGTTGCTGCGGGGGACGTGCGGGCGCGCCGAGGGGCATCCTTGATCCAGATGCGCCTCGGCGTGCCCGTCAACTCGCTCGTTACGAGCGAAGACTCTCGTACAGCAGGTCGCCCAGTTCCGAGAAGCCCTTCATGCTGCCGTACTTCGCCGCATCACCGCGATCAGCCTCAGACGAACCGACGGACCAGAAGGCCGGGTCCTGCAACTCGGCAACTTCAGCGAGCATGTGCGCGAACTCCTTCTCGACGAATTCACGACGCCCCTTGTACATGTCCTTCATCACCGACAAGCAGAGCCGATGGAGCGCGAAGATGCCCGGGGTCTTGAGCAGCACGTAGTCGTCGGCCTCGTTGAAGCAGTCCGCATTCATGCTGCGTAGGGCACGCCAGAACCCGTCAATGACCTTGAACAACTCGTCGGCGCGCTCCTCCAGCGTCGCTGCACCTGGGCGCAGCTGCTCGAGGTAGGCGTCGATCGACTTGAGGGCGGTGATGATGCTCGTCGCACGCGCCGTGCGCAGGTGTTGCCGCGCGGGATTCGCTTCGACCTCCTCCTTCGAGTACGCACGCTGGTCCGGCATCACGATCCGATCATACCACGGGCCTCCCTTGTCCGTGTTCAGCCGCTTCACGACGAGCGACGCGACCACTTTCCACTCATCCTTCTCCGCAACCGCGTCGTCGCCCTCACGTGCGACCAGTTGGGTCAGGATCATGTTGACGAGGTCCGTCCGCACCGACTTCTGCTCGCCGTTCACGATACGGAACTGGTTCATCTCACCGACAAGATCGATGTCCTGCATGATGACGATCGGGAGCTCGAAGTCCGCGAGCTGCGCGACCCCCTTCTCCTTGATGGCCCACTCGAAGCCGCGCTGCCGGTGCTGCCCATCGATGAGCGGTAGCTTGTTCGACTCCTTCAGCGTGATGGTGCCGTTCTGCGAGAGCACCACATCCGAACCACGGGCGCTCAAGAGGAGCGCGGTGGGCATGCGCACCTGGCGGCCGTCCTCGAGGTCCCTCCGCATCCAGTTGGCGAGCTTCTTCACCCGCGGGGGCTCTACCGGGCGCTGGTACCCTTGCTTGGGATCGTCGAACGACTTGTTCGTGTCGAACGGGTCGATGCGCGTGAACGTCGCCAGATCGCCAGCGCGCATCTTTGAGATGAGGAGGCGCGTGCCGTTCTGGCGAAGTTCGATGGCGGGAAGCGTGAGCGTCTTCATGAGTCTACTCCTGGGTTTGAAGAGCGGCCCGACGCTGCGTTCGGCGAGAGTGCCGAGGTGTCTGGAGGGACCGCTCAGGTGTGCGGAGAAGTGTATGTGCATACGCACGAACAGTCAATACTTCACTGATCAAGCCAAATAGTGCGCGTTTTATTGGCGATCAAACAACCATATGCGGAGACAGCCCTTCCTACCGTGAGTATTGGCAGCGTCTTTTCGGGGCCCCGCAGTTGTCGGTTGAGAGGAGTCGCTACCGCGCCTTCCGTCTCGTGTGCCTGTCACTCTCGGGCGCTCAACTAGCAGATCAACTTGGAGGAGGATTTGGGGACTACGTCCCTCGTCATGATCGGCATGGAAGTCGGTTCAGGAGTGGGGGTCACGCCAGTCTCGCTCACCACTCGACCGCCATCGTCACATCGCGCGACCGAATGAATCCGTCTGCATCGCGGAAGGTTACGTGCGCGACAAGGTCGTACCACCGATCTCCAACATGGCTGATGTCGTGCATGTGCAAGAACCGGCGAACGGGAGGCTCTCCGCGCCAGAGCACCTTGTACATCTGGAAGTCCGTGATGTGGACAGCGACCTCCACGACCTCTCCGGGCTTGAGCGTGGCTGCGGTCAGGCGACGACACCGGCTGCATGTCTCGGGATCCCGCATCAGGCGAGCATCGATCGTTACGGCGACGTCGGACACCGGTTCGGTCACGACGTTCTGGAGTCGGAGAACAGCTCGCCTGGGACTGCCTTCGTCGAACGAGACAAAACCGAACTGGACGGGATCTCTAAGGTCCAGCGCGCCAAGCGTTGCATCTTTGTCGCGGATCATCCGTTCCAGCTCCGGCACCGTCAGCACGCCTACCTGCTTGCCTCTTCGGACGTAGACCTCTCTCGTGGACAAGACCTCCGAGTACTCTCTGGTGGGATGGTGCGGTCTGGCCGGCGAATGGAACACCGCGATCACGCTGACGCGGCCAGTGATTAGATCATAGTGGCGACAGTCGATATTGGCGGGTGGACTCATGTATCCGGAGAGGATCTGCACCACTGCCTCTCCTTCCGGCGCACCGACGACAGGGACGATGGCACCGCCCACGCTCTCGTCGCCTACTCCGATCACGAGTAGGCCAAGCTCGTCTCGACCGACGGTGTTCGCGAGAGCCATCACCCCACGGGCGATCTTCGCCTTCGCTTCACCTCCCGATCCAGTCCACCATTCACGTTTGAACTCGACGAGCGTGGTTTCGCGAAGAGCGATCACCGACTCGAGCTGCGCGGCTGTCAGCGGCCAGTCCTCTTTTCGGAAGCTCATTCTGGAGTCTCTTGATCTCCGGCGTCGGATGAGGTCAGCGCGAGCCAAGAGCTCTCGTGATCACAGAGAACTCAGCGTCGGTCGGCATAACGAACACGCACCGACCCCCACTCCGCGAAGCCCAAACAGCCCCCACCGCCCGCTTCTCCTCCGCGTCCGCATACAGATGCGCGCCCTTATACTCGACGACGAGCGCGCGTCCGTCCTTCAGCTGACAGACGAAATCCGGATAGAACCAGTCCGACGAAGTCTGCAACCGAAACGAGCCGCTCTTTCGAGCGAGATTGCGGACCCAGTACTCCACCTCGGGCATACCATCGAGGAACTGCGCACACTTGAACTCTTTGGTGGCCTTGCCATCAGCGGTCTGTCCCGCAAGTTCCCCAGGCTTTGGCCCGAAGTAGTGCTTCCTGAACTGGAATCCGCCCTCGTACAGCCAGCTCGGCTCGTAGCTAATCGCCTTGAAGTTGATCGCTCGTTCTGGGCTGACGACGAGCTCCGACCCCGGAAGAAGCCACGCCTGGAATGCCGCCTTGCGCTCCGAATCGCGATGCTCCTGAATGCGCCGCTCCACCTCGTCCCGGAGACGGAAGCGGTCGAACGCAACCGCGGCAACGTCGAACGTTCCGTACTTCGCCATGAGTCCGCACACGACCGTTCGTAGAAACTCGGCAGACTCACCAGCGGGGATATCCTGGTGCTCGATTTGCCGGTCGAGCCATGCGACAAGACTCTCCAGCGACCAATCGCCGTCCGTAGAAAGCTCCAATGCCTCCTGGTGCAGCTTCGCGACGAAGTCAGCCTCCGGCTCTTCCTGCACACGCGTCTGCACTTCACCACGCGCTCCCACATCGAGTACACCGCTCTTCACTTTCGGCCTTACGAGCGGATTGTAGCTGTCAGAGAGCGCGGCGTCCTTTACGCTGAGCCTCCACGGATGCTCGAGAAGAACGGTGCTCTCGAACTCGAACAGTGTTCCGCTCTCACGCACGCACAGTTGAGGCACGACGAAGTCGAGCTGAAGTTCATACGGTGTGGGGATGCGGGGCGAGCCAGTTCCTCCGAATGCTCTTTCCGCCTCCGCGACGAGCCGAACGATCTCCTCGACCTTCGCCTTCGCCTCGGGAGTTCTCACGCAGCTGGTGAGTCGCTCCGTCTGGCGCCTGTCAAGCGGAACGAGAACGGTGATCTCGCCTTTGCCGGCGTGGATTTGCACACGGCCGGCGAGGTCTGCGACCTGGACCCGAGCGACGTCAGGGTCGATTTCATGCGGTGCCAGCGTCACCGTCTTTGGCTGCGCTCCGAGAGGAAGCACTCCTTGGACGGGAATGATGATCCGCTCCGCCTCCGCGGCCGTGAACCCGTTGCTCTCGAGGGCTTCACGAAGTTCCGTCAGCACGTCGACAATCGAGTCTGAAACGGAGAACGCGTAAGAGCAGTTCAAATCAGGGTGATGCTTCTGGCGAGCGTTGGGCAGCCGCAGGATTCGGCCGACGATCTGTTCGATCGCCGTCGCCGAACGAGTCTCGCGGAGACTGCAGAGGACATACGCGAAGGGGCAATCCCACCCTTCGCGCAACTTCTGCACCGTTATGATGATGCGCACCGGGCACGTCGGCGCGAGAATGTCTTTGACCTCCCTCAGCTCATCGAGCGCTCCAACCGAGATCTTCACTTCATCCTTCTGGACGTTGAAGTCGGCGATGAGCCGGGCGCGAAGCGATTCACACGCATCGACGCGCTCCGCCTGGAGCAGAAGAATCGGACGAAGGTACTCACCAGAGTGTTGCGCCTCCGCCTGCGCGAGCCTCTCCAGGTCTGCGCGCAGCGCCACGGCGTCGGCGAGCAACGAATCACGCTGGCTCGGGTGCCGCGTGATGACGCGCAACGGCAACTTGATCATGTCGGCGGCCTTCAACTCGGCCGCCGAGACCCTATGTAAGACATTCGACGGTGTACCGGCGCGTGCCGGAGTCGCAGTGAACTCGATGATGCACGACGGCAAGGCAGCGCCGAGTGTTGCGAACGAAAGTTCAGTCCGCGCGTTGTGCGCTTCGTCGACAACAACAACTGGACGACGGAGGCGGAGCATGTTCACGAGCGACGGCTTCGGCCTGCCGTCTGGTCCCGGCAGCAGATCGCCGATCCGCCCGGACGGTACGTTCAGCAAGTGCTCCGCGAATGAGCCGTTCTGATCGTAGACCTTGCGCCCGCTCGGGTCTTCGGCTCGAAAAGACTGGATGGTGGAGACGATTACCACGGTCTGACCATCGACGGTGGCGCGAGAGAGGCGAAGAGCCTCCTCAATCGTCACGACCTCGACCGCGCCGAAGGCGAGATCGAGTGCGCGGCGGTAGTCGTGACGCGGATCTCGCAGCGCGTCCGCCGTTTGATCCAGAATCGTATTGCTCGGCACGAGCCAGAGAACGACGGCGCGTTCCGCGTGAAGCAGCTCGTCCATCGCGAGCCCGGCGGCGTAGCACGCCAAGAGCGTCTTTCCACCGCCCGTGGGCACGCGCAGACACACGTATGGCATTCGCGGATCGAGACCAACTACCGGAACGGGGACATAAGGCGCGAGCGCTGTTCCGTTCCGTAGCTGGATCGCCTGAAACGCCGGCGCAGGATTGCCTTCCTTTGAGCACTGGCGGAAGAACTCTCGCAGCGAATCGAGAACGCGTGTCTGATAGTCTTTGAGCGCGATCACGACACCCGCACCTCATACGGGGTCTGGCGTACAGTGATGCCTTCGGCGCGGAGACGCTCTGTGCCGAGCAGACAGCCAGCGCAGTACAGCACTTTCGGACCTTTGAAGCGCGGGAGGCGCGACAGGACAGCACGCGTGAGGACGTTGCCGCCGCTCGCACTTCGATCGTCGAGGATACCGTTGTACAGAAGATAGATGCCGAGTCCGCGGTACTCGCCCAGGAACGGAGAGCTCGGCACGCGCTCGCGTGGCAGTGGCTCACCGGTCTCCGTGAAGTAGACGTGTCGCGCCAACTCGCCAAAGCTGACGTCCGAACGAATGGCTCCGCTCTCGCCAAACAGCGGATCGCCCAGTTCACAGAATCGAAATGCGCCTCCGATCCCGCCCACTCGTTCACCGCTTGCATCCAGCAATCCTTCGGATACGCCGCGCACGCGCGGAACCGTGACCTCTCTCGCCACACGCGGTTCCATCTCCACGAGAATGAAGCGCCTGCTACCTCCATCCTGCGAGTTGAGCGACAGGACTGCGTGCGCTGTTGTTCCCGAGCCGGCGAAGGAGTCGAGTATCAAGTCGTTCGGACCAGCCGCTTGGTCAATCAGCAGACTTACAAAGCGCGATGGTTTTGGAAAAGCGAACGTCTTAGGGCCAAGCAGCGCGCTCAACTCCTTGGTCGCTTCCACGTTGCCCGGTGCGTCCAGCACGGTCGAGAATCCCGTCGTGTCAGATAGCATGTCGGTCACGTAACGCTTCAATCGGGGTCGCCCGGTCGCCCGTCGCGGCCACAGGATACGGTTGTCGGCGATGAGTTCTGACATTCGCTCGGGCCCGTAGATCCAGCCCCGAGATGGATGAGGAGGGAAACGTGCTCCCGTCTCCGGATGAATCAGGTTGTAGTGCAAGTTGGGACGTTCAGCAGCATTGGCCAACCCCGTGAGATTGTCGCTCATCCATGGGCCGCGAGGATCGTTGTCGGGATTCGAGTATTTCGTTAGATCCTTGGCCTGTCCGCGCAACCTGAAACTCGGTGTGCGCTGGTAGCAAACTACATACTCGTGATCGCCCGACACGCCATTGAGGTTCCGGCTATCAGGTGTCGTTCGCCGCTTCCAGATGAAGGTGGCGGCGTGATTCGCCTCTCCGAAAATCTCATCAAGCACCAGCTTCAAGCGAGAGTACTCATGGTCATCAATGCTGATGAAGATCGCGCCGTCCGTTCGGAGAAACTGCCTGAGTAGCGCAAGACGTGGATACATCATGCAGAGCCAGCGGTCGTGGCGATCGAGCGTCTCTCCTTCCCCGCCAACAACCTTCCCCAGCCACTCCCGTATCACCGGGCTATTGACGTTGTCGTTGTAGACCCAGCCCTCGTTGCCAGTGTTGTATGGCGGATCGATGTAGATACACTTGACCTGGCCGGCGTAGTATGGCAGGAGGGCCTTGAGAGCGAGCAGGTTGTCGCCCTGAACAATCAGGTTGCCGTCGCCAGGCTCACCGCACGCGAGGTCCGGCACGTCCTTGAGCAAACGAAACGGGACGCTTTGGTGGTGGTTCGCCACCGCTTCCTTCCCAATCCAGTTCAAGGTCGGCATTGCCGCGTCACACCCGAGTTGTAGTAAGCCGAGGGCCACGCCTCTCGAGCGAGTCGCCAGAGAATCGCCTCCGTATGCGCGATCCGGAAGGCGAGGACGCTTCGCCCAAGACGCGTGCAGGATGACATGAGTCGGTGAGCACCCAACGACTCCCTCGCGGAACATCAATCGCAGCGCATCGATTCACAACCTTGCCCGCCACGCGCGGATGGAGTCTTCTCACGGCGGCACCGGTCGCACCTCCGAGGACCGAGCTTTGAGCCGCGTTTGCTCGTCGGGAAACCATAGGGACGCGACGAATCCGTTGGGGTGCCACGTCAGGACTAGACCGAGTTCCTCCTGAGTCAGCCAAGCGCGAACGTCGATGGTCGCCACCGCTCTCACGGCGCGAGCTGTGATCTCGATGACCCGCACGTGCGCCGTTCGATCGAGGAAGACGCGGAACTGGCGCGCTCCCGCGCGAATGACCCCCATTACAACATCGTCCAGATGGGAGCCCAACGGGCCAGCCAGTCTCCAGTAGATCGTCGCATCGCCCGCCTCCTGCGGCAACTCCCCGACGCGAGCGGCGGCCTCCGCGAGATCCGACGGTAGGTCACCGCCAGTTTCCACGGCATCAAAGTCCTGCGGGCTGATCGGCCTGAGATCTCCGCCAACTGGATCACGCACGAAGGCGGAAGGTGGGTCGAGGAACACCGTCGATCGGGAGTCAATGTGACCGAATCGAAGGCGACACGCCGGATTGCTCACGAAGTAAGGTCGGAGCGAGTAGGCCACGCGGCGCTCGACGCCGCCGCCCGCGTTGTCAACTGCTGTCTCCGGCGACAGCGAAGTCTCGCTCTCGTCCCAAAAGAGAACGACGAGGCCAACGTGATCCGTCTCTTGCGACGCGAGTTTGCCTCTTACGGCCCGTTCAGCCTCCCAGAGATCTCCTAGCGCTGATGGCCTTCGAATGCGGACCGAGACGATTCCGATTTCAGCAGGAGAATGCGCGGAGAGCTGGTTGATGGCCTTGGACACGTTTGCTCTCAGGCTCCCAACGCGGTCCGGAAGCTCATCGGATCTCAATCCAAGAAGCGACTTAACGCGCGACTCAACGACTGTGGAGCTCACTCTGCGGGATTCGGCTCTCGAGAACAGCGTGGGCTCGGCAGGCACATCACTGATGGAATGGCCTGCGCTGCTGAAAACCGCAGCAGCTCCGAGTCGGGCCACGCTGACTTGATATGAGCCGTCGTGGTCGCCGGCGGTAATCCATTCGTCAGCTGGCCGATCGGCCGGAAGTTGGGAAGCCAGTCCATTCACGCATGCCGCGATGTGCTCGGAGTTCGGTGGCTCGAGGGGACAATGCAGCCAGACAATGCACTTGAGCGGACCGTGGGTTGCGACCGTCGCATCGAACGCCACCTCGACGGTGTGTGCTTCGGTGTTGAACTCGCGCAGATACGACGAGATCGGCTGGACCCGCTTGCACTCTATCGCTAGGCGAAGTCGGCCACCACCCACCATGATGGCGGCCCAGACGTCAGGATGTCCGGAGGGAGGTCCGAAGCCAACCTCAACCGCGCCCATCTGGTCGAGCCAGTAGCTCGCCGTCTCCATCTCAAAGAATGCTGCCTCGAATGCGTCGAGATCACCCCCTCGGAGCGAATCGCGCATTCTGAGCAAGATGTGTTCGGCATTCTGCAGCGAGGCGCAGCGGTTGATGATGCGGCATATCATCGCGAAGCGGAGCATCCCGATCGGGTCGTCTGGCGGTACGCGACGCTCGAGAGCCAGTGTCCATACGTCAACGCGACCGAACGCTTGGACAACATCGAACGTGCCGAGTGGAGGAGTTCCGGCAGATCCACGTCCGCGGTCTGCCACTGCTTCGTCTATGGTCGCCGCACCAATCGCTTCGCGCGCGCGACGCGCCGACGCAGCGAACTCCGCCGGGTCATCGAGAGGAATGCCAGCCGCCGGCGCGGTCACCGCGCTAGCCCTCGCCAGTCAAGCCCGCGGCGTTCAGCTCTACCTCGATCTTCCCGATCACCTCGTCAACGGAGGTAGAGAAATCGATGCGGGAGACGCCATCGAGGTCGGAGTGCATCTTTGTGCCGTGCTTCACGAGCAGGCACACGTTCTGTCGACGCAGCCGTCCGTAGAACCAACCGACCTCGAACGCGACGTTCGGTCGCGCTTGCACATAGTCGCCGGTTGCCGCTCGAACCTGATCATCGGGAGTCAAGAGCGCGAACGCGAACGCGCAGCCCTCTGCTTCAGACTCGAACTTCTCGATGAGCGTTCGTCCCCGTCCCGGCCGCTCGCGCATGAGTACAGGATCGAGCCGAAATCTCTCCTTCAGGAGCGTTTGCAGCCTCAGAACATTGCCGTCGTCATGCCCGTGAATGATGAACACGCGTTTGCCTTCAAGAGACGCGCCTGATGCCAGCCTCGCCTTCGGTCCCTCGGACGTAGCGTTGGACGCGTCGGCGGGGATGACTGGCCCGGCCCTCGGGTTGAGCGGCATGCCGAGCTCGACTCGAACGTCCCCGAGCCAGCGGGCTACAACTCCCGTCGCGTCCGGCCACTGGATCAGCTTGGACAGGTACTCCGGCCGATCACGGCCCGGACGAACGAAGACCAAGTATCCGCCCCTGTTTGGGCGCTCGAGACCCCGGAAGCCGTCTGTCGGCGGGTGATAGCAGAACTGGCAAAAGAAGCCCTTTGTCGTGTGCACGACCGCCGGAACCTGACTGTCGAAGTAGCCGGACCACGTTCCGTCGAGGAGCGTCCAGGCGAAGTCCGCACGAGGAAGCCCCGACTCCACGATAAGCCGTTCCACGTCCTGCACCTGGGACTCCTTCAGGTGGTCGTCGGCGATTGTCATGGTTCGCTCGAGTAGGGCGCGGTGGGGTACTGGTGGGGTACAGACGAGATGCGCCGACACGAGTAAGGTCTCGGCGCATCTACAGGTACGATACGAGTAAGGACTTACCGATGCCGCTCCTGCGATCGAACCAGGACTCTCCTGATCCAGAGAAAGGGTCGATCAGTATTCATCGACTTACACAGTGCGCCCGGAGGGGCTCGAACCCCCAACCCTCTGATCCGAAGTCAGAAGCTCTATCCAATTGAGCTACGGGCGCGGTGCTTCCAGGAAGCGTGACGCGAAATCTAGCGCGGTTCCAACTATTCTCGCCTAAGAACGCGCGCCAGCGGTCGGGCACGCTTGACGCTGTGCGAGGGGTGAACGGAGTATTGTCCGAGTGGCCCTTCACTCTCGAAGGTCTTTGCTCGCCGCGGCGGGCCTCGTCCTGACAGTCGCGCTGCCCCAGCCGGCACCGACCTGGGAGGTGTACGCGATCCGGTACGCCGTCCTCAAGGCGTTCAGGGTCTCGGGCCTCGTCGCCGGCGCCGACACTTCGCGCCGCCTCGACATCGCGATGATGGTCTGGCTCCTCAAGGGTCCTGGCGGCCGGAACGTCCTCGTGGACGCAGGCTTTCAGCGCGACGACCTGATCCAGCGCTGGCGGCCGGCCGATTTCGTGAAGCCGAACGACGCGGTCGCGCGTTTCGGGATGAAGCCGGAGGAAATCACGGACGTGATCATCACGCACGTCCACTGGGACCACCTCGACGGCGTCGACCTCTTTCCGAACGCTCGGCTCTGGATCCAGCGCGAGGAATACGAGCATCACGTGGACTCCGCGGGGGGCCGGCTCGCGAACGCCATTGACGCCCCGGACGCCGCGATGCTCGCGCGACTCGCTCGCGCGGGCCGCGTGATGCTGGTGGACGGCGACGGGCGCGAGATCATCCCCGGCATCACCGTGTACACGGGCGGCCGGCACACCTTCGCCTCGCAGTACGCGGGCGTGCGCACCGCCGCCGGCACCGTGGTCCTCGCCTCGGACAACCTCTATCTGTACGAGAATCTCGACCGGCGCCGGCCGGTCGCGCAGACGCTCGACTCGGTCTCGAACCTCGCCGCGCAGGTGCGCATGGCCGCCATCGCGACGAGCCCCCGGCTGATCGTGCCGGGGCACGATCCCGCGGTGTTCACGCGTTTCCCCTCACCCGGAAACGGTGTCGCGCGAATCCCTTGACAGCTCGTTGGCTCTTCCTCGGTGGAGGTCCTGCCATGCGTTTTCGTGAACTGATGTTGATTTTGGCGCTCCCGACTTCCCTTCGCGCGCAGTACGTCATCGGCGCGCGTGACTCGCTCACGGCGCGCGTGGACGCGGTGTTTCGCGCGTTCGACCGGGTGGACTCGCCCGGCTGCGCGGTCGGGGTG
>Ga0209751_10000224_pt1 | contig 60123 bp, 55 predicted proteins | sample RifCSP13_1_FD_184019 | JGI IMG/M metagenome (GOLD analysis project Ga0209751, IMG submission 184019) | Soil microbial communities from Rifle, Colorado - Rifle CSP2_sed 13_1 (SPAdes) (version 2) | ecosystem: Environmental > Terrestrial > Deep subsurface > Rock core/Sediment | place: Rifle...
AATAGAAAGCCTCTGTCAAAAACCAATCATAGGGGGGGCGCTTCAGATCGTCAAGTTGTGTTGCCGAATGACCACTTTATAAGTTGGTTGACAGCAGATAAACCGCATGCTTAAATCGATTTTTGCCGTCCATCTGTAATAGCATTAAACACTTAAGCAGAATTCACTGTGCGTTCAGGTTGGCCTGTAGCGACTTCGAAGTGAGGGTGTGACCTGTAGCGATCCGACCTTATGGCAAACGATAAGAGGGAACCGGAAGCCACTCAACCCAAAGGACCAGAGGAGTCAAGACAGACCGACATCTCTGGCACGCCGCCCCCCTCAGCCATTCCGCCAGCCAGCACCTTAGCCGGAGCAGATGAGGAAAAGGCGGCGATGGTCGAGCAAGCCAAGTCTCGAGTCGCAGCCGTTAAGGAATCGTTAACTGAAAAGCAGGCCTCTCCAGCTGCCCCTCCGGGCCTCCCCAAACCGCCAGTCAAAAAGAAGGAAGAAGGGCCAAAGCCCTCAGATGCCTCCAACCATCCGCTTGCCGAGAGAGTGAAAAGCAAACTTCCGGGTGCCGTAAGTGAGGCAGTCATGTTTCTCGGCCAACTGTCGTTGCGGATAGAGCCGTCTCGCATTCTGGAAGTCTGTGCCCTTTTAAGGCAGCACGAGGAAGCGCCTTTTGATTATCTTTCGGATCTGACTTGCGTTCACTTTCCCGCCCGAACTGAAGCGCCGTTTGATATGGTTTATAACCTCTATTCAATCGCGGCTAATGAACGCGTGCGACTGAAGGTGGCTACGACCGCTGAGATGGGTGTCGAGAGTGTTACCAGCATTTGGCCTGCCGCGAATTGGATGGAACGAGAAGTTTACGATCTGTTTGGCGTTGGCTTCAGAAACCATCCCGATTTGCGACGTATCTTATTGCCTCCGGACTGGGAAGGACATCCGTTGCGCAAGGACTATTCGCTTGAGTTTGTGGAGAATCAGTGGACCAGAAAACACCTGCCAGAAATGACCGACGTGCAGCGCGAGCAGATCGAGCAGCGGCGAGCCTACGGACTGGAAATACTCTCCGTTCCGCAGGAGCGCCAAATGCGTGAAATATTTCGTGGCGGCAAGGAAGTAATGCCGAAGGACAAGTGAAATGCGGATTGCGGATTGCGAATTTCGGATTGATCGTTCCTCAGATCCGAAATTCGAAATGCGCAATCCGCAATTTCTGAGCTGGACATGACCCCGAAAGAGATTGCTGCCCAGTATGATGCGAAAGTTTTTGAAACGCCGGAGGCGGCAAAGGTAGCAGGTTTTGTTTTGACTGAGACTGAGGCTCCACGCAATGTCTGGAACAAGGCCAGCGCCGCACACGCCATTATTGAGAAACTCATACTTAAGCGCACGAAGGGAGAGGCGAGAGAAATCGGTTTGATCATTGAGCCGTGGAGCGTGACCGGCTGTTTTCTTCCGACGGAAACTCACCCGGAGGTTGCCTGAAGAAAAATCTATGCATCAGGTTGAAATAGCCACAACTCAAGAGACGCTGCTTGATAGTCCTGAGATGGTGCTCAACATGGGGCCACAGCACCCGTCTACGCATGGTGTGCTGCGCATAATCCTCAAGCTGGATGGCGAAACAGTGATCGATCTCGACTGCGACATCGGATACCTGCATCGCGGCATGGAGAAGATTGCCGAGAACCGTATGTACACGATGATTGCCCCCTACTGGGACCGGCTCGATTACATTGCGGCTGTTTCCAACGGGCTGGTATGGGTAGAAACTGTCGAGCAGATGATGGGTCTTGAAGTACCACCGCGTGCCCATTACCTCAGGACCATCCTGACTGAATTGAATCGCATCGCCTCTCACCTGCTTTGGCTTGCCACGCATGCACTGGATATCGGCGCCGTGACGGTCTTGCTATGGGCGCTTCGGGAAAGAGAGGAAATTCTGAAGATCTTTGAGCGCCAGTTTGGGGCGCGTCTGACATGTCATGCCTGGCGCGTCGGAGGCATGCCCAATGACGCGTATGACGACTTTCAATCGGACGTGCGTCGTTTCAGCAACAATTTCCCGAAGCGTCTTGATGAATATGAGACAGTGCTTTCTGAGAATCGCATTTGGCTCAGTCGAACGGTAGGCATCGGGGTAATCTCTGCCGAAGACGCTATTGCAATCGGCTTGTCTGGCCCGTCGCTGCGAGGTTCGGGCGTGGCCTGGGACATACGTAAGGCCCGACCCTACGCGGCATATGCAGACATGGATTTTGATATCCCGTTGGGTGAAAACGGCGACACATATGATCGATACCTGGTTCGGCTTGAGGAGATGAGGCAGGCGCGCCGGATTATTGATCAAGCACTGGAGAAGTTGCCTGATGGTCCAGTAAACGCCAAACTCCCCAAGATTGTTAAGCCACCGGTTGGCGATTACTATCATTCTATTGAAGGACCCAAGGGTGAGATTGGCTGCTACCTCGTTTCCGATGGCACAGCCCAACCATGGCGCGTGCGCGTCCGTCCGCCTTCCCTGATAAATCTCCAAGCGCTGAAGCAACTCTGCCTCGGCCATCTTGTTGCGGACGTCGTAGCGATTATCGGAACGTTGGACATCGTGTTGGGTGAGATTGATAGATAGAACGACTTTATGCTTCTTTTTGCCCCAATCGATTTCATCGACCAGCTTCTGCTTAAAGCTGGTCTGGATCCCCAGACGATTAACTATGTCATCTGGCCGTTCCTCCAGATTGGGTTGCTGGTTACTGTTGTAGCGTTATGGGTGGCTTACGCGACCTATCTGGAGCGTAAGATTTCAGCGTTCATGCAGGCCCGCCTCGGTCCCATGCGCGTTGGTCCATGGGGATTACTGCAACCCATAGCCGATGGGATCAAGCTCCTTACAAAAGAAGACTTTATCCCGGATAAGGCCGACCGCTGGATCTTTTTCTTCGCGCCTTATATTGCTGTCGCTGCGGCATTCATTGTCTTCTCGGTGATTCCGTTCGGTCCCGACTGGGCCGTGATCACGGATATCAACATCGGTGTGCTATTTGTGCTGGCTGTTTCCAGCGTGGGTGTGCTGGCGCTGATTCTGGCGGGGTGGTCGTCAAATTCAAAATATTCCCTTCTTGGGGCCCTACGCTCGAGCGCTCAGATGGTCTCCTACGAAGTAGGGATGGGTTTGTCGCTGATTGGGGCGCTGATGTTTGCGCGAACGCTCTCGCTCTCAGGAATCGTAACTGCTCAGGGAAGTGACTCAATATGGTTTGTTCTCTATCAACCCGTTGGTTTTCTGATTTTCCTGGTGAGCGGAATTGCCGAAAACAATCGGGCACCTTTCGACTTGCCGGAAGCGGAGTCAGAACTTGTCGCCGGGTTCCACACTGAGTATTCCGGCTTTCGTTGGTCACTCTTCTTCATGGCTGAGTATGCCGCCATGGTTATAGTCTCCGCTCTGGCTGTGACTCTCTACCTTGGTGGCTGGTATTTTCCATTGGTCTATCGTCTGACCGAAGCCAGAGGTTACCACAATCTCTATGTCATAGTGAGCCTGCTCGTCTTCATTACCAAACTGTTGATTGTTCTGTACCTGTATTTCTGGTTACGCTGGACGTTGCCGCGTTTCAGGTACGATCAGTTGATGGATATCGGTTGGAAATGGTTGATACCGTCAGCCCTGATAAACATCGCGCTTTCCGGTTTGGCGATATTTCTCCTGCAAGCGCTTGACGGTTGGCGAGGCTTTAAGCTGATTGATTCTCTATCGGGAGGATTGAACCTGACAGCCTCCGGCAAAGCGTTAATGATACTCTTCGGAGTGCTCGGGCTTTTCATTACCGGAATGCTTCTGGCTCGCATCAACTGGCGTTCGAGAGACTTTAATTTGAAGAGTCAGCGAAGGAGTATCCGCACGGTGAACTTGCCGCAAGGCCAGCCGGCAGTACCCGCGAGCGCCAAGGGGTGAAGAAACGGATTGCGGGATTGTGGAAGGTGAATTGCGGATTGCGGAATGTGGATTGCGAATTGCGGATTGAGGATTGCGAATTGCGAACTGCGGATTGCCGTGCGGCTGCTCCTTAACCCTTTGCGGCTCTGCCGCAGGTTGAGATTCGATTGGCTCTTTCCATATGACTGCAGAGGCGGAGGCTCAAGGTTTTTATGGGTGCATTCCGGTAAGCCGAAGGCATACCGCAAGGGGTGCGGCAGAGCCGCTCGGCTCCGCAATAGAGAATGGACATAAACAATTGCAGTCGAAAATCGACATAGACAATTGACAATCAACAATCGACAAGCGACATAAACAATTGGCGATCGACAATCGACAACATAAACAATCAACAATCGGCAATCAACAATCGACAAGCGACATAAACAATTGGCGATCGACAATCGACAACATAAACAATCAACAATCGGCAATCAACAATCGGCAATCGACAATCGGCTGCACAATTGGCATTTGGGACTAGGCAATCTAAAATCGAAACATGCCATTAGTTAAAGTACCAACACCAACGTTCACGCAGAAGCTCAAACGCTTCTTTATGTTCGACCTTCTCAAGGGCCTCGCGTTAACCCTCAAATACAACATTGGTGCCGCTACTGACAGCGATGCCGTCGCCGGCAAGGGCATTTATACAGAGCAGTATCCGAAGGTGCGCCCAGACGTGGCGCCGAGATTCCACGGAGCACCACGCTTGAATATGGATCCGGAGACGCACGATACGCTGTGCATTGCCTGTAATCTCTGTGCGTTAGCTTGTCCGGAGGACTGCATTGATGTGATCCCGATGGACGTCGAGATCATTGTTGCCGGCAAGCCACGTAAGAAGAAGGTGCTTGATGAGTTTATTTTCGACACGTCACGCTGCATGTTCTGCGCGTTGTGCCAGGAGGCTTGCCCCACATCCTGTTTGGAATTGACCCAGGACTTCGAGTTAGCTACTTATTCGCGCGCCGGCTTTGTCTGGAATCGTGAGATGCTCGAGCAGGGAAGAGAGACGGTGAAGTACACTGAATGAATGAGGGCAATTGCGGATTTCGAATTGCGGATTGCGGATTTTGAAATCTTGTTAGATCTCGGTCCAGGTTGTTTGTAGTCCTTGATAACCAATTTCTATCGGATTTCAATAGGGATCTACATGGAATTTCGAAATTCGCAATCCGCAATCCAAATTTAGATTAGGCAATCCACAATGACTCTCTCTGGTTGGGAAGCTGTCTTTTTCTGGGTGTTCGCGATCGGAGCAATCTTCGCCGGTCTGCTGACAGTAATGGCGCGCAACGCTGTCCACAGCGCGCTGTTTCTAATCTCCTCGCTCGTATCAGTGGCGGCGCTCTTTATCCTCGCTCGCGCCGAGTTCATCGCCGGAGTACAAATACTCGTTTACGTAGGCGGCGTAATGGTCCTATTTCTTTTCGTGATCATGCTTGTCAATGTGAGTGCCCAAGAACGCGGGCGTGAGGAGATCTTTAATCGACAGCGGCAGGTTACGGCGAGTTTGATCTTCTGTTTCTTGCTCGTTCTCGGGCTAATCTATGCCATTAACGAAGGGTATAAAGGGCTGCAGAGTCGACACGGGGAGGTGTTGAAAGGGGCGGTAGCTCAGCAGGAAGCGCAAGAGCAGAAACTACCGCAGGCAGCGACTGGCACTTCCCGCCTCACAACGGAAACCGAACGCGTTGGTGGCAGCCTCTATCGCTACGCTTCGCTACCGTTCGAGATTGCCAGTGTACTGTTGCTGGTAGCGATAATTGGTTCCGTGATGTTGGCACGAACGTTGAAGCAGGAAGTGTCAGTTGATGACATACCACCAGACCTTCTGGAAAAGGAGATTGCACGCGATCCGGAATTGGCAAAGGTGGAAGTGATTCAGTAGGAACTTGTATCGATGCTCGTGTTGTTTGCTCCAACTCTATCGTTGCTCCTGCAGGAAGCCTCGGCGGGCCGTTTAAGAGTAATGGTCCAGGGTGCCAAGAATCCTGACCTCTCAAAATTCCTGGTTATCGGCGCGTTACTGTTCATCATTGGCGTCGCCGGAGTGCTGACGCGGCGAAACATAATTGTCATCTTTATGTCCATTGAACTCATTCTTAATGCAGCAAATTTGAACTTCATCGCCTTCTCGCGCTACTTGCAGGCCACCGGGAACGTGAATGCAGTTGCCGGGCAGATCTTCGCGGTATTTGTGATTGTAGTGGCTGCGGCCGAGGCGGCGATAGGTTTAGGTATTGTAATTGCACTGTATCGAAACAAAGAAACTATTTGGGTTGACGAAATCGATCTTCTCAAGTGGTGATCCATCTCCATTTAACAGGTTGAAATTGCATTGTTTCTGTTGGCTGCAGAAGCTATGAAGAATGAGAGCTGTCAAATGAGAAATGGAAAATGCGTTCTCCGGACGTAACACCTGAAGCTTATGCACCGGTTCATCTGGCTAGTTCCTCTACTACCACTCGTCGGCGCGGCAATCAACGGCTTTTTTGGCCGGAAGTTTCGCTTCTCTGAGAAATTGATTGCCGGCATAGCGGTGGGCTCTGTAGCGCTGTCGCTCCTGATCAGTCTGGCCGCCGTTTACTCCTACGGATACAGCAGTCACGCAATCTGGCCCAACTCTTACGTTACAAGTCAGGATGGTGCCTTTAAGTTCACCTGGATTCCGGGCGGCGCGGTTCACATCACACAAGGCACCAACGAACGAATAGCGATAGGGGCTGACAAAAAGCTCCAGGAGAAACTGGCGGAGATGCCTCCCGAGGAGCGAGAAAATCGGTTTCTTGGTGTTGCCGTGCCGATGATGGAGGAGCCGCGTGGGTCCTTGCTAAATGTCGAATGGAGCTATCAACTGGATCCTCTCTCCTCGGTCTTTATGCTCATTGTCACCGGAGTGGGACTCTGCATCTTCGTGTTTGCCACGGGCTACATGCACGGCGATCCGGGTTACTACCGGTTCTTTGCCTACATGGGCTTGTTCATGTTTTCCATGCTCGTGCTGGTGATGGGATCAAACTTCGTAATGATGTTTGTTGGTTGGGAAGGCGTCGGTCTCTGCTCGTATCTCTTGATCGGATACTACTTCGACCGCCAGGAAGCAGCAGACGCTTCACGAAAGGCCTTCATCACTAACCGCATTGGCGACTTTGGTTTTGCCCTGGCGATCTTTGCGGTCATAGCCACTTTCGGAACCAGCCAGTATGGGGATGTTTTTGCGCAGGCGCAGACTTACCCGATTGAAGTCTTAGGCAACTGGGGCCTGATGTCGTGGATTGCACTTGGACTTTTCGTTGGGGCTTGCGGTAAGTCGGCCCAACTCCCACTGCATGTCTGGCTGCCTGATGCAATGGCCGGCCCAACTCCAGTATCCGCTCTCATTCATGCCGCTACCATGGTTACCGCCGGTCTTTACATGGTGACGCGCACCAACGTCATTTTCCAGCATTCGCAGACAATGATGTTGGTGGTTGCCCTTGTAGGTGCTGCCACCGCCATTTTCGCTGCCACGATCGGTATTACTCAAAACGATATTAAGAAAGTATTAGCCTATTCGACCGTTTCGCAGTTGGGGTTCATGTTTATGGCATGTGGCGTGGGAGCGTTCGTCATCGGCATCTTCCACGTGATGACGCATGCGTTCTTTAAGGCACTAATGTTCCTGGGTGCCGGGAGCGTGATTCACGGCATGCATCATGAGCAGGACATGCGTCGCATGGGCGGCTTGAAGAAGTATCTGCCCTACACGTACCTCACCTTTCTGGCTGGCTGGTTGGCGATCTGCGGCATCATTCCCTTCAGCGGCTTCTGGTCAAAGGACGAAATTCTCTGGCAGGCGGCATCGACTACCTACATTCCATTGGGCTGGCTCGTCTGGGCAGTTGGAACCATTGCGGCGACCTGTACGGCCTTCTACATGACGCGGCTGGTAGCCATGACTTTCTGGGGAAAAGAAAAGTTTTTGGAACGGCCAGCCGGCGGCGAAGCTGACGAGGCGCATGCTCATGGGTTCGATCTAGGGAAAGCCCCGCACGATGCACGACGCCCCTCAGCCGGTGACCGTCTTCGACATGAGCCAGGGGAGCACGTTGGACCTATTCATGAGGATGTGCAAGCGCATTTGCTCAGCCATGGCCGAGGCGGGCACGAACACGGGGCGCACCTTCCACATGAATCGCCGCCTTCAATGTGGGTGCCGCTGGTTGTTCTGGCGATTCTTGCCACTATTGGAGGTTTTGTTGGTATTGGACCAGCTTTCAAATTTTTAACTGGCAGTGAGCACCCCGGGGGCAATCTCAACATCGTTAACTTCATGGATCCACTTATCTGGAATCCTGTCACGCAAAACTTTGGCAGCGCCAAACATAATGAGGCTGCAACACCCGCCAGTCACGAGGCTACAGGGCCGGCAACAACAGGTGAAGCTGCCGAAGTGGGCCAACACGCAGCTGAGCCGGCTTTACCCTATGGAACGTCGAGTTTCAACCTGGCCCATGCCATAACGAATGCCATTGGGAGCCACACTCTTACTGAATTGCTATTTATCGTTATTTCACTTGTGGTCGCGCTTCTTGGCATGGCACTGGGTGGACTCTTTTATGTTTGGCGGCCAGGACTACCAGCAGTCTGGGCGGCGCGACTGCGACCGTTGTACGAGGCCAGTTACAACAAATATTGGGTCGACGAATTTTACGGAGCGACCATTACACGACGAACGATGGATCTGGCAAGATTCGTCTTTGCCATTGATTCGAAGATCATTGATGGCCTTGTTAACGGCTCAGCCTGGATAACGCGGCTCTCAAGCCGCATCACTGGCGGCACGGACCAGTACGTCGTAGATGGACTCGTTAATGCGGTTGCGGCCTTCATTGTTCGTTTAATGTCGCCGCTGTTCCGCGCCGCCCAAACCGGCTTAACTCAAAATTACGCGCTCGTGATGGTGTTGGGATTGGTAGGTGCGGTCGCGCTCTTTTTTGGCGCTGATATCGTGAATGCCGTGAGAAACTTTTTTGCGTTTGTTTGACCGGGGTAGAGTCGGCCAGTCCGCCCGGTCGGAGCAAAGCCCAAAGAGCAAAGAGCATTAGAGCAAAGAGCATTAGAGCAAAGAGCATTAGAGCAAAGAGCAAAGAGCAAAGAGCAACAACTGACTACTGATAACTACTCATGAACAACCTGCACATTGTGTCGATCATAACGTGGCTGCCAGCTCTGGGTGCGCTGATCATTCTGGCGCTCATTAAGAAAGACCAATCCAGTCTAATTAAGAAGTTTGCCACGGCCTGGTTTGCGCTGGATTTCGTAGCTTCCCTGTGGCTGTTCACTTACAACCGGGGGCTGGGTGGCATGCAGTTTTTGGAGGACCATCTTTGGATTCCGGTTATTGGAGCCCGCTATCAGATGGGTGTAGACGGTGTGTCGGTGTTGCTGATCACGCTCACTACGCTTCTTGGTTGGATTGCGGCGTTATCTTCCTGGAAATACATCGAAAAAAGGGAGAAAGAGTATTACATCCTGTTGTTACTACTGCAGACTGCCGTGATCGGTGTCTTTGCCTCAATGGACCTCTTCCTGTTTTACCTGTTCTTCGAGGTTGGACTTGTGCCGATGTACTTCCTGATCGGTATCTGGGGTGGCGAAAACCGTTTATATGCGGCGATTAAGTTCTTTCTTTATACCCTTGTCGGCTCCGTAGTGATGCTACTCGGCGTTTTAAAGATCTACTTCTTGAGTCAGGACATTTCCTTAACCTCACAGATTGCACCGGCGACGCTCAAGCTCCTTGCAGGCAATGATCAGGCGTCGGCGATGGTATCGAGTACTCTGCAAGCTGCTGTCGCGAACGGAACAGGAACGTTCAATATTATCTATTTGCAGGCCATGGGATCGGTAATGCCGATGGGCACAATGCAGATGCTCTTGTTTTTTGCCTTTGCGCTGGGTTTCGCGATCAAGGTACCAATGTTTCCGTTTCACACCTGGTTGCCGGATGCACACGTGGAAGCACCGACCGCTGGGTCGGTAATACTTGCAGGCATCCTTTTGAAACTCGGCACCTATGGATTCTACCGGTTCAATCTCCCAATGTTTCCTGCCGCCTCAAGGGACCAAGCATACTTTGGCTCCTTTGGGGTGCGCAGCGTGATGGTGTTTTTAGCCCTGGTAAGCATCATCTACGGCGCGCTGGCCGCAATGTATTTTGTGGTGAAGCGCGACGGCGACATTAAGAAGTTGGTCGCCTATTCCTCTGTGTCATCGATGGGAATCGTGATACTGGGTCTGTTTGCCTTAAATCCAAATGGGTTGAATGGCGCAGTCTTACACATGATTAATCACGGCATCTATTCGGGCGCACTGTTTCTGCTGGTGGGCATCATTTATGAACGTCGCCACACACGTAACGTCGCCGAGTTTGGTGGGCTATCCCACGTGATGCCCGGTTATGCAGCTGTCTTTCTGGCAATGGCGATGACCGCGATTGGGTTGCCGCTATTGTGTGTTTTCATCTCTGAGTTCTTGTCCTTACGAGGAGCATTTGAGGCCAACCCATGGTGGGCCGGCTGGGGGGCATTGGGCATCATTCTCAATGCAGGTTACATGCTTTGGCTCTATCAAAGGATGTTCTTCGGCAATATCGATAATCCGAAGAATGAGAAATTGCCGGATCTGAGCATTCGTGAATGGGTCTATATGGCGCCACTAGTAATAATGTCGCTCTGGATTGGCATCTATCCCAAGGCGTTTCTTGATTACACCGCGCAGCCTGTCAACTCAGTTGTGCGTCAGATAAGGCCCGAGTATCCCATTCCGGGAATGCCGCCTCCCGAGGAGCGAGCTGCGAAGTGAAGGATGAACGATAAAGGCGGAAGGCGGAAGGATGAAGGATGAAGGATGAAGGATGATGAATGATGCCCTAACAACATCACACACTAGAACAACTGACAATGACCATGACAACTGACCTCTGACAACTGACAATGACCATGACAACTGACCACCGCTGACTATCACAATGCTTTTTCTTCATCCTTCATCCTTCATCCTTCATCCTTTTATTTTGCAAGCCAGCTCTACTGCGCTTTTCAATCTCGCCGATCTCCAACTGATCGCCCCCGAATTGATCCTGACAATCTGTGCCTGCATGGTGCTGGTAATGGAAGTCATCCTTCCCTATCGCAAGAGCAAGCTGACGGCCTACTTTGCGCTTACTGGGGTTGCGCTCGCCGGGATTTCTCTTGGTGTCCAATGGTGGTACGGCAGTGCTCTGCCGCTCGATGGATTTTATGGAATGGTGCGGCTCGACGGCTTTGCGCTGATCTTTAAGGCAATTTTTCTTGTCTCTGCGGCCCTGGCAATTGGTATTTCAACTCAGTACCTGGATATAGAGGGTGAACAGCATGGCGAATACTATGCGCTGGTTCTGTTTGCCACAGTCGGCATGATGTTTCTGGCCTGCGGCTACGACCTCATATCACTCTATATTGCCCTGGAATTGATGGCCCTGACATTTTACGTGCTCGTCGCCTTCACGAAGCGGGAAAAGCGTTCGAATGAAGCGGCCATGAAATACTTTTTGCTGGGAGCTTTTTCCTCCGGCGTATTGCTTTATGGCATGTCACTGCTGTACGGGGTCGCAGGCTCGACTAACATCGGCGAGATCGGAAGAGGAGTTAGTTCTGTTCTGGCAGCGATGAACACAGGGGGCGATGCAAGCGTATTTGCAAAACAGACCGCCGAAGATATAGCCAGACTCCGGCCGATGCTGCTCCTGGGAATGATTGCCCTGGCCGCCGGCTTGTTCTTTAAAATTGCTGCAGTACCCTTTCACATGTGGGCCCCTGATGCTTACGAAGGAGCACCCACATCTGTTACCGCGTTTCTTTCCACTGGATCCAAAGCGGCAAGCTTCGCCCTTTACGCTCGTATATTCCTTGAAGCTATGCCCAGTCTTCGCGTGGATTGGGCCCCCTTGCTTGGGCTAGTGGCTGCGCTAACCATTATGGTGGGTAACTGGGCCGCGGTAACACAAGAGAACTCAAAGCGTCTCCTGGCCTATTCGTCAATTTCCAACGCGGGTTATCTGTTGCTTGGTTTAATAGCTGCAAATGAGTACGGATATCTTGGCCTGCTGATCTATCTATTTGTCTATACCCTGATGAACATGGGCGCCTTTGGTGTGATCATCAGTCTGCGCAGGCGCGGAATCATTGGCGACAAGGTTGACGACCTGACCGGATTGGCCCAAAAGGCGCCCGGCATGGCCGTGATGATGGTCGTTTATATGCTTTCCCTGGGTGGCCTCCCGATGACGGGAGGGTTTATCGGTAAGTACTTTCTATTCGGTGGTCTGCTGCAACGTGGTAAGACGGATGGAAAAGCCTGGTACTACTGGCTCGCAGGGTGGGCCATTCTTAATACTGTCGTGTCCTTCTATTACTATGTGCGCTTTATCAAGGTGATGTACCTCAGCGACCGCGTTGCGGACGAAAAACCCCTCTCCCTCTCGCCGGCACTGCAAACTGCTCTGATAGCTTCGCTCGTGGGCATCATTTTCGTTGGTGTTTATCCTCAACCTTTCATAAGTCTGGCGCAGAAATTGATCACGCCCCTTGCGGCGCTGGGCTCTATTGCCCTGAAATAGCGCTGCTAAATTCTCCGATGCTGGTTTTCTATTTCCTTGGCGCCATAGCTCTCTGGTTAGGGATCGGTTCATTACGCAATGGCATTCAGTTTTCGAGATATGTGCGCCGCGAACTTGCTCAGCCCCCGCCTGACTTCACACCGACTGTCACCATAATTGCGCCCTGTCGTGGTCTGGACCAGGGTCTGACTCGAAATATCGAAGCGCTTTTCGAGCAAGATTATCCAGCCTACGAGATAATCTTTGTCACTGATCGCTCCGATGACCCTGCCTTGTCCGTAATCGATGAAGTACGGAAATGCCGGAAGGAAGCGCACAGTCCAGCAACGCGAGTGGTAATCGCGGGCCCAGCGAGCGATTCCGGTCAAAAAGTGCACAACCTTCAGGTAGCCACCGAGCAGATAGCCTCGAACAGTGAAGTATTGGCATTCGTGGATACTGACACGCGTCCGGATCCGAACTGGCTGCGCTCGCTGGTACGACCTTTAAGCAAACCGGAGATAGGGGCAGCCACCGGTTACCGGTGGTTCATTCCGGTGAATGGCGGTTTTGCTTCCCAACTGCGCTCAGTCTGGAACGCTTCAATCACGTCGGCGCTCGGTGAGAGAGATGAGAAAAACTTTTGCTGGGGAGGTTCCACAGCTGTTCGCCGGGAGACGTTCGAAAGCCTGCAAATGCGCGAGCGCTGGCGGGGAACTGTGTCTGATGATTTTGCTTTAACAGGAATGTTCAGGAAGGCAGGGCTCCGAATTCATTTTGTTCCGCAATGTTTAATTGCTTCCCTGGAAGACTGCAACTTTCGCGAACTGGTCGAATTTACCAACAGGCAATTGAAGATCACTCGTGTTTACGCCCCACACCTTTGGAAGGCTTTGCTGCTCGGGAGCGCTCTGTTCAATGCCGTATTCTTTGGCGGAGGATTATTGATTGTCATACGGGCGATGTTGGGACTTTCGTTTGGCGCACCGCTCGTCCTAATCGGTACCATTTATGTGCTCGGTACCACAAAGGCATTCATTCGTTTCCGCGCCGTGAAACGTGTGCTTAATGGCTATCAATCTGAACTAAACGGAAGCTTGCTTTTTCATCTGCTCCTTTGGCCTTTTGCATCCCTGCTTTACCTCAACAATGCAGTCAGTGCAGCTCTCTCCAGGCGCATAAAATGGCGCGGCATTACCTACGAATTGAAATCGCCTACCGAAGCTGTCATTATTTCGCGCGAGTAGTAGCTCATCTTGTGAGCGAGGCAATCGCGAGCATTTCTCTTGCCCGGGCATGGTTAACAAAGCTGTCCAGCTAGTTCAACTTCTGCGATCCACCAGACGCGACAAGCGGTTGGGCACCCTGATTTTCTTCGTCACTTCACGCTGCAATGCCTTCTGTCGCACCTGTTTCTATCATGCCGACCTCAATAAGCCCGGCGATTTGACTTATGAGCAAATTGAGAAGGTGTCGCGCACGATGCCCCCTATTACCGATCTTTGGCTGTCAGGAGGTGAGCCAACCCTAAGGCGAGACTTGTCGGCAATCATCGATATGTTTATTAGAAACAACGGCGTGGAGCGCGTGATCCTGCCCACCAATGCGCTGGTTAAGTCACGTCTGAATGAGATAGTAGAGCAGGCCCTCGAGCACAATCCCCATCTCCATCTCTACTTGAACATCGCGCTCGATGGCTACGGTGATACTCACGATCGAATAAGGGGCGTTCCCAACAACTGGCAGAAAGCGCTCGACTCGATTGAGTCGCTCTATCCGTTGAAGGAGAAATATGGTCAACGATTTCGGCTCAATGTGAACACAGTGGTCTGCGCGGAAAACTATAAAGAGATCCAACAGCTGGCAGAATTCATGTGGGCCAACTATCGACTCGACGGCCACTATTTCAACATCATCAGAGGCGAAACGCCCGTTGGCGATGAGATAAAGCAAGTGCCGCCCAGCGTCTTTCCTGAAATCTACGCTTTCGCCGCACGCCTGACGAAACGTTACGGCGACCGCATGTTTGCTCTGGATGAGGTTAGCCGGCGGTTCGTAAAGAATGTCGCTTATGTTGGCGCAATCACTACTCATTATCGTACGCAGCACGCTAATTTTGAGCAGTCAGTCCCATGGCACTTTCCCTGCACTGCCGGCGAAACCGCCGTAGTCATCGATTACAACGGCGATGTTCGCGCCTGCGAATTGCGCGAGAAGTTTGCCACCCTGTCTTCATACGATTATGACTTCAGCGCTCTTTGGGCCGCGAGTGAACGCCAGTCGGAGTTGGCAGCAATTGATGGCGGCAAAGCGTGCTGGTGCACGCACGTCTGTTTTATTCATGACTCAATGCGCCATTCGCGCCGCGCTCTGCTCTACGAGTTGCCAAAGAACTACTTGCGGCGGGAGCATTGGTAGGAGCGGAATGCCGGAAGAAGAGAAAGACGAGACAAATCGTAAGAGTGGCATTGCCTACGCCGCTGCTTTGACGTTGTTTGTTTCGGTGGCCAGCATGTGTGGAGTCGGCTGGTTGCTTGATCAGTGGCTGGCAACTAGTCCCTGGCTGATGGCAGCAGGGCTAATCCTTGGCGCGATTGCCGGCTTGTACGAGTTTTTCAGGCTCACCTCAAAACTCAATTGATTGCTTCCTCGACAATCTCGTAATTCACCGTGTAAAATCAGCAGCTTTGCGGATGAAGCCGACTACCGAGAGTGAAGCAAAAACTGCATCTCAATTGGATGCACGTCTATTTCGCACGATGGTTATTGCCGTGGCGTCCGCTGCGGTGATCTGCCTCTCATTTACTTCGTGGCGAGTTAGCGTGGGCCTACTACTGGGAGGAGCGCTTTCGTTGCTCAACCTCCATTGGATGCGCAGCTCGATTGCCGCCGGATTGAATCTGGCCATTAATAGTGGGCGGCCACAGTTCAAGTTGGCGCAATATGTTCTGCGCTATTTTGTAATCGGAATTGTTGTTTTCGCGGCCTACAAACTGAACCTAGTCTCATTGCCGGCGACGATTGTGGGCTTGTGCAGTTTTGTCGTTGCTCTTTTTGTGGAGGCTTTCAGAGAGTTCTATAAGTCAATTATCCATCGAGAGGAACCTGGTTGATGTTTTGGTTGCAGGAAGCTGCTGAAGCGACTGTCGAACAAGCAGAGGAAAGCCACGCGCATGTCCCGATTGTAGTGCAGTTTGTGAATAACTACTTCGGCGAATGGGCGTACAACTTCGAAAAGAAGTACACCTACCCGCTTTGGAAAACCTTTCTGGCCAAATTCGGCACCACGCCTGAGGCGGCGTTTGGTCCCTACACGCCTGAAAATGCAATTCCGTGGTACACGGTAATGTTCGTGATTGCCTGCATCCTCAGCGTTACTTTTATTTGGATTTTGAAAGGCAGACTTTCGGCGGAAGAACCCAGTCATGGACAGCAGACGCTGGAGCTTGGCGTTCTGGCTATCCAGGACATGCTTAAAGATGTGGTTGGGCCACACGGATTGAAATATTTTCCGATTGTCATGACCTTCGCTGTGTTGATACTGGTTTCCAACTTAATGGGCCTGTTCCCGCTTTTTATTTCTCCCACATCGGCTACCAGCGTGACCTTCGCTCTCGGGCTTTCTTCCTTTCTCTACTACAACTATATCGGTATCAAGGAGAATGGCCTATTCGGTCATTTGAAGCATTTTGCCGGACCTATCTGGTGGATTGCGCCTCTGATCTTTCCTATTGAAATCATCAGTAACCTGATCCGACCCTTTTCGCTTGGTATTCGTCTCTTCGGCAATATGTTTGCTGACGAGAAGGTGATGGATACAATCGCGCATCTATTCCCACCGTATACCTACTGGCTGGTACCCGTATTGTTAATGCCTTTGAGTCTATTTGTCGCTTTCATCCAGACCTTCGTGTTTGTTCTGTTATCGCAATTGTATTTGAGTGAAGTTTCTCACCCACCCCATGATTTTCATGCTGAAGGGCGAGAGGGCGGTGGCGAAGGTGAATTCATTGTTCCGGTATTGACTTAGTGAATCTTTGAGAAGCGCGCTTCGAGCGAGGTGAGCACATGCGCTCGCGCACGTTGGAGCGTAAATTGAAAGTATCGGCAAGTGCGAAGCTTTAAGGCGATTTAGCCTGGCCCATTTATTGAAACGCAAAGTCTGTATCGCTGGAGCACCGTTGTTCGAGGGGCGGTGGATACCGGATTCAGGCGAAATTATAACCACCCGGCCGGCGCCGCATATGCTGAAATACATCCACCCGAATTGGGCTACGGAGGAGCAGATGACTAGATTGAGAATACTTTTCTTTGCGGTCCTTGGAGTGTTAATGACTACCATGACCGCCTTTGCGCAAACAGAGGCTGCGGCGGCCGATAATGCAAGTTCGGTCAGCAAATACAGGGCCCTGGCCGCGGGCGTAGGATTTGCAATTGCTGTATTTGGTGGCGCCCTGGGACAATCACGTATCGGCGCTTCTGCTGTTGAAGGGGCGGCGCGAAATCCTGGCGCTGCGGGACGCATTCAGACAATGATGATTCTGGGCCTCGCGCTAATTGAGTCGCTTGTGCTCTTTGCGTTGCTGGTAGTCTTCACAGTAGTAAAACCGAGTTAACATGAATTCTCCACGTGTGCGAGCGAGGATCCAAGCTTCGCTCGCACACGAATTTCCTCCCTCTTTGCTTGAGCTTCCGGCTGTGTGGTAGGCTCACATAACTCTTCCCCAGCAGCTAACGCGAGGTTGTATTAATACGATGAAAGTCTGCCCGAAATGCGGAGCAAAGTATCCGGACACTACCACCCTGTGTTCTGCCGATGGCGCCGTTCTGGAGCAGACTGAAGACACGTTGCTCGGCAAAACGCTTGCCGGTAAATACCGCGTTGACGAACGATTGAGCGTTGGTGGGATGGGCACTGTCTACCGTGGCACACATGTGCTCATGGACAAGACTGTGGCGATCAAAGTTCTGCGACCCGCGCTCGCCGCCGATGAAAAGATCGTAGCCCGCTTTTCTCGCGAAGCTCGCGCTGCGTCCCGGATTTCGCATCCGCATGCTTTGAGTGTTACGGATTTCGGCGAAGCTGAAGATGGCGTCGTATTTTTGGTGATGGAATACCTCCGCGGCAAAACCCTGAAAGAGATTGTACGTGAGGGTGGGCCGATGCCGCTGACGAGAGTCATCGAAATTATGCGACAGGTGGGCGGCGCCCTTGACGCGGCGCACGCTCAGGGAGTCGTTCATCGTGACCTGAAGAGCGACAACATAATGTTGCTGACTACGAACGGCGCCGATTACGCAAAGGTTCTCGATTTTGGCATCGCGAAGATTAACGAGCCCGAAGATGGATATGATCCGGGACTTACAGCCCCGGATCTTGTTATTGGTACGCCTCAATACATGTCGCCCGAGCAGTGTTCACAATCGCCGGACATCGATGCCAGATCGGATCTGTATTCGCTTGGAGTGATCCTTTACGAAATGCTGGTTGGGCACGTCCCGTTCACAGGCGATTCGCCAACAGCGGTGATGATGAAGCACCTGCAGGAGCCGGCACCGTCGCTTTTGAATGAAAGGCCTGATTTACCGGCCTCGGTTGCGCATGTGGTGTCGCGAGCGATGGCCAAGTTGCCTCAGAACCGTTATCAAAGTGTTGCGGAGTTGGTCGAAGATTTAACAGTGGCCGGAGGAATGGACGACGCATTCCCCGCGTACGGCGACCGCACCGTGCCCCGAACTTTGAGTGCCGATGCGACCCCGGCGGATTCGGATGATGAAGAGACGGTTGTGCAGCCGCGCCCACGACCAAGTAGAACCCAGATACCAATAGCTGTACCCTCTTATGCTCCCCCGGCTGGCAGCAACTTCAATCCGTGGAAGATCCTGGTGCCGTCATTGGCAGCGCTGGTCGTAATCTTTGTGGGTATCTATTTTTTTACCCGTAATCGAGAAGTGGCAGCCCCGCCGGCTTCCACTGATTCAACGCTAGTAACCGACCCGAATAGCCAACCGGTGGAACCTGCCCAGCCCGCAACCGGCAAGAGCGAGGAAGGAATTCCGGCCGGCGGCGCCACAAAAACCGCCGCTGTCAATGCGAATGCCAACGCGTCAAATTCACCTGTTGAGGGAGAAGACATTAATGGAAATGTCGAGTCTCAAGAACCGAGTCAGAATGTGAATCAAGCGAATTCCAACAATGCCCCACCCAGCCCCACAGTGGCGTTGCCCTCCCCGTCACGTCAAGTAAATACAAATGAGGCACCTGTTTCGTCACCTGGAGCAAAACCGGCTACTCCTAAACCGACACTGCCACCCCCGAAAGTTTCACCCAGTGCTGAAAACGACGGACGCTCTCTCTAGGGCGACACTCCGTGGGGAAGCCCCCGGCCTCAAGACGCTTTAGCCTCGTGGAGCCTCACTTTCTGCCTAACGAGCCAGACTCAAAAACCGAAGGTTTCTATGAAGGAGTGCCGCCCCTACCTGGATGCTTCACGAACCATATTTAAGAGTTTGGCCTCCTCTTCAATGGCAATTTCAATCTCGAAGACGTAACAGGGTAGATCAAATTGTAAGGACTCGAGCTTCACTGCATCTTTAGCAGTCGTTACGAACCCTTGCGCATCGAATCGCCTTGCTTGCTGAGTTAGGAAGTTAATGTCGGCTTGCGTGTAAACATGGTGGTCGCGGAAAGTAAGTGTAAAGACCGGAACGATTTTCTGGCGTCTCAAATGGGTGTAAAAGGAGTCGGGATTTCCGACGCCGCAAAAAGCACCTAAGGATTTCGGTAGTGATTTCGAGTCAGCTGGATGGCCCTCGATCGTTCGAAAACCGCGAGCGCGCATTTGCGAGATGAAGATTGGTTGATTCCCGGCATGTTTTCGCAAGTGTGTCTTGAGTTGGTTTACGTCGTCTGTGAGTTCAACTCGCGTAACTACAAGACAGTCTGAACGCGAAGCGCCCGATAGGGGTTCACGCAGCCGGCCATAGGGTAGAAGGTTCGCACCACCCCACGGGTTTGTGGCGTCGATCGTCAAAATATCCAGATCGCGTGCGAGCCCTAAATGTTGGAAGCCGTCGTCGAGCACGAATGCATCAGCCCTCAGGTGCTCGCGAGCCCATTCACCGGCTTGCCAGCGATCGGAATCGCAAACCACTGCGGCTAATCCCTTGAGGTGTTGCGCCAAAAGAAAAGGTTCATCGCCAGCCTCAGCCACCGGTGCCAGGATCTGGGATCCATCCGAGACTACGCGAAGTTTTCCTGGATTGGCTCGTCCGTAGCCTCGCGTCAGGACGCAAACCTTCTTACCTTCAACTGCGAGTGCTCGGCAGACCCATTCAACGAGTGGCGTCTTTCCGGTGCCGCCCGTTGTGATGTTACCCACGCTGATTACCGGCGCATTGAGTCGTGATGTTTCGAGCAAACCCTCTCGGTAGGCCATTAACCGCGCTCGTGTGATGAGACCATAGAGCACGCTGAAAGGTGGCAATACCAAAGAGGAAATAGGGTTCATGCGGTTTTGCCGCCATGAGCCGCAAGTGATGCAAGATTCTTAACCGCAGTCTCGTGAGCACCCAGAATTGGCCCGATGAACTTAAGGGTCCGCTCCGTAGCCCCGAAGTTTTGTTCAACTAGATCTCTTGCCCTTCGGCCGAGATCCTGACGGCGCTTTTGGTCGCCCAACAGTTCAGAGAAGAGCCTAGTGAGTTGGACCTTTGCCTCGTTTTCGGAAGCTGCCGGCATCTGGATAACCGCGTCGGCTTTCTTAAAGGCCTTCATAATCGCTTCAAAGTTGTAGGTGTTAGGCCCGGTAACTATGCAGGCTTCCACTGCGGCTGGCTCAAGTATATTGTGGCCGCCACTTCTTGAAATGCTGCCACCGACAAACACAATTGCGGCAAGTGGATATATGGCGGGTAGTTCGCCAATTGTATCCAACAGAATCACGTCGGATTCCGTGTCGCTTTCGGCCGGCGGGGAAGTGCGCCTTGACCACTTGAAGCCAGACTGGTCCAGCAGTGAAGCAACCTCAGCAAAACGTTCAGGATGGCGTGGCGCGAGCATCAAGCGCGGTGGGGTGGGAGTGGTGGAACGAACCGCGCTGAACGCCTCGAGCACTAATCGTTCTTCTGGAGCATGCGTGCTGGCTGCGAGAATCAAAGGCGAGTCCGAAAGTTTGAATCTCAGCCGCATATCTTCCGAGACGGCTGGAGCGGCAGCAGTTTTGCCCGCATCGAATTTTAAGTTGCCGGAAATCTTGACTCTCTTTGGTTTGAGGCCAAGCTTGCAGATCCTCTCGGCATCGGCTTCGGATTGCATAACTGCCACGTTGACTGCTTGCAAGATCCGCCGGACAAACCATCTGATCGAACGATAGCGGCGATATGAGCGTGGTGATAGCCGGCCGTTCACGATGGCTAACGGCACTTGCCGTAAGCTGCACTCGTACAGGAACCGGGGCCAGATTTCAGTCTCCATAATTACTACGGCAGACGGTTGGATTGTCGTCAGAGCACGGCGCACGCTCCAGGCCCAGTCAAAGGGGAAATAGAAGACCTTAGCTGCTTCATTTCCAAATACCTCCTGCGCCAGCGTTTGTCCAGTTACGGTAATAGTCGAAACAACCAGACGATGACTGGGATATTGGCGAAGGATTGCCTTTACCAGAGGGCGCGCAGCCTGTGTCTCGCCCACGGATACGCAGTGGAGCCAAACAAGCGGTTTACCGCCGTTAGGGGGAGGTGTGAGTAATCCCAGCCGCTCGCGCAAACCGTCAACGTATTTGCCCTTGCGCAGCGCATCATAAAGAAAACGAGGCAGCAGCACGAGGAAACCAAGGGTCAACAGAAAGCTGTATACACCGATGACAATGCTGGACAGCTTCAGGTCACTAAGAACGGTGAATTCTCTCTTTCCATCAGCCATTCGCCTCTCCGGGAGCTTATTTGGCGCGCTCTATGTAGCGTCCTGAGTTTGGGTCGACGCGGATACGATCCCCTTCATTGATGAATGGCGGAACTTGAATCGTAACCCCATTCTCAAGAGTCGCGGGTTTGTTTACGTTTGAAACGGTGGCGCCCTTCATGGTCGGTTCGGTCCGGGTTACGCTCAGTTCCATTGAAGGCGGCAGGTCGATACCCATGGGGTTTCCTTCGTAAAACTCGGCCTGCAGCTTGAGCCCAGGTGTCAGCCATTGCGTCGCGTCGCCGAGATCTTCCTCGCTGAGGGCAACCTGCTCAAAATTCTCAGTGTTCATAAAGTGGTGATGGGAGCCGTCAGAATAGAGATATTCCATCTCGTGTTGTTCCAGGCTTGCCCGCTCAACCGTATCAGCAGAACGAAAACGATGCTCGAAGGATGAACCGCTCCGAATATTTCTTAGCTTAGTTTGCACCATTGCACGTAAATTGCCAGGTGTGTGATGACGAAACTCTATAACTTTGCAAGGTTCTCCTTCGAAAAGAATGACCATGCCACGTCGAATTTGAGTAGCCGGAATAGCCATAAACCGATTCTAATCTCCGTAGATGAAGGATTTTTTGGATCGTGAACTGCGCTTTCGTGCGCACCAGTGATACGTATCAATAGACCGGGTAGTGTAAGAAGCAGTATGTCAAATTGTCCAGCAAATGCAAATTCAAGTGGTTAGTGGCGGTGAGTGGAAAAGGCGGCTACCAACGAAGCCTCGATAAGCGTTTCGCCGTAACCGCCTTTTCTGAGGGAGCCCACCTACCTCGGTTTGTCTAAACGTCCGGCGGGGGCAAAGGTTCCAAATAAACGCTAGGCGGCGCGAGCTCTTGGTACCCGTCGCTGGCGCGCAATTCGATCCAGCCAGCGCTGAGCCTCCTCATAATGTGGGAAGCGCCGCTCATCCATTCTGAACGCGGAAGTATGATAATAGCGACGACCGTTTATGAGCTTGGCTGGATGTCTGATGTGGAGCATCTCGTGATAGAGGATATATTCGACAAACCACTCCGGCACGTCTACAGCATCCAGAGTTTTGCTTATAGTTATTGAGTCGTAAACGCGATCATGGTGGCCCAGAATCCTGCGCGTCTTGCGGCGCGACCATGTGAGGGTAGGTTTCTCCAAATCACCGTTAAAGTATCTTCGGTTCAGCCGGGCAAAGATTCGCTCAAGATCGTAGACCTCACCACGTGCCGACGACAACAACTTTCGGCCGCGTCCTCGCCGGGCTATGTCAGATGAGCGCATCACGTCAGGAGCGAGGGAGTATTCACGGTAAACACGATCATGAGCGTCAGGAACCCGTTTTCCGAGCAGCCTGGCCACGAGAACGAAAGCAAGAGCCCGCAAAACCTCAGGCGGGCAGTTCTCGCAAAGATCCGACAGCCTGACATAAACGCGTCCGGAACGAAGGCGAATCGTATGGCGTAATCCAGCGTAAGGATAGAAACGAATCTCGATTCCTGGCACGGGACGAGTTCCACCCAGGTAGCGGAAGGCGTCGACGAAAAACTTCTTTAGATCATTCATCGCCTGCTGCTCCTCAAATGAGTTCTCGTCTGAGTAACTCTCTCTGGAGTGAGAATCTGAATCGCAGATACGTCTGACTCACTTCCGGCTGGAGACCCCGGAGGCCTTGCGGATTGGGATCCAGAGTGAACTTTATCTTAAGTAGCGCGCACACCGGGCGTCAAATCGATTCGGCGGACTTGTGAAAAAGGCCGGAAAAATGGCCAAGACAGTGGTGAGCACGCAGAAGTGTGCGCTAGCCGGTCCGTCATGAGCCTATTAAGTCTTGTGATTTCAGTGATTTAGCCCGATAGCTAGAGTTTGGATAAACGATCGTTATCTAAGTAACTGCAATTGCTCGAATTAGATGAGGTGAACCGAGAACATACCGCTGATTTAGTGAATTGTTTGCAGGGGCGCGAAAGATTCCTTTATACTGCCATGAGTCGGCCTCGAGGGCGAACCTCGTGGCCGGAATTCCGCCGCGCTGAATATTCAATGCCCCGTCGCCACTCAAACCTCTTAACGGCAGAAAAGAATAATCCTGATTCACGAGGCCAAGCTATCCTGGCAGCGATAATCAAGGAGCACTTGGCCACAGGTGAGGCCGTCGGTTCGCGCGTTTTGGCGGAGCGGTTTGCTCATCGGCATGGTTGGAGCGCTGCGACAATCCGGAATGTTATGGGAGAACTGGAGGAGGCGGGATTGGTACAACAGCCGCACACTTCGGCGGGCAGAATTCCAACCGATAAGGGGTATCGCTATTACGTGGATCACATTTTGGGTGAGGCGCGGCTCAGGCGCACTGATCTTAATGCCCTCGAGCGTGTCTTCTCAACCGTTGATTTCGACTCGGCTTCGTCCGATCGGATTATGGAGAAAGCCTCGCATGCGCTTTCCGAACTCTCGGAGAATGTCGGAATAGTTGTGTCGCCGTCGCTGGCTGAAAACCGACTCAAGCACATCGAATTCGTTCTGCTGTCGGACAAGCGCATTTTGGTCGTTCTGGTGACTGCCGCAAATCTTGTTCGCAACAAAGTCATCAGGATTGATGAGAATCTGACTCAAGATGAACTTGAACGAACCGCGAGATATCTAAACACTGAATTTACCGGCAAGAGCTTGCTGGCCATCCGAGCTGAGATTCTAGAATTGATGAAGGAAGAGAAGGCTCTTTACGATCGTTTGCTGCGCAATGCAATCCTTTTGTGCGATGTGAGCCTTGAAGGCGATGAGGCCAGCACTGGTGATGTATATGTCGACGGTGCCTCAAATATTCTGTCTAAACCGGATTTTGTCGATGTTGATCGCATGCGGGAGTTATTCCGGACCTTTGAAGAGAAGTCGCGGTTGCTTAAAATCCTTAATGAATGCGTTTCGAAAGAGCAGCATGCGTCACCAGGGGAAGTACATGTAATTATTGGCCGTGAACACTCCAGTACGTCCATGCGAAACTGCACCCTTATCACCACGTCCTATCGGGTTGGCTCTAACGAGAACCTTGGCACCTTAGGTGTGGTGGGACCGATGAGGATTGAGTATTCTCGAATAATGGCTATGGTAAACTACATGGCGCGTTTGATTGAGCGCCGGCTGAGTGATGAAGCGGCGCGGTATTGAGCACTGCCGAAGAGCTGTCGCAAGAGGATCGAGACGATAGGTGATGACCTCCGACAAAAAGAAAAATCCATGGAGCCGCATTCCAATCAGGTTTCTCGACGCCGAATCGTCGGATGACTCGCCTGCCGCTTCTGACCTCTTCGCGGTGGAACCGGATAACGAAGGCTACGTCTCCAACGCAGTGCGGGATGACGAGACGGATCCGGCAAATGAAGATGCTGTTGATCCGCGGGAAGGTAATGGCGTTGACAACTTCGCTGACGACCGTGAACCTGCTGCGGCAGGGACAGCGGCTTCGATAGCCGAAGGCGGTCCAGCCGTCGCTGAACTTGTCGCAACACGGGCGGAACTGAAACGCGTCGAAACGGAGATCAATGAACTCAAGGATCGGCTTGCGCGCCGCCAAGCTGATTTTGAAAACTATCGCAAGCGGGTCGAGCGCGAAAAAACCGGCACCTACAATCGGGTCGTTGCCGATATTGCCACTAAACTCTTGCCGGTCCTGGATAACCTGAGACGGGCGCTCGATGCCGAGGCATCAGTCGAGGCCAGCGAGTCGGATGAGTTCCGGCATTTTCTTAGCGGAGTCGATCTGATCTATAAACAGCTTGACGGCGTTTTTGATGCCCTGGGAGTCAAGCCCATTCCTGCAGTGGGAGAACAGTTTGATCCGCACGTTCACGAAGCAGTAGTTACTGAACCCACAGACCAATACGAACCAGATACTGTAATCCAGGAGATTGTGCGCGGTTACCGGATTGGAGACAAACTGATTCGTCCTGCCCTGGTAAAAGTTGCCGCCAGAAAATAGTTCTGCTGCAACAAATTGTTACAGAGGATTAAGAAGAAGTTAGATGGGAAAAGCTATTGGAATAGACCTGGGCACCACAAACTGCTGCGTGGCTGTTTTGGAAGGTGGGGCCGTGCAGATCGTCCCCAATAAAGAGGGCGGGCGGACCACTCCCAGTGTCGTGGGTTTTACCGACAAGGGTGAACGGCTGGTCGGGCAGATAGCCAAACGGCAGGCGGTCACAAATGCTGCGAATACCGTCTACGCAGTCAAGCGTCTCATTGGCCGTAAGTTTAACTCGCCCGAAGTTCAGCGCATGCGCGAGACGTCGGCCTTCGAAATCATCGATTCCCCAAACGGAGACGCCCGCGTGCGTGTGCAAGGGCGAAGTTACAGCCCCCCGGAACTATCCGGCATCGTGTTGCAGCGGTTGAAGGCTGCGGCTGAGGATTTTCTTGGGGAGGCTGTCACCGACGCAATTATCACCGTTCCTGCCTATTTCGATGACACGCAGCGGCAGGCTACAAAAGACGCGGGCAAGATTGCCGGATTGAAAGTCGAACGCATCCTGAACGAGCCGACAGCCGCCGCGCTGGCTTACGGCTTGCGAAAAACGGAGGTGGAGCGGATCGCTGTCTACGATCTCGGCGGTGGCACGTTCGATATTTCGATTCTGGAAATGAATGATGGTGTCTTTGAAGTGTTATCCACTTCCGGCAACACGTTTCTGGGCGGTGAAGATCTCGATGAGAGAATCATGAACTGGATGGCTGACCAGTTTCTGGCGGATACCGGAATCGACCTGCGCCAGGACCGTTTGGCATTGCAGCGTTTGAAGGAAGTAGCTGAGCGAGCAAAATGCGAGCTGTCTTCTTCCACTGAGACCAACATTAACCTGCCCTTCATTGCCGCGGATGCTACGGGTCCAAAACACTTCAACAAACCGTTGACTCGGGCCGAATTCGAGGGTCTCGTGACCGATTTAATAGATCAGACCATTGAGCCCTGTCATCGCGCGCTAACGGACGCCAAGCTTCAGGCAGCCGACATTGATAAGGTCATTTTAGTCGGTGGTCAAACCAGGTCGCCCATCGTTGAAAGAACCGTGGAAAAGATTTTCGGCAAGAAACCTTCCGCCGAGATCAACCCCGATGAAGTGGTGGCCATGGGGGCGGCGATTCAGGGGGGTGTGTTGACTGGAGACGTCAAAGATATTGTGTTGCTTGACGTTCTACCCCTGAGTTTAGGTTTGGAGACGCGGGGAGGATTGTTTACCAAGATCATTGACCGGAATTCCACAATTCCCTTGCGCAATAGTCTGACGTTTACAACTGTTGTAGACAACCAGTCGTCCGTGGAAATTCATGTTTTGCAGGGAGAGCGTGAGGTTGCCGGGGGAAATCGTTCACTTGGTAAGTTCGAGCTTGTGGGTATTCCACCCTGCCCCCGGGGAGTACCTCAAATTGAGGTCTCTTTTGAGGTAGACGCAAACGGAATTGTTTCAGTTTCCGCTCTCGACAAGTCCACCGGACGCGAACAGCAAATGCGCATCACCCCGACTTCAGGGCTGGCGCCTGACGAGATTGACCAGCTTATTAAAGAGGCTGAAAGTTTTGCGGACGCTGATAAGGAGGCCAAGGAGATGGTGGTGTTGCGCAATAAGCTCGACTCGCTACTGCGCAATACCCAAAAGTCATTTACTAAATTTGGTGGACTGCTGTCGACCAACGATCAAGAGATAGCTGAACGGGTGTTTACCGAAGGCGAGGCTGCTCTGAAAACCGAGAGCCTCGACGAGATTGATAAGGCCCTGACTGCCATAGAGCGTATAGCTGCCCAGCTGACCGCGGCGATGATGAATCCTTCCAACGACGGGGCATCTCAGAGTGCCGAGGAGCCAGTCTAGGAGTTTCAGGAGCCCTTCCGGCGCTTTCATTCATAGAATTGGGATTGGGAGTTGGATGAACAAGAGAGATTACTATGAAGTGCTTGGTCTAAGTCGAACGGCCACAGACCAGGAGATTAAAAGCGCGTATCGCCGGCTGGCCGTCCGCTACCATCCGGACAAAAACCCAAACGACGCGACAGCGGAAGAGAAATTCAAGGAGGCAGCGGAAGCTTACAGTGTGCTTTCGGACACGGAGCAGCGCCGCCGGTATGACCGTTTCGGCCACGCTGGCGTATCCGGCGCCGGTAGCCCCAGTTGGGGTGCTCCCGGATTTGGGGGCATCGAAGACATCCTGGGCGACCTTTTTGGTTTCGGCGATGTATTTGGAGGCGCACGCGCCGGGACACGTCGCAGCTCTGCACAACGTGGGGCCGATCTTCGTTACGATCTGGAAATCACGCTGGAGGAAGCCTACGCGGGAATGACCGCGCAGCTACGGATCCCGCGGCTGGAAACATGCGAAACCTGTAAAGGCAACGGCGCAGCTCCCGGAAGTCAACCCGAAACCTGTCACACGTGCGGCGGCACAGGCCAGGTTCGTTACCAGCAAGGCTTCTTTTCCGTGGCTCGCACGTGCCATGCGTGTCGCGGCACAGGGCGAGTGATCAAGGTTCCATGTTCCGACTGTCGGGGTGCCGGTCGCATCGAACGAGAGAAATTGATGGAGGTCAAGATACCTGCGGGCGTCGAGACTGGCTCGCGCCTGCGGGTGCAAGGTGAAGGAGAGTCAGGGGCCCAGGGTGGACCAGCCGGCGACCTGTATGTGGTTATTCACATTGCCGAACATGAGCGGTTTGAACGGCAGGGCAGCAACCTTTACGCGTCTTTTCCTATAACGTTTGCTCAAGCTGCACTCGGCGCTGAGGTTTTTGTGAAAACGTTACAAGGTGAAGAGAAGCTGAAGATCCCTACTGGTACTCAGACTGGAACGGTGTTTCGTATTAAAAGCAAGGGCATGCCAGTGTTGGGCGGACGTGGCCATGGAGATCTGTTCGTTTCCGTGAGTGTGGTTACTCCCACTAGTCTAACCAGAGAACAACGAAAACTCTTGGAGCAGCTTGCCGAAGTTGAAAACAAGGATCTGGAAGATAAAGGTTTGGTAGACAAGGTACGTGATATCTTCGGATAGATCCTTAATGAAAGCCATCCAAGTCTCGGATACTGGTGGGCCAGAAGTGCTCACTCTCGTTGAGCTTCCCGTTCCCGTCCCAAAACCGCAGGAAGTTGTAGTTCAGATTAAGGCGGCGGGAGTAAATTTTATTGACGTATATTTTCGCGAAGGCCGCTATCCTGCGCCCCTGCCGTTCGTCAACGGTCAAGAGGCGGCCGGAGTAGTAACAACGGTGGGTGCGGAGGTTACGAGTCTTAGAACGGGTGATCGCGTTGCCTATACCGGCGTGCTGGGAAGCTACGCCCAGTATGCGTCCGTTCCCGCCAACAGGCTGGTAAAGATTCCTGACCAGCTGGACTTCATGCAGGCGGCCGCGGCAATGCTGCAGGGGATGACCGCCCATTACCTTTCCCATAGCACCTATCCGCTGAAACCCGGGGAGACTGCACTGGTACATGCCGCTGCTGGCGGCGTGGGTCTACTGCTGGTTCAAATGGCCAAACAGCTTGGTGCTCGCGTAATTGGAACCGTTGGCTCAGAGGCGAAGGCTCAGCTTGCCAAGGAGGCTGGCGCGGATGAGGTGGTCATATATACAACGCAGGATTTTGAGGCCGAGACGCTGCGCCTGACCGCGGGGCAAGGCGTTCACGTGATCTACGATGGTGTGGGACAGGCCACTTTCGATAAGGACCTGAATGTATTGCGCCCTCGAGGCTACCTGATTTTGTTCGGTGCAGCCAGTGGCCCAGTGCCACCGCTCGACTTGATGAAGCTGGTCCAAAAGGGTTCGCTTTTTGTCACGCGCCCAAGTCTGGCCCACTACATTGCTACGCGTGAGGAGCTGGAAACGCGCTCCGACGACGTTATGCGGATGATAACTCGCGGCGATCTGAAATTGAGAATCCACAGCACCTATGCTCTGGCGGAAGCCCAGCAAGCCCATCGCGATCTCGAAAGCCGAAAGACCAGCGGGAAGCTGCTGCTTATCCCGTAACGCAGCGGCAGGCAGCAACTTGGAAATGCACTTGACTCCATAATCAATTGGAAGATTTCAAAGCCGATAGTGGGCGCCGGCGCGCTTGAGCGCTTCCTCTTCGAGATCAATGTTCTGCAGTCGCAGCGTTACGTCGGCATTCAGCTCGTAGCCGGCCCGCTCCCCGGCACGGAGTTTAACCGCTCCAGCAGCCGCGATCATTGCCGCGTTATCCGTTGAGAGATGCGGTGAAGGGAAGTAGACGGGAACTCCCAGTCGCTTCGCCGTGGCCTTTGATGCTTCTCTTAATGCCATGTTGCAGGCGACGCCTCCAGCCACAATCAATGTTCTTGGAAGGTATTCTTCGGCTACCCGTTCCATAGTCCCCACCAGCGAGCGAACCACGGTGCTCTGGAAACTCGCGGCCAGATCCTTAATCTGTTGAGAAGGCTCTTCGCCATTGCCGACCGGCAGCAATCCACTTTGGCGTACATGTTTGGTCACGGCTGTCTTGAGTCCACTAAAGCTGAAGTCAGGTGTGCCATCACCCATGCGCGGAACTGCGAAATGCACACTGCGCGGATTACCCTGGCGTGCCAGCCTTTCAATAACCGGACCTCCGGGATAGCCGAGACCGAGCAACTTGGCCACCTTGTCGAACGCCTCCCCGGCAGCGTCATCACGGGTTCGGGCCACGACTTTGTACTGGCCGGGTTCTGGAATGCAGAAGAGGTTTGTATGCCCCCCGGAAACGATCAGTGCCAGCGCTGGATAAGCTACCGGCGGATTCTCGAAAGCCACCGAATATATGTGCCCTTCGATGTGGTTAACGCCGACCAGTGGTTTGCGTAATGCGAAGGCCATTGCCTTTCCATATGAGACGCCAACCAGCAATGAGCCGATAAGTCCCGGACCGACAGTAACTGCGATACCGTCAATCTCTTCGGGCGATACTTTAGCCTGAAAGAAAGCCTCTTCAACAATGGGCTGGATCTTATCGAGGTGCTCACGAGACGCGAGTTCCGGTACCACGCCACCAAAGGGTTTGTGGATGTTGATTTGTGAGGCGATCACGGAAGACACGATCTCCCGGCCGTCCCGGATTATGGCGGCGGCGGTCTCATCGCATGAAGTTTCAATGCCGAGGATGAGCATGCCTGCTGAGGATTTTAGCAACGTTTATCTGAAGGCAGGAAATGTGGTGGAGCATGGGGCGCGCACCGCGTCTCACCTAGGCATGAGGTGTCTGAGCTGGGAAGAACGAGTATTAATGTAGAAGCTGAGCGCTGAATCACCCTGCTTCAGCAACCGTTTGCGAACCATTTTCCCGACCTCCTCAGGCAAGTCTTTCTTGTGATGGTGCTCTACTATCAACACTGCGGCTTCAGTGAATAGATGGGATGCTTGGCCCAGGAGAACCATTACTTCGAGATAGTTGGACGCATAGGGTGGGTCGAAAAAGACTACATCCGATGGTTGCCGGTGATGCTTAATAGCGCGACGCACGAATTCCAGAGCCTCCGCTTGGACCACCTCGGCTTCTTCCTCGGGAATTCGGCATAGATCCAGGTTAGCTCTTATCAGTTGACACATTTTGCGCGAACGGTCAACGAAGGTGACATAAACGGCACCTCGAGATAACGCCTCAATACCCACCGCGCCTGATCCGGCACAGAGATCCAGGAACACGGCGCCATCTACTCGGTCCGCGATGATGTTGAACAATGTCTCGCGGAGCCGATCGAGGGTTGGTCGCACCTCGAGTGATGGCGGGCTTTTGAGCTTGCGACCGCGAAATTTACCGGCAATGATTCGCACTAGAAACTTCTATGAGATTGAGGTACCCGCGCCAGACTGCGCGTCTGGGATTTGAGGAAGGCTTTGTCTTCCGCGTTAACCGACGGCCGCGAGCCGCAAGCGTGCATCCCTGCGCACCCGCTTGATCATGTTTGCGGTTGTAATCGAGCCGGCCCGCCTGGTCAGATAAAACTCAGCCTCTTGTCGCGCCTTTTCCAGTATTTGCTGGTCGCGGATGAGGTTAGCAAAGCGAAACTCGGGCAAGCCCGATTGCCTGGTACCCAGAAGTTCGCCGGCTCCCCTTAATTCGAGGTCCTTCTCGGCAATAAGAAAGCCATCGTTCGTCTTGGCCATGATGCCCAATCTTACTTCAGCGACACTGGTCTTCCGGTCTGACGTGAGCAGGATACAGTAGCTTTTTTCAGCGCCACGGCCGACTCGACCTCGCAGTTGATGAAGTTGAGACAAACCGAAGCGCTCGGCATGCTCCACGATCATTAACGAGGCGTTGGGCACATCAACACCTACCTCAATTACGGTAGTACTAACCAGGACTTGGATCTTGCCGGAAAGAAACTCTCTCATCACGGCCTCTTTATCGATAGCTTTCATCCTACCGTGTACCAGTCCGACAGAGAACCGTGGGAATACCTTGTCGCGCAGGTATTCATATCTGCGCGTTGCGTCGCGTAGATCCATCTTCTCTGATTCTTCAACCAAAGGATAGACAACATATACCTGGCGTCCCGCGCGCACTTCGCGGGTGATCAGGCGTTTCACTTCCTGGCGCTGATCTTCGCCATAGACTCGGGTTTCAACCGGTGTTCTGCCGGGAGGCATCTCGTCGATGACGGAAACGTCGAGGTCGCCATAAACTGTCATCGCCAACGAACGCGGAATCGGGGTCGCGGTCATTACCAGGACGTCTGGATTGGAGCCACGGCCGCGCAACTCTGCGCGTTCCAAGACACCGAAACGATGTTGCTCGTCAATTACAGCGAGACCGAGATTGGCGAACGAAACTGATTCCTGTATCAAGGCATGGGTTCCGATACAAGCAGCTATTTCCCCGCTGGCCAGGTCAGAGCGCAGTTTGCGCTTCTCCGCCGGGCGCAGTGAGCCACTCAACAGTTCTACCCTGTACGGGGTCTTGGCGAGTAGACGCTTGATATTGCGCGCGTGTTGTTCGGCGAGAATTTCAGTAGGGGCCATCAGGACGGTCTGATAACCATTACCCATCGCGGCAAGCATGGCGATGACGGCGACTATAGTTTTGCCGCTCCCTACGTCCCCTTGCAGAAGGCGGTTCATCGCGGCGGTTGACTTCAGATCTGTGAAAATTTCCTTGACTACGCGCCGCTGCGCGCCCGTGAGTTTGTATGGAAGGACGGCTGCGATTCCTTCCTTCAACTGATTATCGATCCTGATTCTCGCAGTTTTTTGTTCTCTGAGGTGCTGGCCGCGTTTTAATTGCAGGCCAAAACTGAGCCAGAAGAAATCTTCAAAGATGAGACGTAATTGGGCTGCGCTACGGCCCTTCTCATATAACGATAGTTGCGCATCTTCGGGCGGGAAATGGATCTCGCGTAGAGCTTTGCCGCGCCCGAGCAGCCGCTGCCGCTGTCTGAGTTCCTGAGGCAATGTCTCCATTATCTGCTCATCAGGAATCAGACTAAGGACTCCATGCATGACCTCTCGGACGCGCTTTGAGGGAAAGTCTCCGAGCTTGCGGTACACAGGTACGCAGCGGCCGGCGTGAATAAAAGTCAGCTCTGGATCGCTTTCCAGGTTCTCATCAACGGGTTCGATAGAGGTTCCAGCGGGTGATTCGCTTTGGCCCTCAACACTCGACTGTGGTGGCAGCATCTCGAGTTCGTCAGCCGGCCTCTGAAGTTTGAGAGCAAAAGTGCCACGTCGATCGTCCCACTCCCATTTTCCAAAGGCAATGAACCGGGCGCCGCGCGTGAAGCGCTTCGCGTAGTAATTGAGAATGTCGGTCGCATGAGCACCCGATACAAACCACCACACTACTACGGGCCGTCCGCTCCTGGAGGCGTCAGTGGCGCTGACTTCAAAGATGAAGAGTCTGGATTTGCCAGCGGATCGCTTATTTCGTACCTGATAACCGCCAGCAACCTTTGTATAGAGCTCTAGTGAAGCTTCGGTTCCGTCTTTCAGGTCTCGAATGGAGGCGAGCTTCGAGCGGTCTTCGTAGCGTAGGGGCTGGTAGTGAAGAAGGTCCTCTACGGTCGGGGGATCACTGGGTGCCATGCCGAGGTCCTCGGCAAGAGCCCGCGTGAGTTTTTGAGACAGCGTTGGGCCAAGCCGTGCAATGCGGTACAGGTGAAGTTGGCTGACCGGTGTTTCAAGGCTGATGGGGGCCGGCATTTGCGAGGGATCATAACATAGCCCGCCGCTGGAACTTGAAAGCACAAAGCTTGAAATTGCAGTAGCGATCAAATCATTTTGCATTTACCATTTGACATCAGCCATTTGACATTCGCAGTGCTGACTAGCAGAAATAATGATATGAATCGACGTGAAGAAAGCCTAGGGAGGTAGCAATGGTTTTCGAAGATGCAGTCAGCCCGAAGACTTTAGAACAACTCTCGAATGTGCGCCATTCCTTATTACGCCTTCATAAAACACTCTTGGAATATCAACGTCGGGGCTATGAGAGAGCCGGGGGCGAGATCGCCAACAGTTACCAACTTCTCAAACTGGTGTTGCATGATCAATTGTTTGCCTGGCTCCACCATCTGTCAGAGCTTGTCGTGCAGATTGATGAACTACTTGACAGCGACGAACAGCCCAAAGAAGTTGAGGCCCTGAGCTTACTCGATCAGGCAAGGTTCTTGATTACACCTTCTGAGGCCGGTGATGAGTTTCAAAGGAGGTACTTTGAGTCGCTGCAACAGTCTCACGACGTGGTGCTCGCTCATTCTGAGGTAGTGAAGTTGCTGGGCAAGAGGAGCTCACAAATCCATTAGTCGTGCTGCTTTAGGAAGTGGGCGTGCAGTGCTGGTCGAAAGCACGGATCAGCTCAGCGGCAACCTCGGCACTGTCCTTACCTTCGATCTGGTGGCGTTCCATCATGAAGACCAGCTGACCCTGCTTCAATAGGCCAATTGATGGCGAAGAAGGCGGGAAATCCTTGAAGTAAGCGCGTGCTCTTGCTGTTGCTTCGATGTCGGCGCCGGCGAAAACGGTGCCGAGCCGCTCTGGTCGCGGTTGGTGCTGAAGCGCGAGGGCTACTCCCGGACGCGCCTTACCGGCCGCGCACCCGCATACAGAATTCACCACGAGTAAAAGCGTGCCGTCGGTATCTCGCACAGTGGCGTCAACCTGCTCGGTGGTTTTCAGTTCTGCAAATCCCAAACGCGTCAAGTCTTCCCTCATTGGTCGAATAAGGATTTCAGAATAAGGCATTCTATTTACCTCCACTACTTTCTAATTCCTGGATAGAACTGCTCAACTCCTTGGAGTGCGGGTGACTTGTCACCGCTTTTGAATAGATGGTGTCTGACAATGGAAAGCGGTGACAAGTCACCCGCACTCCAAGGAGTTGAGCTCTTACGTTAACCTGAAAAGATAGTAATCCGGCGTGGGTCATCACCAGCGCCTGAAATATTTACCTTCCAAACATTTGCCGGCAGGGGATAATTACCGAGCCGCTCGGCCCACTCAATTACCACCACCGCATTTTCATCCATCAACAACTCATCCAGATCAACGGCGTGCGCCGCCGCTGGACCATCATCCAGACGGTACAGATCCACATGGTAGAGTAATAACCTGCCATCGTACGGGTTTACAAGAGTAAACGAGGGGCTGGTAACTTGTTCAGAATCGATATTCAAGCCGGCTGCAATCCCTTTAGCAAAAATGGTTTTACCCGCGCCGAGTGGACCACTTAAGAGCAGAATCTCACCGCCCATAAGCTGCTCTCCAGCGCGCCTGCCCAACCGAAATGTCTCATCTGGAGCATAGGAGATCCAGTCACCGGCCGGAAATTTATGAGCAGTTGGATAATTCACGCGCAATCTGACCAAGACGCTCGCTACGGCATCTCGCCGCGAGGATCCAGGGATCGTACGGCTGCGCTGAGGTGATCCCGAACATCTGAAGCGACCATGGTACGCATGCCAATCTCACGCGCAGCAATGTCTCCGGCCAGCCCGGCGACGTAGAGAGCTGCAATCGTAGTTGTGAGGGGATCTGCCTGCTGTTTTAAGGTAGCGTAGGACTGTGCCAGAAAACCAGTGATGACGCCAGTCAATGTGTCTCCGGCACCGGCAGTTCCGAGGCCCGCATTTCCCGTCGGATTTACGAAGACCCGACCGTCAGGTGCCGCGATCAGTGATCTTGATCCCTTCAAAACTACGATCAATCCGTTCGCCTTCGCAAAATTACGAACAGCGCCAGCGCGATCCGAGAGTGCCGACTTTTCAGTTGCCCCCATGAGCCGCAGCATCTCTCCGGGATGGGGTGTGAGAATCAGCGGCGCCTCTTTAGTCCCGCGCAATGCAGGTGGCCAGGGAGCAAGAGAGTTCAAACCATCGGCGTCAATCACGACCGGTGTAGTCCGTCGCTCGACTATTGAATAAACAAACCGGCGGGTTCGTTCATCTGCGGCCGAAAGACCGGGACCTAAAGCAAGGACAGTGAAGCTTTTTTGTAGTTGCAGCAAGTGTTCCACCGCCTCATCGCTGACAGCGCCACGATCAGTCTCAGCTAGTGCCGTGGTGATGATTTCCGGCATCGATCTGGAAACGACGGCAGATTGTGCTGAGGAGGGTGTCGCAATGGTAACCAAACCGGCGCCCGACTTTATTGCAGCATTGCCGCAGAGGGCTGCCGCCCCCGCATAGTCGCGTGATCCCGCGACGATCAGAGCATGACCATGAGTGTTCTTAAACGACTCTGGACTGTAACGTGTTTCCACGAGCCACTCGCGCGCATCACTCTCGTCGGTCAGAAACAACTCTGTTCCGGCCGCGTGCACCAGTGCCGCAGGCGAGCCGATGTTGGCCACCACCAGTTCACCACAACGATGCGAGGCCGGTGGAAGAACATTCGCGGTCTTGGGAGCGGTGAACGTGACGGTAAGGTCTGCCTCTACTGCTTCACCTATTAGCTCAGCGGAGTCAGCATCCAGGCCGGATGGAATATCGAGAGAAACAATCAGAGGTTTGGAGGCACCGGTGCGGTCCCGGGCTTTTCTAATTAGCGCCAAATGCTCAATGACCTGCAAGTAGATTCCTGCGAGTGGGCGCGTAAGTCCGGTGCCAAAGAGAGCATCAACGATTAGGTCATAACTCCCACGTGGTCGCGCAATCTCTTCCCAGGAATGGATGGATTCGCATTCCACGAAACTCAAAGGTGAGGGTACGGCGCTGGAGCCTGCCTGAAAGCTGGCCAGATTCCGTACCAAAGTGAAGTTAGTGTTGGCATCTCCTTTGGTCTCTTCTACCCTTCCAAAGAGTATGACGTCGGTCTGAACGCTCAGGCGGGAGAGGGCTCGCGCCAGTGCGGCCCCATCACCTCCATTATTTCCAGGTCCGCATAGTACTCGCGCCCTTTTCCCAACCAGACAGCCGTCCAGGCGGCGCGCGATAGCCTGCAGAGCGGCGTCGGCAGCGGCTTCCATCAGCAATAGCGAGGGGGTTTGGTACTTCTCGACTGTCAGCCGGTCGAGTTGACGCATCTGCGCCGCTGAAATAACTGGTTGCACGCCGAAGATAATAAGAAGAGGGAAGTTCCCGGGTCAATTGAGAAGAGGTCGAAGGAGCAAGTGCAAAGGCTGCAAAAACGCGCGAAAGGCCACCCGCGGCCTCCCCGCCTTGCCGCTGCCGCTGCGCCTTACCATCCGTTTTCCAGGATATTCTAGTTAAATAACCAATCAGCCCCAGATTTCAGAAATTAAGAGAAAAAAAAGGCGGGACCATGAAATTGGCCCCGCCTTCTGTAATTTCTATTGAAAATGCTTAGGAATCCTCGGATCCACGCTTCGGAGCATTTCTTCGCCGGCGAATCGCTCCGGCTACTCCGGCCAAACCCGTTCCAAGCAATACCATCGTGGTCGGCTCCGGAACCGGGGAATTGGGGTTTTCGCAGCCCGTGCAGAAGAAGAGGCTCTCATGGCCACCCTGAGCATCAGAAATGCTCGTCATAAGGCCGAGGCGAAGATTCGGGTTGGCAGCGATGGCGGCCGTAAGGGCTCTGGCTGCCTCGTCGTTGAGCCCGAAGGTGAAATCCGATTTGCCAGTGCCGTTCCCGTTTTCAGTCGCTTCCCTGAGCGTTACTGCGTCAGCGAGGTGTGCGGAAAAGACCGCCGCGCCATTCTCGTCGTAGGCAGTCAAAACAAGCGAATTCATGACGATTGGTCCAAGCGGACCGCTGTTGCCGCCCCCCGTATTCGGATCATTTATATTGAGTTTGATGCACAGGTCCCCACCCGAGGTCAGGGAAAGTTCGCCGACAGAGTAAGTCCGATTATTCGACCCACCAACGATCTGGCTTCCGCTGAGTACGTCGCCGCGCCGGTTTGCATTCGGATCGTTGGGATCGTAAGCGACGCCGGCCACCCCGGTCGTTGAGGAGCCGTGCGACTGGACAACCAAAACCGTGTTAACCGTGCCCAGCCCAGCCGGCTGAACGATTTGCGGGCTAATGGGAACAATTAGGAGGTTGTCTGCTCGGGCATCACCTCCGGCGAGGGACAGAATTACCAACGCCGCAAATCCCAAGGTCACTTTTGTGAGTAAATTGTTCATAAACGTTTCTTTTTCCTTCGTGTTCTTGTAATCCGTTCCTCCAGAGGCGTTTCACAACGAAAACGTCTCAGACTCATGGTGAGACCGGTTGCATTCCCTCTTATTGGAAAAAGAGACAATAGCCGCCGGCTTCCAGTCGCCTGGTAGCTATTCTTGCGAAAGGATTTAACGTCGGAGCAAGCCGGGAAGGCGGCTCACTCTGTTGATCAGCGTCCGTGCTTCCGCAATACCTAAAGCAGAGGTGACTGCGAAATAGACGATTCCGTAAGTCCCCAGGACGAGCGCCGCCTGAGGTATCGGATGAATGGGTCCTAGCAGAGTCTTAAGCCCCCAGCCAAGCGCGGCGCCAACCAAAGCACCAAGCCACAGCTTGATCACGAAGGGAAACGGTAACGAAGTCCGCCCGATCCGCCGATTCAGACTTCTTCGCAGCAGTGCAAATTCGACCCAACCAGCTATACCCGCAGACGCAGTAAGTCCCGCAACTCCCCACTTCGGATCGAGGCCCAAAAATGGTGGCAAAGGAATCGCGAAGAGATACCCTAACACCGAGGTAAGAGCGACACGCACAGTGGCATAGCGAAGAGGGGTGCGCGTGTCGTGAAGAGCGTAATAGGTTGAAGAGTATAAGCGGCCCAGCGTCGAAGCAAGCAGACCCACCGTGGAACCTGCCAGGATTCCCCAAACGTAGACCGCGGCCTCATGTTTGAACTGTCCCGTTTGATAAAGCACGGCGGCAATGACATCTCCCAATGCCAGAAAGGCCATCGAAGACGGAACGATAAAGAATGCAATTCGGCGCAACCCTGCTTCGAGCCTGTGTCGCAGCACTTCGGCAACCTGGTCTTCGCTTCCCAATGCTCGGGCCATAGCCGGAAGTTCCGCCGCCGAAACAGACATACCAAAGAGACTTACTGGCAGGGTATAAAGGCTTTGCGCATAAGTTAAGGCTACTACTGCTCCTTCAGGCAGAAAGCTGGCAAGAATCGCATCAACAAAGGCGCTGATCTGGACCACGCCGCGACTCATGAAGACAGGAAAAAAATTGGCAACAACAATCCTGACATAAGCACTGGTGATATCCAGGGCCGGTCGCAAGCGATGAATGAGTTTGAAGACGGTAGGGAGTTGGACGCCAAACTGTAAGGCACTGCCAATGACGGAGCCCCAGGCGGTTGCTTCAGCTAAAGGAAACTGGCCGACACGGCCGCCAAAGATAAGAAGCGAGCCTATGATGGCAATGTTCCAGGCAACGGGTGCGGTGTAGGACGTGAAAAAACGATGATGACTATTGAGAACGCCTAAACACCAGGCCGAAAGTACAAGGAGGCCCGCGCCTGGAAACAGAATCTTCACCAGCCTAATCGTGAGTTCGCGCGTGTCTCCTTTAAATCCGGGGGCTATGGCGTCAATCAGGTAGGGGGTTGTGAGTACTCCCACGAGAACAATGAGTGAGGTGACGAGTGCCAGCAAGCCCAATATCGCCCCAGCGACATGTGTTGCTTCCTCTTCATCCTCTTGCGCCAGTAACTTCGCATACACCGGAATGAATGACGCGGAGAGCGCACCTTCGCCAAAGATATTTTGCAGGAAATTAGGAATACGAAAGGCTGCACTAAAGGCGTCTCCAGCGGCAGAGGTGCCGAAATAGTGAGCAAAGACCCTCTGCCGGATCAGGCCCACAATGCGGCTAATCAAAATTCCGGCACCGACAAAGAAAGCGGATCGCCCGGAGGTTTCGGTTACTGTAGTGCTCGCCGGGAACTCGCCGGTGCTGGACCCTACCTGGTCCAGCATTTCGCCGGCAATTGTCCCGGCCTCTGTCTGATGGAGTGGGTCGTCCTGGGAAAGACGGTCCAAGCTTTGGGGTTCGCTGGGAAAGTTATCATCTGGTCCGACACGGGTAAGATCGGAGTTGGAAGGCTCGCTCATCTGTATCAGAGATCGTATTCCCGTATTTTGGTGAGGAGGGTTTTATAGCTCACGCCCAGATCTTCCGCCGCCCTGCTCTTGTTGCCTTCAGTCGCTTTCAGTGCTTCACGGATCTTACTGCGTTCAACACACTGCAGCGCGCGTTGCGCAGCCTCTGAGAGTGTCCCGGAAAGATCCAGGTTTTCAAGTCCTTCAGCCTCTTTGGAGTTTGTTGTTGTCAAGGCTAAGTCTTTGGGCTCGAGCACCATTGTGTCAGAAAGAATGCAGGCTCTTTCGATCGCATTTTCGAGTTCGCGGACATTCCCTGGCCAGCGATGCTCCGATAGGGCCTTAATGGCGTTGGGGCTCAATTCCGCCGCGCGGCCTCGCAGCTCCACGCCAAGCTGCGCAGCGAACTGCTTCGCTAAAAGGCTGACGTCGTCGCCTCTTTTCCTGAGTGGCGGGATCTCGATCGGAAAAACATTGAGCCGAAAAAATAGATCTCCGCGAAACTCACCTTTCTCCACCGCTTGTTGAAGATCCTTGTTGGTCGCGGAGATGAGCCGGACGTCAACTGGCACCGGAGCTCTTCCGCCGATGCGGTCCACGACTTTCTCTTCAATAACTCGCAGCAGCTTGCCCTGGGCCGCGAGTGGAAGCTCTCCTACCTCATCCAGGAACACCGTGCCACCTGAAGCTAACTCAAACTTGCCCTGACGCCGTTCGCCCGCCCCCGTAAAGGCGCCTCGCTCATGTCCAAACAATTCGTTTTCGATCAAGCTTTCGGGAATGGCGGCGCAGTTAAGAGCCACAAATGGCTGGTCACGCCGGCTCGAAAGATGATGCACTGCACGAGCGAACAACTCCTTACCCGTTCCCGATTCGCCAAGCAGCAAAACAGTGGCTTCTGTCTGGGCCACGCGTTGCGTTTCACCAACAGCGCGCCGGATGGCCTCCGACTCCCCAAGGATACGGGGGAAACCGTAGCGCTTTGACCACTCTTCACGCAACAGAACGTTTTCCGTCCGCAGCCGCGCCTGTTCCAGCGCGCGTTCCACCAGTAGCAATAGATGATTTGAGTCTACGGGTTTTTGCAGGAAATCGTGGGCCCCGTCCTTCATCGCCTGGACGGCTTCGTCGATCGACCCAAAAGCAGTCATAACAATTACGGGAACATCTCCGTCGGCCGCGCGCGCAGCGCGTAACACGTCGAGACCGGAACCCTTGGGCATGCGGAGATCCGTTAAGACCAGGCGGTGCGGTTCCTGTTGGATGGTGTTGATGGCAATGCGCGCATCAGCCGCTTCGGCGACGGTATAGCCGGCGTTTTCCAGTGTCAGGCGCAAAACCTGGCGCAAGCTGTCTTTGTCTTCGACGAGTAGGATGTCAGGCATGCGGCAGGAAATTCTCGAGGTCAGGAGTCCGCGGGGTTTGAGCCGCTGAAGGAAATTGGTCTTCCCCGATCACTATTGCATCATTCATCCTTGCCGCGGTCCATGTCAAGTAAGGATTCTTTTCGCAACGAGGAAAGGGCGCCGGCCCTTTATGACCTGCGCCCTCCTTCCTCCTTACTTCGGTGCGTAGCTATTTTTCAATCATGCCAAGAACCTTCGGTCCAGCCAGTACGACCGAATTCCGTATCGTTACGGAATCAAACTGGAGATTAGAAGTACCAACTCCGGCACTGTAATCAAAGATTGGTTCAAGGAAATCGCCGGTCGCGCCGAAGCGGGCCACTGTCATCGAGCCATAGAGGTTTCGATTTCCCCCACCCTGCTTGACTACTCTACCTGCCCCAAGGACAAGAATAGTACCATTAAAGTTTGGGCCGGCCCCGTCGAAATAGATCGAACCCCTAACGATTAGCAACCCCGCGCCACTGTCCAGATGGCAATCACCATTTACATAGGTGAACTGCGGCGCGCTAGGACTGCCCGCACTACCATTGAGAGAGGAGAGAATGACGCCATACTTTGCCGCCAGCATTTGTGCTTGGGCCACAAAAGAGCGCGCATCATTTGCTGTTTTGAGAAACCATGGCACCGGAACACCAAGTCCGGGCGGAGCAGGTTCGTTGGGAAGATCAAGAACTTTGTATTTCGGATTAGATACGCTGCCGGGTTTGAACGAGTAGGCTGCCTCAATTGTGGATGCATCATGGGCACTAATGGCAAAAGCGGGCTTTGTGGGTTGAGTCCCAGAATTGTCAACCCCGGAATAGGTCTTTGCCGCGCTGCTTCCCAGATCTACAAAAAGGTTCGTTAGGTGATCATCGTGACCACGCAAAACCAATGTAGCTGGTGTCTCAATTTCTAATCGATTTCCATACACCATCATCGAAAGCGTTTTACGAGCGCCTCGGGGGCCATAACCCGTGGAGTCAACAATAAGTCGCAATGGTTGAGCTGGCGCAGCCGTATTGTCTGGATCCGTTATCGCAAGACTAAAAGCCGTACCATTGAATGGAGTGTAGCTCTGGCTCATGGTCAGGCGGTCCGCGTAGGTGCTGCCAGTCGGGGTGTAATTGTAAGTAAGCCAGCGCGAAAGACGCTTTGGGAATCCACCAGTTGTAGGGTCTGATGCCAAATTTGAGGTCGAGTAAGTTATTGCCTTTCTAAAGTCAATCTTGTTCCCGGGCGCAATAGTGCCCGGCGGATTGGTGACGAACAGAGGATTGGGCATCACATTGCCGCGCAAGACATTCAGGCTCGCCTGTATACCCGCTTCAGCCGCGTAATATGCCTGCTGCTCAGCGACTGAATCGAAGGTGTTGGTTCCGGTCATCGAAGTCGTCAGAATCAACATCCCGCCCGCCGTTAACAATAGCGTCGATATGAGCAGGACACTCACGAGCGCCGCCCCACGCTCTTCCTTAGAATTGATAGCTGATGGTTCTTTTTTCATCGAAGAAATACCTAAAATTGCTGCAGGGTATTGGGCGCATTGCGCAGCGCTACGTCCGATTGCAATCTTACAACTGAAGCAGGTTGTTCGGGCCCGGCGGGCAGGTCGACTCTGACGTCAATAGTCACTCTCTCCGCAGAATTGTAGTTTGCGGGATTGCCAATCTGTGCCCCTGCCGAATCCCAATAAGTCAATGTAAGACTATCGATATTGTTGGCAAGGACCACCGTGTCACCCGTAGGACTTGGAAAACTGTCAAAACGGACGATCGCGCGATTGGCCGCCTGGTATATGAAGCGAACATCCTCGTTCGCATCAGCAAGCGTATTATCGTTGTCCAGATTGGCGCGCACTCTTATTGAACTCGCAGCCGAGTCGGCAATCACAATCCCATTATCGGTAAGGCCATAACCACCATTGCCAATCTCACGCGACATAATATTCACGGCGCGCTGAGCGGAAGCGAGCGCATCGGACCTGGTGTTCTCCCGCGCGCGAGTGCGTAGGGATGTTGCCAACAGTGTGCTTGCTGCAGTCATTAAGGCCACGCAGATGGTCATGGCAATGATTAGCTCCAGCAGAGAGAAACCTGCTTCGCTTGTTAAGGTTTGAGGGTGACGTGTGGGCATTGTCTTAAGTCTCCGCGATCATTGATCCGTCATCGACCGCCGGGTTATGAGCGTGACAGTTCCTCCCGCGCCTGCGGCCCAACCGGCGCCAGTGCTTTGGGGGGTTACGGTTATGGTGATGCCTTTCAGCGTGCTAGTGGGGATCACATCGATTGCGGAAGTCGCCGGATCGTCGTCTACGACTCTGGTAAGATTAAAGGTCCTTCCGTCCCGAATTATTCCGTTCTGAACAACAGTCCCGGCGGCCAGGGTCGCATCAGTTATAGAAGTACTGAAGCGCGCGCCACGAAGTGCCTCAAGGGCTTGTTGCGCGATAGCCAACGATGCGGCCCGGTCGCTCCCACCGGTATTGTTGTAGACTGAAAAAGAGAAGAGACTTGCCGATCCCAACGCCACTATCATCATCAGCACCAGTGCTATTGTTGTTTCCAGCAAAGTGAATCCGCGTTCACCCGCGTCACCAACCGCCTCTGGCGATCGTTTAGTTTCAAGATCTGCAGCGTAAGCTACGAATTTGTTTGTTCGAAGAAAGCTCATGGCACTTGGGTCTGGGTTCTAAAATTTGGCGCCGGCGCAGCGGAGTTAGTTACCGGGCTGGTCGTGATAGGGTCATCAAGAGCTGATTGGCCGGCGTTGGTCACGTTGATTGCGGTTGAGCCGTAGCTATTGCTGATGGTAATTGGCGCCGGCGGTACGATGCTATTCGCTGAATCAACGGTGCGTCCGCGCCAGTTGAAATAGATTGTACGAGGAAAAGAGTCGTTAAATACCAGATTCGATCCGGCGGGCAGACTTATCACTTTTGGCGCATCAAGTGTGCCATCACCGTCTGAATCAAGAGTGACGCTGTAAAAGCTGGCATTGATGATCGAGACTTGCGCCATCTGAGCTGTGGCTAAGGGATGGCGGCGCACAGAATCGAGCCGAGCCTTTTCCAGGTAGGCGCCAAACTCGCGCGCTGAATTAGAACGCGTCAAATTTTGACGCGCCGTGGCGATTTGGATGAGAGCAAAGCCGGTGAGCGTTGAGAGCATCGTCACGACAATAAGCAACTCAAAAACTGTAAAGCCACGAACAGCCCGGCTTGAGTCATGAGTGGGAAGGGCATGCATTGCGTATAGTCCTGAATTTCCTTAGGAGTTTGTTGAAGTTTGAGAGTTTAAGGCTAATACTCGCGAATGTCTCTGACCATGGTCCCGAGAACATCTTTCGCTTTTTGTATCCAGGATGAGTCGTAGAGCATATCGCCATTGCCGCCACCATTGGTGTCGAAGTACGTGGCCAGGAAGGGATGGGGTTGGCCGTTCTCGCTGCTTGGCCAGGACCGGGCGAATTTGGCTATATAGATTGAACCCAGAATATCCCCGTTACCCGAACCGTCGCGTGTGACGGATCCCTCTCCCAATACCAGAATCACTCCCTTGAAATTATCGTTGCCGTTCATTGTCAAGCTTCCTGTCACGATCAGTAGCCCGGCCCCGCCGTCAAGGGTGCAGTTGCCATCGACGAACGTAAACTCTGGTGAGCTAGTACTGCCAGCCACGCCGCTGTAGGTAGAGTAATAACGATCCATCGTCTGTGCGACCGTTTTCATGTAGGTCAAAAATTCCCTCGCTTTGTCTGCCGATTCTAACCAGGAAGGCATCGAACTGACTGCCACTTGAGTGGTTCTTTCAGGGTCAACAGTCTCCGGCTTCGTGATGGCAGCATTTAACGCCACCAGATCGTTGGCGGAACTTACTCCGAAAGTGGGAAGATTTGCTTCCTCTCCCGCATTATCGTGACCGGTATAGAATTTGGCGCTGCTGCTGCCAACGCCCCACGTGCCTGGACTTCCATCGTCAGCGCTTCTTCCGCAAACCGTGCAATTAGGATTGAAGTCGAATTGGGTCTTCTCGACCACGGCTTCGATGCGCTTGATTGACCCTCTAGGACCGTACCCGGTTGATTGCACTACTAGCCGGTTGGGTTGGTAGTTAGCGTCCGCATTGCGTGTCGCGCCCGTTAGGTCGTCAGGGTCAAAGAGAACCAGGCTATAGGAAAAATTTGTGCCTGAGGGCGTTACACGGCCGTTGCCCCCGTAGTTCAGCCAACCAGAGAGATGCGCCTCGGTCGAGCTGTCGCTAGGCTTGTTTGAGATCGCAACGTCGACGGCATTACGATAACTAATCTTGCTGTTGCCGGGCATCCCTGGCCCTGGCGCCACGTTGCCACGAAGAACGTCCAGCGTGGCCTCAATTCCGCTTTCTGCGCCATAAAACGCTTGAAGTTCGGCTGTCGAATCAATGGCTGTAGTCGCTGACATGCCGCTGGTCAGAATCACAGTGCCGGCTACCGTTAAGAGCAACATCGAGATCATAATGCTGGTAATTAGTGCTGCTCCTCGTTCTCCTTTGCGAGCATCGAATAACGGTTGTTTCGTACGCATGGTTTTTCTCACTTTTGAATTCCTCTGCATGTCCTAGTAAGTAATTTGGCTGACGTTACGAAGGACGACATCCGATACAAGCTGAACAGTAGATGGCGGTTGATAACCGGGCGAATTGGGCGCGCCTTCTGCAGGCAGGTTGACACCCACTGTGATTCTTATTTTCCAGGCGTTGGTCACAGATGAAGGGGTGGTTACCACGTTCAGTTCTGAGCCATTCACGTCGAAATATTGCAACTGAAATGAGTCAATTCGGTTTGCCAGCACAGTGGTTCCCAGACGCGGATCCGGCGCTCCCAGGACGACATCGTAACGCACGAGATAATGCCGGTTTGCCGCCACATCGTCATACATCGAGTAGCGGACGTCTTCATCTGCCTCAGACACCGTGCTGCTGCCGCTCACGGGATTTCCGGTTCCAGGATCAATGGTGTAAGCATTGAGGTTCGCCCGGCACCTGATCGAACTAGTGTTAGTGTCAGAGGGCACAATGCCGTTATCTACCAGGCCAAACCCGGAGTTGGCAATCTCTCGAGAGACTATATTGAGCGCCCGCTGAGCGTCAGCAATGGCATCGGAACGCGTGTCCTCGCGAGCCCGAAGATGAAATGACTGACCCACGAGGGAACTCGCGATGCCGGCGATCACAAGGGTAACGGTCATAGCGATCAAAAGCTCTATTAGTGAGAATCCCGCTTCGTTTCGAGGCTGCATAAGTTGTGGCATATTTGTCAGTCTCACAGGTTCAGGAACCGAGGTATGGTCCAAGGGTGAACGCAGCGCGCTGAGCATTTACGGTAACACTGGTGAGTGCCCAGGGGTTGCTGCTGTTTTGCGGTGTCACGGTTATCTGAATCGTTTTTACGCTCGAGGTAGTGTCGGTAATTCTCGTGCTAACGCTGTATGAGCGTCCGGCGCTTTGAACAGTCCTGGGCACTACGGTGCCGGTGGCCGTCAGTGCCGAGTCGTTGAAAGCGAGATTGCGGAAACGTTCGACCTCCTGTTGGGCTACAGCAATAGCCGCCGCCCGATCCCGCGCCCCGGTGTTGTTCCTGATCGCATAAGTAAACACAGCCGCGATTCCCAGGCCGCCAATCATCATTACAACCAGGGCTACAGCCGTTTCGAGGAGAGTAAACCCCTGCTCGTTTTTGGCAGCGTGTTTGTTAGCTAAGGGCCGCATCGTTTATTACTCCCGTCCGATATGCATCTCAGTTTGTGACGGTGACTACCACGTTCGTCGAACCGCACGGCGTGGCAAAGACTAGGGTAAAGTCGCCGCGTGAATTGTTTAGCGAGGTTACGGTGAAATAGTTTCCAGAGATGTTGGTGACCTGAAGATTACTTGGACCACTACTGAAAGTAACCGAGCCAGTTCCGCCGCTAACCGTGAAACCGACCGACCCAGAACCGCCGTTCTTGCTGATGGACAGCGAACTCGGTGTAGCGGCAGCCGAACACGGAGTTGCTGTGGGGGAAGGTGTCGGCGTTGGAGTCGGAGTTGCCGTGGGCACCGGGGTGGGCGTCGGCGTCGGAGTCGCTGTTGCTGTTGGCGTCGGCGTTGGCGTGGCCGTTGGCGTGGCTGATGGTGTCGGGGTGGGCGTCGGCGTGGCCGAGGGTGTCGGGGTCGGCGTCGGGTCCGGAGTAGCATCAGGAACAGGCGTAGGAGTAGGAGTTGAAGCGCTATTAGAGTTAATTGTCGAGCCGGAATCTATGCCGGAGTTGGCATTCAGACTCCCTGCGTTCACGTTCGGGACGTCATCGAGGTAAACATCGCTGTCGACCGTCACATCGCCTGAACGTGTTACGTCAACTCTTCTTTGGTCATTCGCGTCAGTGCCATACTGCAAAGTGAGACTTACTTTTATTGTGGTGCTGGGAAGGTCAACGAGGCGGCCACGCCAGTCAAAGGCAATCGAGAGCGGGTCGTTCGCAAACACAACTCCAGTTTCCAATGTCACGTCCCGAGTCTGAACGATGCCCGAACCGCCAAAGTCCATTCTGACGCGGTACGAATTGTTACTGAGCACCGTGATGCCGGCCATTGTGCCGGCTGTGGTGGCATGGCGGCGTATCGAATCGACCCGAGCTTTTTCAATATAACTGGCCAAAAGTCGGGTTGAATTGGTTAACCTAATCCGTTGTCTCGCGGAGGCTATTCCGTAAAGGGCCATCGTCGATACGACTGCAACTACGGCAACTGTAATGAGTGTCTGGAGGAGGCTAAATCCTTCCTGGTTTCCTCTCGCCTCGATGCTTAAATGTTTCCGGTCGATGGGCATTGCTCCTCCACTCACTGCGGAATAGGTCGGGTCGTGGAAGCGACCACGGCAAAGGGATGTGGGCAACGCCTATGCCAGTGGTGCTGTCATTGAAATTGGGCCGGTTTTTTGAGATGTCGATGAAATCTTGTAGCTCGGGTTGCCAGGAATCGTTACCTCAGGTAACAGTAGTGGAAGCTAGCTCCACAAGTCGGTAGGTGAGAGAAAGATAAAATCTTTTCTCCAACAAGTTAGGAATCTTCGGAAATTCTCCCTTCTTAGACCTTTACACCAGTTAAGACTCCTTTGCCTGTTGGCGAGACCTCCTTTCGCTATCAAGGGATCGTCCGCTCGCGCGTGGTGCCGCACGCCGCGCGTGCAGTCAGGACGGTAAAGCGCCCCCCAGCCTCCGGGTTGGTGGGGCGCATTTCTGTTGAGCCATTCGGTTCTTCCAAACTGTGAGGGGGCAGTTTCTTACTGGGTTTAGGGAGAGCTACCGCCAATTTTTGAGGCTGGTTCATATTCCTCGGCCTCAGGTGCGAGTGTGTTGGAGGTATCTGAAAGCTTCATAGCCAGTATCAGTGGTTTGTAGTCGAAAGGCTTCGGCCCGCCGCGTGAGTTCTGTACTTGGATCACAAGATTATCCTGGTTCTCTCGAAATCGCTGGATATTACCGTCCTGGTTCATAATCACAAACAGAAGGATCTCATTGTTGGCCGTTTTCATTTGCCCCACCAGAGAGCTGGCGCCACCGTCAGTTCTCGTCAGAGTGCCTGTTTTGGCAATCACACTTCCTCGTAAGGACGGCTCTGTAAAGCGATCTTGGAGGGTCCCAGGGTCGATCCCCGCGACGGGCATAATATCAGTGGTGGAGAGTTTGTACTTGCGCAGTTCCTCACGAAGCGCACGAAAGATCTTCATCATCGCCCGGGTTGTAACCCGGTTCTCACCCAGGCCGCTGAGAGAATCGAGCCTAATCTCACTCGGCGACAAGTGCAGAGTATCGATTAGCTGGCGCTCGACAGAATCTTTGCCGCCGCAGCTCTCGCCAATACGCTCGGCCATGAAATTATTGGAATAGCAGAGCAGCACTTTGAGAATGTCTACCAGTTTGCTTGATTTGTGAGTCAGCAACAACCTGGCTGCTGGTGGCACCGAGTTTACGTAGACATCTCCCATGACCGCGACGCTGGGGTTTGTTTTCAGGCTGGCCTGATCACCGAGAGCAGTGCGTTCATAGGTCCAGGACCTCGTAGCCTCAGCGCTCCTTAATGAGGCATCCAATGTGTCGTACAAGCGTTCTCCCGAGCGTCGAGCTGACCAATTGAAATTCATCGTAAATCCAGGCGCTACTATTAGATCTCCGGTGATCGTTCGGATCCCGAGATCATTCAGCAGACGGGCAATCATTATTGCGTGCTCGGAGTGGAAAGACGGGTCGCGGCCGGAAATGTATATATTTCCCGCAACCGTGCCAGTTGATTTCTCGAGTTTGCCATCGATCCAGACTCCGGTGGCAAACCGATGGTTGGGCCCAAAGGTGCGCAGGGCAATCAGCGCCGTGGCGAGCTTGACCGCTGAGGCTGGATTGAAGGCCGCTTCTTCCGACTGGGAAGCCACTGTGGCCCCGTCAAGTGTCTCTATTAGCACGCTTTGATAACCGTAAAGGGGTGGCGCCGCCGTAGCATCGCTGCCGATGCGTCCCGCACTCGAAGGTGTTATTGTCAGCGAAGCTTGAGAGGAACGGGAAGGAAGGGCAACATTCTTTGGGGGCGTCTGCGTGAAAGCTATGGAGGCGCTATGCAAACACAACAGGGCCGTTCCGCCAATAAAAAAGAGAGTGGATGTTATTCTGGTCCGCATTCCTGGTCGCGCTCTCGTGAGAGGGCGAATTTCCCATAATACCACGCCACCGGGGAGATAGTGCTCAGAGAGAGGCTTCGGGCAAGCGCAAACCTAATTTGTTCGCGGTCGGAGGTTAAAGAGCTCTAGTTGCTGATCCGGTCATGTGCCGGTCTAAAGTCGACTTGGATGCTCGACTTGAACGAGACGCTGCATGGGATGGTTGTAGTGGTTTACTTGTCTCCGCTGATCTAATTTCGTTGACAACTTTGGAAGCCCGCTCCTAGAATCTGACCATTGACAAATCACAGTGCACCCCAACTACCAGCCCGTTACTGTTGAAAGCATCCGTGCCGCACACAAGGCACGAAAAAGTGAGATCCGAAGAAGGCTTGCAGAGTTTCGAGCAGTTTGGTTGGCGGGATCGAATGCGCGGCTTTGGGAAGAGCTGGTGTTCTGCATCTTCACTGCGGGTGCTTCAGCTCGTATGGGCCTAAAAGCTGTCGAGGCAGTTCGGCCTCTTCTGCTTAAAGGGAAGCGTGAGGAGATGACCCGAGCCCTGCGGCTGGCTGGTGCTCATCGCTTTCCAGTAGAGCGGCCTTGTTATATTGTGATTACTCGTGACTTCCTCCGCGACCATTGCGGCATGAAGTTGCGGCAGGCCCTACGCGCTTTCTCCGATCCACTTGAGAGGCGTGATTGGTTGGCACAGGAGTCGCGCATAAAGGGCCTGGGTTATAAGGAGGCCAGCCACTTCTTGCGGAATATTGGATTCATGGGTCACGCCATCCTTGACAAACACGTGCTACGCTGTCTGACAGATTTGGGTTTGGTAGAGAGTGCCAAGCCGCCAACGAGTAGAACGAATTATTTGAAGTTGGAAGCGATGCTCGCAGTTTTTGCACGCGATGTGGGCATCGATTTTGACGAACTCGACCTGGTCCTTTGGTCAATGAAGACAGGAGAGGTATTGAAATAACGTAGCCACCGGCCGAATGACGAGCACGTCATTCCGCAGTAATTCATATGGGGTGTTTGATCTATAAGCATTTGGTAAGACGGTTGGCGGTCGGCATTTTGGCCGCCATTGCCATTTGTCTAATCATCGAAAGCCCGGTTCAGTCTGCCGCGATCAAAGACGATAAGTCCCAAAATCGTGCCGATAAGGCTCTCCGGGACGGTGATTTTGAAGCCGCAGAGAAGATTTACCGCGACTTGCTTACCAAAGATCCACACGACAATCGTGCTCGGCTCGGCTTGAGCTTGGCGCTGCTGAAGCAAAGACAACTTCAGGGCGCCTATGATCATGCAGCAAGGGTAATCCTGGTGGAACCGCTCTCCGCGCGAGCGCACGCTCTTTTAGGTTCAGCAATTCTAGCCTCAGGAGATTTTCGCAACTCCGTCGAGGAGTTTCGCACGGCGATAAGTATTCAGGAGAATGAATCAGTAGCAGTTGCCGGGTTGGCGATGGTGGATTTCTACGAGAACCGTCTGGACTCAGCAATTCGGGGTCTGCGGCGTGCGGTGAGCATTGCGCCAAATGAGCCGGATTACATTTTTAATCTCGGCCAGGCCGCGGCCCGCGGCGAGCGATATCGAGAGGCCGCTGACGCTTACGAACGGTTTCTGATTGTCGCACCAAAAACTGATGCTGATCGCCGGGCGCGGATCCGGGGCCTGATCGATTTTCTGCGTTACCTCGGGAGGCAAAGTTCACTATATGTGCCCGCAGGCAGCAGCAGGACCACTGTCCCCTTTGAATCGATCGACGGCCGGCCCATTCTGAGCGTGCGCGTGAATGGAGAAAAGGAGCCACTCAGATTTGTTCTCGATACAGGGTCGGGCATGTCAGTCATATCTGACGAAACCGCGAAGCGTCTGGGCCTGCGTCCGGTAGCTCGTGGAGGCTTGGCGCGCGCCGTTGGTGGAGGTGGAAGGTTTGAGATTATTTATGGCTTCCTCTCGTCACTTCAGATTGGAGAAGTAAAGGTTGAAAATGTGCCAGTCTACATACGCCGTTTCTTTGACGCTAAGACGCCTGTGGACGGCTACATAGGTCTTTCCATCATTTCCAAGTTTATTGCCTCAGTAGATTACGGTGAAAATAATTTCACATTGGTTCGCAGACAGTCGGACAATCTCGATCAATGGCGGACTCTCTATCGTGCAGACACCCCACCGGGAACGAATTCGTCGGCCCAGGTTTCCGGTAGCGTAGAGATCCCCCTGCGAACGACCTCCAGCGGGTTCCTGAGTGGTGAGGTACGGCTGGATGGCATTGAGAGGCCGCTCAATTTCATCATCGACACCGGCGCCAGTATTTCAGTTGTGTCGGAAAAACTCGCCGCCCTGGAGGAGATGGCCAGCTATCTGCAACCTACGCGAATGCGAGTTTTTGGGGCCGCAGGCATTGCAGAAGATGTGAAGACCCTGATGTTGCCTAAAGTAATGCTGGGTACTTTTGCAAGGGAACAGATAAGCGCCGCTGTGTTGGATCTAGATCCCGTTAATGAAACCGCCGGCTTCATTCAAAACGGAATATTGGGCGGCAATTTCCTTCGTCACTTTCGAGTTCTCTTCGATTTTCAACGTGGCCTGATTCGATTGGAGCCACTCAATAAGACCGCAAGAAAGACCGTCAGCCAGGAAGAAATGTGAGTGCCATGAAGCAGAGCCTTTATTTGGAAACTTCTGTTATTGGCGCTTACCTTGATAACGGCGAGCCGTTTCGTCGCGACCTTACTATTCGCTGGTGGGAACACGAGATGCTGGATTATCGTGTTGTCATCTCACCGCTGGTTTCGCGGGAGATCGAAAGACTTACCGAACCACATCGAAGTTCGTATCTGAAGCTAATCCAACCGCTCGACCACGTTGAACTCACCGAAGAAGCGGCCATCCTGGCTGAAGGTTACATATCGCGCGGCATCTTTCATCGGAAGTACATCGCCGATGCACTGCACGTGGCGATCGCATCATTCCATAAGATCGACTACCTGGTGACCTGGAATTTTGGCCATCTGGCAAACGTTCGCCGGCAAGCGCGCATTCGGCTATTCAATACGGCGGCGGGGTTTTACGTGCCAATGATTGTGACACCCGAGTTTTTGGTTTCCGAGGCTACCGAACAAGTCAGCTAAGATATTATTAAGCGGGTTCAAGTTTGCGGGCCTGGCTATAGACAGAAACGCGCAGGCGAGTTAAATGTACCGACGACCTAAATTCCTCGAAGTATTGCACGCCATCCGTGAAGAAATGTCGCGGGAGGTCGATTACGATGTCGACTTGTTTGCCGAGATGGTCAGAGCCGGCGTTCGTCCGGCGCATGGGCCTGAAAGAACAATTCGTGGCTTTAAGAAACGCGCATTGCGGGAAGAAGAAAAGAGTAATGGCCGGCCGCGTAGACAGCGCAAGAAGGTAGGATGATAATGTACTGGATGCGTCGAGAGGCGCGCGTGTAACGAGTAAGGTCGTTTACCAACCAACTGCAATCAATTGACGTGAACCCAACGTTTGAAACAATCGGGTTGGAAGTACCAAGTGAAAAGGCTTTCAACTATCTGGCGGAGCGTGCCGGCGATCAGGGTGAAGCCACTCAGCTAAGCCGCCGTGGCGCCGTGCTTCATGGCCGTTGCTGGAAGCTTGGTGAAGGTCTCGAAGTGTGGACGGTACTCTACGAATCGGGCAGTGGCGATGTTTTTTATGCCGATTGCAGGCCCGGCTTTCGCGCGCGCTACATTCAAACCATCACTCCCTGGGCCCTGACGGAATACGACGAAGAGGGCGAGGCCGTAGTACATGGCTATCGCGAAGGCACAGATTGTGAGGTTTTGTTTGAGCTCCAGAATCTGACCGAGGTAGGGCCAGCGGGCTTTCGCGCGCAAGAGCTTCATGTCGCTCTTTGTGGCTTGGCTTACCGTGCTCGAGTGCGACATGCAGGGGCAAGAACACGCTGGCTGCCACTGGAAAAGGCTGCCCCGTCTCGGGCGGCGCATGAGAACGACTGGAGTCTTTGTGGACAGGTGATAGCTTTCAAGCCACTGCGCAACCCGGTCTCCGGAAGCGAGCTCTACTGGATTCATCTGGACCTTGACAGCATGAAGCTGGAGGTCTTAGTGAATCAGCGCGCTTTGCGTGGCGAACGTCTAGACGTCGGAGTCAGTCTTGATGCAGAAATCTGGCTACAGGGTCATGTCCTCGATGAGCTGGCGTTGCGTTCTCGTTATGAAGGAATAGACCATGCCTGTTCGGCGGCAAAATTCTGGTCTGCTTTAAAAAGGAACAACTAGAATATCCGACCGGTTTTTGTTTGGCCTAGCGCTGGAGATGCCGATTATCTGTCTAAATGAAACGTCTGATTGTCGTTAGTTTCCTCGTCCTCACAGTTCTTCTTGTCCTTTATTACCTCAATCAATACTGGATTCATCGCTACGATCCACTGATCACTCGACAGGCGACTATTTATAGAGTGGATCCCGATCTGGTCTGGAGCATCATCTACGAAGAGACCTACTTTAGTCCGTGGAAAACGGGACGAGACGGCGAGATCGGCCTGATGCAGGTGACGCCGATTGTCGGTCGTGAATGGGCTGCGGAAACCGGAATGAGAGAGTTTGGACGGCAGATGGCCAACGATCCGGAAACCGCCCTGCGAGATCCCGAGCGCAACATTCAGGTCGGTTGCTGGTATCTCGAGAAGTTTTATCAGGAATACCGCGACTATCCGGATGCTGAAGTGCGCATGATTGCCGCGTATAATGCTGGTCCCAGCCGCGCGGCGGAGTGGAACCGCCTGGCAGAAGGGCAGAAGGCATTGTCAGCGGAAGAGTTTATCAGCAGGATCGATATCCCTTCGACCCGGGCCTATGTGATCTCCATCTTCGAGCGTTATCGCAGATTGAAAGACGCGCGCTCTCGGGGAGTTTCAACTGTGCTGCGTTAGTCAGCGAGTGTGCAGCGCAGTCTGCTGTGCAGGATAATTATGTCTGAAACATTAGTTCAGTACTGGCCCACTATCCTGATCACGCTCAAGCTCCTATTGGCAGTGTTATGTGGCGGGGCTATCGGCATTGAACGAGAGTTAAGCCGCAAGCCTGCTGGCCTGCGCACGAATGTACTCATTTGCATGGGGGCGGCCCTTTTCATGATCGTATCGCGACACATCAGTAGCGGAGCGGCGTACACAGATCCTGCCCGATTGGTTGCTCAGGTTGTCGCGGGCATCGGGTTTTTAGGCGCTGGAGTGATACTGCAGTCGCGTGGTTCAGTGACTGGTCTGACCACTGCGGCCACAATCTTTGTAGTGGGAGCTGTGGGCATCACCATAGGCGAAGGCATGTTCACGGTCGCGTGCCTTTCTACGATCCTGATAATTGTGGTCCTGGTCCTGTTGCGGAGACTTGAAAGCATGGTCATTCGGCGCCATCGCCAGTTTCACTACTCTCTCAAGACCGAAGACCCGGCCGAGTTTCTGGAGCGTTTACTCGACCTGCTTGAGAGAGAGGATCTGCAGCTCGATGACTTTGATGTCCGTACCGCCACCGGTGGTGAACATGAAGTGCGAATGAGTATAGTGACTTCTCTTGAAGGGAACCGGCGCTTGCTGAAGGATCTGGTGCCGCTTGGGAAAGACCTGCGGACTGCCACCCGGGCTCAAGAGGATTGAGCACGGCTCGCAGACGGGCAACAATAATCTCTGAGTAATTAACAGATGCCAGTGCTTTATTGTGCGGAGTGGGTATTACCTATTTCTGCCCCACCCATCTTTGAGGGAGCAGTTGCCGTTGAAAACGACCGCATCGCCGCCACAGGAAAGCGTTCGATACTTTCAAAGACCTTTTCTGACGCGGTAATTCAAGACTTCGGCAATGCTGCCATCATACCTGGTTTAATAAACGCGCATTCACATCTCGAGTTGACCGCGATGCGCGGCTTTCTCGATCGTGATGAGGGCGAGTTCTTTGCGTGGCTAAGAAAACTTACCAAAGCGCGTCTCGAGGGCCTGACCGGAGATGACCTTTACGTTTCGGCCGCCTGGGGCGCTTGTGAGGCTGCGCGAGCGGGCGTAACTTGTGTTGCTGACGCCAGTGATTCGGCCCGCGAGTGCTTAACCGCAGTGCGTAACGTCGGGTTAAGAGGCACGATTTTTCAAGAATCCTTTGGGCCGGATCCTCGCCTGGCGAAGGAGAACTTTCAAAAGCTCACAGATAAAGTTTCTTGTTTACGGGAACTGACCACGCCCCTCGTTGGCGCCGGCGTTTCACCACATGCCCCGTATACTGTTTGTGCCGGCCAACTGGAGTTGATCGCTGAGTTTGCGTTCACCGAGAACTTGCCACTGATGATGCACGCGGCTGAGTCGTTGGCCGAGAAGTCTTTGATGTTTGAAGGCAGCGGGCCCTTCGCAGAAGGGCTAAGAAGCCGCGGTATAGAATGGCGCGCGCCCGGATTTTCCCCGATTGAGTACCTGCGTCGGCTGGGCGTGCTGCGAACGCGGCCATTGTTGGCCCATTGCATTCACGTTGATGATGCAGACCTGGACGCTCTTCAGGAGAGTGGGACTCGCGTCGCTCACTGTCCGAAGTCAAACGCGAAGCTGGGTCACGGTTGTGCGCCACTTGCAGAGTTTCTGAATCGCAATATTCCTGTGGGCCTCGGTAGTGACTCGGTGGCCAGCAATAATACTTGCGACTTGCTTCAGGAAGCTCAATACGCAATTCTTTTCTCCAGAGTATTTCACGGCAGCGGTCAAACGCGTATGCTGCGAGCAGTGGATGGATTGCGAGCGGCAACACTGGGCGGGGCGCGGGCTGTTGGTAGAGAAGAAACGATAGGCGAGTTGCGCGAGGGATTACAAGCCGACCTCGCTGTGGCTTCATTGGACGCCAAAAATCAGTTGCCTCTCTACGATCCTGAGGGCACGCTTATCTTCGCTTCCTCAGGACGCGATGTGATTCTCACTATGGTTGCGGGCAGGGAAGTTTATCGCGATGGACAGATCACAACGGTTGACGAAGAGAGATTGCGAGCCCGAATGAACGAAATAGCCACGAAACTACAGAGATTCGATCCATGAACGTTCTGGTCCTGAATTGCGGCAGCTCGACAGTCAAGTTTCAGTTGATCTCCACCGATCTCGAACAAATCGTCGAAGAGACTGATCGGCGTCTGGCCCGCGGAACAATTGAACGCATCGGTGGCGAATCAATCGTCACCCTCGAGGCCACCGGCCGTGAACCGGAGCGCTCCACCGCAACTTTGCGCGACACGCGCGCCGCCGTCGAGTTAATAGCTCGTTGGGCTTGCTCAGAGCAGTCTGGAGTCGATCAGATCAACAGTATTGCAGACATCCATGCGATCGGCCACCGCGTAGTGCATGGAGGTGAGCGCTTCACCCATTCAGTCATGATTACTGATGAAGTTCTGCGCGGCATTGAAGACTGCATCGATCTCGCCCCACTCCATAATCCGACGAATCTGAAAGGCATTATGGCCGCCCGCGATGTTTTTGGCGTTGGACTCCAGCAGGTCGCCGTTTTTGATACCGCATTTCATCAAACACTTCCCGAACACGCCTATCTCTATGCACTTCCCTATCAACTCTATCGCCGTCATCGTATACGCCGTTATGGATTCCACGGTACATCGCATCGCTATGTAGCTTATCGTTACCGGCAGATCCGCAAAATTCAGCGCGAGCAGACCAACATCATTACTCTGCACTTAGGTAATGGCTGCTCGATCTGTGCAATTCGGTCAGGGGACTCAGTTGATACGTCAATGGGTTTGACCCCGCTCGAAGGACTCGTGATGGGTACCCGTTCTGGTGATATAGATCCCGCGATCATTGACTTCATTGCTGCCAAAGAAGGTCTCAATGCGCAGGAGGTGGAGACGCTGCTCAACAAGCAGTCGGGCTTGCTGGGAATCTCCGGTTTGACTAATGACATGCGGGAATTGTTGGACGAAGCGCACGAGAACAATGACCGCCGCGCGCGTCTGGCAATTGAAATATTCTGTTATCGCGCTCGCAAATATATAGGCTCGTTTCTGGCTGCTGTCGGGAAGGCTGACGCCATAGTATTCACGGGGGGAATTGGTGAGAACGCCGCCGAGATACGGACAAAGATCTGCGTTGGACTTGAAGGTTTAGGAGTGGAGTTGGATGCCGAGCGCAACGCCATGCATTGCGGCGGGCGAGAAGGCCTGATTACCAAGGACACTTCACGCCTCGCGGTTTATGTGATCCCGACTGACGAGGAACTGCTGATTGCCCGCGACACTGTGCGGGCCGTGCGTGGCGCCCCGCAACGGTACTGACAACTGTAACGCAAACTGTTAGTTTGCGTCATGCAGATTAACGTTGCGTCATGCAAACTAACAGTTTGCGTTACTAGAAGCTGCTACGGCTTCGTCAAATATCTCCAGAGCTACATCGACGTTCTCTTTTGACAGGATCAACGGCGGCGACCAACGGATTGTGTTGGTGCCAGCGCCCAGGATAATCAGTCCCCGTTCAAAACAGGCAGCCTCAACACGATCGCGAACCTGGGGAGCCGGTTTGTTGGTCACCCGATCCTCGACAAACTCAACGCCAATCATCAACCCCATCCCTCGGACATCCCCAATGCAGTCATACTTGCGCATCAAAGGTTCCAGGCCAGCTTTCAAGTAAGCGCCCACTTCCGCACTATTTCGCACTAGTCCCTGCTCCAGCAGCTCAATGGTCTTGAGGGCCGCCGCAATACAGACCGGGTTTCCACCGAATGTGGAGGCGTGTGCGCCGGGTTTCCAGTCCATTAGATCGGCGCGTGCAACACATGCGCCAATCGGCATGCCTGAGCCGATGCCCTTGGCTATGGTAATGATGTCAGGTTCCAGATCGTAATGTTCGCAGGCAAACATCTTTCCCGTACGGCCCATCCCTGACTGCACCTCATCAACGATGAGCAGGATTCCATGCTCGTCACATATCCGGCGCAGGCCACGCAGGAAATTCGCAGGCGCCGGAACGTAACCGCCTTCGCCCTGAATCGCCTCCACTATGATCCCTGCCACTTCATCAGGTGGCGTCGTAGTTTTAAAGAGACGTTCCTCTATCCATGTGAGCGCGCCCTGACCCGCTCCTCCGTCAGCGCAGTCGGCAGCATTGAACGGATTACGAAACTCATTGGGATAAGGCACGTGGACCACGTCAAGAGCCTGCCTTTTGAAGCCTCTCCGCTGGGCGGCCTTGGACGATGTCAGAGACAGCGAACCCAGAGTCCGTCCGTGAAAGCTGTTGAAAAAGGCGATAAATTTCTCACGACCGGTCACGTGCATGGCAAGCTTCAACGCTGTTTCCACAGCTTCGGTGCCACTGTTAGCAAAGTGAGTGCGCGTGGGTGAAGGCACAGGAACAATCTCGTCGAGCTTGCGGGCGAGTTGTGGCATGTGCCGGTAAAAGTAGTCGGTGCCACACATGTGAATAAGCTGCTCTGCTTGCCGCTGAATGGCAGCAACAACTTCCGGGTGGCAGTGGCCTGTCGAGCAGACGGCTACGCCCGCATTGCAGTCCAGAAAGACATTTCCATCGACGTCTGTGACCCAGACGCCTTCCGCATGATCGGCCACAAGCTTGAAGGACGGTCTCGGATAAGACGGAGTAACAAATTGTGCGTCTGCCGCGATAATCTCCAGACCCTTAGGACCAGGCAAACTAGTTTTAATTTCGGGCCGCATGGCCATTGTGCTGGTTGTCATAAGCTCTCTCTCCTGTTAGAAAACGACGCTGTTTTAGACAATTCGGCGCCAACTTCGTAGGGACGCGCGACGATTGAAAGGAATGAGTTTTAGCTAGTCCGCAAAAAGGTTTGTGCGGGAATCAAGAGGCCGGAAATCTGTCAGTCGTGGATGGAACATTTGCTACGTAATATACCACTTTGATGAAGCGGATTCTACCCCCTGGTCGCAGGAGGCAGGAAGCAGGAGGCAGGAAGCAGGAGGCAGGAAGCAGGAGGCAGGAAGCAGGAGGCAGGAAGCAGGAGGCAGGAAGCAGGAGGCAGGAAGCAGGAGGCAGGAA